>ENA-OWPN01000077-OWPN01000077.1-human-gut-metagenome-genome-assembly--contig:-NODE-77-length-170405-cov-18.939213_pt1 | contig 170405 bp, 147 predicted proteins | sample MGYA00248266_ERZ651850 | MGnify/ENA primary metagenome ERZ651850 (study PRJEB26924, sample SAMEA4378296) | human gut metagenome | biome: human gut; feature: human-associated habitat; material... | reverse complement strand
ACGAAAACATGGCTAAGGAAAAAGTTGCTAAGAAAGCTACTCGTACCCGCCGTTCAAAGAAAGCTACTGCTGAAGCTGCTCCCGCTGCAGAAACTGCACCGGTGGCTGAAGCACCTGCCGCTGAAGAAGCAAAAGCAGAATAATTCAACTATTCTTTTTATATATAGAAAGCCGTCCCAGCGATTGGGGCGGCTTTTTTGTTTATACTTTTATTTACATAAACAAACATTAAAAGATGTGTGTATAAAACAATGCTATGGAATAAACTGTTATATTTGCAAATAGTTATGGGCAAATATCTAAAAATCATAGGACTTCTGGCGTTTGCGTTGGTTTTGTGGCAAACATCGAGTGCTGCATTTACTGTTACTCCGGTAAGTGTAGGGAAGTCTGTGGATATTCAAGCGGTGGCAGTCTCACATCATCAGGACGAGACTTGTTTCACTTCACCGCAATTGCCTTATCTGCCGGTGGCGGAGTTGGCAAGTAGCAGTAGCCATATGCAACTGCTTACAATGTCCCGTATCCAGCGTTCTTATATTAGTGAGTATATTTTTTCTTTAAAAGACTGGGTGGACAAACTTGCCCAGCGCGAAGCGGTTTTGTCACTGAATAGAGAGAAACTGTTTGACGCTACTGCTTACTATCGTTGCCAGCCTGTGTGTGAATATTACATTTTCACATTGAGGCGGATTCTGATTTAATGTTTTATTGTATTTAGTTATTTTCCTCGTATATGGGTGGTAGGCGCTCATATGTGGGGTGGATTGTATTTTCTATTTCTCTAATTCATTAATTCATAAAACTATTGATATTATGGCAACTCAAACTATTGACGCAACTCTTTTCACGTCTTCACATCCCGATATTGCAAAACGTACAAGTGTCTCCGGGCTCATCATCTCTGCGTTGATGATGCTGGCAGGTATTCTTATTTTCGCATCTATTTTTGAAATGCACGATAGGTCCTCCACTATCAGCATGGGGTTGATGGTGTTGGGTACGGCATTGATTTTACTGGGAGTATTCCGTTTGTTCTGGAAGTCAAAAGAAATCGTTTACCTGCCTACGGGAAGTGTGGCAAAAGAACGCAGTCTGTTTTTTGACTTGAAATATATAGGTAAACTGACCGAGATGCTTGAAAGCGGCAATCTGGACAGTGAGTCCGGGGTAAAGAGTGAATCGAGCGGCAATGTACGTATGGACATTATGATTTCGCAGGACAATAAATTTGCAGCGTTGCAATTATTCCAGTTTGTACCCTATACTTATACTCCGGTGACTTCTGTCCGTTATTTTACCGGTAACGAAGCGGCGGCTGTTTCAGCTTTTCTGTCAAAATGCAAAGCGATGTAAATTCATGTAGATAAGACATAATCAAAAGATATATAGAGAGAGTGGGGGTTAGTCGGTAACGGCAATCCCCATTTTCTTCATAAGGAAACAGGCGTTCATGTTCTGCGCTATGCCCGGGCGGAGACGGTAGGAGAAGGTCAGTTCATTGTTGGTAATATCCGCTTCGAAGCGGTAGTTACGGATATTCTCCGGGAAAAGGTCGATAAGTGTGCCCAGCAATAAGTCGTGGGTGGCAATGATGCCGTTGGCTTGCAATGCCATGAACTGTTTGATGAGTGCAAAAGACCCCTTTTGTTTATCCATGGAATTTGTACCTTTCAATATTTCATCAAGAATGATGAAGAGTTCTTCACCCGATTGCAGTTTGTCGATAATGAGTTTCAGGCGCTTGAGTTCGGCAAAGAAGTAAGATTCGTTATCGTTCAGGGAGTCGCTGGTGCGCAGGCTGGTGACAAGGCGGGCGGGATATGCCTCCATTTCTTCCGCACAGACGGGCATACCGGTGCAGGCAAGCAGATAATTGATGCCTATCGTGCGGAGATAAGTACTCTTGCCGGCCATGTTGGCACCGGTGATGATAATAAAGAAGGGGCGTTTCTCCATGTCGATGTCGTTGCGGACACAGCGATCGCGATGCATCAGGGGATGTCCCATGTTCTTGGCACGAAGCATGAAATGGGCGTTGGCGTCGGTATTCTTCGTGCCGGAGAGCATATCGGCTCTGCTGAGCAGGACAGGATAGGAGTATTCCGGATGATTGTAGGCAAAGGTTGCCAACGAGTTGAGGGCATCCATTTGTCCGAGGGCGGTGAGCCAATGGGGCAGCTCACCGGCATATTGTTCTTTCCATGCCTCGATACGCATAATCTGTCGTAACTCCCAAAAGAACAGACCGTTGAGAATGACATACATGAATATGTTGTTGCGTTGGTCCAGTTCATTCATCAGCTTGCTCAACCGGCTGATGGAAAGAGAGGCTTTCTGCTGTTCACCTCCAATCTCCTCTTTAAGGCTTTTCAGTAAATTGCACCTCATGGGCTGGGCTTCCATAAGCCTGAGCAGTCCGGCATAGGTTCCAAGAATTTGCAGTTTTTTGCCATACACAGCCTGTATCTTGGTGATTTTCCCTGTAAAAGCAAAGCCGACGGTAACAAACGCCGTCCAAATTACTCCCCATATGCTTGCAGGCAAGTAGCCGGTAATTACTAAAAGTACGCATACGATATTGGCGCTTGTGATGATTGCCGGCAGCATACGCAGGAGCCTGTTCTTACGGAACACGCCGGGACTTGTGGCCCATGTTTTCAATTCCGTTTCGTCGGCAGCCTTTCCTTTATGCAGTAAGCCGAGGATGCGGAATCGTTGGCGGAATTGCAGTTCGGGAGCCAGTTCGCGTACGGCTGCTTGGCGCTCCAGTATATCTTCTTTCTTTTCGAGATGCCGCCCCAGCCAGCCTGCCAACAGACGTTTCCCCGGTTCGGTGCAAGTGCGGTTGATGTACTGAAACAGCGAGTGCTCACCGAATACGTCCAGGTCATAGGCATACAGATGCGCAGGGTCGATAAACTCCTTGCCGCCATCGAAACCGGATGTGTCATAATCCAGTGCGGCCAGCTCTTGCCGGTTGACCTCTATTTCCTTTTCCAAATAATCTTTGCGATGGAACAGGCGATTATGGTATTTTATCAGAAGGATGAACGGCAGAAATGTGACAAGCGCAATCCCTGCCAGTACCGCCCAGCTTTCCGCCCGAAAATAGATAAGTCCTGCCACTCCTGCAACGAACAGCAGCAACCGCAATGTGCCGATGCGATAAATCTGTTGCTGTACTTTATTCAAGCCCTGTTGCGCTTCGTCCGCAATGCGGTGGTAGGTTGATTTTATATTCTCGATGTTTTCCATTTATTTCCATGTTTTATAGATGGGCAAAGATAAGTAAATATATGGTTTTTCCCTCTAAGGGTAGCTGAAATACCAACCGGTTGGTATTCAAAATACCACTGTTTGGTACGAAGCCTACCAATCGTTGGTACGGGAGCTACCAACGGTTGGTATTTCAAGTACCCTGTGTATGGAAATCATTTTATGGGAGATATGGTGTTTTTTTTCTTCTGTATGTTTGCTGTATAACGATAAAAAATGTACCTTTCGCTCAAGAAAGCAAAGTTTCAAAAAGAAAGGATAGCGATATGAAAAGAAGTTGGGTGTTAGGGATATTGGCATTATTGGCTTTGCCGTGTTCGGCACAGCAGATAATGTATTCCAACTTGAAAGAATTGGTGGAAGACCGTGGAGATACGGTGACCATATTGAAAGTGGAGAAGCGTTCCAAGAATCAGATTTATCTGATGGGAGGGGCGGATTATCGTATAGAGGCTGAGGATAACTCCGGGTTGTGCCGTTATTTAAAATCCCGTTGCTATGCGGTGCGGATAGACACATCGCTCTATGTCAACTGCAGGAAGATGCGCTATAAACGCTACCGCTTCGGTGGCTGGTATGCGCCTGCCATGTGGGTGAAGGGGAAGATTTATTTCTGCGCGCAACCTGTGGGACAAGCCGCTACGAGTACTGCCACTCCTGCCAACGCCACGAAGTTGGGTGGAGAAGTGGGAGATGCCATCAATGCTTCGGGACTGGTATTTGCACGCGTGTACTATGAGCTGAATCCGGAGACGGGACGCTCGGAGTTTGTGGGCAGGGAAAAGATGCTGGAACTGCTGGCGGATTATCCGGAACTGCAAGAAGCTTTTGAAAAGGAAACGAGCGAATCGTCCGAGGTCATCGGTAAGTATCTGAGACAACTCAAGTCTGAACCGACTTGTTCCACTACAATACGCTGAAACAACTGTAAAGGATAGATTCTTTGATGGTGGGTTACTCGAAAGGAACAGTAGACGCCGATGCCTATGGGCAGGTTGCCAAGTTGCCGGTTAACGGCGGACATCCGAATGGCTTTTATATGGCGCGCTCATCAAGCATCAACTCGGATTGCAGGCGGTTGTCGACAATTCTGTGGAGCCGGTGATGTTTGTGGAAACCTATAACAAGGCTGCGAAGTAACTTTTCTGACTTTATGATAAATAATCCCGGTGTTCTATTGCGAATATCGGGATTTATTTTTATATTGCGGCAGATGAATGCCTGTGTCTTCTGACAATTTGTAACCATTTACCTTGATATACTATGGAGATTACTTTAAGCAAGACATTGCCCCCTTATCCCACCTTCGTAGAAGGTATCCGGCGGGCGCCCGACCGTGGCTACACCCTCGACTCCGCGCAAACGGCTACGGCATTGAAGAATGCTCTGCGCTACATCCCTAAAGAACTGCACGAGACGCTTGCTCCCGAGTTTATGGAAGAACTCCGCACACGCGGACGCATTTACGGTTACCGTTATCGTCCGCAAGGCGACCTCAAGGCGAAGCCCATTGACGAGTACAAAGGATGTTGCATCGAGGGCAAAGCCTTTCAGGTGATGATAGACAATAACCTCTGTTTCGATATCGCCCTCTATCCCTACGAGCTCGTCACCTATGGCGAAACGGGGCAGGTATGCCAGAACTGGATGCAATACCGCTTGATAAAGCAATACCTCGAAGTCCTTACCAGTGACCAGACACTCGTTGTCGAAAGCGGACACCCGTTGGGACTGTTCAAGTCGAAGCCTGAAGCGCCGCGTGTCATTATAACGAATGCGATGATGGTGGGGCTGTACGATAACCAACAGGACTGGCACACTGCCATGCAGATGGGCGTTGCCAATTACGGTCAGATGACTGCCGGAGGGTGGATGTATATCGGGCCGCAAGGCATCGTGCACGGCACTTTCAATACCCTCTTGAATGCCGGGCGGCTGAAGCTCGGTATCCCTCAGGACGGTGACTTGCGCGGGCGGCTTTTCGTATCCTCCGGTCTGGGCGGCATGAGTGGCGCCCAACCCAAGGCCGCCGAAATGTCGGGAGCTGCCGCTATCATAGCCGAGGTGGATGCCTCACGTATCGAAACCCGCCATCATCAGGGCTGGGTGGAGCGTGTGACGGATTCGTTGCCGCAGGCTTTCGCATGGGCAAGAGAGGCAATGAACAACCGTACGCCGATTTCTGTCGCCTATCACGGTAATGTGGTAGACCTTTTGGAATATGCCGTAAAAGAACAAATACATATCGATTTGCTTTCCGACCAGACCTCCTGCCATGCGGCGTACGACGGCGGCTATTGCCCCGTGGGTATCACCTTTGAAGAACGTACCCGTATGCTGCATGAGAACCCGAAGGCATTCTGCACTGAGGTGGATGCGACCTTGAAGCGTCATTTCCTTGCCATCAAAGCGTTGGTGGGGCAGGGCACTTACTTCTTCGATTACGGCAATTCCTTTATGAAAGCCGTCTTCGATGCCGGTGTACCGGAGATAGCGCGCGACGGCAATGACAAGAACGGCTTTATCTTCCCCAGCTACGTGGAAGACATTATGGGGCCGGAACTCTTTGACTACGGCTACGGACCGTTCCGCTGGGTTTGCCTCAGCGGCAAGCACGAGGATTTGATAAAGACAGACCGTGCCGCCATGGAGTGCATCGACCCTACCCGTCGCGGACAGGATTTGGACAATTATAACTGGATACGCGATGCCGAGAAGAACAATCTGGTGGTGGGTACTCAGGCGCGTATCCTCTATCAGGATGCCGAGGGGCGCATGAAGATTGCGCTGCGTTTCAATGAAATGGTGCGACGTGGAGAGGTAGGCCCCATTATGCTGGGACGCGACCACCACGATGTCAGTGGCACGGACTCTCCTTTCCGTGAGACGTCCAACATAAAGGACGGCAGCAACGTAATGGCAGATATGGCGGTGCAATGCTTTGCCGGTAACTGCGCACGGGGTATGAGCCTTGTGGCGTTGCACAACGGTGGCGGAGTAGGCATCGGCAAGGCCGTCAACGGTGGCTTCGGCATGGTGTGCGACGGTTCCGAGCGGGTGGACGAAATCCTGCGTTCCGCCATGCTTTGGGATGTTATGGGCGGTGTGGCACGCCGTTCGTGGGCACGCAATGCGCATGCCATGGAGACAAGCGAAGAATTTAACCGCACTCATTCGGAAGGTTATCACATCACGATACCTTACGTGGCGGATGAAGAACTGATAAACAAATACATAAATAAATGATGAATTAAGAATGAAGAATGAAGAATTAGGCTGCGCAATGCAAATGCGCCGCAAGGTAATTCTTCATTCTTCATTCCTCATTCTTAATTTCCAAAGTGTTATGAATAAAATCGTAGAATGTGTCCCCAATTTCAGTGAGGGACGTGATTTGCAGAAGATAGACCGGATAGTGGCTCCGTTTCGCGGCAGACAAGGCGTGAAGTTGCTGGATTACAGTAATGACGAAGACCATAATCGGCTGGTTGTTACTGTGGTGGGTGAACCCGAACCGCTTCGCGAAGCTGTGCTCGAAGCCATCGGCGTGGCTGTGCAGCTTATCGACCTGAACAGGCATCAAGGCCAGCATCCCCGTATGGGTGCTGTGGACGTTGTCCCCTTTATTCCTATCAAGAACGTAAGCATGGAAGAAGCCGTTGCGCTTTCCAAAGAAGTGGGTGCGGAAGTGGCAAAACGTTATAATCTGCCTGTATTCCTTTACGAAAAATCCGCATCGGCGCCTCACCGGGAGAATCTTGCGGCTGTCCGTAAGGGAGAATTCGAGGGGATGGCGGAGAAAATAAAACTTCCCGAATGGCAGCCCGATTTCGGTCCGGCAGAACGTCATCCTACTGCGGGAACGGTAGCCATCGGAGCGCGTATGCCGCTGGTGGCGTATAACATCAACCTCAACACCCCCAGTCTGGAAATTGCGCACGACATCGCCAAGAAGATACGTTTCATTGGTGGTGGCCTGCGTTGCTGCAAGGCTATGGGGGTGGAACTGAAAGACCGGGGAATTACCCAAGTGTCCATCAATATGACCGACTATACCCGTACGGCGCTTTACCGTGCTTTCGAGTTGGTACGCATCGAAGCGCGTCGTTACGGTGTCAGCATCGTAGGCAGTGAGATTATCGGCCTTGTACCTATGGAAGCGCTGATTGATACGGCGTCCTACTACCTCGGACTGGAGAACTTCTCGATGCAGCAAGTGCTGGAAGCCAGAATAATGGAGTAACTTTCCGATTCTTTTTTAAACCAGAAAATATGACGGAGAACCTTATTATCTTCAATGCCCGTGTCGTAACTCCCATTGGCTTTTCCGCCCGCCGCGGCAGGGAAATGGAAGAACTTTGTATCATGGATAACGCTACGGTGGAAGTCACCGGCGGCATCATTACCTACGTAGGCCCCAATCGCGGCGAGGAGCGCGACGGCTATTATCAGCGTTACTGGCATTACAATGCCCGTGGCAAGTGCCTTTTGCCGGGCTTTGTCGATTCGCATACGCACTTCGTCTTTGGCGGGGAGCGTGCCGAAGAGTTTTCTTGGCGGCTGAAGGGCGAAAGCTATATGTCTATTATGGAGCGTGGCGGCGGCATTGTCAGTACGGTGAAGGCCACCCGTGAGTGCAACTTTATCCAGTTGCGCGGCAAGGCTGAAGGATTTTTGAAACAAATGAGCGCTATGGGAGTAACCACCGTCGAGGGTAAAAGCGGCTACGGGCTGGACAAGGAAACCGAACTGCTGCAACTCCGCGTGATGCGCAGTCTGAACAATGACGAGCACAAGCGGGTAGACATCGTTTCCACTTTTCTCGGTGCGCATGCAGTGCCTCAGGAGTATAGCGGACGTACGGACGATTATGTGGATTTCATTATCCGTGAAGTCATGCCCGCCGTTGTCCAGAACGGGCTGGCGGAATTTTGCGATGTCTTTTGCGAGCAAGGCGTGTTCTCCATCGGGCAGTCCCGCTGCTTGCTCACCGCTGCCCGTGAAATGGGGCTGGCATTGAAACTCCATGCCGATGAAATTGTGCCGTTGGGCGGTGCGGGGCTGGCCGCGGAACTCTCCGCTGTCTCCGCCGACCACTTGCTGCACGCTTCCGATGCGGATATTCGTGCCATGGCGGACAAAGGTACGGTTGCCACATTGCTACCCCTTACCGCCTTTGCCCTGAAAGAACCGTATGCCCGCGGACGCGAAATGATTGATGCGGGGTGCGCCGTTGCGCTTGCCACCGACCTCAATCCCGGCAGTTGCTTCTCCGGCTCCATTCCGCTGACCTTTGCGCTGGCGTGCATCTATATGAGAATGAGTATCGAGGAAGCTATTACCGCCCTCACACTGAATGGCGCTGCCGCCTTGAATCGTGCCGACAGCATCGGCAGCATCGAGGTGGGGAAGAAAGGGGACTTTGTAGTGCTGAATACGGACAATTACCATTTCCTGCCCTACTACGTGGGGATGAACTGCGTACACACCACGGTGAAAGAAGGCGTGCTTTATCCGGTACTCTGAAATAAAGAACTTATACTTAATTTACACTTAAATACTATGTTAGTCGATTTAACACTCAAAGAGTTTTTGAATAAAGTGGCGGGTAGTGATCCCGTCCCCGGTGGCGGAAGCATCGCCGCATTGAACGGAGCCATAGCCTCGGCTTTGGCAGCGATGGTTACCAATCTTACTATCGGCAAGAAAGGCTATGAGGAGCATGAAGAACTGATGCAACACATCGCCGGCGTGGCTTTGCAAGAGCAAAACACCTTTATCGAAGATATTGACCGCGACTCCGAAGCCTACGACAGTGTATTTGCTTGCTTCAAGATGCCGAAAGCCACCGATGAAGAAAAGACCGCCCGCAGTGCCGCCATTCAGGAAGCTACCAAGTTTGCCGCGCTTGTGCCCATGCAGGTGGCCCGCAATGCCTACGAACTGATGACCGTCATTATGGATGTGGCCCGCTTGGGCAACCGCAACGCTGTGACTGATGCCTGCGTGGCGATGATGTCCGCTCGCTCTGCCGTATTGGGGGCGTTGCTGAATGTGCGTATCAATCTCGCTTCGCTGAAAGATAAAGAGTTCGTAACCAAGCTGCAAGCCGAAGCTGACGAACTGGAACGTCTTGCTTGCGCCAAAGAAAAAGAATTGTTGGACGAAATCAATGAGGAACTCAAAGTATGAAGAATGTCTACTATGTCGGTTCGGGCGAACTGACTTTCGACCTTATCGAACGCATCATCAACGAGAACCTGAAACTCGAGTTGGCTCCCGAAGCCAAGGAACGCATACAGAAATGCCGCGATTACTTGGATAAGAAAACAGCCGAGTCTGCTGAACCTCTGTACGGCATAACCACCGGGTTCGGCTCCTTGTGCAGCAAGAACATCTCACAGGATGAACTGGGCACTTTGCAGGAAAACCTCATCAAAAGCCATGCTTGCAGCGTGGGTGAGGAAATCCGTCCGGTCATCATCAAGCTGATGATGTTGCTCAAGGCGCATGCACTGTCCTTGGGACATAGCGGTGTGCAGGTCATTACCGTGCAGCGCATCCTCGACTTTTTCAATAACGACGTGATGCCTATCGTCTACGACCGCGGCTCACTCGGAGCTTCGGGCGACCTTGCGCCGCTTGCCAATCTTTTCCTGCCCCTTATCGGTGTGGGTGATGTGTATTATAAAGGCCGGAAGCGCGAAGCAATCAGTGTGCTCGATGAATTCGGCTGGGAGCCCGTCAAGTTGATGAGTAAAGAGGGACTTGCCCTGTTGAACGGTACGCAGTTCATGAGCGCTAACGGTGTTTTTGCCATCCTTAAGGCTTTTCGTCTCTCCAAGAAAGCCGACTTGATAGCTGCCCTTTCTTTGGAAGCCTTTGACGGTCGCATTGACCCTTTCATGGACTGCATCCAGCAAATCCGTCCCCATAAAGGACAAATCGAGACGGGAGAGAATTTCCGCAAGCTCTTGGAAGGCAGTGAACTCATAACCCGTCCCGGCAAACACGTTCAAGACCCATACTCTTTCCGTTGTATCCCGCAGGTACATGGTGCGACGAAAGATGCCATCCGCTATGTTTCCTCAGTCTTATTGACGGAGATTAATTCCGTAACGGACAACCCCACTATCTTCCCCGATGAAGATCGCATCATTTCGGGTGGAAACTTCCACGGCCAGCCGTTGGCTATTTCGTATGATTTTTTGGGTATCGCCCTTGCCGAACTGGGGAATATTTCCGAACGCCGTATTGCCCAGCTTATCATGGGACTGCGCGGATTGCCGGAATTCTTGGTTGCCAATCCCGGTTTGAATTCCGGATTTATGATTCCTCAATATGCCGCTGCTTCTATGGTAAGTCAAAACAAGATGTATTGTTATGCCGCCAGCAGCGACTCTATCGTCTCCAGTAACGGGCAAGAAGACCATGTTAGTATGGGAGCCAATGCCGCTACGAAACTCTACCGCATCATGGACAACTTGGAGCATATCCTCTCCATCGAGCTGATGAATGCCGCACAAGGCATCGACTTCCGCCGTCCGCAAAAAACCTCACCTGTCTTAGAACGTTTCCTGCACGAATATCGCAAGGAAGTCCCTTTCGTGAAAGATGACATTGTAATGTACAAAGAAATTCATAAAACTGTGGCATTTCTCAGTCGAACTAAGTTCGATTATTAGGAATCTTCCCAATAAATCTGCCATAACCCTAATTTTTATTAATCGTTTAACAAAAGAAAGAAAACTTAATTGACGAATTAAGTTTTCTTTCTATATTTGCTTCGTTTTATTCCGAAAATGAATAAAAAAGAGTTTTGAACTTTAAAAGGAAGAGAAATGAGCGAATATACCAAACACCTTACCCTTCGTCCGGAACTGAGAGAACGGATTATTGAGACTGCGGTGGAAGCATTTTCTGCGCACGGTATTAAAAGTATTACGATGGATGATATCGCAACTTCATTGGGTATCTCCAAACGTACCCTGTATGAAGTTTTCTCTGATAAGGAAACCTTGTTGGAAGAGTGTATTCTGAAAGGTCAGAGAGAAGGGGAGGATTTTTTGAAAAACGTGCTTGCCACATCCGAGAATGTATTGGAAGTTTTGTTGAAGTGCTATCAACGCAGCATTGAGAAGTTCCATGCCACCAACAAGAAGTTTTTTGAGGATATCAAGAAATATCCCAAGGCCTATGAGTTGATGACGAGACGGCATAATCAGGATTCGGAAGAGGCGGTGAATTTCTTTAAGGAGGGTGTGAAGCAGGGTATTTTTCGTGATGATGTAAACTTTGCCATTATCAATCTGTTGGTAAGGGAACAGATTGACTTGTTGATGAATACGGACATTTGCAAAGAATATTCTTTCCTTGAAGTTTACGAATCTATCATGTTCACCTTCTTGCGAGGTATCTCTACGGAGAAAGGGGCGCATGAGTTGGAGGTATTTATCCGGGAATACCGTAACGAGATAACCTCCGGAGATAAAAAAACAGAGAACAATTAGAAAACGATTAATTGCTTTATGAAGATGCAGAGATTTTTTGAGGGGAAAAAATGGATGTTGGCCGTTGCCATAGTGTTGGTTGGCGGCTATACACGAGCACAAGGGACAAAAGATACCTTGACCCTAAACCTTGACAAGGCTTTAGAAATTGCTTTGAGCGATAATCCTACCATTAAAGTGGCGGAGGAGGAGATTGCTCTCAAGAAAGTAAGCCATAAAGAGACTTGGCAAAATCTGTTGCCTGAAGCCAGTATTTCGGGTACTATGAGCCATACCATTACGGCTCCGCAGTTCAGTATCGGTGACCAGACCGTAAAAATGGGTAAGGATAAGGCGAATACGGCTACCGGAACACTGAACATCAGTTTACCCCTGTTTGCTCCGTCCGTGTATCGGGCCATGTCTATGACGAAGACGGATATAGAGCTGGCTGTGGAGAAGTCACGGGCTTCCAAGCAAGATTTGGTGAATCAGGTGACAAAGGCTTATTACCAGTTGATGCTGACACAGGACTCATACGATGTTCTGCAGAAAAGTTATAAGCTGGCGGAAGAGAATTATAACATTGTCAATGCCAAATATCAACAAGGTGCCGTCAGCGAGTTTGATAAGATAACCGCCGAGGTGCAGATGCGCAGCGTGAAGCCAAGTGTTATTTCTGCGGGTAATGCCGTGACGCTTTCCAAGCTGCAACTCAAAGTGCTTATGGGTATCACAGCCGATGTGGATATAAAGATTGACGACAGTCTGGCAGCTTATGAAGGAGTAGTGTTTGCTAATCAGTTGGACAATGCAATCCACGAAGGATTGGTAAATAATACCACTATGAAGCAATTGGAGTTGAATCGCCTGATGCTTCAAAAAAATATCAAGTCATTGCGTACAAACTTCATACCAACGATAGGACTGGGCTATTCTTACCAATATCAATCCATGAATAATGATAGTTGGAATATTTTCAATTACAACTATGGCAGCAGTTCTTCACTGGTGTTCAACTTGAGTATTCCTTTATACAAGGCAAGTAATTTCACAAAGCTGAAATCCAATCGTATTCAGATGCGCCAGTTGGACCAGAACCGTATTGATACGGAGCGCAAGCTGAATATGCAGATTACGAGTTATCAGGACAATATGTCGGCCAGTTCCGAGCAAGTATCCAGCAATAAGGAGAATGTGATGCAGGCAGAGAAAGCGGTGCAGATTGCCGGCAAGCGCTACGAAGTAGGTAAAGGAACAGTGCTTGAACTGAATACCTCACAAGTGCAGCTTACAGAGGCAGAGCTGACTTACAACCAGTCGATATACGATTATCTGGTGGCTAAGGCCGATCTCGACCAGGTTTTGGGAAGAGATTACATTATTAAAAATCAGAAATAAAATAAGAACAACGATATGAGAAAAAGTTTTCAATTGATTGCCCTGTTTGCAGTGGTACTGTTGGGCGCTTGCAGCGGCGAAAAAGAAAAAGCTGTTGCTGAACAAGTGGACGAGAAGCCAAGAGTGAAGCTGGCGGATGTAAAAGCACGTCCGGTAGAACAGATTCATGAATACACAGCTACCGTGGAAGCGGAGGTGAAGAATAATATAGCTCCTTCTTCTCCGGTGCGTATCGACAGGATATTGGTGGAAGTGGGCGACCGCGTGTCCAAAGGTCAGAAGTTGGTCAGTATGGATGAGGCCAATTTGAAACAGACCAAATTCCAATTGGACAATCAGGAAATAGAGTTTAAACGTATGGATGAACTGTACAAAGTAGGCGGTGCGTCCAAATCGGAATGGGATGCAGCCAAAATGGCTCTGGACATAAAGGAAACGGCTTACCGTAATTTATTGGAGAACACTTCATTGCTCAGCCCGATAAACGGTGTTGTAACAGCCCGCAACTATGACAACGGTGATATGTACAGCGGCGGTGAACCGGTGTTAGTGGTAGAGCAAATTACTCCGGTGAAACTCTTGATTAATGTTTCCGAAACCTATTTTACCCAAGTAAAAAAAGGTGCTCCGGTATCTCTAAAGTTGGATGTCTATGGAGATGAACCGTTTGAAGGCTACATCAGTCTGGTTTATCCTACGGTAGACCCTAACACTCGTACTTTCCCCGTGGAGATTAAACTTGCCAATAAAGACCAACGTGTGCGTCCCGGAATGTTTGCCCGTGCTACGCTTAATTTCGGTACGAAGGACAATGTAGTCGTACCCGATTTGGCTATCGTGAAGCAATCCGGTTCCGGTGACCGTTATGTCTATGTGTACAAGGACGGCAAAGTTACCTATAATAAGGTGGAACTCGGACGCCGTATGGGTGCTGAGTACGAGTTGGTGTCCGGTGTGCCCGATAACTCACAGGTAGTTATAGCCGGACAGACCAAGCTGGTAAACGGCATGGAAGTAGAGGTGGAAAAATAATTCTTCATTCATCATTCTTAATTCTTAATTAAAAAGAGTATGAGTTTATACGAAGGTGCGGTTAAGAAACCGATTATGACTTCGCTCTGCTTCTTGGCAGTGGTGATATTTGGTCTGTTCTCTTTGTCAAAGTTGCCTATCGATTTGTATCCGGACATTGATACGAATACGATTATGGTGATGACGGCCTATCCGGGAGCCAGTGCTTCGGATATAGAGAATAACGTGACCCGTCCGTTGGAAAATGTTTTGAACTCTGTCAGTGATTTGAAGCACATCACTTCCCGTTCTTCGGAGAATATGTCGCTGATTACGCTGGAGTTTGAGTTCGGTAACGATATTGATGTACTGACAAACGATGTGCGCGACAAGTTGGATATGGTAAGTTCGTCACTTCCCGATGATGTGGAGAACCCCATTATCTTCAAGTTCAGTACGGATATGATTCCTATCGTGCTGTTGTCTGTACAGGCAAACGAGAGCCAGTCGGCACTTTACAAGATTCTGGATGACCGTGTGGTAAATCCTTTGGCACGTATTCCCGGTGTGGGTACTGTGTCTATCAGCGGTGCGCCGCAGCGCGAAATCCAAGTGTATTGCGACCCCTATAAGCTGGAAGCATACAATCTGAGTATTGAAACAATCAGTTCCATCATCGGAGCGGAGAATAAGAACATACCGGGCGGTAACTTCGACATCGGTAATGAAACCTATTCGTTGCGCGTGGAGGGTGAGTTTGATGACTCTCGCCAATTGGCGGATGTGGTTGTAGGTACGTATAATGGCGCTACAGTCTACTTGCGTGATGTTGCACGGATTGTGGATACCGTGGAGGAACGTGCTCAGGAAACCTATAACAACGGTGTACAAGGTGCCATGATTGTAGTGCAGAAACAGTCGGGCGCCAACTCCGTGGAAATCTCCAAAAAGGTGCAGGATGCGTTGCCGCGTCTGCAGAAGAACTTGCCGAGTGACGTGAAGCTGGGCGTCATTGTGGATACGTCCGAGAATATCTTGAATACAATTGACAGTTTGACGGAGACGGTGATGTATGCCTTGCTGTTCGTTGTGATTGTGGTGTTCCTGTTCTTGGGACGCTGGCGTGCCACGTTGATTATCTGTATAACGATTCCGCTTTCTTTGATTGCTTCGTTCATATACCTTGCCATTTCTGGGAATACAATTAATATCATTTCGCTTTCGTCACTCTCCATAGCTATCGGTATGGTGGTGGACGATGCCATTGTGGTATTGGAGAACGTTACGACGCATATTGAACGTGGATCCGATCCCAAGCAAGCGTCCGTTCACGGCACGAACGAGGTGGCAATTTCCGTAGTCGCTTCTACGCTGACGATGATTGCGGTATTCTTCCCGCTGACGATGGTTACCGGTATGTCCGGTGTGCTGTTCAAACAGTTGGGTTGGATGATGTGTGCCATTATGTTTGTTTCCACAGTTTCCGCCTTGACGTTGACCCCGATGCTTTGTTCGCAGTTGCTTCGTTTGCAGCGCAAACAGTCTAAAGTGTTCAAAATATTCTTCGGGCCGATAGAACGTACGTTGGACGGTTTGGACAACTGGTATGCGCGTATGCTGAACTGGGCGGTACGTCATCGTATGGTGGTTCTTGCAGGTTGTGTGGTATTCTTCATTTTAAGTTTGTTCTGTGCCAAGACCATTGGTACAGAGTTCTTCCCCGCACAGGATAACGCTCGTATTGCTGTACAACTGGAATTACCGATAGGTACTCGTAAAGAGGTGGCGCAAGAGGTTTCGGAGAAACTCACCAACCAGTGGCTGCAGAAGTATAAAGGTATTATGAAGGTATGTAACTATACCGTAGGACAGGCTGACTCGGACAACACTTGGGCGTCCATGCAGGATAACGGTTCGCATATCATCTCCTTTAATATCAGTTTGGTAGACCCGGGCGACCGTGATGTGACACTGGAAACTGTTTGCGAGGAGATGCGTGAGGATCTGAAGGCTTATCCGGAGTTCAGCAAGGCACAGGTAATCCTCGGCGGTAGCAATACGGGTATGTCCGCTCAGGCATCTGCCGACTTCGAGGTCTACGGATACAGTATGGAAGAAACTGACAGTGTTGCCGCTCGCTTGAAACGTGAACTGTTGAATGTAAAAGGCGTGTCTGAGGTCAACATCAGCCGTAGCGATTACCAACCCGAATATCAGGTAGACTTTGACCGCGAGAAGCTGGCGCTTCACGGACTGAACCTGTCTACTGCCGCTACCTATCTGCGTAACCGTATTAATGGCGCAACGGCGTCTAAATATCGTGAGGATGGAGATGAGTACGACATTAAGGTGCGTTATGCCCCTGAGTTCCGCACCAGTCTTGAAAGTATTGAAAACATATTGGTTTACAATGCCAAAGGTGAAGGTGTCCGCATTAAAGACCTCGGAACTGTGGTGGAACGTTTTGCTCCGCCTACCATCGAGCGTAAAGACCGCGAGCGTATCGTCACGGTGTCTGCCGTAATCTCCGGTGCTCCGCTGGGCGATGTGGTGGCTGCGGGTAACGCAATCATAGAAAAGATAGAGAAGCCGTCCGACATCACCATCCAGATATCGGGTTCCTATGAAGACCAGCAGGATTCGTTCCGCGATTTGGGAACATTGGGTGTATTGATTATCATTCTTGTGTTTATCGTAATGGCAGCACAGTTTGAATCGCTGACCTATCCGTTCATCCTTATCCTCTCGGTGCCGTTTGCCATGAGTGGTGTGCTGATGGCGCTGTTCATTACCAATACTACGCTGAGTGTAATGAGTCTGCTGGGTAGCATCATGTTGATTGGTATTGTGGTGAAGAACGGTATCGTGCTCATCGACTACACGATTCTCTGCCGTGAGCGCGGACAGTCGGTGCTGAACGCCGTGGTTACGGCAGGCAAGAGCCGTCTACGTCCGGTGTTGATGACTACCATGACTACCATTCTCGGTATGATTCCGATGGCTGTCAGCACCGGTCAGGGTTCTGAAATGTGGAGTCCTATGGCGATTGCCGTAATCGGCGGTCTGACGATTTCCACCATCCTGACCTTGATTTATGTTCCCACCATGTATTGTATCTTCGGTGGCGTAGGCATCAAGCGTCAGCGTCGCAAGATGCAGAAGCAGCTGAACGCTTACTTTGAAGAACAGGGACAGGTTAATAATTAATAGTTGACATATAATAGTTGAATAATGAAATCAGTATTAATCACATTCGATCAAGCATATTATGAGCGCATCGTCGCTACGCTCGACAGACTGAATTGTCGCGGCTTCACTTATTGGGAGCAGGTGCGCGGACGCGGTTCCAAAACCGGAGAACCCCATTATGGCAGTCATGCCTGGCCTTCCATGTGTTCCGCCATCCTTACGATGGTAGAGGACGAGAGGGTGGATTCCTTGTTGGAAGTCCTTCATAATATGGATAAACAAACCGAGCAGTTAGGGCTTCGGGCATTTGTTTGGAACATAGAGAAAACCATTTAGGTTTCCGTTGCATAAATAGTAATTATCCTCATGGGAAATATCTTTTTCCTGTGAGGATAATTCTTTTTTGCAGGAAGATATTTATTTTCATCCGATTCTCTATCTTTGCGCCCGGATTAGTTATGGAAAAGAGTGTTTTGAAACATACAGGTTGGTTGATGCTTATTGTGGTAGCCGTTCTTTTGCTGATGGGCTTGTTGCCCGGAGTCACAATAGGTCGTTATGTGCTGAGGCGGGTGGACATACTGGGTGATGTGCGTCCCGTACCGGAAGTTGTGAGCGAACCGGACAGCCTGTTACTCTCTCCTCCGAAAGTAAAACCGGCTTTTGTAGACACCTGCCGCAACGGAATGACCTGTATTGAGGATTACAGTGATTCCACTTTGCGTGGCATGACACCTTTTTATCGTGCGTTGGACCAACTGGCAACGAGCCCCCGGCTGGTACGTATCGCCTACTTCGGAGATTCTTTCATCGAGGCGGATATTCTTACGGCTGACCTGCGTGCAATGTTGCAGGAACGCTATGGCGGATGCGGGGTAGGCTTCGTTACGATTACTTCCATGACCAGCGGTTACCGTCCTACGGTGCGGCACAACTTCAGTGGCTGGCAGAGCCATTCCATTATGGATTCCGTATTCTTCGATCGTAGCAAGCAAGGTATTTCGGGACATTATTTCATTCCGAATCCCGGTGCGTATGTGGAGCTTCGCGGGCAAAAGAACTACGCATCCCGGCTTGATACTTGCGAACGTGCTTCTATCTTTTTCTATAATAAAGGTGAGGTCACCCTTTCGGCATCTGTCAACAGAGGCGAACCGCAGACTGAAACTTTTCCGCCTACGGGTGAACTCCGTGAAATGGATGTAACGGGGCACATCGGTTCTGTACGCTGGAAAGTGGAAAATGCCGATTCCACCTTGTTCTACGGGCTTGCTATGGATGGCACGCAAGGGATTATAGTTGACAACTTCTCGCTCCGCGGCAGCTCCGGCTTGTCTTTGCGCTCTGTGCCTGTCTGGATGATGCGCGAATTTAACGAACAGCGTCCTTATGATTTGATAATCCTTCAGTACGGACTGAATGTAGCAACGGAACGCGGACAGAACTACGATCGCTACCGTGACGGTATGGCAACCACTATTACCCATCTGAAGAATGCCTTTCCGCAAGCAGGTATCCTCATCGTCAGCGTAGGCGACCGTGAATACAAAACCGAGGAGGGAGACTTGCGGACGATGCCCGGCATCAAGAACTTGGTTCGTTACCAACAGAATTTGGCTGCCGACAGTGGAGTGGCTTTTTGGAATATGTTCGAAGCGATGGGTGGTGAGGGCAGCATGGCGGATATGGTGCATGCCAAACCCTCCTTAGCCAATTACGATTATACGCATATCAACTTCCGTGGCGGCAAACATTTGGCCGGGTTGCTTTATGAGGCGCTGATTTACGGTAAAGAACAATACGACAGGAGGCGTGCTTATGAAGCGGAGCCATAAAAGGTATTTACGATTGGACGATTTACGATTTACGATTTGCTGCGCGGTGTTGGCATTGTTTTTCTCGCCTGTGCAACGTATTTATGCACAAGATACGCTTCCGGGTTGTCCCCGACTTCAAGAGACGACACTTGATTGTGATACGCTTACGGTCTATGGACAGCGTACGGATACCCTGCCGATTCCTCTCATCACCTTACCCGCAGCTTTTCAGCAGTTGGGAGAGAACGAACTGATAGACAGTGTCGGTATTCTGAAGCCCTTTTGGGAGAAACTTCGTATGCTTCGCTTGGGTGTCACTACCGATACGATTCGCATTGTACATATAGGCGACAGCCATATTCGCGGTCATATCTTCCCGAGGACTACGGGTGAACAGCTTCAGAAAGTATTTGGTGCGCTATCTTATACGGATATGGGGATAAACGGAGCTTTTTGTGTAACTTTTACCCGTCCGGAGCGTGTGGAGGAAATAGCTGCACTTCATCCCGACCTTGTTATCCTCTCTTTTGGAACGAACGAGAGCCATAACCGGCGATACAGTTCCATGCTGCACTATCAACAGATGAATGAACTGGTACGTATGCTGCGTGAAAGCTTGCCCGGTGTCCCGATGCTGATGACTACTCCGCCCGGCTCATACGAGAGTTTTCACCAGCGTCGTCGTCGACGCACTTATAAAATAAATCCCCGTACGTCTGTGGCTGTACAGACTATTCACCGTTTTGCCGATGCCAACGGATTGGCTGTGTGGGATATGTACGAGGCTTTCGGTGGTGTTCGCCGGGCTTGCCTTAACTGGCAGGAAGCGGGGCTGATGCGTCCCGACCACATACACTATCTTCCGGAAGGATATGTATTGCAGGGTGAAATGTTCTATCGTGCCTTGTTGAAAGCGTATAATGACTATTGTAACCAATGAATGTATTTAATCTAAATATAGACTTTGCCCGCTTGCGCGACCTGTTCGTGTATGATCCGCACGCGCCGATGATATTTAGTAGTGGTATTTTTCTGTGGCTGTTTGCAGCTTTTATCGTGTTCTATTTACTATTGCAACGTCGCACCACAGCCCGTCTGATGTTCGTTACCCTGTTTTCTTACTATTTTTATTATAAAAGTAGCGGTACGTATTTCTTTTTGCTTGCCATCGTTACGGTAAGTGACTTTTTTATAGCCCGTCTCATGTCACGCGCTACTGCGCATTGGTTGCGTAAAATGTGGGTGGCAGTCAGTCTGACGATAAACCTGGGATTGCTGTGCTACTTTAAATATACGAATTTCCTTGGAGACTTTTTTGCTTCGCTGACAGGTGGTACATTCACCGCTATGGATATATTTCTTCCTGTCGGCATATCATTTTTCACATTCCAGTCGTTGAGCTACACGATTGATGTGTATCGCAAGGAGATAACACCCCTTACCAATTTGTTGGATTATGCGTTCTACGTATCTTTCTTCCCGCAATTGGTGGCAGGCCCTATTGTTCGTGCACGCGATTTTATTCCGCAAATCCGTCGCCCGCTGTTTGTTTCCGGGGAGATGTTTGGAAGGGGTATCTTTTTGATTGTAAGCGGTCTTTTCAAGAAAGCGGTTATCTCGGATTATATCAGTATTAATTTTGTGGAGCGCATATTCGATAATCCTACTTTGTATTCGGGCGTGGAAAACCTTATGGGTGTTTACGGTTATGCACTTCAAATCTATTGTGATTTCTCTGGATATAGCGATATGGCTATCGGTATTGCCTTGCTGTTGGGTTTTCATTTTAATATGAACTTCGACTCACCTTATAAGTCGGCGTCCATTACGGAGTTCTGGCGTCGCTGGCATATCTCGCTTTCCAGTTGGCTGCGCGATTATCTCTATATATCTTTGGGTGGTAACCGTAAGGGAAAGATACGTCAATATGCTAACCTCATCATCACTATGTTCTTGGGAGGTTTGTGGCATGGAGCATCTTGGAACTTTGTTTTTTGGGGAATGCTGCACGGTGTTGCCCTGGCAGCCCATAAGTTCTGGATGAGCATTACCGGCAAGAGGAAAGGAAAGCACAGCCATGGTATCCGCCGTTTCTTCGACATTGTTATTACGTTTCACTTCGTTTGCTTCTGTTGGATATTCTTCCGTAATGCCGATTTTTCAACTTCTTTGGATATGTTGAATCAGATATTCACAACTTTCCGCCCTCAACTTCTTCCGCAATTGGTTACGGGTTATTGGGAAGTGTTTGCTTTGATGGCGCTCGGTTTCTTCCTTCATTTCGTACCGGACAGTTGGGAGCACGCTTGCAGTAAGGCGGTTGTTCGTCTTCCGTTGATAGGGAAAGCGTTGTTGTTAGTTGCTATGATTTACCTTGTTATCCAAATGAAGAGTTCGGAGATACAGCCGTTTATCTACTTTCAGTTCTAAGACAGAATGATACATACAATAAAGTTTATGAAACGCCCGGTACAATAGCGTATCGGGTAACCCTGTATCTTTGTGACATAAATAAATCTGATTACTATCATTAAAAAAACAACAATCATGAAACGGGAACTTTTTTATTGGTTACCTCTTCTACTTCTGATAGGGTGTAGCCAGCCTACGTACAAAACTACGTCTTTAGCTCCGGAGAAGCGAGCGGAACTTCTGTTGAAAGAACTTACTTTGGAAGAAAAAGTGGCATTGATGATGGACAGCTCTCAGCCGGTAGAGCGTCTGGGCATCAAGCCATATAACTGGTGGAACGAAGCGTTGCATGGTGTGGCGCGCGCCGGACTTGCTACTGTTTTTCCGCAACCGATAGGAATGGCGGCATCTTTCTCGCCGGAGGCAGTATATGAAGTGTTCAATGCTGTATCGGATGAGGCGCGTGCAAAGAATGCACACTACGCATCTCAGGGAAGCTATGCACGCTACCAAGGTCTTACCATGTGGACGCCTACTGTGAACATCTATCGTGACCCGCGTTGGGGACGAGGTATTGAAACCTACGGTGAAGACCCTTATCTCACCAGCCGTATGGGCGTCATGGTAGTGAAAGGTTTGCAAGGAACCAATGACGGCAAATACGATAAGCTGCATGCTTGCGCCAAGCATTTCGCCGTACACTCCGGTCCGGAATGGAACCGTCACTCTTTCAATGTAGAGGATCTCAGTGCACGTGATTTATATGAAACCTACCTGCCGCCTTTTGAGGCATTGGTGAAAGAAGCTGAGGTAAAAGAGGTGATGTGCGCCTATAACAGTTTTGAGGGAGAGCCATGTTGTGGCAGCAATCGTTTGCTGATGCAGATTCTTCGTAACGATTGGGGCTTTGATGGTATTATTCTTTCCGATTGCGGTGCTATTGCCGATTTTTATAATGAGCATGGACATAAAGCATATCCCAATGCGGAGTCTGCCTCGGCAGCAGCTGTGCTGAACGGAACGGATTTGGAATGCGGCTCCAGTTATAAGGCATTGGTTAAAGCCGTTCAAGAAGGTAAGATTGACGAAAAAGATATTGATAAGGCGGTAATCCGCTTGCTGGAAGCCCGTTTTGCTTTGGGAGAAATGGACAATCCGGAAGATGTGTCTTGGACCAAAATACCTTTTTCGGTGGTAGCTTCTGCCGCTCACGATTCACTGGCTTTGGATATAGCCCGTAAATCTATGACTTTGCTTCAAAACAAAGACAATATTCTTCCTTTGAAACGCGGGGGACTAACCGTAGCGGTAATGGGACCTAATGCCAATGACTCCGTAATGCAGTGGGGCAATTATAACGGTATGCCGCCGCACACAGTCACCATTCTGGACGGAATACGGAAAACATTGGGGGCAGACGATAAGTTGATTTATGAACAGGGTTGCAGCTGGGTGGAAAGAACACTGATTCAAAGCGTATTCAACCAGTGCAAGTCGGCTGACGGACAAGGTTTCACTGCACGCTACTGGAACAACGTAAAGCGTGAAGGCAATCCGGTGACTACCACACAAGTAACTACTCCTTTCCGTTTCTGTACATCGGGAGCTACGGTTTTTGCACCGGGAGTAAACTTGACTGATTTCTCCGCAACTTACAACAGTGTGCTCACCCCCCAACAATCGGGTGAAGTTGTGTTTGAGATTTATGCACATGGTTTAGGTCGTTTGCGTGTCAACGGCGAGGAAGTGAAACGCATCTCTAACGTACATGGCGGCAGAGCGCTGAACTACACTTTACAAGTGAAAGCGGGCACTCCCTATGAAATAGAGCTTGATTTTGAATATTTCAGAAGTGATGCACAGTTGAATTTCGACATCGGTTTCAAGCAGAAGGTGGATATCAATGCATCTGTGGCTCGTGTGAAAGATGCTGATATTGTTATTTTCGCCAGTGGTGTATCTCCGGTGTTGGAAGGCGAGGAGATGGGAGTGAATCTTCCGGGCTTTAGAGGCGGAGACCGTACGGATATTGAATTACCCGCTGTTCAGCGCGAACTGATTAATGCGTTGCATCGTGCCGGTAAGAAGATAATCTTGGTGAATTGTTCCGGTTCGCCTATCGCTTTGGAACCTGAAACGAAGAACTGTGAAGCTATCCTGCAGGCTTGGTATCCGGGTCAGGAAGGCGGAACGGCTGTGGCAGAGGTGCTGTTCGGTGATTATAATCCGGGTGGACGCTTGCCGGTTACTTTCTATCGCAATATGTCTCAGCTTCCCGATTTTGAGGATTATAATATGACAGGACGTACCTATCGTTATATGACTCAGCAACCATTGTTCCCGTTCGGTTATGGATTGAGTTATACAACCTTTGATTACAGACCATTGTCATTGGCAAAAGAACAGATTAAGGCGGGAGAACCTTTGAAATTGACTGTTAGCGTTACCAACAGCGGCCAGCGTGACGGTGACGAAGTGGTACAGGTTTATCTCAAGAAACAGGATGATGCAGAAGGACCCGGTAAGACTTTGCGCGCTTTTAAACGTGTCCGAATACCTGCCGGAAAGAGTATTGATGTAGAGTTCGACTTGAATGACAAAGAGTTGGAATGGTGGGATGCTCAAAGCAATACGATGCGGGTTTGTGCCGGCAAGTATGATATAATGGTGGGAAGAAGTTCACAGGATCAGGACTTGCAACGAGGAAGTTTCGTAATAGAGTAAGGCTTTAAGCCTTTGATAAAGAAAGAGGGAGAATGTCAGAAACCTGACATTCTCCCTCTTTCTTTATTATGTCTTTTGTGCTCGGAATGCCTTTGGCGACATACCCGTGTGCTTTTTAAAGAACCGTCCGAAGAAAGACTGGTCGGGGAAGCAGTACTTATCGGCTATTTCTTTTAGTGATAAGCCGGTAGATTGTAAAGCTACTTTTAGTTCCAGTATAAGGAAGTCATCTATGATTTCTTTGGCGGTCGTGTTTCCTATTTCTTTGGTGATGGCAGAGAGATATCGGGTGGATATGCAGAGTTGTTCGGCATAAAATGCAACATCTCTTTGGGTAATGCAATGCGTATGCACCAGATTTATAAACTTTTTGAACAATTCATCTTTTCGGTTGCTTCCTTCTATCTGTTCCTGTGTGAAGAGCCGTTGCACCTTGTCGTAAGTATCAAGGAAGAAGATTTGGAGCAGGTTTTGGGCGATGGTATTCCTGAATTGGTTGGCTGAGTCTCTGTATATCGCACTACTGGCTTCGGTAAGCCCTGTAATGGCTCGTAAGGCTTCTTTATCCGTATGGGTGTAACAGGCGTTTTCCTTCAGAAAGTGAATAAACGGCGGGTCAAGCCGGAAGCAGGCGGCCTTGAACATCTCGTCTGAATAGGCGAAATAGTGTACTCGGAACTTCTTGGTTGCTGAAGTGAGGGAGAATATGGAGTTAGGCAGTATCATGACAGTTGTATTCGGAACAATGTGGTATTGCTCCAAATCCAGTATGATATCCGCCTCTCCGTCGATGCAGAACATGAGTACTCCATTCTTCATTTTGATGAGACGTTTATAAAAGAACTCCAGATTGTCCGTTCCGGTTCTGAATGGTTCTGATTGGGTTGTGAATAGTGGGTTCATCTTTTCTGATAATCGTTTATTTATGTCGGCAAATGTACCGGTTCTTTTTGGTTTATTAAACAACCTGTTCCGAAATTGAACAATTGCGTACGTCCTATGAACTGAGTTCTTGTTTGGAAACGGCATACCTTTGCCACCGATTTTCAAAGTTATCAGTAAATCACTTTTAAGATAAAAAGAGTATGACAACAAAAAAGAGTATGATGAAACAGGTGATAACCGTCATCTGCAGTGCAGTATTGGCAGCTTGCGGCAACGCTCCTGCCGTACAAAACCAATCGGAATATCAGGTGATGGACATCACTATATCCGGCAAAGAACTACAAACTACTTATTCGGCGGCCATCCGCGGACGACAGGACATTGACATTTACCCGCAAGTGTCGGGAACGCTCACCCGGCTTTGTGTAGAAGAAGGGCAGGCTGTGCGCAAGGGACAGATTTTGTTTATTATCGATCAAGTGCCGTATATCGCAGCCCTGCGTACTGCCGAGGCTAATGTAGAGGCGGCAAAAGCTGCAGTGGCAACTTCCCGACTGACATACGACAGCAAGCGGGAGCTCTATGCTCAAAAGGTGGTTTCCGAATTCGACCTGAAAACATCCTATAACAGCTTGTTGAGTGCCAAAGCCCAGTTGGCACAGGCGGAAGCCCAGCAGATAAATGCCGCTAACAACCTTTCCTATACAGAGGTGAAGAGTCCGGCTGACGGTGTAGTCGGCATATTGCCCTATCGAGTGGGAACGTTGGTCAGTGCCGGTATGCCGAAACCGCTGACTACCGTTTCGGACAATTCCGATATGTATATTTACTTTTCCATGACGGAGAACCAGATGCTTGAACTTACCCGCCGCTATGGTTCCAAAGACAAGGCTTTGGCGGAGATGCCTGCCGTCAGTTTACAGCTGAACGACCGTTCCACCTATGCTCAGGAAGGAAAGATAGAAACGATAAGCGGTGTAATCGACACCTCCACGGGTACGGTGAGTCTGCGTGCCGTCTTCCCTAATAAGGAAGGATTGCTCACAAGCGGCGGTTCGGGCAATATCATTATCCCTGTAAAGAAAGAGAATTGTATTGTTATTCCGCAAGCGGCTACGTATGAAGTGCAGGATAAGGTGTTTGTCTACAAGGTTGTAGATGGCAAAGCACAGTCGGCTCCTGTACAGGTGACGCGTGTCAACGGCGGACAGGAGTATATTGTAGAGAATGGTTTGCAGGCAGGCGACGTGATTGTAGTGGAAGGCGTGGGACTGTTGCGCGAAGGTGCACCTATTGTACCCAAGCCGGCATCAGCTAATCAACAGGTGAAGGAGGGATAATCTTATGAATCTTAGAACATTTATAGAACGCCCGGTTCTTTCGGCAGTCATCTCCATTACGATTGTCATTCTGGGTATTATCGGCTTGTTTACGCTCCCTGTGGAGCAATATCCGGATATTGCACCGCCTACTATTATGGTGAGTACCACCTATTACGGGGCAAGTGCCGAAACTCTCCAGAAGAGTGTAATTGCTCCGTTGGAAGAGGCTATAAACGGTGTGGAAGACATGACTTACATGACCTCTACCGCCAGCAATGCAGGTACGGTGACCATTACCGTTTACTTCAAGCAGGGTATAGATCCGGATATGGCAGCGGTAAATGTACAGAACCGCGTTTCTAAAGCTACGGGACAGCTTCCTGCCGAAGTAACCCAAGTAGGCGTAACCACCAGCAAGCGGCAGACCAGCATCCTGCAGATGTTCTCCCTGCATAGCCCTGATGATTCTTATGACGAGAACTTTCTTGCCAACTATATCAGTATCAATCTGAAACCGCAGATTCTCCGTATCTCCGGTGTGGGTGATATGATGATTATGGGAGGTGATTACAGTATGCGCATCTGGATGAAACCCGATGTCATGGCGCAGTACAAGCTGATACCTTCGGATGTGACGGCAGTACTGGCGGAACAGAATATCGAGTCGGCCACGGGTTCGTTCGGTGAGAATTCCGATGAAACTTACCAATACACGATGAAATATACGGGACGTCTCATCACTCCCGAAGAGTTTGGCGACATCGTAATCCGCTCTACGGAAGACGGTGAGGTACTTAAACTGAAAGATATTGCCGATGTGGAATTGGGTAAAGACAGCTATGCCTATAAAGGTACTATGGACGGTCACGCAGGCATTTCCTGTATGATATTCCAAACGGCAGGTTCCAATGCGACAGAGGTAAACCGGCAGATTGACGAATTGTTGGAAGAAGCGCGCAAGGACTTGCCGAAAGGAGTGGAACTTACCCAGATGATGTCCAGCAACGACTTTCTGTTCGCATCCATTCACGAGGTGGTGAAAACGTTGATTGAGGCTATTCTTTTGGTTATTCTGGTAGTATATGTTTTCTTGCAGGACATCCGTTCCACGTTGATTCCGTTGGCGGGTATCATCGTTTCGCTGATTGGTACATTCGCGTTCATGTCCATAGCCGGTTTCAGTATCAATCTTATTACGCTTTTTGCGTTGGTATTGGTCATCGGTACGGTGGTGGACGATGCCATCGTTGTGGTGGAGGCGGTGCAGGCACGCTTCGACGTGGGGTATAAGTCTTCTTATATGGCAAGTATCGATGCAATGAAAGGCATCTCGAATGCCGTTATCACATCCTCGCTGGTATTCATGGCTGTATTTATTCCGGTGTCGTTCATGGGGGGCACGTCCGGTACGTTCTATACGCAGTTCGGGCTGACAATGGCGGTGGCGGTAGGTATTTCGGCGGTGAATGCCCTTACCTTGAGTCCGGCTCTTTGCGCTTTGTTGCTGAAGCCTTATATCAATGAAGACGGTACACAGAAGCAAAACTTTGCTGCCCGCTTCCGTAAAGCGTTCAATGCTGCATTCGATGTTCTTGTGGAGAAATATAAGAAGATTGTGTTGCTGTTCATCAAACGCCGTTGGTTGTCGTGGTCGTTGCTGGCATGTTCCGTCGTATTGCTGGTGTTCCTGATGAATACTACCAAGACGGGTCTGGTTCCCGATGAAGACCAGGGAGTGCTGTTTGTCAATGTAAGTACCGCACCGGGTAGTTCCCTGAAAACCACAAACGACATAATGGACCGTATAGAGCGACGTTTGGAAGGCATTCCGCAGAAACTGCACTTGCAGAAAGTGGCGGGCTACGGTCTGTTGTCCGGGCAGGGTAATTCCTTCGGTATGATTATCCTCAAACTGAAGCCGTGGGATGAACGTACGGACGACGAAGATCAGGTACAGGCTGTTATCAACCAGATTTATGCCCGTACGGCAGACATCAAGGATGCAACCGTTTTTGCCATTGCTCCGGGTATGATTCCGGGTTACGGTATGGGTAATGCTCTCGACCTGAACATACAAGACAAACAGGGAGGTGATATCAATACCTTCTTCCTGACCACCCAACAATATTTGGGTGTGCTGAACCAACGTCCCGAAATCTCCATGGCATACTCTACGTTCGACGTACGCTATCCGCAGTGGACGGTGCAGGTGGACGCTTCCAAATGCAAGCGTGCGGGCATTACGCCCGATCAGGTGCTGGCCACGCTTTCCGGTTATTATGGCGGGCAGTATGTATCCAACTTCAACCGTTTCTCCAAGGTATATAAGGTAATGATACAGGCCGATCCGAAATTCCGTATGGACGAGGCGTCGCTCGACAATGCTTTTGTGCGTATGTCCAATGGTGAGATGGCGCCTTTGAGCCAGTTCGTTTCACTGACACGTTCGTATGGTGCGGAGTCGTTGAGCCGTTTCAATATGTTTAACTCCATTGCGGTGAATGCCATGCCTGCCGAGGGATACAGTACGGGTGACGCTATTCGTGCCGTACAGAAGACTGCGGCAACAGCACTTCCCAAAGGCTATGGCTACGACTTTGGCGGAATCACCCGTGAGGAAAGCCGGCAGAGTGGAACTACGGTTGTCATCTTCGGTATCTGTATTTTGATGATTTACCTCATCCTGAGTGCGCTTTACGAGAGCTTTATCGTACCGTTTGCCGTAATCTTCGCCGTTCCGGTGGGTTTGATGGGTAGCTTCCTGTTCGCCAAGCTGATGGGATTGGAGAATAACATCTACCTGCAGACGGGCCTGATTATGCTGATTGGTTTGCTTGCCAAGACCGCTATCTTACTGACGGAGTATGCTGCCGAGCGTCGTAGGGCGGGTATGGGGCTTATAGCTTCGGCTGTCAGTGCTGCCAAAGCCCGTTTGCGTCCTATCCTTATGACCGCACTCACCATGATATTCGGTTTGCTGCCGCTGATGGTGGCTACCGGTGTGGGTGCCAACGGTAACCGTTCGCTCGGTACGGGGGCTGTAGGCGGTATGGTGATTGGTACGCTGGCATTGCTCTTTATTGTTCCCGCCTTGTTCGTTACCTTCCAATGGTTGCAAGAGCGTCTTCGTCCGGCACAATCCATGCAGACGCGAGACTGGCAGATTGAGGAAGAGATGGTTATAAGCAAACAGGAGATAGAGGATGCGCATAAATGATAATATTAAGATAATGACAATGAAGATAAAACTCATAACTTTATCCGCTTTCTGCCTGTTACTGAGCAGTTGCGGTATCTACACCAAATATGAACGTCCTTCCGATATTGATACCGACGGACTGTACGGACAGGACTTGAACGAGGAAGCCGTTGCCGTTGATACAGCCTCTATCGCATCCTTGTCATGGCGTGAGTTGTTTACCGATTCACATTTGCAGGCACTCATCGAACACGCTTTGCAGGGCAATACCGATTTGCTTTCCGCCCAACAGCGTATCAAGGAAGCCGAGGCCGCCCTTTCTTCGGCAAAGTTGGCTTATCTGCCCTCATTTATGCTTACTCCTCAGGGGGGTGTCAGCAGCTTCGACAAGTCAAAAGGTTCATGGACCTATACCGGTATCGCTTCCGCCGGTTGGGAAATCGACATCTTCGGTAAGCTGACAAATGCCAAACGCCGTTCCAAAGCTCTCTATCTTCAGAGCCTGGAGTACGAACAGGCTGTCAGTACTTCCCTGATAGCCAATGTCGCCAATCTTTATTATACCTTGCTGATGCTCGATGAGCAATACCGCATTTCCGAGGAAACCGCTGTCAACTGGCGCGAAAGCGTACGTACCATGCGTGCCATGATGGCTGCCGGTATGACGAATGAAGCATCCGTCTCCCAGTCCGAAGCCAACTGCCGTCAGGTTGAGGCTTCCTTGCTGGACTTGAAGCAGCAGATTAAAGAAGTGGAGAACAGTCTTTCCATTCTTCTCGGAGAAGTGCCGGGTGGGATAGAGCGTGGTCGCCTTGCCGGGCAGACCTTTCCCGAAGAACTGACAGTAGGAGTGCCTTTGCAACTCCTTTCCCGCCGTCCGGACGTAAAGAGTGCGGAGCTTTCTTTGGTGTCTGCCTTTTACAGCACCAATGCGGCACGTTCTGCATTCTATCCGTCCATTACGTTGAACGGTACGGCAGGCTGGACAAACTCAGCCGGGAATATGATTATCAATCCCGGCAAACTGTTGCTTTCCGCTGTGGGCTCATTGACACAACCTTTGTTTAATAAAGGTTTGAACATAGCACAACTGAAGATAGCCAAGGCGCAGCAGGAAGAGGCGAAGCTCGCCTTTCAGCAAGCCTTGCTCAATGCGGGCAGTGAGGTGAACAATGCTCTGACCCAAGTACAGACCGCACGCGGCAAGACGGAGCTACGTGCCGGACAGATTGCTTCTTTGGAAAATGCCGTTCGCAGTACACAACTCTTGATGCAGCATGGCACTTCCACTTATCTGGAAGTTCTCACCGCACAGCAGTCTTTGCTGTCTGCGCAACTGGCGCAAGTGGCAGATTGCTTTGATGAAATACAAGGGATTATTAATTTATATCAGGCACTTGGCGGTGGAAGAGATTAACCAATAGTAATTTTACATACTCTCTCTCGTTTTTATTCTCTTGTCCCTCCACTTTCCGGTCTCTCCGGGAGTGGAGGGCTTTTTTGCGGGACGGAACGGACACATTCGCCGGGGCAGAATGACTGCCAACGAAGCATAAAGATTAAAACAGAAAAGGAGGATAGTAGCCATTATTGGTGCGATATACTTCAAGCACCAAGACAAAAAAGCCGGAGCATGAAGCCCCGGCTTTTTCATTATCAACTCTGATAGCCACAACGTGAAGTGCCACTTCGGGATGTTCAATTTGCCGGACTTCCATCGAATTTGTACCAGTTAATAGAACCGCAAGATACACTTCCTGACGACGATACGCTACCTACTCCAACTTGTTGATTGTAATTACCTGTCAGATTTTGTAGAAATTGTTCTTTGCTTTGACTTTCTTTCAGACAGATATTAATGTTTCCACAACGGAGTCCGCCGTTGTCTGTTCCTCCTGTTCCTATCACAGCCGGCCTGATATCACCGCGTGGAACAGCCGTAAGTATAAGACTTGAGTTCTTAATCGTAATATCTCCAACGACTCCTGCACCCGGCCATCCGCAACTCGTACCTATAACCGCTGCACCTGCTCCACCTGTAGCTTCGATGGTTACATCTTCGATTTTTAATTCCGTACCTGTAGCACTAATGTTCGAATTACCTATGGCAGGATTATTGGTGTCGGGATTTTTAATAATCAACTTTCCTCCTTCTGTGCCTTTGACAATTACTCTACCTCCGCATTTTGTTACTATCCCTTTGCTAACGGTTACAGTTCCCTTGATGATAAATGTGGCATTGATTGTAGTTGCGCTACTGGCCTCGGTCAAGAAGATACTTTCCAATGTCGTATTCTCAAGGGTAACTGTAGCGTTGATGGTAGGTCCCCAATCACCACTCAAAGATTGTATTATAAATTCCTTGTTGGAATTATCTCCGGTAATACGATAATTTCCATCGTTTGTTATAATCACATCACCTTCTGAAAAGTCTATCGGTTTCTTTTCCACATTTATCGTTATCTGATGCCATTTTCCCACCACGGGAGTGACTCCGCTATTATTAAGCAGACATTCCACATCTCCTATCTTGACTTTCGTTATCGTGTAGCCGGGCACTACGTTCGCTTCCCAACAATAAGTCACCCCATTGTCGTAGGTTGTTTTCTTCATAGGAATATATTCGGGAGTTCCACTGCCTGTTATTTTTGTGGTGGCATCGTTGGGAGTGAACTTGCAAGCAGGATAAGTGTACACTTTTACCTCTTTCACCTCCTCTTTTCCCGAGCCTTCCAATACTACTCGTATCTTGGCGAGTTGGTGGCTGAATGGCAATTCTATCGGGGTTTGTGTTTGGTAATCCACAGTATTGGCCGTTTCTGCATAAAGCGCATAGGCAAGGCCAGCGCCATTCATTCCTTGATTCTTTAAACTTATATCGTTCGTTATATCATTGGGATACCAGCCTTTCACTTTCTGTGCGGTTTTGTTTTTCCAATACAATGCTGTTTTCGTAGTCAGTCCGGTGACATTTCCGCTTGCATCCACATCCACGCTGTATGTGCCTGTACTTGTATTATCATCACCTATTTGTACGGTTATGAGGTCTCCGTTTGTCCACACACTGTTGTTACCATTGGTTGTATTTTCCGACACACGTGTTTGCGGAGCATCCGCTCCCCACGGCTCTGCACTGCTTCCCGCCGTCAGGCTCACGTCGGTTATTTGCAAGGGATATTTTCCTTCGGGCAAGTCTTGCACCGTACCGTCCGTCAGTTCATCGCTTGTGCAGGCAGCGAGCAACAATGCTGCAACCGAGGTATAAGCAAGTTGTTTTATGTTTATTGTCTTCATATCTTAATCTGTTTGAATGGTTATTTTAGATTTCTACTGTTCCTCCGCCGCTGTTGCCTTTTGTCCACGTTATGTCGTTTGTAGTTACGCTTGCTTTAACTTCCTTGCCGTCTATCGTCAGATTGTAGGTGTACTGCGTGCCGCCTGCCCATTTCCCGGATTGGTCGGGGACAGTTGGAGTATATTTAAAAGGCGAATATCCCTTCATATTTATGGTGATAGTCGTATTACTTACCGCTTGCGGAATGACCAATGCCTTATAGCTGGCAAGGGCGGTTTCTTCTACGCCATCGAATGACACGGTGTTTGGCTGCGTAAGTTTGTAAAAATTGATTTCCAATGGACTTACACCAGCCTTAGCCGACAAACCGCAATTTTTCGTGAGAGTTGTAGTGAAATCTCCATCCGTAACAGCATTTATCGTTACGGATTTTATATTCTCGTCATCATGATTTACCACGCCCTGATTGCGGATGTTTACCACCACTTTGGCAGTCTGATGATAAAAGGTGAGTGGCTTTGTGCCTTTAAAGTCAATGTCGGTCTGTGGGGCATAGAGGAAGTCGCTCTTCTGATAGCCGTCGGGATTTTGGTTTGTTTGTACACTCCACTTCGTTGGCAAAGTGCCATTGTCGTATCCTGTACCGAGATACCACGCCGAAACCTTGATGTCACCTGTACTTTGCCAGTAGAATGGAATGACACCTTCCGCAGCATTCAGCTTGGTTCTTTTGCCATAACTAGCGGTAACATAATTTTTTACTTCATCCCCTATCTTTACCGCCACAGCTTCGCCGCTGTCCCAGAGGTCGTCTGCCGTGGTGCGTGTTGTCGCCGTAGTTCCCAGTCCGGTGGCGGTTAGGGTCACGGGGTACTGTCCTTCGGGCAGGCGGTCGCCGTCTGATACATCGTTTTCATTGCTGCACGAGGCAAGAAGGAATGTTCCTGCCAGCAGGCAATAGATAAATAATCGTTCTATCTTCATAATCCAATTTTTTATTTCCTTCTTTTGTGCCACTGGCAGCGGCGTAGCTGATTCAGAAATTCTCAATGACTATTGCATCTCGGCGAAACCATTATTACCCTGTACCGTCTTCCAGCCAAAAATCTCGGCATCTCCAATCGTTAATCCTGTCTTGTTGATGGTTACGGTGTATTTGAGGTTGTAGCCTGCCTTGAACTTGTTATCCGTAGTTGCGGGTAAAGCCAGTGTTGCTTTATAGGTCTGCCCGGCAAAGGTAATTTCAATATCGAACGTATTATTCGTCGTTCCTTGTGGGAAAATGATAACTGATTCAGCGGTATACGGATTCTCCTGTATACCGGAAAGCGAGAATACCAAATCTTTTATTTCTGGAGCAGTGGTGTTCGCTTCTGCCACACCGGTTTCTGTATCGAATGTTCCCGCCATATTCAAACTCTTGATGGTGTATTGTGTCAGTTGGCTCAAATTATCAATACCGGTTCCGGCTTTGAATTCAAACGTCAACTGGCTCATGCAATGCTGGAAGCTGGTGCCTACCTCATCGCTGCTTGTTTTGAAATTAACGGCTGGGGCATTCTTGCTTGCCGTCGCTCCACGAGCAAACATATAGTCAATTTTCGGTTGCTCTGCCGCTGTTTGGTCTGTGGCTGTTATTGTCTTGCTGATAGTTTCACCTGTTTCATTGAACGGATAATAAGCATTAAAGGTTACTTCTTGCAGGTCTTGGAAATAAATAGGAGAAGAGGATGTAAAGCCATTCTTGCTGTCATACGTGTATTTTACATTGGTTCCGGTTGTTAATCCGGTACTTGTCACAGATATGCCGATTTCATCATCATCAGCCCATGTTGTGCCGGCAGCACGGGTTCCTACGATGTTGTAGATTTCGGCATTGACCTGTGCCGCCACCAGTCCGTCGTTCACTACCTCCGTATCATTGCTGCACGCTGCAAAGACTGTTGCCGCAGCTGCCATCACTAAAAACTTTATTGCTTTCATCTTGATATAATATTTTTGTTATCTGTCAGTTGGCATTAAACTCGCCTCCGTTTGCGTTTTTCCATGCAGAAATCTCGCATCCGGTCACGGTCGCTTCTTTTTTGTTGAGCACAATGCTCAGGTTATACTGCCTTCCGGTCACGAGTCCGTTCTTCGGGTCGGCGTCCTGGGCATCGCGGTTAGCTGTGGTGAAGTCCAATTGTGTAGAAAGCGTCTGCCCCAGCACCGCTTCGAATGTCATGCCGGAGGCAGTATCAAAATTTTGGGGGAACAGTATCAGTGAGTAGGTCACGGTTTGCTTCACTTCGTCCGTTGCGGACGGTGCGTTGTAGTCCTTCCCGGTATCATCGTTATTGGCAAACGGCTTGTATTCAGCCGGGGTTTCGGCTTTGGCGGTGGCTGTTCCGGTGGTGACATTGAAAGAGCCTTTATACAAGTAGTTGCTCAACATCAGTTTCGCAGTCTTCACCTCTTCGTAGCTCACTCCCGTTCCGGGCTTGATGGTCAGAACCAGTCTTGCCATCTTGTGGGCAAAGCTGAAAGCCACGTTCTTTGAAGCCTTGCTGCCTGTGCCCTGCGCCCGGAGGAAGTCGAAGCTTTTCTGTGCAGACTGTTCGCGAGTGTCGGCAGGGATAGTGACCACGTCAGCCGCTAAGTCGGTCTGCGGATAGTAGGCGGTGAAGGTCACGGCATCCGTAGTCCGATAATAAATCGTCGTGCCGCCCGGCACGATGGTAAAGTTGCCGTCGCCATTCGTTGTCTCGTAGGCCACGTTGGTGTACGTTACATCGCCCGACGTGCCGGAGATTCCTATCTTGTCACCGTTCTCCCAAGTCCGGTCATAGGCACGGGTGGGCTGTTGTCCGGCAATATCCGCTGTGAAGCTTACCGGGATGTTCTCACCGGAATTTCCGGTGGCTTCCTCTTCGCTGTTGCAGGCGGTCAGTGCCAGTAGCAGTGCCGCGGGAAGAATGAAATACTTTTTCATCTTATTGTTTTTTATAGGTTTAATCATCTGTTGTATGAGTTTTCTGTATCGCTGTTTGTCTGTCATTCAGCTTCTATCTCTCCATAGTCCACCTTGTTCCAATCGCTGATGGTGGCGCTCACTTCCGCTGCGTCGTCTTCCACATCGGGCAGCGTCAGCGTGGCATCCAGCGCCAGCGGTTCCATCTTGCCGCTGCCGAAGTTCTTCAGAGCTTGGGTCAGGTCGGTGACAACGTTTTGCACCGTGCCGTCTGTCAGGGTCACTGCAAGGGTCAGCTCTTGTTTTTCGCCCGTCATCACGCCCGGCAGGCGCAGGGAGGCGGTGAGTATCGGGTCTCCCGAGGCACGGGTTTCTCCGCCGCCCGTTCCCATAGTGAATATGGGAACAACCGTTTTCCCTTCCGCAGCTGTCAGGCTTCCGGTAGCCAAATTCACCGAGGAGGCGATGCCCGTCAGTGTGGCGGCGGTTTCAGTAATAAGTTGTTCGTCACCGGGCTTCAGTTTCAATGTCAACGCCAGTGTACGGATGCGCTGCATCATGGGTACAGTTACCTTCAGCGTATCGTCCTTCTGTATTTCTAACTCTTTGGACGCGGAGAACAGGAATCCCGGCATGGGGTTCAGCGTGCCGTCTTCCAGCGTGTTCACCGTGGCGGTGGTTCCGCTGACAGTAACACCTTCCGCCTGATGATAAGCTAACAGGCTCTGTGTTTCCGGCAGGAGCAGCGACTTGAATGCGGTTGCTTCACTGCCTTCTGCAGAGGAACTGCGCGCCACCGTCTGCTCCTCACTCCCGATGCGCAGAATATAGTCGGCAGGCAGCACAGCATCCGAGGAGCATCCCGTCCAGTCCGTAGTTACCTGCACCGCTCCCTTATCAGGATGCGGGGTGTTGTAAAGCTCGTCCTTCACGCAAGAAGCGAGTAGCACACCCGCCGCAGCCCACATTATATAAAACCGTTTATACATTCTCATAATTCTTCATTCTTCATTTAAAAGGGCTTCCACACCAGCATGACGCCAAGCCTGTTGACGCCCCAATAGTTCTTCACTTCGCTGCCGCGGCGGATGCGGACGCCGTCTGTCACCGTATATTTGTCGTAATCGGCACGGGTATAGCCGAGGGCGGCATGGAAATCCAGCGACAGGGTACGGTTCAGTGTCAGCCGGTAGCCGCCTGTGATGCCGCCACCCCGGTAGTCGCCCTGCTTGCCCGTATCGCTCAGCTTGTAGTTGAACTCGCCGAGGTGGTACATGGCGCCGAGGTAGCCGCGCTGCTTCTTGCCGAGATAGTAACGGAGTTCGGGGGAGACTCTCCAAAGGGCGTAGCGTCGGTTGCGGTTGTCACGGCTCCACGATGTCCACGAACCGCCCGCAAGGATGCCGAGACGGGAGCGGGGGATGCGGTATTCGATGCCGAGGTCGGGGGTGAGCGTAGCCCAGCGAAGGAGGTTGAAGTGGAGTGAGAGAGAAGAAGATATGCTTGAGGGTTGCCCGGCACGGCGGATGGAGTCGGCTCGCAGCCGTTCGCGTTCGGCAAGGCGGCGGTTCATTTCGGCTTCGGCACGGTCGGCGGCGCGGCGCTGTTGTTCCCTGCGGTCGTGTTCGCGGGCGGCAGCGGCTTGGCGTTCGCGTTCCTGTTGGCGTTCATGCTCCAGTTGCCGTTCCGCTTTCAGGCGTACTTCTGCCACTTCATGGTAGTAGGAGCGCACTTTGGCAGCTGCCGCAGGACCGGCAATGCTTTCCACCTTTTCTGCGGAGGCGGGAAGGGTCACTACTACTACATCGTGCAGCTGTTCTTTGCCGTAGGCTTCAGGGATGCGGCGGTCGGTAACGAACATCTGTTCGGTGACGCCGTAGTGAAGAATCAGTTCGGACTTTACGCGATTGTTGCGCAGGTAGGCCATACGGTCGGCGGTGATGCCCGGTGCGGATGATGCGGCGTAGCTGCTGACGCAGATGTAGAGCTGTCCGGCACGCAACTGGCTGTAATGCTGTTTTATACGTGTGCGTATTCTTTCCAGTTCGGGTGCATTCTCTTTATAGGGAACAAAGAACATATCTTTTCCACTCACGAAATGGAGTACGCTGGTGGTATCTGCTCCCTTTTGCGCATATATGCCTAAGGAGGATAGCAGTAATAACGTGATAATAAGTGTCTTGTCTTTCATTCGACAGAGCGGTTTTGGGGTTGGGGTGTTTTTTAAACGTTCGTTTAAAAAACACCCTTTTTTGCTTAGTCCGAAACGACGCTTTTGTTAAGCCGGCAACCGGGTAGTTTGCCAGTTTTTATAAATGTCACATGACTGGTTATCAGCCTTATAGTTTTTATTTTTTCTGCCGACTGCTTTTTTAAACCGAATAGTTTGCTGTCTAATTTTTTTAACCTTATATTTGTGTTTATTAAACGAACGTTTAAAAAACACTTTTCCCCTCTTATAATGTACGTATGCGCAGGCGCGTATATTTCTCTTTTTTTTAAGAAAAATCCCTGTACATATATATTATACTGCGATATATACCGCGAAAACGCGCGGCGATTTTTATTCGGAAAAAATAGAATTTCTAACTATATTCCTCCGTTTTTTACTTGTGTGAAGAGAAATAACAACTACCTTTGCCAGGCTTTTAAAATTAAACATTTTTTATTGTTAAATGTAATTAGAAAAAAGCATGAAACAAACTATTTTAAAAAAGTCACGGTGATAGAGGAGGAACGGTATTCCGTCACCCTGAACGATGAGTGTATCAACGCGGAGAAGTTCTCCGCAAGTGTCAAATTATCAGCGGTTGAACAGGCGGAGGTGAAGCACGAACGGCATGAGATATTGCAAGCGGCGGCGCGCATCATTCTTATCCGTAAGAAAAGCGGTATGAAAGCCGATGTAAAGTCATGGGTGGCATTGCTGATGACCCTGTTCCGTTTTCTCAACAGCCGTGACGCCTGTCGCGAGATGACTCCTGAGAGTCTTGAGACCGAACTCCACAACCTTATAAAGGAATTGGAGGAGTGCCGGGCGGACGATTCTTCCGGAAGGCATCGCATTTGAAATTAGCGCAACGGCTCCTTTGTCCTAAAGGGGCCGTTTGCATATTCCACCGCTTCTCCCCACCTTTGTATGGTGGCAGGAGAGAACTCTTCCCCCCCCACACAATAAACTTCAAAACTCACAGTAACAAAAGACAATGAAAGATCTTTGTATCACCCTTTATAAAGGGTTCTCCGCCGTTTCAGGCGAAACGGGGCTTCTTCCGGTCATGGAAGACATTCGTAACGGCAAGTATGCCGACATCGTACACCGCATCACCGACTTTGCCCTGCGCGGCATGAAGAAGGAAGCCGAACTACTGAAGAAGTCCCTTCCATACCTCTCGCTCACCGCCAACTACGCCCGCCGGAGACTTCCCCACAGCATCATCCGCTACAACCACGCCGTCACCATAGACATCGACGGGCTGGCGGACGACCGGATTCCCGACCTCCGCCGCCGTGTGGAGTCCGACCCCGATGTGCTTGCGTGCTTCCTCAGCCCCAAGCAGCACGGCCTCAAGATATTCGTCTTCCTGCGCACCGCCTTCGCCTGCAAGCTGCGCGAGGTGACCTTCTCTGCCGCTGAAGTCAGCTACGACAGTCTCGAAAAGTACCATGCACAGATGTACGATGCCGCCCGCCGCCACATCGAGCAGCTCACGGGCGTGCAGGTAGATACCAGCGGCAGCGACCTGAGCCGGGGTTTCTTCATCTCCTCCGACCCCTGCGCATACCTCAACCGTACCCTCTTGGAGGAGATTCCCGACTATCCCGCCCGCATCCTCCCCGCAGACAAGCCCGCCGGTAAGTCAGCGGACACCTCCCGCAAGTCTCCCCGCCCGGCAGCCGGCAAGCCGGACGTGCCGCCCGCAACCGTAGAGCCCTGGGAACAGATGGAATACCGCAAGGCGCTCAGCACCACCAAGCGCACCGACCGTTTCACCGAAGGCAACCGCGACAACTTCCTCTACATCCTCGGCAACCGCTGCTACCGCAAGGGCATCAGCGAGGCATCTGCCTGCACGCTGATTCTGCGTGACTTCGGGCGGGAGGACATGGACGTGCTCGCCCCCGTGCGCAACGCCTACACCTACATCAGCAAGACCGAAGCCGCCCAAAAGGTGAAAGAGGAGAAGAGGCCCCTCATCAACCGCGTCATGGAGTTTCTGGAACAGCATTACGGCATCCGCCGCAACGTCATCCTCGACCGTCTGGAGTTTCTGCCGCTCGGTGCTTCCGGCACATCCGATACCTCCGGCACGTCCGGCAGCGAGGCGTGCAAAGGCATCTACCGCCCTATGCGCGGCAAGGACTACAACTCTATCTTCGTAGACCTCCAGATGTCCGGCATCGTCTGCTTTCAGAATTTCCTGAAGTCCGTCATCGACTCCGACTATGCCGCCGACTTCAACCCCTTCCTCGACTACCTGGCACGCCTTCCCGCCTGGGACGGTACGGACTACATCGGTGCCCTTGCCGCCACCGTCCGCACGGACGACCAAGAACTGTGGACAGAGGGTTTCCGCCGCTGGCTCGTGGGCATGGTGGCGTGTGCCCTCAACGAGGAAGACATGAACCAGCTTGTCCTCATCCTTTACAGCGAACAGGGCAAGGGCAAGAGCTCATGGATACGCCGCCTGTTGCCCCCTCAGTGGAAAGAGTACTTCTACAACGGCATGATAGACCCCGGCAACAAGGACCATGCGCAGCTGCTTTCCACACGTCTCATCATCAATATGGAGGAATTCGAGGGAGTGAAGCCCGGCGAACTTGCCGAACTCAAGCGCATCATCACGCAGGAGAACGTGACGCAGCGCAAGGTGTGGGACGCGCAGGCGTTCACCTTCGTCCGCCATGCCTCGTTCATCGGCAGCACCAACAACCGCCAGTGCCTGCAGGACATCGGCGGCAACCGCCGTTTCCTCCCCGTGACGGTGAAGGAGGTGGACTACCGCACGCCCGTGAACCATGCGGGTGTCTACTCTCAGGTGCTTGCGCTGCTGAAGGAGAAGTATCGCTACTGGTTCGAGGGACACGAGATAGAGCTCCTGAACCTCCACAACGAGCTGCACCGCATGAAGGACCCCGTAGAGGAGAACCTCTTCGTCTACTTCCGCAAGGCGCTTCCCGAAGATTTGTGCGTGAAGTGGATGCCTGCCGCAGCCATACTGTCCAAGATAGCCGTCTACGGCAAGGTGCAGGTGAACCGTCAGGCGATGCAGGCTCTGGTGCAATCGCTGGAGAAGTATATGTTCAGAAGCCGTACGAACGCGCAGGGCAGCACCGAATATGAAGTGGTGGACATCCAACAAGCGGACGTGGAGGCGAACTTCAGGAAGTAGGATGTAAGTAAATGCGCATAATTAGTTTATACTATCTGTCATTCAGAGCGAAGCGAAGAATCCACTCTCTTGATATATACACAAAAAAGAGATTCTTCGCTTCGTTCTGAATGACAGATAGTATAAACTAAATTTCAACACTTGCCTATCAAAAAAAGTTTTGCCCGTGTTGCAAATCCCTTCTGATGTACATCATACGGAATTTGCAACACAGGCAAACTATGCGGAGCCTGCAACACAGGCAGAATCTTGTCCATAAAAAAAGGCTATCTATCCCAGACAGCCAATCTTTTTGTTAACCTTAAATCTAATACTATGAAAAACACACTGCAAAGATACGGACTTCTTTGAAAACTCCAAATTTGCGGAGAGAATCGGCGCGTTTTATAACATGGTTTAGTTGAATAATGCTTCTGTTAACATTTAACATAATCAATATGCGTTTTTAACTTGTGTGTGAATACAATCGTTAACAACCTTTACGGCTCTCCGAGCGTCTCCACAATCATCCTCACCTGCCTCCTCGTATAGCGGTGGTCTCCGGGCCCTTCTCCCGCACTGTACATGGCGTTGTACAGTGCGGGGTTTCTCTTTATCCAATAGCGCATCTTGCGCATGGCGGGCACGAGCGGCATATCGGGATTGTACAGGTGTGCTAACTCCGCTTTCCGGTAGGAACGGATAATGAACGGCTCTTCAATGCAATGGTTTTCCATCTTCTTTTTTTGTTTTAAGTGGTTGATAATAGCTGTTTTTACTCTCTTAAATGTAGCTCAAATATACGGAAAAATCATGGATTACGGAAGTAAAAAGCGTATTATAATCGGTTGAAATTCAATGGAATCGTAAAGCCGGACCTTACTTCCACGCGTGCCGGGGAGAAGATTGAATTTCTCGATGTGCAGGCAGCGATAGACGGTGAAAACTCCGGTGGCGGCGGCAATGGTAGCGGGATTCCCGACGAGGGGGATAAGGACAATCCGCTCGGATAGTAAATTTGTAATATGGAATAATTTCAAACTTGACATGAACAAACGGGCGTTACTTTTTGTTTCAACTATGAAGATAAAATTTACAAGTATATGGAGACTTTAAATAAAACTGACATTGGACTAATAGGTCTTGCCGTAATGGGAGAGAATCTCGCACTGAATATGGCAGACAAGGGCTGGCAAGTTTCGGTTTATAACCGTACGGTTCCGGGGATTGAAGAAGGCGTGGTGGAACGTTTCATAAACGGGCGCGCACGGGGTAAAAATATTAGAGGTTATACGGATATGGCACGCTTTGTGGAATCTGTTGCCACTCCACGCAAAATAATGATGATGGTTCGTGCAGGCAGCGCCGTGGACGAACTGATGGAACAACTCTTTCCGCTGCTGTCGCCGGGAGATATACTGATAGACGGCGGCAACTCCAACTACGAAGATACCAACCGCCGCGTGGCGCTGGCGGAGGAGAAAGGTTTCCGCTTTGTAGGCGCAGGCGTTTCGGGCGGTGAAGAGGGTGCGCTGAACGGCGCTTCCATCATGCCGGGCGGCTCGGTGAGCGCATGGGAGGATGTGAAACCCGTCTTGCAGAGCATCGCCGCCAAAGCATCCGACGGCACGCCCTGCTGCCAGTGGGTGGGACCTGCGGGCTCCGGTCACTTTGTCAAGATGATTCATAACGGAATAGAATACGGCGATATGCAGCTTATCTCCGAAGCCTACTGGGTGATGAAGAATCTGCTGAAGCTGGATAACGAGGAGATGTCCTCCGTCTTTTCCCATTGGAACGAAGGCAAGCTGCGCAGCTATCTTGTTGAGATTACCGCCCGCATCCTGCAACATAAGGATAAGTCCGGCGGCTATCTGATAGACAAGATTCTGGACGCCGCCGGGCAAAAAGGAACCGGCAAATGGTCGGTAATCAATGCGATGGAACTGGGCATGCCGTTGGGACTGATTGCCACAGCGGTCTTTGAACGAAGCCTGTCGGCACAAAAAGGCCTGCGCGAAGCGGCATCCAAGCATTTTGCGTGCCAACGCACGGATGTGGTGTACAACAAACCCGAAATGGTGAAGGACATTTACTCGGCGCTGTATGCGTCCAAGCTGGTGTCCTATGCACAAGGTTTTGCTGTGCTGCAACGCGCTTCGGACGCTTTCGGGTGGAACCTCGACCTCGCCTCCATCGCCCGTATGTGGCGGGGCGGCTGCATCATCCGCAGCATCTTCCTGAACGACATTGCCGCCGCCTTTGAACAAAGCGAAAAACCGCGGCATCTCCTGCTCGCCCCTTACTTCAGCAATGAGATGAAACAGCTGCTTTCCGGCTGGAAGCACTTGGTGGCGCACGCCATGAAGGAGGAACTTCCGGTTCCCGCCTTCTCGTCGGCATTGAACTATTTCTATTCACTCGTTTCAGCCAAGCTGCCTGCAAATATGATTCAAGCGCAGCGCGACTACTTCGGAGCGCATACCTTTGAACGTGTGGACGAGCTGAGAGGACAATTCTTCCATGAGAACTGGACGGGACACGGAGGAGATACGAAGTCGGGGACATATAATGTATAGAGTGGGGGAAAAACATAAAAACTATGAATAGATTTGTGATGATAATTTTCGGCGCTTCCGGAGACCTGACGAAGCGTAAATTGATGCCGGCGCTGTACACCTTGTACAAGGATAACCGCCTGCCGGAAGATTTCTCTATTTTGGGTATCGGACGTACCGAGTATCAGGACGATACCTACCGTACTTACATCCGGACAGAGTTGGAACGTTTTGTTTCGGCAAAGGAACATACTGCCGAACATATGGCGGGGTTCTGCAACCGGTTGCACTATCTTTCGCTGAATCCCGCCGAAGCCGCCGATTACGGCAAGCTGGACACCCGCCTGCAAGAACTGACGGGCGAACGGGAACCGGACGGAATGCTGTATTATCTGGCTACGCCGCCGTCCCTGTACGGCGTGATTCCCCTCCACCTCAAAGCCGCCCGGCTGAACCGGCCCCATACACGCATCATCGTGGAGAAGCCCTTCGGCTACGACCTTGAGTCGGCGCGCGAACTGAACCGTATCTATGCCTCGGCGTTCGAGGAACATCAGATTTACCGCATAGACCACTTTCTGGGCAAGGAAACGGCACAGAATATCCTCGCTTTCCGCTTTGCCAACGGTATCTTCGAACCGCTTTGGAACCGTAACTACATAGACTATGTGGAGATTACAGCGGTGGAGAATCTGGGCATCGAACAGCGGGGCGGCTTCTACGAAGGAACCGGAGCGTTGCGTGACATGGTGCAGAACCACCTCATCCAACTGGTGGCGCTCACAGCCATGGAGCCCCCCGCCGTATTCAACGCCGATAACTTCCGCAACGAAGTGGTGAAAGTGTACGAATCTCTCTCGCCGCTGACCGAGGAAGACCTCAACGAGCATATCGTGAGAGGACAATACACGGCGTCAGCCACCAAACCCGGCTATCGCGAAGAGAAGAATGTGGCCCCCGACTCACGCACCGAAACGTACATCGCCATGAAAATCGGCATCGAGAACTGGCGTTGGAGCGGCGTCCCCTTCTACATACGCACCGGAAAACAGATGCCCACCAAAGTAACCGAAATCGTGGTGCACTTCCGCGAGACACCCCACCAGATGTTCCGTTGTGAAGGCGGTAACTGCCCGCGCGCCAACAAACTGATTCTGCGCCTGCAACCCAATGAGGGCATCGTGCTGAAGTTCGGCATGAAAGTGCCGGGCCCGGGGTTCGATGTGAAACAAGTGATGATGGACTTCAGCTATTCCGACTTGGGCGGCCTGCCCACCGGAGACGCGTATGCCCGCCTGATAGAAGACTGCATACTGGGAGACCAGACGCTCTTTACGCGCAGCGATGCCGTGGATGCGTCATGGCGTTTCTTCAACCCTGTGCTGAGATATTGGCAGGAACATCCTGACGCCCCGCTATACGGCTATCCTGTGGGAACATGGGGCCCTTTGGAGAGTGAAGCTATGATGAATGAGCATGGAGCCGAATGGACAAACCCATGCAAGAATTTGACCAATACCGATGAATACTGCGAATTATGAAAAGTTATATATATCCAGCTGCAACTACTACAGCACGTGCTCTTATACGCTACATTATAGATATGATGAACCGTGAGCCGGAGAGAATCTTTTACATTGCTTTCAGTGGAGGGACGACCCCCTGCCTGATGTTTGACATTTGGGCGCATGAGTACCGCGAGGAAACCCCATGGATGCGAATGCGCATCTTCTGGGTGGATGAGCGTTGCGTACCCGTGCACGACTCGGACAGCAACTACGGCAATATGCTGCGCCTGCTGCTGCAGGAGGTGGGTATGCCGGACGAGTTCGTATTTCCCATCTGCGGAGTCTGCCGCCACCCGGAGAAAGAAGCGAAACGCTATTCGGACTTGGTGTTCAGCACCGTACCGCTGCGTCGGGGCTTCCCCTCCTTTGACATGGTGCTGCTGGGTGCAGGAGATGACGGACATACGTCTTCCATCTTCCCCGGACAGGAACACCTGCTCTCTTCCTTCCTGCCGTACGCGGAAAGCATAAATCCTTATAACGGCCAACCGCGTATTGCCATGACAGGCTGCCTGCTCTTTGCCGCCAAGAAGATTGTATTCCTGATTACCGGCAAGAGCAAGGCAAAAGTGGTATATGACATCCTGAAATCGGGCGACATCGGTCCCGCAGCCTATGTGGCGCATCACGCCGAAGACGTGGATGTATTTACGGACATAGAGGTAGAGTCCCGGTAAGCGGTCACCCTTTAGAGGTGCCGCTCTCCAGTATGCTTACTATGGAGAAGAGTGTGAAACAAATGCCGCCCAAGCCCGCCAGTACGCGTGCAGGCACGAAATAGACATCGTGTATGCCCGCCGCTTCGAAAAGAAAGGCGGACAGAAACAGGCAGAGAAGCGCAGTGAATACAGGTATCAGCGGGATTCGGCTTGCCAGCTTGAAGGTGTTGCGCCAGATTGCCGCCAACAGTATGACTTTGCTCGAAATACTGTAACAGACCAATCCCAATCCTATCATTATATATCCTATGGAGGACCTTGCAGGATTGGGATTGGCCATTACCAGCAAGCCCCAAAAAATGCTCAGCGTTCCCGCCGCAAGCACCATCACAGGCCACCATTTGCGCTCGGTGTGCGAATAGCTGTTGCGTATCTGGCGTACGATGGTGGCGACCAGTGCCACGAGAGCGGTGCAAATGCAGGAAATTCCCGCCATGACGTGTCCGGCAACGTAGTAGGCATTGTGCACACCGCTCTGCGCAAGTAACCGGAAAGTCCATATCCAAGCGGCAAGCGCCAGTAGAGCCGCAACACCGATAAGGATGTTACCCTGCGTGGCGGTAAATGCCTGCGGGGGAGTATTGTGTCCCGTAGCATTGGAATTGGCGGGGATAAGGGTAAAACGGGTGGAGGAAGTGGCGGTAGTTGCCACGCAAGCGGTGATGAAAGCCACGCCGCAAATGACGTGTCCGGCAACGAAACGGGCGGCAGTGGAAGTCTCGCCGATATATTCCCACCCGTAGATGAAGGTCAGCAAGGCAGCCAGATAACCCAAAACGGGCAGGGCGTATTTGGCAACCGTGCTGTAAGTGTGGATAATCTGCCGGATAATGGTTGCCGCCGTTGCAAACAAAGCAATGCAAATCATTCCCAACGACATCACCACCGGGCCGGCTACATACTTGGCAGAGTCCGTCCCCATATCGAGCACGAAAGCCCCGTAGCCGAAACAAAACAAAGCCATCAACAGAGGTATGGCACGAAAAAGAATACTGATTCCATAATTCATAACTATCTTCTTTTAAGTTTTCTCCCTCTAACAGTAGCATTCTGACTTTGTTTCTCCTTTTAAGTTTTATTTATAGGATATAATGCTTGGCAGGTTAAATCAAGGCGCAAGACGTACGATTTCCCAACTTCCGGATTCCGGATGGGGAGAGGCGGCAGGGTGGGAGCGTTCTCCTTCCCGGAGAGTGTAGAGGAAACGGTCGTGCAGCCGGCTTTCCCTCCCCTGCCAGAACTCGAAACGGGTAGGGGTGACGGCGAAACCGCCCCAGTTGCCGGGACGCTGTACGGTCTGTCCCGCCAGTTTAACGGCTTCCTTTACAAAGGCGCGGATAATCTCCCTGCGACTGTTGATGGCATGACTCTGCGGAGACACCCTTGCGCCAATCTTACTCTTGTAGGGCCTGGTGGAGAAGTAGGCATCCGATTCCTGCGGGGAACATTTTACAGCTGTCCCCTCGATGTGTACCTGCCTCTCCAGCTTATGCCAGACGAAAGAGAGGGATATGCGGGGATTCGCCGCAAGCTGTTGCCCCTTGCGGCTTTCGTAGTTGGTATAGAAAATGAACCTGCCGTTCTCCACACCTTTCAGCAATACGGTGCGGGTGGAGGGATGTCCGTCCGGAGAGACGGTGGCGACAATCATGGCGGTAGGCTCGTCTTCACCGCAATGCAGGGCATCATCGAGCCAACGGGCAAACTGCCCGAAGGGGGTTTCCGATACCGTATTCCGTGTCAGCTTACCTTTCTTGTATTCTTTTCGTATGTCCGAGAGTGGTGTGTCCATATTGTCTTCATTTGTAATTATAACAATAAAGGACCGAAAAGGTTGTTACTTCAGCCAAGTGGCACGCTTCCACAGATACTCCAACGGCCCGTGCGTATGGCGCTTCATCCACCAACGGCAGAAAGCGAGTTGCAGTACAAAAAGCCCGATGCCTGCCAGACAACTGGCGGTGATGCCCCAGTGAGTATGGAGGCCCAGCCCCCAGTTATAGAACAGGAAAGAACCGATGATGCTCTGCGTGATGTAGTTCGTGAGGCTCATCTTCCCGTAAGGGGTAATCTTCATCATCAGCCCGCGCAGATTGGTCCGGTAGAAAGCGAAGATGACGCCCGAAACCAGTACCAGCATGAATGAGAACTTGGACAGGGAAGTGATAATAAGGCTCAGCGGAGCAAGCACAGACTTGTCAGCGATGAAGTCCGGCAACATATTGCCCAGCCCGTACAGCGGGAAGAAAGCGACAAGGGCACCGCAAAGCACCTTATTCCAGAACTTTATGTTCTCTTGCAGGAAAAGCCCCCGACGGCCTATCAGCATACCGAACAGGAAGAGCGCAGCCGTCTGGAACACGCGGGCATTGTCCCAAGCCCAAGCAAGACTGGCGAGCTGCCCCTCCCACAGATTGACACGCAGGGTTTCGAGGAACGTTCCGTGGCTCTGCATCTCGAAAGTGGCCTGCCAGAAACTATCCGACGGAATGGACGGTGTCACGAAAGAGGAGTCCGCGCAAGCGCGTATCACGTAGTAAAGCGGCAACGGCTGTATCAACAGTACGCAGCCCAAGAGGAAGACCCACTTGTCTTTCATCCGGCAAGTCAGCGGCAGGATGAAGCCCATCAGCGAATAAAGCACCAACACCTCTCCCGTAAAAAAAGCGGCATTGAAATTGCCGATGATGAACAGTAGTACCAACCGCCAACAGAAACGTAAACGGAAATCATTGCCGCGTACACGCCGGTTATTGTCTTGGACGAAGAAACTGAACCCGAATAGCAATGCGAACACAGCGTATGCCTTCCCGCCGAACATGAAGAAAAGCCCGTCCCAAATGGCCTTATCGGAGAAATTGAGCCACGCGCTCTGAGTGGCGGTGTCCGGATAGGAATAGAAATTGAAATGTTCGATAGAGTGCAAAACGATGATGCCCATAACGGCAAGCCCGCGCAGCGCATCGGCTACGTCAACCCTTGTGTGTTTTTCTAACTTTTGTGTCATGATATCAGTGTAAATATATTAGAGATAAATGCTTTTTTGTATTAAAAATGCAAATATAGAATTTATTATCTGATTTTGAAAAATCATAATCAGTGCAAAAAGTTTAATCAATGTAATATTACTCTAACTTTTCTTCTTATTACTTCGTAATATTATTTTTTTTTATTTTATTTGTATATCACAATCAATCCATTTTTTTTATTAAAACACTAAAAACAACATGACAAAAAAGAGTATCTTATTGTGTGGTGTGCTGGCTCTCCTTCTATGGACAGCATGCTCGGAAACAGAGAAGTATCAGTATCCGTTTCAGAATCCTAAACTAAAAGTAGAAGAACGTGTTGACAATTTGATGTCGTTGCTCACCCTCCAAGAGAAAGTTAGCATGATGATTAACCGTTCATTGGCTATCGAGCGATTGGGTATTCCTGCCTATAATTGGTGGGGAGAAGCCTGCCACGGTCTGATAGCAGGCGGAGTTACCGTATTTCCTCAATCCATCGCATTGGCCGCCACTTTTGATGACCCTTCACAGCTGACCACCTATACAATGGTGTCGGACGAAGCGCGTGCACGCTACAACACCTTGCCGCTTGACGGTGATATAGGTCCCTACGTATCAGCCATCCCTAATCTTACTTTTTGGGCTCCAAATATCAACATCTTCCGAGACCCCCGTTGGGGAAGAGGTCAAGAAACTTATGGAGAGGATCCCTTCCTGATGTCAAGAATGGGCTTAAATGTCGTATTGGGAATGCAAGGCGATGATGAACATTATTATAAAACACACGCCTGTGCCAAACATTATGGAGTACATAGTGGTCCAGAACCACTACGCCATGAATTCAATGCCGTGGTTTCGATGCGTGACTTATGGGAAACGTATCTCCCTGCTTTCGAGACACTGGTAGTTAAAGGAAATGTACGTGAAGTAATGTGTGCATACAGTGCCTATGAAGGTGAACCATGCTGTGCCAGCAATCGTTTATTGGTGGATATATTACGTAATCGCTGGGGATTTGACGGAATGGTGGTAAGCGACTGCGATGCCATCAATGACTTTTATGTGAAAGGTCGCCACGAGACACATCCGAATGCAGCCGCAGCCAGTGCAGATGCAGTACTGACCGGTACAGACCTGGAATGCGGACGAAGCTACAATGCATTAATAGAAGCCGTAGAGAAAGGTATCATCAAGGAAAAAGATTTAGACGTTTCTTTGCGCCGTATCCTTACCGAACGTTTTCGCTTAGGATTACTGGACCCTGCCAAATATGTACCTTATTCCAAAATACCGGGCAGTGTGATTGATTGTCAGGAACATCGGGACCATGCTTTGAAGATGGCTCACGAATCACAGGTTCTCTTAAAAAATGAAAGTAACATACTGCCATTGGACAAAAATATCAAATCTATTGCCGTAGTTGGTCCTAACATCAACGACTCCATTATGATGCGTGGCAACTACAGTGGCTCGCCTACTCATTGCATCACCATTTTGCAAGGTCTTCAAAACAAGCTGCCCAATACTCGTATCATCTCCGAGCGTGGCAGTGAAATCGATTCTGATTATTTGCAAATACCGCAAATACACCTGGTAAAGCATGATACACAAAAAGGATTTTTGGCCCAATACTATGCCACACCCGACTTTTCAGGAGAAGTAATCAATACAAGCCATACAGAAACAATCAACTTCCGTACAGAAGGCGGATACGGTTTTGGAAAAGATGTACCTTCTTCAGATTTTAGCGCCAAATATTCCGGAACATACGTTCCTGATTTCACCGGTACGCTTTGCTTCTCTATCAGGGGTGACAATTATGTACTAAAGGTTAATAATAAAAAGATAGGCGAATATGCTCCCAAGGAGTTGTCGTTTAAATATACTCCGGGGATGGAACTTACAGAAGCTCAACGTCGAGAGTTTACTGCATCTATGAAAGGCAGACGTGGTTCCATTTATACACTTCAAGTAAAAGAAGGCGAAACCTATCAGATTGCCCTTGACTATAAATCCGGTAAAGAAGGAAGAGTCTCACAACTCTCTGTTGATATGTATGAACGCAAACTGGCGGAATTTGAGGAATTGAAAGAGAAAATTAAGGATGTTGAGGTCATTATATATGTAGGTGGAATTACTCCCACACAAGAAGGTGAAGGACATGAGCGTGCGAGAATTGAGTTGCCTGATGTGCAAAAGCGTTTCTTAAAAGCAATGCGCGAAACCGGCAAACCTGTAATCTATGTAAACTGTTCCGGTAGTGCCGTAGCATTAGCTGACATTGATTATGCATACGATGCACTTTTGCAAGCTTGGTATCCGGGTCAAGAAGGAGGTACAGCCGTTGCCGACGTACTGTTTGGAGATTATAATCCTTCCGGAAAACTTCCGGTAACATTCTACAAGTCAACGGAACAGTTACCCGAATTCACCAATTACAGCATGGATAACCGTACTTATCGCTATTTTAAAGGTGAACCTCAATATGCATTTGGTTATGGGTTGAGTTATACAAATTTTAAATTTGGTGCAGCAACCCTCTCTTCCAATTCTATTAAGGCTGGTGAGAAAGTAGAAATTACCATTCCTGTAACCAATGCCGGTAAAATGGATGGTGCTGAAATAGTACAAGTATATGTTAAAAGTCTGACCAATCCTAATGCACCTATCAAATCACTTAAAGGCTACGTACGTCAGGATATAAAAGCGGGTAAAAGTGAAAAGGTGAAAATCACACTCGAACCTGAATCGTTTGCTTATTATAATGCAGATGTGGACGGATTGAAAATTTTCCCCGGTAAATATCAAATATTGTATGGTAATTCCTCGCGGGATATAGACTTAAAGTCATTGGATTTGGAAGTTACACCTGCCGTATAATAAGCGAATGATGTAACAGCATTCTTTAACGGATCACTTCCTTGCTATATATAGCAATAGAAAGACAGAATTTGGGGATATTCCTTAAAATTAGAACATAAGGAATATCCCTATTCTTTTGCATTATAACTATTATCTTTGCCCCATGACTTACAAAAAGGCTTTATTAGTATAAGCCTATAAATAAAAGCACTTCCAACGTTCGCTTACGGAGGAAGTGCTTACACAAAAACTAAACTAGACTTAACTAAACTATTCTATTGGGGGAGTTTCACAACTCCTATCTGTTCGCCGCAAAGGTAAAAAAACATCTTTTAATATGCAATAGGATATTATTAGAAATCGACCATTTTCAATAAAATATATACGAATGGGTGTCTTTTTAACTCCTTTTATTAAGAAAATCTTGAAAAACTTGCTTATAGCTGTCACTGATAGGAATGTAGTTCTTGCCAAAGACAATACGTCCGCGGTCGATGATACGTATTTTATCCTTTTGGACAATGTAGGAACGGTGTACACGCATGAAGCGCGAAGCGGGCAGAAGTTCTTCCATGGATTTCATGCTCATGAGTGAGAGGATGGGCTTGGGAGAGTTCTCTTCGTAGATTTTGATATAGTCTTTCAGCCCTTCGATGTAAAGGATGTTTTTCAGCTCCACTTGTACAAGCTTGTAATCGCTTTTTACGAAGATACTTTCGATTTCCTCTTTGGGTTGTTGCAAGAGTTCAAACCATTGTACGGCCTTATTGGCGGCTTGCAGGAAATCTACATACGAGATGGGTTTCAGCAAGTAGTCGAGCGCATTGACCTTGTAGCCATCTATGGCATATTGGTCGAAGGCGGTGGTGAAAACAACGCGGGTATGCGTATCTACCATTTTAGAGAACTCCAGCCCGTTGAGTTCGGGCATTTGGATGTCGAGGAACAGAAGGTCGACAGCCTTGTCCGACAGGTCGTTCATAGCCTGTACCGCACTGGAGTATTTACCTGTGAGTTCTAAAAACGGGGTTTTGTTGGCGTAACTCTCCAAAAGATTCAGGGCCAACGGTTCGTCATCTACAATTGCGCACTTCAAATTCATATTATCCGTGATTGATTACTAATACTGATTTATATTCTTTTCCATCCTCACTTACGCCATGCAGCCATTGGTACTGACCGGGGTAGGTCAGCTCCAAACGCTTGTGCACCTGTTCCAGACCGATGCCGCTTCCACTCTTGTCGGCTTCGTCTTTAGGGTGGTGGCTATTGGCGATTTCACACCGTACCTCATCGGCGCTTTCACTGAAGTAGATGCGGATATAACTGGGCTCGGTGGGAGAGATGCCATGCTTGAACGCATTCTCTATAAGAGAAATAAATATCAGCGGAGCAATCTCCGTAGGGCTGTCCGGACGAATGTCGAAACGTGTTTCGACGGTAACATTAGAGGAGAGGCGGATGCGCATCAGTGCGATGTAATTCTTGATGAAATCCATTTCTTTGCCCAATGCTACGAAGTTTTGCTGATTATCGTAGAGTACGTGACGCAGAAGGCGGCTCAGTTCTTGTACGGCAACTTGCGCCTTGTCCGCATCAAAGGCTATGAGGGCATAGATGTTGTTCAGCGTATTGAGCAAGAAATGAGGATTGAGCTGATTGCGCAGGTTCTTCAATTCCGCTTCCGTACGACTTTTCTCGGCTTCGCGACGGGCGGCTTCTACTTGTACCCAACGCCCGCTAAGGCGGATAGCCGCACTCAACCCTACGGTAAGTATCATGGAGAATAAATCGCGCATGATGAATATCCACTTCGGCGGTCCCATGTGTCGTCTGCCCTCGTTCGCGTCTTTTACATAAGTATGGAATGCGTACTCCTGCCAGAAGTGCACTCCGGCGGTAACACAGACTATCAGCAAGACGTTCAGCAACAGATATTTCCTGATGCGCCCCTCGAACAGGTAATGAGGAATGAGGAAACAGTAGTTACTGTAGAACACAATGAGGAACGAGAGCGGAACGACACTGCCATGACGCAGATATTCCATCAGCGTAATGGTGAATCCGCTGCGTGTCATCATCACGAAAGGAAATGCAAACACAATTCCCCAGCCGATGATGTGAATCAGGGCTTCAATGATGCGTGAACGTGAGTAGAGAAATTGTTTCATATGAATGCAAAGATAGTCTTTTTTAGCGATTACTCATACCGTATAGCTTCTATCGGATCCAAGTCTGCGGCTTTTTTGGCAGGATACCACCCGAAGAACACTCCCGTCACCGTACAAACGGCGAAACTGAGGAACACGCTCCACGCTTGTATGTAAATGGGCCAATGAGCCACACTCTTCACTATCCAGCTTGCACCGCAGCCGATAATGACACCGATAAGTCCGCCTGTGATACTGATAAGGATGGCTTCAATAAGGAACTGCGACAGAATATCCACCCCTCTGGCACCCACACTCATACGCAAGCCGATTTCACGGGTGCGCTCCGTTACGGACACATACATGATGTTCATAATACCGATGCCGCCTACTACCAGCGATATGCCTGCAATGCAGGCGAGTAGCGTGGTCATCAGGTCGGTGGTGGTATTCAGCATCGAACTGAGCTCCTGCTGGCTGCGTATGGTGAAATCATCGTCGTCATTGTCTTTCAGCTTATGGTTGCGACGCAGAATTTTGGTAATTTCATCGGTGGCATTGTCCGTCATGTCCTCGGTGAGTGCGGAGGCGAAGATGCCTTGCAGGTAGGTCTGAGCAAGCAAACGCTTCATTACGGTGGTGTAAGGGGCAAGTACAACGTCGTCTTGGTCCATACCCATACTGTTGTAACCTTTTGCCTTGAGTACACCCACCACGCGGAAAGGCACTTGGTTGAAGCGGATAATGCGTCCTACGGGGTCCTCTCCATTGGGGAAAAGATTATCCTGTATCGTCTTGCCGATGACACATACTTTGGCGGAGGTCTGTATATCGGTTTCGGTAAACATCGTGCCGTTGTCCACCGTAAGCTGCCTGATTTCGAGATAGTCCGTACCTACGCCGCTTACAGAAGAGGGGTAGTTGTTGTTGCCCGCGATAAGCTGTCCCGAAGAGGAGACGTTGGGGCTGACTGCAGACAGGAAGTTCGTTTCGTTGCGCAGCGCCTCGTAGTCAGCAAGCTTTAGTGTCTGCATGGCACTGGGGTCTTGGCGGACACCGCCACGCATATCCGCTCCCGGATGAATCATTATCATATTAGAGCCCATTTCGGAGATTTGCGCCTGAATACTTTTCTTCGAACCTTGCCCGATAGCGAGCATCGTGATGACGGATGCCACACCGATGATGATGCCCAACATGGTGAGGAATGCCCGCAGCTTATTGTTGGCAAGTGCCCGGAGAGCTATTTTGAAAAGGTTGGTTCCATTCATTAGTTTACTGTTTTATGAAATTATTTTAGTCTTACACGAAACTGTGTTAATCATCCTCTTGCTTGGGCAATGCCGCCAATGTCTCGGCGGCATTCAGAATATCGGGATTGACTTTGTCATCTTTCACTTGTCCGTCGCGCAATACGATGTTGCGGCTGCTGTATTGGGCTATCTCCGGATTGTGCGTTACGAAGATGATGGTACGTCCCTCGGTATGCAGCTTTTGGAAAAGCACCAGAATCTCGAACGAGGTTCGTGTGTCCAGATTACCGGTGGCTTCGTCTGCCAATATTACGGCAGGATCGTTCACCAGTGCGCGGGCAATGGCCACACGTTGCATCTGACCGCCGGACATCTGATTGGACTTGTGTTCCAGACGGTCGCCCAGTCCTACGGCTTTCAGTGCTTCAACAGCCCGTTTGCGGCGTTCGGAAGCCGATATGGAGGAGTTGTACATCAACGGCAATTCCACGTTCTCTACGGCTGTAGTTTTGGGCAGCAAATTGTAGTTTTGGAAAACGAAACCTATTTTACGGTTGCGAAGTACGGCACGTTGGGACTTGCTCATGGTGCGGATGGAGATACCGTCTAACAGGTACTCGCCTACCGTAGGTGTGTCCAGACAGCCGAGTATGTTCAACAACGTTGACTTTCCCGAACCGGATGTACCCATAATCGTGACGAACTCTCCTTCATTGATGGAGAACGATACGCCCCGCAGTGCATGTACCGTTTCGTCTCCCACATGGAAGTTGCGCTTTATATTCTGAAGTTCAATTACGGCTTTGCTCATGATTAATGATATATGTTTGTAAAATTATCATTTACTCTTCTTCTTGTTTCCTCCCGGAGGACCCGGCATGAAAGGGCTCTTCTCGCCGCTTGCTTCCTGTGGCATACCTGCTACACCTTCTCCCGGCATACGTCCTATGGTGGCTTCAGTCACTACCACTGCGCCTTCATTGATGCCGCTGATAATTTCCGTGTTGATGCCGTTGGAAATGCCCACCACTACCGGATGCGCGGTGAATGTATTCCCTTCACGAGTCCAGAGTTTGTACTCGCCATGACAGTCTTTCACGATGTCATCGTCACCGATAAGCGGCTTTTCGGGAGTGAAGCGAAGAGCACGCGCAGGAACGGAAAGAACATCTTTACGGTCGAGCGTGTAAATCGTGACATTCGCCGTCAGACGAGGTTTCAGCTTCAGGTCGGGGTTGGGGGCGGAGATAACCACTTCGTAGGTAACGACTGTTGTGGATGTGCCGGTAGAGCTTGTAGAACTGTCCTCTCCCAAACGGATTTGCGTTACAGTACCTTCAAACGTATCGTTAGGATAAGCATCTACGGTAAATGTTACGTGCTGCCCTTCTTCCACACCGCCTATATCGGCTTCATCCACATCGGCCACCACCTGCATCTGTGTCAGGTCGGCGGCAATGGTAAACAGGGTAGGAGTCTCAAAGCCGGATGCCACCGTCTGTCCTTCTTCTACCGCACGGTTGATGACTACCCCGTCAATGGGCGAGGTGATTGTAGCGTATGACAGGTTGCGCTCCGCCTTTGCCAGCGATGCCTGGCTGCTTTCGTAGTTGCTTTTGGCTTTCTCGTAATTGTAGACAGACTGCTCGTAATCGGTGTCACTGATGAGTTGTTTCTCGTGCAATCCCCGATTGCGTTCGTAGTTCTTTTTCTGATACTCGTATTCAGCTTTTGCACCGTTGTATGCGGCACGTTGTGAAGCCACCTCGCTTTGCAGTGTCACGCGGTCCATTTCAGCTATTAGCTGGCCTTTGGTGACTACGGAATTGTAATCGGCATATATTTTGTCGATGATGCCGCTGACCTGCGTGCCGACTTCCACTTCTGTTACCGGTTCGATTGTGCCGGTGGCGGTTACCGATTCCGATATCTCACCTTTGGTTACGGTGGCTGTCTCATAGGTCACCTTATGCTTGGCTTTGGAGCCGCCGAAGAGCCAGAAGCCTGCACAGGCCACTACAACGACAATTGCAGTGATGAGGATAATTTTCTTCTTGTTCATACTCTATATGTCTTTATTGATTTGTTTAATCTTACTTGATATATCTTTTTACTTTCGGAGATTTATTAGAGCGCAATCTTCTCTCCCTGATAAAACATCAACAGTTGCGTGTTCAGTATCGCCATGTATTTGGCTTGTAGCATTTCCTGCTGTGCGCTGAGTAGGTTACTCTTCTCTGTCAGAAGTTCCACGGTGTTCTTCATGCCGAGGTTGAACTGCTCTTGAATGAGGTCGTAACTGATTTGTGTGCTGCGCAGCTTCTCTATGGCAGCCACATAACGCTGCTGGGCACTGTTGGCATCCAGCCACAATCCTTCAATGGTCTTGTACAGGGCTTTCTGATTGTCCAGTAAGTCCAGTTCGCTGGATTGCTTCTGGATTTTGGCTTTCTGTACGGCGCTTTTGGTTTGGCGGTTGTTGAAGATAGGTATGCTTACGGTTACTCCCAGTGAGTTGTTCCAATTCTGTTTGATTTGTTCACCAAAGGTGAAGTCGTTGCCGTTGGTGTTGGTGCTTCCTATGCCTGCACTTAAACTGACGGTGGGAATGTAGCCGGAACGGGCGATGTTGATATCAAGTTCCGAGGCCTTGACGTTCAGTCTGCCTGCCTCGATTTCAGGACGTAAAGTGAGGGCGGAACGATATACATCTGTCTTTGAGGGTAACGGAGACAATACATTCTCATCGCCGAGTGTAGGGATGTAGAGGTTCATTTCTTCTTCGCCGTCCAGTTCGAGAAGCTGCTTCAGTTGCAACTTATAGTCTTGCAGAGTGGCTTGTGCGGTTACCAACTGATATTTGTCTGTACTGACTTGCGCTTCCAGTTGGGCGAGGTCGCTCTTGGCGATGCTTCCTGCTGCAAGCAAGGCGCGTGCCCGTTCGCATTCCGCCCGGCTGACATCGAGGGTTGCTTCGTTCACTTTGACGGCTTCGGCGGCATAGAGTATCTGTACATAGGTCTGCGTGATGCTTTCTTCGATACTGTTCTCTGTTTCCGCTACGTTCAATTCGGCGATACGGTTGTTCATGCGTTGTTGTTTCAGGGTGTTCAGCCGCTTGCTGCCGTTGTAGAGTGTCCAATTGGCATCTATACCGTAGCTGCCGTTATAGCTGGTCTTGCTTTGGCTGCTGGTGATGTTGTCACCGTCAATAATCGTGCTGACTTCGCTATTGGGACGGTTTACAATACGTTGGCTTACAGATGCCGTAAGGCTGGGGAAGAGGGCTGCTTTGGCAGTCTTTACATCCACTTCACTACTTTCAGCATTGAGACGGTTCTTGCGAAGGGTGATGTTCTGCTGTAAAGCGTAGTCAATGCAAGTCTGCAAATCCCATTGTGCAGGAAGTGCGTGCACGCTGTCCTGTTGCTGTACACCGGTGACGGCATCTTGCGCCTGCAGCGTTATATTGCAGGTACAAGTACTTGCCACACACAGCGACACCATTGTCAATCTTCTTACGTTTATCATATTACCTAAGTTCTATAGTTTTTTACTTTGACAAAGGTATGCGGCGCTCTTGAAAGCCGCAAAAACAATAGATGTTGACCGGATTTGTGTCGGCTGATTACTTTTTTCTGCCGATAATTAACTTTTTAGGCTTTTATTTGTTATTTATATAAAAGTATTTTATATTTGTAATGATTATAAATTAAGCTCCTATGAGAAACCTCGTAACCGGTATCTGGCGATTCTATCTTGAAGGCTTCCGAAGTATGACATTAGGGCGTACTTTGTGGCTGATAATCGCAATCAAACTATTTATCATGTTTTTCATCCTCCGTCTTTTCTTCTTTCCTAACTATCTGAATAAAGCTGCGGTAGGCGCTGATAAGGAAGATTATGTCAGTCGGGAACTGATACTGCGGGCAGGAGGGGAATAGTGATTATTTATACCTCTCTTATATGTAACACTTAATAATTAACATTTAATTCTCATGCTTGAAAACATTGACACTTCTCTGATTGACTGGTCGAGAGCGCAATTTGCCTTGACCGCTATCTATCATTGGATTTTTGTGCCGCTTACTTTAGGACTGGCGGTAATTATGGGCATCATGGAAACGGCGTATTACCGTACGGGTGACGAGTTTTGGAAACACACTGCCAAGTTCTGGATGAAGCTCTTCGGCATCAATTTCGCCATAGGTGTGGCTACGGGATTGATTCTGGAGTTTGAATTCGGTACGAACTGGAGTAACTACAGCTGGTTTGTGGGCGATATTTTCGGTGCTCCGCTTGCTATCGAAGGTATCTTGGCGTTCTTCATGGAGGCCACGTTCATAGCGGTGATGTTCTTCGGCTGGGACAAGGTGAGCAAACGTTTCCACCTTGCTTCTACTTGGCTTACAGGACTGGGAGCCACTATTTCCGCTTGGTGGATTCTGGTGGCAAACGCTTGGATGCAGAATCCGGTGGGTATGGAGTTCAATCCCGATACTGCCCGCAATGAGATGGTGGACTTTTGGGCTGTGGCTACTTCACCGATGGCTGTCAACAAGTTTTTCCACAGTATATTGTCCGGCTGGGTGCTGGCTGCTGTGTTTGTGGTAGGTGTAAGTTGTTGGTATTTGTGGAAAAATCGTGAGAAGAAGTTTGCCTTGTCAAGCATAAAGATAGCTGCCTGGGTGGGACTGTGTGCTGCCATACTTTCCGCATGGACAGGTGACGGTTCCGGTTATCAGGTGGCGCAAAAACAGCCTATGAAGCTGGCTGCCATGGAAGGTTACTATCAGGGACAGGAAGGTGCCGGGTTGGTGGCATTCGGTATTCTTAATCCTGAAAAGGAAACGGCTGATGACGGAAAAGATGCTTTTCTTTTCCGTATGGAGATTCCCAAATTCCTTTCTTTGCTTGCCGAACGTGATTCAAAGGCTTTTGTACCGGGCATCAATGATTTGTTGAAGGGCGGATATCCTCTGAAAGACGGAACGACTGCACTCTCCGCCGAGGAAAAGATTGAAAAGGGAAAGACGGCCATCGGAGCTTTCTCCGCCTATCGAAAGGCTAAAGCTGCGGGTAATGATGCCGAAGCGCAGGTGGCAGCCAAAGTACTGAAAGAGAATGTGGCGTATTTCGGTTATGGATATATTAAAGATGTAAATGAACTGGTTCCCAACGTACCGCTTACATTCTATATGTTCCGTGTCATGGTGATATTGGGCGGATACTTCATCCTATTCTTCATCGTAATTTTGGTTCTTGCCTATAAGAAAGACTTGTCACAGATGCGCTGGATGCATTGGGTGGCAATGCTGACCATTCCGCTGGGCTATATTGCAGGACAGGCAGGCTGGGTAGTAGCCGAATGCGGACGTCAGCCGTGGGCCATTCAGGATATGCTGCCTACCAGTGCCGCTATCTCCAAACTGGATGTTGGCTCGGTGCAGATAACGTTCTTTATCTTCCTCGTGTTGTTCACCATTATGCTGATTGCGGAAGTGGGCATTATGTTGAAGGCGATACGGAAAGGACCGGAAGGAAGAGGATAAAAGGTGATACCTTGTCACTCTATCACATTATAACTTTATCATATTTTAAATTATGAGTACTTATATATTTCTTCAACAATATTGGTGGTTTGTAGTATCCCTGTTGGGAGCTATACTGGTTTTCCTGCTGTTTGTGCAGGGTGGTAATTCGTTGATATTCTGTCTGGGCAAGACGGAGGAGCAACGCAAGATGATAATTAATTCTACGGGGCGGAAGTGGGAGTTTACATTTACTACGCTTGTAACGTTCGGTGGTGCGTTTTTTGCATCGTTCCCGTTGTTTTACAGCACAAGTTTCGGCGGAGCATACTGGCTGTGGATGATTATATTGTTTACTTTTGTGTTGCAAGCTGTCAGCTATGAGTTCCAGTCAAAAGCGGGCAACCTGTTGGGTAAAACAACGTACCGTGCTTTTTTGGTGATAAACGGAGTGGTAGGTCCAGTGTTGTTGGGAGGCGCTGTGGCAACATTCTTTACGGGATCGGAGTTCTATATTAATAAGAGCAATATAGCTGATACGGTGATGCCTGTTATCAGTAGTTGGACCAATGCGGGACATGGTTTGGATGCGTTGCTCAACCCTTGGAATGTGGTACTGGGACTGGCGGTATTCTTCCTGGCACGTATTCTCGGCTCTCTCTATTTCATTAATAATATCAGCGACGCGGATTTGGTGAAGCGTTGCCGTCGTGCGTTGTGGGGTAATACGGGATTGTTCTTAGTATTCTTTTTGGCATTCGTAATCCGTACGTTGCTTGCCGAAGGTTATGCGGTAAATCCGGAAAGCGGAGAGGTATTTATGAAACCCTATAAGTACCTGACGAATTTCATCGAGATGCCCGCAGTGCTGATTGTATTTCTTGCAGGTGTGCTTGCTGTGCTTTGGGGAATTATCCGTACGCTGTGGAAGCCCGCTTTCGACAAAGGAATATGGTTTGCCGGCATAGGTACGGTGCTTACGGTATTGGCTTTGTTGCTTGTGGCGGGCTATAACAATACTGCCTATTATCCCTCTACCGCCGATTTGCAAAGCTCGCTTACACTGGCAAACAGCTGTTCCAGCCAGTTCACATTGAGAGTAATGGCATATGTTTCTATTTTGGTTCCTTTTGTGCTTGCTTATATATTCTACGCATGGCGCAGCATCGACAAGAAAAAGATTGATGTGCAGGAGATGCAGGAAGAAGGGGGACATGCTTATTGATAACCTGTAGTTTCTTTATGAAAATCTAAAGATATTGAATGATAAAGCCTCGCATTTGGAATCCAAATGCGAGGCTTCTTGTTTTATACTCCTTGCGTATGAGAAGTAGTTACTCTTAAATGATTATTTCTTTTTAAAAGTAATTTCTGTATATTCTTCCTCACCATCTTCGTCTTTATCATGCCATACAATAACAGCTGTATTGGTATTTAAGGTTGTAATAGTGTATTCCTCATCATACCCATACTCTGTGATAATAAGTTTGTTGTTGTCTTTAATCTTCCAAGTGATTTCGTATTCATCGGAATATCCGTCATAGCTATATTTGTAAGTTCCTGTACCACCTTTTTTGAAAATATAGGTATCTTCGGTGTAGGCTCCGTCATAGCTATCGGTTTTCCACTTATCATCATCATCCAGATACTTTTCCCAACCTTTCATCCAAGTAGATTCCCAAGTACCAATGATTAGTTCGTTGGCATCTCCGGCAATACCACCTTCGTCGTCATCACCACAAGAAGTAAAACCAACACATAATGCCAACATTATGCATGACATCCAAAATTTAAGTTCAAAGTTTTTCATATTGTTCTTTTTTTGAAATTAATATTAAAACGGCACAAAGATAAATTCTATTAGATTGAAAAACTTTGTCTTTTTGTGGTTTTTATTTACACAGAAGTGTTGTGTAATATTCTACAAGAAACGTATATTATTCTGAATCATTTTTATTATCGACAGGAAGGAGGGGAGAATCTTTTAGCTCGGCGGAGTAATATTGGAAGAAGTCATGATTTAATATATAACAAATACGCATTAATAAATCTGTGTCTAAACTTTGTCTTTTAAAGATGGAATACACATTGGTACGATCGCAATATAATTTCTTTGCGAACCAACTTGCGGTACGTTCTTGACGATGTAACTCAGTTTCTATCAGTTTGCCAATGTTTATCATTATGTGTATAATAATATATACTAGTAATTGTTTTTCTGATGTATTATAAACTAAATTTATTGTTTTCTATTTGTTCTTTTTTATTTGCCTATTACAAAAATAAGAAAATTCTTATTTCTTCACAAGAAAAACTTTTTTTTATTTCTTTTTTTCTTAAAAGCAGAGACTTTCTCTTCCGGAAATTTCGGTATGAGTTTCATCAATCGCAGTATCTGTCCTTGCCTTTTCAGTATGTAACTTGAAGGGTGTGCAGAGTCAAAACGTATAGGGTTGGGTAAAGTTGCGGCAATCAGTGCGCACTGTCCGGCTGTGAGTTTGGCTGCAGTGGTGTGGAATTTGTATTTGGCGGTGGCTTGTGCTCCATAAATGTTTTTACCCATTTCGATGGAATTAAGATAGACCGTCATAATCCGTTCTTTCGACCAGAAAAGTTCTATCATCCACGTGAAGTAGACTTCAAAACCTTTGCGAATCCATGAAGACTGAGGCCATAGGAATACATTCTTTGCCGTCTGCTGACTAATGGTGCTTGCCCCGCGTTTCCGTTTGCGTTTTTCGTTTTCTTTCATAGCTTTCTGTATCTCAATGAAATCGAAGCCGTTATGGGTGGCAAAGCGATTGTCCTCCGAAGCGATAACGGCCATAGGCAGATGAGAGGAGATTTTGTCGAACGCTACCCACTCGTGATGCCATACGGGACTTTCTCCCTTAAACATCTGCTGTACGCTTCGAATAACCATTAATGGAGTGATGTATACCGGTACAAAACGATAAACCACTACCATAACGGTAGTGGATATAAAGAAAAAAAGCAACAGGTTGCGGATTATCCGCAGAGGTTTGGAGAATTTCATATGTATTCGGTTAATGAAAACTAATTAAGCGGCTTTGCCGCTTAATTGTCATTTCCCTGCTTCCGCATTCCTAATCATCTGTTCACTGGCATACATGAATATCACCACCCGACGGTTTTGGCTGGCAGACAAACTTTCATCGTATTCATTATATCCCACACCTTCCACTTGTTTAAATTGTGAAGGAGACACGCCACAATCCTGCAAATAATTCTCTACGGCATAGGCGCGGTTCTTGGAAACTTTCATATTGGCTTCGTATGTACCGACCTTATCGGTATGGCCTATTATTGCGATGTCCGTAGTGGTGTCTTCCTTCAAAATCTTGGCAAGGTCGCGCAGGGAAGCTTTGGCATCGTTACTCAGTGTAGAGGAGTTAAAGGCAAACAGAATACCGGAATCGAATGTTACCTTTACAGCATCCAGATTGTTGGCATCTTTCACCATTTCCACCTGTGCACCTTCAATTTTGGCGGCTTCGGCAGCTTTCTTGTCCATCTTATGACCGATTGCCACACCTGCACCCGTACCCACTGCGGCACCCACTGCGGCACCGATAGCCGCACCTTTGCCCTTACCGAACAATCCGCCGATAATGGCTCCTGCCGCTGCACCCGAACCTCCACCGATGATTCCACCTTTTGTTGTATTATTCATGGTGCTGCAACTACCCAGTAATATAGCACTGCTCAGCAAGAATGCTGTAAATTTCATTTTCTTCATACTTCTATTTTTTAATTGGTTCAAGTTTTACTGATACAAATTTATGTATATAATACATTCGTTGACACCAAAAAGTTTACCGTTGTACTTTTTTTAGAGAATTTTCCTTTTAATAAATATAAACCACCCCGTCAGAATCAATCCTTTGGCAATGGTAGTGCTGCTTACCGCCCACCAAATTGCATCCACTCCAAACCCCATTTGCACAAGTACCAAAGCTACCGGAATACGCATATAGTTGCATCCTATACTAACGATAGCCGGCGGTACAGTGCGCCCTATGCCGTAAAATACACCTTGCATGGTTATTTCCAGCATCATGAACAATTGTGAGTAACCGTCGATGCGCAGAAAGTTACCTCCAGTGCGGTAAGCGGCTTCTTCGGGTACGAAAACCGAGAATACCTCGCTGCCATAGAAGATGAATAGTAGCGAACAGAGTGTGCCGAATACCCCCGTCATCCAAAGCGTCGTCTTCCATGCCTGCCATACACGTGCTTTCTGTCCGGCGGCATAATTTTGTGCTATGAAGGCACTGAGTCCCGTAGAGAAGCCTTGTGACGTATTCCAAGTGATAGCTTCTATTTGTCCGCCTGTGGTGAAAGCCATAAGTCCGATATGCCCGCCTTGTTCAGCTGCCGTACGTGAGAGGAACATATTGACAAAGGCAAACAGTGTGTTTAGTGTAGCAACAGGCAGCCCTAACTTAAATATACGCTTGCTGTACTTCTTTTTCAATCGGATGAAAAATGGAAATCCTCCGAGCAAATCATCTTTTTGTCGGAGCTTGTAGATGAAGATGAAGCATACGGCAGCTTCGGACAGCCATGTAGCAAGTGCTGCTCCCACCGTTCCCCAACCGAAGCCGAAGATAAAGAGAGGGTCGAGCAAGATGTTCATCACAAGTCCTGTTCCGCTAATGTAGAACGGTGTCTTGCTGCGCCCTGATGCGTTGTAGATACCCGTAAAGGCGGCGGACAGAAAGACAAAGGGTAATGCCGTCGACACGATGCGCAAATAAGTTACGGCATTGTCGGTGATATATGTTTCCAACTCGAAAAGGCGCATGATGGGCTGGGCGAAAGCAAATAACAGTCCGCCCCAGCATACGGAAATAAGTAATGCAATGCTGATGTTGTGCGAGGCGAACGCACGTGCGTCTTCCTGGTTTTTCGCTCCGATGGACTGTGCCACGCTGACTTCCGATCCTACCTTGTTCAGCAAGGCGATAGAACCTGACATCCATGTGAGAATACCTACCGCACCTACTGCTGCAACCGCCTCACTGCCCAATCTGCCCACCCAAGCCATGTCCGTCAGGCTGTATGCCATTTGGATAAAGGAAGTGGCCATAATAGGCATCGCCAGACTGAACAGCTGGCGATTGATAGGTCCTTGAGTCAGATTTTTTGCTCCAAGCACGGTATTGCGAATTAGTTTACTTATAATTCAAGAAACTCTCTTGCACCAGTTTCCCCGCTTGCCATACAGCACGTATGTTCAGTTCCTTATCCAATATCAGGATGTCGGCATCCTTATCTTTCTGCAGAGAACCTTTCCGGTCGTACACTCCCATAATACGTGCCGGAGTTTCAGAAGCCATACGTAAGGCGTCTCCCAACGGGATACCGGCTTTTGTCATGGTACGTACCAACACATCCATAGTAGCAATACTGCCTGCCAGAGAAGACCGGTCGGCAAGTTTGCATACACCGTCTTCAATGATATAGCGGGGATCGTTGATTTCCTTGCCTTCGGTGGCAGCGCAGGAGAGGGCATCCGTTACGAGACAGGTATGTTCCACGCCTTTCAGCTTATATGCCAATCTTAGGATGGTGGATGGCAGGTGGATGCCGTCGGCGATGAGTTCAATGGTCATGCCATCGGTCAGGTAGACGCTCTCCACAGTGCCCTCGTACTTGTATTCGCGGCGTTTGTGGAAGCCCGGCATGGCATTGTAAAAGTGTGCGGCATGGGTGAATCCGGCATCGTAGGCGGCACGGATGCCATCATATTCGGCTTCGGTGTGCGATACGGCTGCCAATATGCCTTTTTCGCGCAGGTAACTTGCAAACTCCAGTGCACCGGGCAATTCGGGGGAAGCATCCCATCGACGGATACAACGGGTACTTTCTACAAGTTCCCGGTATTCTTGTTCGTCAATCTCTTTTACTTGGTCGGCAAACTGTTCACCAGCCATTTTTTTGTTGAGGTAGGGACCTTCGATGTGAAGTCCCAATACGGGGCTGTCAGGCTCTGACATAAGCTGTTCGCACACTTGGGCAGCCTGGTGCAGCTTGCTGAACGGAGAAGAGGAAATAGTAGGGTAGAAGCTCGTAGCACCATGATTGAGGTGTGCATTGATGATGTTGCGGAATGCTTCTTCTGTACATTCATTGAAGTCGTGTCCGCCACCGCCATGTGCGTGCATACAGACAAAACCGGGCACGATGTACATACCTTTGGCATCAATGAGCCGTGCGCCGATAAGGGCGAGGTCGCAGTTAGTCACTTCGAGAATTTTTCCGTCGCGCATCAGGACGGAACCTTCATTCAGCCAACCTTGCGGGGTGAATATGCGTCCGTTAATAATTTGAGTAAGCATTTTCAGATTTATGATTTAAGATTTATAAATTATGATTTCAGCGTTGTGATTTCCGTCTCCGGTGGTGGCGCTGTTTGTGCTTGTACTTGCGTATCTTGCCGTACACCAACCAAATGAATAATACTCCGAATACAGAAAATATCAGCAATACGATACCGGTGTTGAGGTTGTCTCCTTTCACGCGGCTCCACATCTCGAGTACGAGTTCGGTACGGTCGCCGAAGTCACGTATCATGGCACAGCGTTCCACTACTTTTCTGTCGGGATATTGTACGGGGTTTATTTGCAGACTGTCTGCACCTACACCTTCACCAAAAAAGTAGCTGAGGTCGGAGCGCGTCTCAATGGAAGTGTCCCGCTTGGCTTCCATAATTTCGGGAGTGGCAACAGCACTTACGTAGCCTATAGCATCCATGTTGCGCAGGGCGATATCTGGTTGACAGAGATAGTTAATGAAGTAGGAGGCAGCCTTTGGATTGCGTGCGTATTTGGGGATTACCCAACCGTCATACCATATATTACTGCCCTCACGCGGCACTTCATAGGCAAGGTCCACGCCTACTGCTCCGGCTTCTTCAATGGCCCATACGGCGTCACCGCTCCAAGTGAGGTTGAGCCAGGTCTTGTTCTTGGTCATCATCTCTTTGCCAAAGTCTGCTTCCCAACCGGATATGTTGGGTTTCATAGCTTTCAGATATTTCTCGGCAAGGACTATGGTCTGTGAGGAATTGTCATTCATAAGTTGCTCTACGGTTACAATACTGTCAGCAAGCTGGCGGGCATGGGCGTAGATAATGGCGGTTCCGTAGGCATCGCGGTAGCTGTCTTTCATCAGGATTTTGCCCTTGTTCTTGGAGTTCCACAGGCAATGCCAGCTACCGGCTTCGTCAAGAGTGATGAAACTACGGTTGTAGAGGATGCCGGCTGTACCCCACATATAAGGTACTGCATAGTCGGTGGTGATACGTCCCGGTTGACTGGTCTTGTTCAGCTCCCGACGGATGTAGGGGGAGATGTTGGGCAGGTAATCCGGAGTTTTGCCGAAATTGCGGTTGATAGGAAGGAGAAGGTTTTTTTTCAGCATTCGTTCGATGATGTACTCCGAAGGGCACACCACGTCAAAATCCTCATGACCACGCTCTATTTTGGTGAGCATTATTTCGTTAATGTCGAAGACTTGGTAAACGAGACGGATATCCTCACCCGTTTGCTGTTTATACCAAGCAGGAAATTCGGCAAGCACATCTTCGTCGATGTAGTCCGCCCAGTTGTAGACTTTCAGTACGTGGCTGCGCTCCTCGCCCGAGTCCTTACAGGAAACGGCTGTGAGGATAAAGCAGAGAAGAAGAAATATGTCTGTAAATCGTTTCATTGTTTTCGTTTGGCAAGTTTATCTTGGCTATATTTTAATTTTTCTGCGCACGTTCCGCACGTTTGTTGATGACAATCAGCAACACCAACACTGTAATGAAAATTATGGTGGACAGGGGACGCAGTTCCGGTGTCAGTCCTCCTTTGCGCGCATCAGCGTAGATATAGGTAGAAAGCGTTTCCAGCCCTTCGTTTCCAATAGTGAATATGGTTACCGCGAAATCATCGATAGAGAGCGTAAAAGCAAGTATAAATCCGCTTATCATTCCCGGAAATATCTCCGGCAGAATTACTTTGCGCAATGCCTGAAAAGGAGTGGCTCCAAGGTCGAGGGCAGCTTCATATACATTTTGGTTCATCTTTTTCAGACGGGGCATTACGCTCAACACCACGTAAGGGGTACAGAACGTGATGTGCGCCAGTACTACTGTGGTGAATCCCTGAGAAATACCGAAACTGACAAACAACAAGAACAGTGACACACCCGTAATGATGTCCGCATTCATCATCGGAATGGCATTAGCGAAGTTCATCACTTGGCGTGTACGTGTACGCAGGTTGAAGATGCCGATAGCTGCGATGCTGCCCAACGCCGTACTGGCGGTAGCAGCTAATATAGCGATGGCAAAAGTGTTCCAAATGGCGTTCATCAGAGAATGGTGCATACCACCTGTAAAGAGTGAACTGTACAGCTTCGTGGAGAATCCTGTCCAGTTACCCAGCACTTTGGCTTCAGTGAACGAGAATATCATTATAATAAGTATAGGCGAGTAGAGCAGCGCAAGCAGCAGCCACAGGTAGCCTTTGGCAAGAATACGTGTCATCATATCACACCTCCGCTTTCATTGGATGCGCCGTCCTCCTCGTTAGTAAAGAGGATGGTGACGCCTATCAGCAATAGCATGATGAGCGACAAGGCTGCACCGTAGTTCCACATTCCGTTGTAAATATTCTCTTGCACGGTCGTTCCAAAGAGTTTGATATTGTTCATCGTCAGCAGTTCGGCAATGGCAAAGGTACTCACCGTAGGCATAAATACCATTACTATACCGCTCATGATGCCCGGCATGGAAAGAGGCAGTATCACTTTACCGAATACTTGCAATGGGTTGGCTCCGAGGTCTTGAGCGGCTTCTATGAGGTTGTGATCCATCTTCTGTAATGTATTGTAGATGGGATATATCATGAAGGGCAGGAAGTTGTACACCATGCCGAACACGAGCGCACCTTCACCCAGCGGCAGGTTCAGAAAGTCGAACAGCGCTACGGTGGCAAGTGTACGTATCAGTATGTTCACCCACATGGGCAGTATGAAAAGCACCACCATCGTCTGCGAAGTGTTAAACTGTTTCTGACTGAGGATATATGCCGCAGGATAGCCCAGCAACAGGCATGTCAGTGTCGTGATGATGGCTATGCCGATAGAGTACACAAATGTATTCATTGCCTCCGGATGCATCATGAATTTGCGGAAGTTGGCAAAGGTAAAAGCTCCCTCGGCATCCGTAAAGGCATATAGTACAATCAACAGGAGCGGCACTATCACAAATATCAGCAGAAACAGTGCATAGGGAACTGTCCAATTGCGCCGCCGCATGAAAAAAGAAGATAACTTACTTAACATCACATATTAATTTATCGCCTTGTCACTCTATTATCTTATCACCTTTTTTCACCCGTATATTCTCGGGTGCAATCCGTATTCCCACTCTGTCTCCGTCATCCCATACATCGTTGGTGTCTACGAAGATATCTTCGTCCCAATCAGTAAACACAGTCAGGTGGTAATGATTCCCTTTGTAGAGGATAAATTTCACTTCGCCCGTCAGTCGTCCGTCTTCTTCGTTGTCTTCGAGGATAACGTTTTGGAAGTCCACTTCTACCTTTACGGGTATTTCGGGTTGTATGTCGCGTACTGGACTGCACTCGAAGCTGCAACCCAAGAATTCCACATGTGTTTCATCCAAAAGTTTTCCTTCGAAGGTATTGCAGGTGCGTTCTTTCTTCATTACGTGGATGTCGAAGGGCTTTACCAGTAAGCCCACCTCCCTGCCGGCTTCAAAGCAGTGATAATCCTGTACCATCAGTTCGTAGCCTTCACGGGTCTGCACCAGCATCTCGTAGTGTACGCCTTTGAAGATGGAACTTGTTACGGTTCCCATCAGCTGTGCCGCATCAGAAGGGTCGAAAATGTAGATGTCTTCCGGACGGATAACTACATCCACCTGTGCCTGTTCTCCGAAGCCTGCATCCACACAGTCAAATTCGTGCCCGCAGAATGCGACGAGCTGGTCGTGCACCATTACACCGTTCAAAATGTTACTTTCGCCGATGAAGTCGGCTACAAAAGAGTTGGTTGGTTCGTTGTAGATGTCTATCGGAGTACCGATTTGCTGTATTTTGCCTTCACTCATTACGACAATGGTGTCGCTCAGCGTAAGGGCTTCTTCCTGGTCGTGGGTGACATATACGAAAGTGATGCCCAGCTTTTGGTGCATCTCTTTCAGTTCCATTTGCATATCCTTGCGCATTTTCAGGTCGAGGGCGGCAAGGGGTTCATCAAGGAGCAGCACTTCGGGCTCGTTGACGATGGCGCGGGCTATGGCAACACGCTGTTGCTGTCCGCCGGAGAGGGAATCCACGTCGCGATCCTCATAGTCGGTCATGCCTACCATACGGAGCGCCTGTTTCACTTTCTTTTCGATAGTGGTGGCGGGCAGCTTCTTCAGCTTGAGACCGAAAGCTATGTTATTAAATACATTGAGATGTGGGAACAAGGCATACTTTTGGAATACAGTATTTACCGGACGGCGGTGGGGAGGTGTCTGTGTGATGTCTTCCCCTGCAATGGTAATCACTCCTTCCGAAGCAGTCTGGAAGCCTGCAATCAGACGCAACAACGTCGTCTTTCCGCAACCGGACGGTCCCAATATCGTTACAAACTCGCCCTTACGGACAGACAAATTTACATCATTCAGTACGGCTTTATCTCCGAAGAACTTTGATACGTGCTCTACACTGATGATGCAGTCGGACTTTTGCATAAGCGTTTCTTACTTTATCCAAACTAATTAAACAAATCTCTACCTGATATAGTCAGTCATAAAAAAGTGGCGCAAAGGTACATATTTTCTTGTAATTTTTAAGGGTTATGAATTATAAGTTATGACTTATTTGCCAATGCTTGCAAATAAGTCATAACTTTGCAGTCCGTAATATTAAATTCCTTATAAGAAATGGAAAAGAAAATCGTACTTATCACTGGCGCTTCTTCAGGTATAGGAGAGGGCTGTGCACGCAAATTTGCTATGAATGGTTACCGCCTGATTCTCAACGGACGGAATGTAGAAAAGCTGATTGCTGTAAAGCATAAACTGGAAGCGGAATACCATGCGGATATTTGCCTGTTACCTTTCGACGTACGTGACCGCCAAGCTGCGAAAGCCGCTCTTGACTCGCTTCCCGAAGCATGGAAGGCGATAGATATTCTCATCAACAATGCCGGACTGGTAATCGGTGTGGACAAGGAGCATGAAGGTAATCTGGATGAGTGGGACATTGTTCTCGATACCAATATAAAATCCTTGCTTGCCATGACACGTCTTATTGTTCCCGGAATGGTGGAGCGAGGATGCGGCCATATCATCAATATGGGTTCCATCGCAGGCGATTATGCCTATCCGGGCGGCAGCGTATACTGTGCCAGCAAAGCTGCCGTAAAAGCGTTATCTGATGGTTTGCGCATCGACCTTGTGGATACCCCCATACGAGTGACTAACATTAAACCCGGTTTGGTGGAGACTAATTTCTCTGTGGTACGTTTTCGTGGTGACAAATCCGCTGCCGATAATGTGTACAAAGGCATCCGCCCGCTTACAGGCGATGACATTGCTGAAGTTGTGTATTTTGCAGCTGCCGTACCCGAACATATTCAGGTGGCAGAGGTGTTAGTAATGCCTACTAATCAGGCTACAGGTACAATTGTCAGCCGGAAATAAGCTCTATTTTGCAACAACAGAAGTGCAAGAGTATACTTGAGCAAAGAACGTATGCCGTTTGTTTACGTAAAATAACACTTGTTATTACTCTCGTAAAAAACCCAAAAAAGGTAAAAAGGTTTTGCTCCTACGCCATAGGCAGCTAACTTTGGAATATCAATATTTAAAATCATAAAAGCATATGAAAAAATTAATCTTATCTCTTGCACTTTGTTGTGCAGCTACTAATTTCTTTGCGCAGAATGCCGATCCTGCACAATTAGTCAACGAAGGTAAAGCCGCACTTGAGGCTAAGAATTATCAAGTAGCATTCACAAAATTCAGCACTTATCTTACACAAACAAACAACCAAGATTCTGTAATTGCATTTAATTGTGGCGTTTGCGCTGACAAAATTAAGAAACCGGCTGATGCCTTAAAATATTTTGATATAGCTGTACAGAAGAAGTATAACTTAGCCAATGCTTATATAGGTAAAGCAGGTGCATTGAAGGACTTGAAGAAGAACGATGAATATGTCGCTACCCTGAAAGAAGGCCTGGAAGCTGTTCCCGGTAATAAAACTTTGACTAAACTGTATGCCACTTTCTATGTAAATCAGGGTATTATGGCACAGAAAGCCAAAAAGAACAGTGATGCGGAAGAGGCCTTCAAACAAGCGCTTACTATTCAGCCTAACAATATAAATGCGCTCAATAGCTTGGGAACATTGAGTTATAGTCAAGGTGCGGCTCTGTTAAAGACAGATGCTGATAAGGCAAAAGAAGAATTTAAGCAAGCCAAGGAATGCTTGGACAAATTGCTCCCACTGTTATCTGCCGATAAACCGGCTCAAAAGAAAATGAAAGACAATGCAAATACCATGTTGACTTTCATCAATTCTCAGTTGCAGTAAGCCATAAAAAAACGATTGTAAAAAGAGAGGCAGGTACCGGAAGATACCTGCCTCTCTTTTTATGATTATTTCTATATTTATTTAGTTTTTCTCAATACCACTGCGGTACGTGCCGGAATATAGAGCTTCAACCACTCCTTTTTCTCCTTCTTATACAGAGGATCTGAAAGTGTAAAATGTTTCACTGTATCATCAGCAAGACCATTACCGCCATAGTCAGGATTGTCCGTGTTTAATATAACTTCATAAGAACCTGCAGGAACCAAGAATCCGTAATCAGTGAAAGACTGTTTAGGATTGAAGTTAAATACAAATATCAAATCCTTGCGCATATATGCTAAAATCTGGTCTCCGTCATTATGCCATATTTCTTGCACCGGTGTAGCTTGGAAATTCTTTACGCTTTTGATAACTCCCAACATGGCGCAATCAAAATCGCCCAGATAATGGTATGCCAAATTTTTGTTGTCTACCAAATCCCATTGACGACGGGCATACTTACATGACCAGCCATTACCCTCACGAGGAAAGTCTATCCATTCAGGATGCCCGAATTCATTACCCATGAAATTAAGATAACCGCCATTAATAGTCGTTGCAGTCAGCAAACGTATCATTTTGTGTAAAGCAATGCCACGATGTACCGTATAGTTTTCATCGCCTTTCTGCATATGCCAGTACATATCAGCGTCTATCAGACGGAAAACAATGGTTTTGTCACCTACCAATGCCTGGTCATGACTCTCCGCATAAGATATTGTTTTTTCATCTTGACGGCGATTGGTTACTTCCCAAAACATACTGGACGGTTTCCAGTCTTCATCTATCTTTTCCTTGATAGTCTTAATCCAATAATCGGGAACATTCATCGCCATACGATAATCAAATCCATAGCCCCCGTCCTCAAATTTTGCAGCCAAGCCCGGCATCCCCGATACTTCTTCTGCGATGGTGATTGCCTTGGGATTAACTTGATGAATCAATCGGTTGGCAAGTGTCAGATAACAAATGGCATTATCATCCTGATGACCGTTGAAGTAATCTCCGTAATTACAGAACGCCTCACCCAAACCATGACTGTAATATAACATAGAGGTTACACCGTCAAAGCGGAAACCGTCAAAACGATATTCTTCCATCCAATATTTGCAGTTAGACAGCAAGAAATGAATAACTTCATTTTTTCCGTAATCAAAGCAGAGTGAATCCCACGCCGGGTGTTCACGGCGAGCGCCCGGATAGAAATATTGATTCGGATCACCGGCAAAGTTACCCAAACCTTCAACTTCGTTCTTCACTGCATGAGAATGGACAATATCCATGATAACGGCAATGCCCATACTGTGGGCCGTATCAATTAATTCTTTCAGTTCGTCCGGAGTACCGAAACGTGAAGAAGCCGCAAAGAAACTGGATACATGATAGCCGAAACTTCCATAATAAGGATGCTCCTGAATTGCCATAATCTGAATACAGTTATATCCGTCTTTGGCTATGCGGGGGAGAATCTTTTCTTGGAATTCCTTATAACTACCCACTTTTTCTTCCTGTTGCGCCATGCCGATGTGGCATTCATAAATCAGCAACGGGTCAGTGGCAGCTTTAAAAGCTTTTTTCTTCATCTTGTACGGTTTCTCCGGATTCCATACTTGGGCGCTGAATATCTTGGTTTGCTCATCTTGAACAACCCTGTTGGCCCATGCCGGAATACGTTCGCCGCAACCGCCGTCCCAATGCACCATTAATTTATATAAGTCACCGTGTTGCATGGCATCAGCCGGCAATTTTATTTCCCAGTTACCGTTTGCTTTGCGTTTCAGACTGTATTTTTTTTCTTCTTTCCAACCGTTGAATGTACCTATCAGGAAAATCTGAGTGGCGTTGGGAGCCCATTCGCGGAAAATCCAGCCATCAGCGGTGCGATGCAGACCAAAATAAAGATAGCCGGATGCAAAATCCGATAATGTTTGTTTTCCCTTGTTGGTCAGCTCCGCCTCTTTCTCAGCAGCATGTTTATGCCGTCCGTTTATGGCATCTTCATAAGGCTCCAGCCAAGGGTCGTTCTTAATCAAATTCAATGTTTCCATAGAGGATTAATTTTGGGTATATGATATTATGCTTTAACTTTTACAATTACTTTTTTCACGCCGTCCGGAGTGATACCCGGAGCGTGTCCGTCTTGCGGGAAGAAAATGGCAAACATACCCGGTTTCACTTCAATGTAGCTTTCCGCCAGACCGGCAAAGAAAGTAATATCTTTTTCCGCATTATAGGGAGCGTCTGCCGGAACACAGTCTTTAGCGGCAGTATAGCCCATTAGTTCAGTACCTGATAGAGGAATTTGGATGTCGATAAAATCTCTGTGGGTTTCCAGCTTTGCATCTTCCTTTGCTTTCGGTTTGGTTTGCGCCACGTTTACAAGCAAGTCCTTACCTTTAAGTTCTGTCTTTCCCACTTCCAAAGCGTTCAAGTCGTGTGATTTCAAAAACTCAATGGCTTGTGCGAATAAAGGATTCAGCGAAGCATATTTCTCTATGTTTTCAAGTCTGTCTACTACCATAATTCAAATGTTTTAAGTTAGTTATAAATAGGTAATTATTCAAAGTCGTCTATTGTATAATTTACAAAGTCCGAAAAGCGTTTCATCTGTTTGAAAATGTCATCAGTACGGTCCAGAAAGTCCGGAGTAAGGAAAAAACTGTCCGGCTGATAGCAGGCAACGGTATATTCCTTACATTGCAGATATTTCAAGTACGGATAATCTTTAGGGAAACCTTTCGGAGCTGTTTTTAGGAAATTCTCTCCGATGACGGGGAAGTATTGTTTGAAAGCTGCATCTTCGACAATCCCACGGAATTCATCCATATTATCATAAACAGCTTGTCTTAAAGCCTTCAGCAGGGGAGAGGGCGGGCAGTAGCTGCCACCTGCCAAAAGGCAGTTTCCCGGTTGCAAATGGACATAATAGCCGCAATGGTCGGATTTTTTTCCCTTGGCATTTATGTAGCCGCCAAAATGATTTTTATAAGGTGTTTTATCTTCCGTAAAGCGTGTATCCCGATAGATGCGATACGTACAGTCTTTGGCTTCAATGCCGCGAATACTTTCATCAAATAATGAGATACGGGAGATAATAACTGTCAGCAAGTTCTCAAACTCGTTCCGGGCATTTTCATACTCATTCCGGTGAGCGTTGAACCATTCACGATTATTGTTGGCGGATAGTTCTTTCAGAAATTGAAATATAACAGGGACGTTCATATCATATAAATCCTTATTTCTGCCAAATTTACGGATAATATTTCTAACATACTACAAACAGGCATAAAAAAAAGCATCGGCTCTGGTAAACCGATGCTCCTTACACATTTATCAATCAAACAGACGCTTCTGTTTTTTGATGTACTTACTTATCACAAGCGGGTACGTCTCCTTTAATTAATCTTATATCTAATACTATGAAAAACACATCTATATAACATTACACTTTCAGATTTTGTTCATAAGGGTGAGGATTACTTTAGCAATTGTTATATCTTTGCAAGAAAATATGTGAGATATGAAAGAGTATAAATACGATGAAGAAAGCGTCAATGCCTTGATAGAGTGGGCTAAGACAGCGTCATTCCCCGAACAGGTAATATTGAGCGAAGCCGAAAATATTTTTGATGTAAAAAGGTATGTACAGGCCAATCTGAATGACATAGCCGCTCATTATCCGGATGAGTTCTATAATTCGGCTATCACTCATTTATATCGATTAAAGGATAAGATGGAAGGCAAAGATAATGCAGAGTGATTGGTTCACCCTGCATTGTATTTTCGGCTTATAGTTTAATTTTGAGAATCTTACCGCTGCATCCTTCTACGGACACTTCCGTAGCTTTATAAGGCAATAAACTTATTTTTTCTTCCTTACCGGTCAATAAGTCTACGGCTTGATACTGATCCATCTGCGGTATTTGCAGAAAATCGAAAGCATGGGAAGGAATATTGATTGCAAGGTCTGCCGATATATGGTCGAAGTTTACGACAAACAGCAACAAATCCCGTCCGAATTTACGCAGAAAAGTATATTGCTTATGCTCGTTGAAGCGCCAGCCGTTTACATTGGCATACATCAAGTCGAAGAAGTCTCCTTGTGAAATTGCCTTTTCTTCGTTGCATAAGGTCAATATGCGTTGGTAGATGCCATACAAATGTTTTTGGTTGTCCGTCAGCATCTTTCCGTCAAATTTTCCGCCATTGCGCCAGCGGCGAATAGTATCTACACTCCAATAATCAAAGATGGTGGTACGTCCGTCTCTGCCACTGAATCCTTCGCTGTCCATACCCAATTCGCCGAATTCCTGTCCGAAATAAATCATCATGGGGTTTACATTCATACACGCCGATACGATAAGGGCGGGAATAGCTTTACGCGGATTACTTGCAAAGAAATCGGAAGCGATACGTTGTTCGTCATGGTTTTCCAGAAAATTCAGCATCCGCTTTTCTATTCCACCCAGACTTTGCCATGCCCGTGTAATGGCGGTAGCGGATTCATTGCCGCAAACTATCGCACGAAGTGTATCATATAATCCCACTTTATCATAGAGGTAATCAAATTTTCCACGAAACAGATAGTTGCCGTATTCCTTCGGATTATATACCTCGGCAATAAAGAGCAGGGCAGGGTACTTGGCCTTTACTTGCGGAATAGCCCATTCCCAAAACTCAACGGGAACCATTTCCGCCATATCGCAACGGAAACCGTCGATATTCTTATCCGCCCAGAACATCAGAATGTCCAGCATCTTGGTCCATGTATCGGGAACGGGATTGAAATGGCAAGTACCGCCATTCTGGTAATCCACGCCATAATTCAGTTTGACTGTTTCGTACCAGTCGTTGATGTTAGGATATGCGTCAAAGCGGTTGTTGCCGGTAGCCTTGGCGGGAAACTCCCTATAAGGTTCGGCGGCAGCGCCTTTCATGTCAAATTGTCCATGCAGTTCCGACTGCGGAATATAGTAAAAATTGTTATAGGGACTGAACGCATAGCTTGTATCATCGTTTGCCCCCAACTGAGAAGTACCGTCCGGCTGCATATCCGAATGATATTGGCGTGCCACATGATTGGGTACAAAATCGATAATAACTTTCAGTCCGCTACGATGTGTGCGTTGTACCAGATTCTCAAACTCTTTCATCCGTTCGGGAACATCCTTTGCCAAGTCCGGATCTACATCATAATAGTCCTTTATCGCGTATGGCGAACCGGCCTTGCCCTTTACGATAGCCGGATGATCGGGCTGGATATTATAGCGACGGTAATCCGTTTGCGTTGCGTGTTCAATGATGCCGGTATACCAGATATGGGTAGCGCCCAGTTTCTTGATTTCCCCTAATGCTTTGGCGGTGAAGTCCGCCATCTTTCCACATCCGTTTTCGGCAATACTGCCGTTATTGATACAGTGGTTATTATTATTACCGAATAGTCGGGTAAACACTTGATAGATAATCAGTTTATTTTCGTCGCTCATTTCTTTTTATTTAGAGAATGGTTATTGTTATTCTTTCCAGATAGTGCCTTTTTCTATTTGCAGGCGTTCCAGTATGTCGTTGGTGGCATTATACCCTTGCATAAATATTTCTTCCGCTTTTTCCAACTCCCTGTTGCTGTAGCCGTCCAGATTATAAGGTTCTATCAGCAAGTCGGCTTTCTCCCGTTCGGGGAACGAATTGGAACGGAACATGAAGTTGTACGAACGCAAGGCTACACTTACGATATTCATTTTGTACTTAGGCGCCATTAAAGGACTCACATTGATTGCTACAACCTTTTCACATACCCTCCGGATAGTAGTTACAGGCAAGTTCATCAGCAATCCGCCGTCCACGTAATACGTCTCGTCTATCTTTACGGGTGCAAACAATACAGGCATACAGCAAGATGCGGCCACACGTTCGGCGATATCCCCTTTATGAAAATGCGTAAGGCGTCCGTGGTCCAAATCCGTAGCGGTGATAATCAACGGCAGTTGTAAATCTTCCAGTTTTTTCGCTTTCAGGTTACTTTTCAGGAAGTCTTTGAATTCACTGAGTTCAAACAAACCCACTTTGGGAATGACCAGTTTTGTCAAATCCTGAAATTTATGCCCGGCAAAATAATCCAGGACTTGATGGGGTTCGTTGCCGTCTGCATAAAAGACGCCGGCCAGCGCACCTGCACTGACACCGGAAATTATGTTGGGCTTAATATCATGCTCCAATAATGCCTGCATGGCTCCTAAATGGGCAAAACCTTTAATGAAACCGCCGCTCAAGGCATAACCGATAGAGTATTTATTAGAGAACCAGTTGTTCGTTACTACTTCCATGTTGTTGAAATCTACTATTTTTGTTCGGTACGAAATTAGTTATTTTATCGTAGTAAGAAAGGAAAATAGCAGAAAAATGTTCATTTATTATAGTATCCACGGAAATTTAAAACACGTTTCATCAAACAACGCATAGTCGGCCGTGCCGTTTACAGCAAAGGTTTTGATGCTGCGTGCCTCTTTCAGCAGTTCACGCGCCAACTTTATGGTAGACCCCGTTTTTATGCGGTCGTCCACCAGCAAGATACTTTTTCCCTTGAAGTCAAAATCAACGGGAGCCAGCAGTTGCGGAGCATTGTACTTAGGGTGCTGGTATTCGTCCCTCAAGTTGATGCGCAGCAGATGCACTTCTTTTTGCAAACGCTGGTTGATGATGCCTGCCGGAACGATTCCGCCGTTGGCAATGGCTACAATCATATCGAAATCATCGTGGAACTCAATCGTACGGAAACGCTCCAGTACTTCTTCCATTGTTTTTGCCATACAGAGTAATGCGGTTTATATTTTTATCAACTCGTAATCCATCGTTCCCAAGCCCATCTTTTCCGCATGCCGCAGTCCGGCAAGCCAGTCCGTGTCAGGATGTATCATATGGAATTTGTCGCAGCCGCACAGGTCTTCATGTTCATGCTTCTTGGCAAGCACATTATCGCTGTGCAGTACGGGAGCCTGAATCACTAAATCCGCGCAAGCCTTATCCAACGCTACGGGGTCTGCCGATGCCAAGATGCCGAGGTCGGGAATGATGGCAGCGTCATTATGGTTCCAGCAGTCACATTCAGGTGATACGTTCATGATGAAGCTGATATGGAAGTGCGGCTTGTCTTTCAGCACGGCGACGGAATATTCCGCAATCTTGTAATTCAGGCGTTCGGACGTGTCCCAGTCGCTTACTACGGCGGCATCATGCTGGCACAGAGCCACGCATTGTCCGCATCCCACACATTTTGCATAGTCAATTTCCGCTTTACGTTCGGCATTCAGATGTATGGCGTCATGGGCGCAATGCTTTACGCATATATTGCATCCGATACAATTTTCGGCATCCACTTTGGGCTGTGATGATGCGTGCAATTCCAGTTTGCCGCCTACACTGGCACATCCCATTCCAAGATTCTTCAGAGCGCCGCCAAATCCGGCTTGCTCATGTCCCTTAAAATGATTCATGCTGATGATGATATCCGCATCGGCAATGGCAGTACCAATCTTAGGGGTGGGGCAGTACTCTCCGTCTATCGGTATCTCCCTGTAATCCGTGCCTTTCAGCCCATCGGCTATAATAACCTGACATTGGGCGGATATAGGATTAAAACCGTTCTCCATGGCACTCTGCAGATGGTCTACCGCATTGGAGCGACGTCCGGAGTACAGCGTATTGCAATCTGTCAGGAAAGGTTTGGCTCCGAAACTGCGGAGCAGATTTGCCATGCGTGCGGCATAATTAGGGCGGATATATGCCAAGTTGCCCGGTTCGCCAAAATGTATCTTGATAGCGGTAAAGCTGTCTTTTAAAGGAAGCTGTCCGATACCTGCACGTTTAAGCAAACGTTCCATTTTGTCTAAAAGATTAGAGGTGGGAGAAGTGCGTAAATCCGAAAAATATACTTTTGCTTTTTCCATATATATACCTGTTTATTGTGATTGCTCTTGCAAAAGTAATAGATAAAATTAGATAATGGTAAAAAAGAAAGCTTATTTTTCCTCGGGAAAGAAATGGCATAAAGGTCCGTTTCCATGCCCTATATGCAGGTCTTTACCGTAAAGTATTGCTTTGTTTATGTAGGCTTTAGCTTGGCGGACAGCTTCTTTGAGTTCCTTGCCACAGGCAACAAAGGCAGCTATGGCGGAAGAAAGCGTGCAGCCCGTACCATGAAGATTACAGCTCTCTATCTTTTGTTGCTCGAACAGGCTGAATCCACCGTTGTTGTACAGCACATCGCACATTTCACTGCCGGACAAGTGCCCGCCTTTCACCAATACGGCACAATGATAGCGGTTTGCCAATTCGCAAGCCGCTTGCTTCATGTCCTCTATATCAGCGACCGGGTGCGAAAGGAGTAAAGACGCTTCACTCAAATTGGGAGTTATCAGGGAACAGAGAGGAAACAGTTCTTCTTGGATGATGCGAATGGTGTCTTCTGTCATTAGCTTTCGTCCGCTGGTAGATACCATTACGGGGTCGTAAGCCACAAAACGGGGTTGAAACCTCTGCAAACACTCCGCAATGGTATGCACAATAGCGTCATTGTGAACCATTCCTATCTTGACAGCTGCCGGCTGCAAATCTTCCATTACGGAGGTTATCTGTGCACGGACAATATCTGACGGGATAGAGTAAACGGCTTGAACTCCCACTGTGTTTTGTGCCGTAACGGCGGTAATGACAGAGGCTGCATAGCCTTTCAACGCAGAAATAGTCTTGATATCTGCCTGTATGCCTGCACCGCCGGAGCAATCGGAACCAGCAATGGTGAGAATGACTGGAATAGTTGACACGATGATAAAATGATTAATGATTAAAACAGAGATGCAGAACGAGTTAACTCTTTGAAATGATTGATAAAATCCGCTCCTGTCCGATTCCATATATCTCCCAAAAGAACCGCACCGCCGAAACCTGATGAACTGATTTCAGAAAAGCGTTCTGCCGTGACGCCGCCCAATGCCATTACTTTAGCATCTATAATGCCCGCTTGCCGCGCCTTTTGCAAGGTGTCGGAAGTATAGGCAGAGGAATATCCCTCTTTGGAAATACTGTCGTATATGGGGCTGAGGAATACGTAATCGCAGGTTGTTTTGTATTTTGAGACTTCTTCCAATGAATGACAGGAACGACTGATGTGTCCGGTAAAGCCTGCCGGTGCTATCGGGTTGCGTCCATTCAGATGAATGCCTTTCAGATTTCGGTAAGACGCCAGTTGGAAATGCTCGTGAGTGACGATACGTTCCAGATATTCCGTCGGGAGCCTGTTCAATAAATTTTCCATATCTTCATACGAAGCGCCGGGTTTCCGAAGATGCAGAATCTCAAGCCCTGCATCGAACAGGGAAGTGATTGCTTCGGCTTCTTCTTCAAAGAATACAGGTAGGGTAATCGTTATCAGTTTCATACTTTTCAGGGTGTTGTTTTTATGCACATTTACTAAATGAAGGGCAAATCGTTCGTTTTTACAGTAGAAGAACGAACGATTGCATGGTTCTTAAATCCACAGTCCATAATTTCCCTGCCAAGACCTCGCCGTAGCCGCAGATGAGCTTCAGCGTTTCACTTGCTTCCACGCTGCCCACAATGGCGGGAGTAACACCTACAACCGAGTTGTCGGGAGTGGGCATTTGCAGTGTCGCGGTTTCGTCGGGAAACAAATCCCTGTATGTCTTGGGTCGCTCGCCGTAACAGAATACGGAGACTTGGCCTTCAAATCCCTGAATGGCGCCGTATACATAGGGCTTGTTCAGTGCGCTGCAACTATCACTAATCAGATAGCGGGTAGAGAAGTTATCGCATCCGTCCACAATGATGTCATATTCGGTAATCAGGCGGCAGACATTCTCCTGATTGAGGCGGAAAGGATAGGTGTGCACCTTTACGTCACTGTTCAAAGCCTGTAGCTTTCGGGCGGCGCAATGTACCTTAGGCTGTCCCACTTCGTTCTCTGCATACAATATCTGGCGTTGCAGGTTGCTGATACTGACTGTGTCAGCATCCACCAAGCCTATTGTACCAACTCCTGCACCTGCAAGATAGAGGGCGATAGGGGAACCCAGTCCGCCTACGCCTACTATCAGCACTCTTGCCTTATGCAGTTTTTCCTGTCCGTCTTCTCCTATTTCGGGAAGGGAGATTTGTCTGCTGTATCGGGTCATGATGAGAGATATATAAGATATATGAAGAGAGACTATACCCGTTTCAGGTCGAAACTGGCATCCCAGTCTTTCCATACGGGCTCGCGTCCCAAATTCTTCAAGGCTTTGTCTACTTCTACGGCCTTGCGTTCATCGCTAACGTGGAATTGCTCCAGAGTTTGCGGATAGCTGTAATATCCACCCGGTTCAGTCTTGCTTTCCGCGCTCATGGTGGTAACTCCCAGAGTTGCCATGTGGTCGCGTATGAAAGCCGGTTCGCGGGTAGAGTAGGATATATCCACATCATGGTCGAATATCCGCATGGCAAATGTAACTTGCGCCAGTTCGCGGTCGCTCATAATTACGTTGGGTTGGAAGCCGCCGTTTTCCGAGGGGCGCATACGCGGGAAGTTGACGCTATACTTTGTTTTCCAGTAGTGCTTCTGGAGATAGCGCAGGTGGTATGCCATCATGCAGATATCGGTTCTCCACTCTTTCTCCAAGCCGATAAGCACTCCCATGCCAATGGAATGCACACCCGCCTGTCCCATACGGTCAAAGCCGTTGACACGCCATTCAAACTTGGACTTCATGCCGCGCGGGTGATAGATGTTGTAGTTTGCCTTATGGTAGGTTTCCTGAAAGCAAATGACACCGTTCATGCCATGCTCTTTCAGCTCGGCATACTCTTCGGCTTTCAGGGGCATTACCTCAATCTTCAGGTTACTGAAATAAGGCTTTGCCAAGTCGAGTGCGCGGGCTATGTACGGAACGCCCGCCTTAGCCGGATTTTCGCCCGTAACCAGCAACAGGTTCTCAAAAGGAGCGAGCTTTTTGATAGCCTTGTATTCGTTCACTATTTCCTCTTCCGTCAAGATGGTGCGGGGCATGGGATTGCTGATGTGGAAACCGCAGTACACGCACGAGTTGGTGCAGGAGTTCGTAATATACAACGGCACAAACATGGAAATCGTTTTTCCGAAACGCTCTTCCGTATATTTCTTGCTTAAACGTGCCATTGTCTCCAAATAGGGGACGGCAGCCGGTGAGATGAGCGCCATAAAGTCCTCTACATCACAATGTTCTTTGGAAAGGGCACGACGTACGTCCGCATCTGTTTTGGAGTTGATGCGGTCGGTCGTCTCTTCCCATGATATTTTTTCTAATTCGTCTGAAAACATATAATCCTATCTTTAAGAATCACTCTTTTTTCTTTAATTCTCTCGACAACCGCATTGCGCAGAAGTTCGGTCCGCACATGGTGCAGTATTCTCCGTCGACGTGGTGTCCTGCCCGGAAATAGGTCTGTGCGCGTTCCGGGTCGAGCGAGAGGTCGAACTGGTCTTTCCAGCGGAACTCGTAGCGTGCCTTGCTCAAGGCATTGTCGCGTACTTGCGCACCGGGATGTCCTTTGGCAAGGTCGGCGGCATGGGCGGCTATCTTATAAGTAATGACACCCACGCGTACATCTTCTTTGTCGGGCAGTGCAAGGTGCTCTTTCGGTGTAACGTAGCACAACATTGCCGTACCCAGCCAACCGATTTGCGCCGCGCCGATGGCAGAAGTGATGTGGTCGTACCCCGGAGCAATATCCGTAACCAACGGGCCGAGCGTGTAGAACGGCGCATTGTGGCACTTTTCTATCTGGCGTTCCATATTCTCCTTAATCTTGTGCATAGGCACGTGTCCGGGACCTTCGATGAAAGCCTGCACATTCTTGGCCCAGGCGCGGAGTACAAGTTCGCCCATGGTATCGAGTTCCGCAAATTGCGCTTCGTCATTGGCGTCGTACGTAGAACCGGGACGCAGGCCGTCGCCCAAGGAAACGGCTACATCGTATTGCGCCAATATGTCGCAGATGTCGTCGAAATGTTCGTACAGGAAACTCTCGCGGTCGTGCACCAGGCACCATTTGCTCATGATGCTTCCGCCGCGGCTCACGATGCCGCACAAACGTTTATCCGCCAAGTGCACGTTGTGGCGGCGGATGCCTGCGTGTATGGTGAAGTAATCCACGCCTTGCTCGCATTGTTCAATCAAAGTGTCCCGATAAAGTTCCCAAGTAAGTTCCTCCACTTTGCCGTTCACCTTCTCCAACGCCTGATAGATGGGCACTGTGCCTACGGGAACCGGACAGTTGCGGATAATCCATTCGCGCGTCTCGTGGATGTTTTCTCCGGTAGACAGGTCCATTAAAGTGTCACCGCCCCATTTGCAGCTCCACAGGGCTTTCTCCACTTCTTCGTCGATGCTTGAAGTGGTGGCGGAGTTACCGATGTTCGTATTGATTTTTACAAGGAAGTTGCGGCCGATAATCATCGGTTCGGCTTCGGGATGGTTGATGTTGGCGGGCAGCAAAGCATGCCCTTCCGCTATTTCCCGACGGACAAATTCGGGAGTGATATGCGTTTCTATTCCCAATTCGGCGCAATTCATGTTTTCGCGAATTGCCACATATTCCATTTCGGGAGTGATGATGCCTTGCTTGGCGTAATACATCTGCGTGCAGCATTTTCCTTGTTTGGCGCGGTAGGGCAGTGAGATATGCTCGAAGCGCAGATGGTCGAGCGACTTGTCGTCACGGCGCATACGACCGTATTCCGAAGTAATCTCCGGCAATTGCTCCACATCGTCGCGACGCAAAATCCACGGCTCGCGCAGGCGGGGCAATCCTTTCTTAAGGTCAATCTCTATGTTGGGGTCGCTGAACGGACCGCTGGTGTCGTAAATGTAAACGTCCGGATTGGGAGTAATGACTTTTTCTTCTCCTGCAAAAGTAGTACTGGGCACTTGCTCTACTTTGCGCATAGCCACACGGAGTTCCGGATATATGGTTCCCGGCAGGTACACTTTCTCTGAACGGGGAAATTTTATTCTTGGTTTCATGTCAGATACGATTTGAGTATGTATTTTTCTTTTCTTGTTTTGTGACGTCTCGAAATGCCTTTTTCCTTTTTACTAAAACTCCGGAGAAGATTTACTAAAACTTAGGGAGAGATTTACTAAATCTTCGGGAATGTTTTACTAATTCTGTCCTTCTCCGCCAGCAACAGTCGGAAAGGCGTTTTTTACTCCTGTTCATAAAAAGTAACCAAAAAGGCTTATTTGTCAAATAATCGGCTCTTATTCGTTCAGAAAAGAAGTCAATGGTGAACTGGCTTCGGCAACAAAGTTGTCCGCCTGCAATCCCAAGCCGGCTTCGTAAGCCATACGTCCGGCTTCTACAGCTTGTCTGAAGGCTTCTGCCATCGCCACGGGATTGCCCGCTACGGCAATGGCCGTATTGACCAGACAAGCGGAAGCGCCCATCTCCATTGCTTCGGCGGCATGGCTGGGAGCACCGATGCCCGCATCCACCACTACGGGGATGGTGGCTTGTTCGATGATAATCCGCAGGAAATCGCGTGTCTGCAACCCTTTGTTTGTACCGATGGGCGCACCCAGCGGCATGACGGTGGCGGCTCCGGCTTCTTCCAGACGTTTGCAAAGCGTAGGGTCTGCCTGACAATAAGGAAGGACTATGAAGCCCAGTTTTACCAACTCTTCCGTAGCTTTCAGGGTCTCGATGGAGTCGGGAAGAAGATAACGCGGGTCGGGGTGAATTTCCAGTTTCAGCCAGTTGGTTCCGAATGCTTCGCGCGCCATTTGTGCGGCAAATACGGCTTCCTCGGCATTGCGCACGCCGGAAGTGTTGGGCAGAAGCTGGATGTGTGGATGACGGATATGTTTCAGCATATCATCTTCCTTGTTCTCCAATTCTATACGCTTCATGGCCACCGTTACCATCTCTGTACCGGATGCCAGAATGGATTGCTCCATGATTTCATTGGAATTGAATTTTCCCGTTCCCAAAAACAGGCGGGAGCTGAATTCACGTCCCGCAATAATTAATTTCTCCATATCATTTTATTTGTTAAGTGAATTTGCTTAATTAACCTATACTATCTGTCATTCAGAGCGCAGCGAAGAATCTATTCTCTTGATGTATGCACAGAGAATAGATTCTTCGCTGCGCTCTGAATGACAGATGTTCCTGATATAAATTAAATTTCAGCACTTACTTATTTCAATATTGGTTTGTTTGATTGATTTCCGCAAGAATCCTTCGCATCTCTTCTGCCGGATGCTCCGCCCGCAGCACAGTACCCGAAAGGGCGATGCCCGTAACGCCTGTCTGCATGACAGACGGAATGTCGGCAAAAGTAATTCCGCCGATAGCGACGACAGGAAGGCTGATATTCTCCGCCCGCATCCGGCGGATAATCTCTTTATATCCTTCCAAACCCAGTATGGGGCTGAGCTTCTGTTTGGTTGCAGTGTATCTGAACGGTCCGCAACCGATGTAGTTTACTCCGTCGAGCCAATGCTTCTTTACGTCTTCGTATGTGTTGGCTGTGCCGCCTATGATATATTCGCTGCCAAGTATGCGCCGTGCTTCGGCAACGGGCATATCGTTCTTGCCGAGGTGTACGCCGTCTGCACCGATTTCCTTGACCAGTTCCACGTGGTCGTCAATGATGAAGATAGCGCCGCAATCATTGCATAGCTTCCTTATTTCCGCCGCTACGGGCAGTATGTCTTCTTTCCCGGCATCTTTCATGCGCAACTGTATCCACCGGCAGCCACCCTCCAAAGCCATGCGGGCGGAATCGAGGTAGGAATACTTCTCGGTGTAGTGTGTAATGAACTGAACTGATTTCATAGTCTCATCCGCCGCAGGCAGCTTTTATTATGACAATGGATATACCTTCGGACAGGACATAATCCGTCCACTCCACACGTGGAATCATGCGGTTGTTTACGGCAACGGCAATACCTTGCGCCGGCAAGGAAAGGTCGTTTGTCAATTGCGAAAGGGTAGCGGCATCGGTTTCCACTTCTTTGTTGTTGATTAATACTTTCATGTTTTGTTTCTGTTAAGTAAAACAATGGAAGTAAATACAAAGAAGTACCGTTAAGGTAAGTTCTGTGAAGAAAAAATATCCAATTCCTACGGCAGTACTAACTGCATCAGGTTCGAGGGTATAATCTCAGCCCGTCGGGGCACCCCTTTGTCTTTACAGCGGCAAAGGTAAAGGAAAATAAGATATAAAAAACAAAAGGAGGGATTTTTTATTTAAAGCAGAGGGAAAGAAAATACATCGGAAGGCGAATACATTATATATAATGATTGAACCTGATTCAGTATAAGACAAAGACAAGCTTGTCATATACTAAATCAGGTTCAACCGAAAAAAACTTCTATGGATTATGCTATGCCATGGGCTGTTGCACCGGCATCAATCTTCTTGATAAGCCCTTGCAGAACTGCGCCCGGGCCACATTCGGTAAAGTCTGTAGCGCCATCGGCAATCATGTTCTTCACGGTTTGGGTCCAGCGTACGGAAGCTGTCAGCTGGGCAACAAGGTTCTTCTTGATTTCAGCCGGGTCTGTGTGGGGCAGAGCATCTACATTCTGATAGACAGGACACTTCGGAGTGTGGATTTCAGTAGCGTTGATAGCTGCCTCCAACTCGACTTTAGCGGGATTCATCAGCGGAGAGTGGAATGCACCGCCTACCTTCAAAGGCAAAGCGCGCTTTGCACCGGCGGCTTTCATCAACTCACAAGCCTTGTTGATGCCTTCGATAGAACCGGAGATTACAATCTGTCCCGGGCAGTTATAATTGGCAGCTACACAAACTTCGCCTTCCGCGCTTACCTGTGCACAGATTTCCTCAACTTTTTCATCCGGCAAAGCAATGATAGCAGCCATAGTGGAAGGCTGTGCCTCGCAGGCCTTCTGCATAGCCATGGCGCGGGCATATACCAATTTCAAACCGTCTTCAAAGCTCAATGCACCGGCAGCAACCAATGCGGAGAACTCGCCGAGAGAGTGACCGGCAGTCATTTCAGGTTTGAAATCATCACCCATGCAGAGTGCGGAGATAACGGAATGAAGGAATACGGCAGGTTGTGTTACTTTGGTTTGACGCAAATCTTCGTCCGTACCGTTGAACATAATATCTGTAATACGATACCCGAGGATATCATTTGCTTTCTCAAAAAGTTCCTTGGCTAAAGCCGAGTTTTCGTACAAGTCTTTTCCCATTCCTACGAACTGGGCACCTTGACCCGGAAATACAAATGCTTTCATATTTACTTATTTTTAGTGTTTAATTAAAAAAGTGGTGCAAAGGTATAGGTTTTTCTGATAACCACCGCACAAATGGGCGTTTTTTGTGCAATGAACTTTTTTTACATACAGCCTGCAATACAATATGTAGTGTTCCCGAAAGGCAGATTGAGATATAGTAAAATCCTTATAAATTAAGCACTTTACGGTTATTGTACATATTACAATTACACCCGGCGATGATAACCTAAATCTACATATTGTATCTTATATGATAACAATATAAAATGATATTGTAAAATGTATGATATGTATTCATCTGTAAAATAATGCTTTATAACATAGTAAAAATATTCTTTTTCTCTATTGCGAATTAGAAAAACCTCATTATATTTGCAGCCGTTAAACATAAATATTATGCAAAACATGGAACATAATATGCCTTTGGCAAACAATCATATTTCCGTAGATTGTGTAGTGATCGGTTTTGACGGAGAACAACTGAAGGTCCTGCTGGTAAAACGGGCAGGAGAGGAGGAAGGCGAAATCTTTCACGATATGAAACTTCCCGGCAGCTTGATTTATATGGATGAAGATTTGGATGAAGCCGCCCAACGGGTGTTGAATGAATTGACCGGACTCAAAAATGTAAATTTGATGCAATTCAAGGCTTTCGGTTCCAAAAACCGCACAAAAGATCCCAAAGACGTGCATTGGCTGGAACGTGCCATGCAGTCCAAAGTGGAACGTATTGTGACCATTGCATACCTTTCATTGGTAAAGATAGACCGTACTCTGAATCGTAACTTGGATGACTATATGGCGAGCTGGGTAGCTTTACCGGATATTAAAGCGTTGGCATTTGACCACAACCTTATCATAAAAGAAGCAATAACTTATATCCGCCAATATATAGAGTTTAATCCATCGTCGTTGTTTGATTTGTTACCGCGTAAGTTTACCGCGTCTCAACTCCGGACTTTATATGAACTGCTGTACGGCAAACAGATTGATGTACGCAATTTCCACAAAAAGATAGCCCTTATGGAGTATGTGGTTCCTTTGGAAGAAAAGCAACAGGGTGTTGCCCATCGCGCAGCACGGTATTATCGCTTTGATAAAAAGATATATAATAAGGTGAGGCGATGAAACAGCGATAGGGTGATAAAGTGGCAGGTGAATAGGAATAGTAATACCTTTAATTTTTAATTCAATATGTATTTATTAGGTTATGACATCGGCAGCTCGTCCGTAAAAGCGAGTTTGGTAAACGCAGAAAGCGGCAAATGTGTATCTTCTGCATTTTTCCCGAAAACAGAAGCAGAAATTATTGCCGTAAAACCGGGTTGGGCAGAACAAAATCCGGAAAACTGGTGGGAAAACTTAAAACTGGCGACACAAGCCGTATTGACTGAATCCCGTGTAGATGCAGCAGACATCAAAGCTATTGGTATATCTTACCAAATGCATGGATTGGTGTGTGTGGACAAAGAACAAAATGTACTGCGTCCGGCAATCATCTGGTGTGATTCCAGAGCCGTACCCTATGGACAAAAGGCTTTTGAAACATTAGGAGAAGAGATGTGTCTTTCTCATTTACTGAATTCTCCGGGTAATTTCACAGCGTCCAAACTTGCTTGGATTAAGGAAAATGAACCGTCTGTCTACGAGAAAATATACAAGATTATGTTGCCGGGCGATTACATTGCCATGAAGTTGAGCGGCACAATCTGCACTACCGTATCAGGCTTGTCGGAAGGTATGTTCTGGGATTTCAAGAATAATCAGGTGGCGGACTTCTTGATGAAATATTATGGTTTCGACCATTCATTGATAGCTGACATTAAACCGACTTTCTCCGAACAGGGACGTGTTAATGCCGCCGCTGCCCAAGAATTAGGCTTGAAAGAGGGTACGCCTATTACATATCGCGCCGGCGACCAACCCAATAATGCACTGTCGCTGAATGTATTCAACCCGGGTGAAATAGCATCTACTGCAGGTACATCGGGAGTGGTTTACGGCGTGAACGGTGAAGTGAATTATGATCCGAAATCACGTGTCAACACTTTTGCACACGTTAACCATACAACAGAACAAACCCGTTTGGGAGTGCTCTTGTGCATCAATGGTACAGGTATCCTTAACTCATGGGTAAAACGTACCGTTGCCCCCGAAGGCATTTCTTATAGCGATATGAATGTGCTTGCCGCTCAGGCTCCTATCGGAAGTGCCGGTATCAGCATTCTGCCCTTCGGCAACGGTGCGGAGCGTATGTTGGAGAATAAAGAAATCGGCTGTTCCATCCAGGGCGTGAACTTCAACCAGCATGGCAAACAGCACATTATTCGTGCCGCACAGGAAGGTATTGTATTTTCATTTAAATATGGTATCGACATTATGGAGCAAATGGGTATTCCGGTACAAAAAATCCACGCAGGTAAAGCCAATATGTTCCTCAGCCCGCTGTTCCGCGAAACGCTGGCAGGTGTGACAGGAGCCGTAATCGAACTTTACGACACTGACGGTTCGGTAGGTGCAGCCAAAGGTGCAGGTATAGGTGCAGGTATCTACAAAGATAATAATGAAGCCTTCGCCACACTTGAAAAACTGGAAATCATAGAACCGAAACAAGCTGACCGCCAAGCATATGCCGACGCATACGCACGTTGGAAACATTGTCTGGATATAAACATGAAATAACAAATAATCAAATAGTAATATTAACCCTTTAAAACAATTAGAATTATGGCAACAAAAGAGTATTTTCCCGGAATAGGAAAAATTAAATTCGAAGGTAAAGAGAGTATGAACCCGATGGCATTCCGCTACTACGATGCAGAGAAAGTTATCATGGGTAAAAAAATGAAAGACTGGTTGAAGTTTGCTATGGCATGGTGGCACACACTCTGCGCAGAAGGTGGCGACCAGTTTGGTGGCGGTACAAAGCACTTCCCTTGGAATGGTGATGCTGACAAAGTACAGGCTGCCAAGAATAAAATGGATGCAGGTTTCGAATTCATGCAGAAAATGGGTATCGAGTATTACTGCTTCCACGATGTAGACCTTTGCGAAGAAGCCGCTACTATCGAAGAATACGAAGCAAATCTGAAAGCTATCGTTGCTTATGCTAAACAAAAACAAGCTGAAACCGGTATCAAACTGTTGTGGGGTACTGCCAATGTATTCGGTCATGCACGTTATATGAACGGTGCTGCTACCAATCCTGACTTTGACGTTGTAGCTCGCGCTGCCGTTCAAATCAAGAACGCTATCGACGCAACAATCGAGCTGGGTGGTTCAAATTATGTATTCTGGGGCGGACGCGAAGGCTATATGTCTCTGCTGAACACTGACCAAAAACGTGAAAAAGAACATCTTGCACAAATGTTGACTTTGGCACGCGACTATGCTCGTGCACGTGGCTTCAAAGGTACATTCTTGATTGAACCGAAACCGATGGAACCTTCCAAACATCAATATGATGTAGATACTGAAACTGTAATCGGCTTCCTGAAAGCTCACAACCTGGATAAGGACTTCAAGGTAAATATCGAAGTAAATCATGCTACATTGGCAGGTCATACATTCGAACATGAACTTGCAGTTGCTGTGGATAACGGTATGTTGGGCTCTATCGATGCTAACCGTGGTGACTACCAGAACGGTTGGGATACAGACCAATTCCCTATCGACAACTACGAATTGACACAAGCCATGATGCAGATTATCCGCAACGACGGTTTGGGCAACGGCGGTACTAACTTCGATGCCAAGACTCGCCGTAACTCTACAGACCTTGAAGATATCTTCATCGCTCACATTGCCGGCATGGATGCAATGGCACGTGCTTTGGAAAGCGCAGCCAAACTGCTTGAAGAATCTCCTTACAAGAAAATGCTTGCTGACCGTTACGCTTCCTTTGACAGCGGTAAGGGTAAAGAATTTGAAGAAGGCAAGCTGACTTTGGAAGATGTCGTAGCTTACGCAAAAGCTAATGGCGAACCTAAACAAACCAGCGGTAAACAAGAATTGTACGAGGCAATCGTAAATATGTATTGCTGATTTTAATTAATTACGAATTACAAATTATCAACTATCGGAATAGCGGTTCTGCAACATTTTGCATCGCCGCTGCCGGTAGCCCATAATTTGTAGTTCGTAATTTGTTATTAATTCCTAATCTAATTATATCATGAATTATACAGAAAAAGGTAGCAAGATCTACCTCTTCTCTATTGTACTTGTGGCTGTCATAGGCGGTCTGCTTTTCGGTTATGATACAGCGGTTATTTCCGGAGCCGAGAAAGGACTTCAAGCTTTCTTCATGGGAGCCGATTTTGAATACACAGATGCAATACACGGCATTACATCATCCAGCGCATTGATAGGTTGTATCATAGGTAGTGCCGTCTCCGGTTTTTTTGCTTCCAGATTAGGTCGCAAAAATTCTCTCTTTTTAGCTGGTATTCTGTTCTTTTTATCAGCATTGGGCTCATACTACCCGGAATTCCTGTTTTTTGAGCATGGTGTTCCTTCTTATTCTCTTTTAGTTGCATTCAACTTCTACCGGGTTTTAGGTGGCGTGGGTGTAGGATTGGCATCTGCTATCTGTCCGATGTACATTGCAGAAATTGCTCCAAGTAACATTCGCGGAACATTGGTTTCATGGAACCAATTCGCTATTATCTTCGGTCAGTTAGTCGTTTATTTTGTGAATTTCCTGATTTTGGGCAGTCATGCAAATCCTGTAATAGACTTGGTTAACGGGGTCAATCAGATAATGAATCCGGAAGCTGCTGCATGGACTACGGAAACAGGCTGGCGTTTGATGTTTGTCAGTGAGGCTGTTCCAGCAGGGTTGTTTGCTTTATTGGTATTATTAGTTCCTGAAACGCCACGCTATCTTGCTATGTGCGGTAAAGACGAAAAAGCATTGAACGTACTGAGCCGTATCAATGGTTCGTCACAAGCCAAAGTTATCTTAGCCGAGATTAAAGCTACTACCGAAGAAAAAACAGAAAGACTTTTCACTTACGGTTGGATGGTTATCTTCATCGGTATCATGCTGAGCGTATTCCAGCAAGCTGTCGGTATCAATGCCGTCCTTTATTTCGCTCCGCGTATATTCGAGACAATGGGTATGGCTAATCCAATGGTACAGACCGTGCTTATGGGTGTTGTCAACATTCTGTTTACCCTGTTGGCTGTATTTACAGTTGAGAAGTGGGGGCGTAAACCGTTGCTTATTTCCGGTTCTATCGGTATGGCTGTAGGAGCTTTCGGTGTGGCGCTTTGCAACATTGTAACAGGACTTCCTGCAATAGTTTCCGTTATCAGCATTATGGTTTATAGCGCTTCGTTCATGTTTAGCTGGGGTCCCATCTGCTGGGTACTGATTGCTGAAATCTTCCCGAATACCATTCGTGGTGCTGCAGTGGCTATTGCAGTGGCATTCCAATGGATTTTCAACTTCATAGTTTCGTCTACTTTCCTGCCGATGTACAATATGCGTCTCGGAGAAATGGGAGACAAGTTCGGCCATATGTTTGCATATGCTCTTTATGGCATTATCTGTGTGGTAGCTGCCATTTTCGTATGGAAGCTTGTTCCCGAAACGAAAGGCAAGACTCTGGAAGATATGACTAAACTTTGGAAAAACAGAAAGTAAGTTTATCAAAGTTTCGTTCTAAATAAAGATAAAGGCTGCGCAATGTTTGTTTTAAACTGCGCAGCCTTTATTCTTAAAAAAATCACACTTTACAAAGCTTAATGTATCAGTAAAACCGTAACTTTGCACCGTTTAAATTCAGGTAGAACACAAAGATTATGGACGAAATGAAAATCAATAAGGTGCAAATACGTAATCTGCAAATAGAAGATTACGATCAATTGGCACAATCATTCACACGTGTTTATTCAGATGGAAGTGATGTATTCTGGACACACAAACAGATAGAAAAACTGATTCGTATCTTTCCTGAAGGACAGATTGTAACGGTAGTGGATGAAAAGATAGTGGGATGTGCACTCTCCATTATCGTAAATTATGATGATGTAAAGAATGACCATACCTATGCTCAGGTTACGGGTAAGGAAACGTTTAATACTCATAACCCTAAAGGTAATATTCTCTATGGTATCGAAGTCTTTATCCATCCTCAATACCGTGGATTGCGTCTGGCACGCCGTATGTACGAATACCGTAAGGAAATCTGCGAAACGCTGAACCTGAAAGCCATCATGTTTGGCGGACGTATTCCTAATTACCACAAGTATGCCGACCAGATACGTCCTAAAGAATATATCGATAAAGTAAGACAGAAAGAAATTTATGACCCGGTACTTACTTTTCAACTGAGTAACGACTTCCATGTACGTAAAGTGATGCGCAACTATCTCCCTAATGATGAAGAATCCAAGCATTACGCCTGCCTCTTGCAATGGGATAATATTTATTACCAACCGCCTACGCAGGAGTATGTAAGTCCGAAAACTACAGTGCGTGTCGGTCTGGTACAATGGCAGATGCGTACTTATAAGACATTGGATGATTTATTTGAACAAGTGGAATTCTTTGTGGATGCCGTTTCTGACTATAAGAGCGATTTTGTACTTTTTCCGGAGTATTTCAATGCACCGTTAATGGCGAAATTCAATGATGAGGGAGAGTCGGAAGCTATTCGCGGACTTGCCGCTTATACCGATGAAATCAGGGAACGATTTGTAAAGCTGGCCATCAGTTACAACATCAATATCATTACAGGTAGTATGCCGCTCATTAAGGAAGAGGACGGACGCTTGTACAATGTGGGATTCCTTTGCCGTCGCGACGGAACATACGAAATGTACGAGAAGATACACGTCACTCCCGATGAGATTAAAAGCTGGGGATTGAGCGGCGGTAAATCTCTGCAAACATTCGACACGGACTGTGCAAAAATAGGCGTGCTGATATGTTATGATGTGGAGTTTCCGGAACTTTCACGCATCATGGCGGACCAAGGAATGCAAATATTATTTGTTCCATTCCTTACCGATACGCAGAATGCCTATTCGCGTGTTAAGGTGTGCGCTCATGCCCGTGCCATTGAGAATGAGTGTTTCGTGGTTATAGCGGGTAGTGTGGGTAATCTTCCCCGTGTACACAATATGGATATACAATATGCCCAATCGGGTGTGTTTACTCCTTGCGACTTTGCTTTCCCCACCGACGGAAAGCGTGCCGAAGCCACTCCGAACACGGAGATGATTCTTGTGTCTGATGTGGATTTGGATTTATTGAACGAACTGCATACCTATGGCAGCGTTCGCAACCTGAAAGACCGCAGAAATGATTTGTATGAAGTGAAAATGAAGAAGTAAGAAAAATTGCCACCGGTTATGCGGATTTATACGGTTTCTGTGTTATTATCCTTTTGTGTAAATCCGCATAATCGGTGGCAAACTTTTTCCTATCTGGTACTCGCCAAAGCCTCTTGCAAGTCAATGCCCAAAGCGGATGCTACTCCGGTACCATACGCCGGGTCTGCTTTGTAGCAATTGCGTACGTGGCGTTGCTTGATGAAAAGCTCGGCATCTCCCATGGCACGAGCCGTATTCTCAAACAAAAGCTGTTGTTCGCCTGCAGGCATCAGTCGGAACAAATCACCCGGTTGGCTGTAATAGTCATCATCGTATTCACGTTCGTTATAATTATAAATGTCTCCATGCACTTTCAAAGGCGGTTCTTTCTTCTCCGGTGAATCCTGCCATTCTCCATAGCTGTTAGGCTCATATCCCTTGGCGGAACCATAATTGCCATCTACACGCATAGCGCCGTCGCGGTGAAACGCATGGAACGGACAGCGAGGTTTGTTTACCGGAATTTGTTCCGCATTTACTCCCAGACGATAACGTTGCGCATCTCCATAAGAGAATAATCTTCCCTGCAACATCTTATCAGGTGAAAAACCTATGCCTTCTACAATGTTTTGAGGATTGAATGCAGCCTGTTCCACTTCCGCAAAGTAGTTTTCCGGATTACGGTTCAGTTCCAAGATACCTACATCTTGTAGCGGGAAGTCTTTGTGCGGCCACACTTTCGTCAGGTCAAAAGGATTTATGCGGTAATTATCCGCTTCCTCTTCAGTCATCAGCTGAATCTGAAGTTTCCACTTCGGGAAATCGCCTTTTTCAATGCTCTCATACAAATCTCTTTGATGTGATTCACGATCCTTGGCGATGATTGCTTCTGCCTCTTGGTCGGTCAGACATTTAATACCCTGCATGGTTTTGAAGTGGAATTTCACCCAGATACGTTCATTATTGGCATTGATGAAGCTGTATGTATGACTGCCGTATCCGTTCATGTGACGATAAGAATAGGGGATGCCCCGCGGGCTCATTGTAATAGTTACCTGATGCAAAGCTTCGGGCAATAATGTCCAAAAATCCCAGTTGTTATTGGCGCTGCGCATATTAGTACGCGGGTCACGTTTCACTGCATGATTCAAATCCGGAAATTTCAACGGATCACGTAAAAAGAATACCGGAGTATTGTTTCCTACTAAATCCCAATTACCTTCTTCCGTATAAAACTTCATGGCAAACCCGCGAATATCGCGTTCGGCGTCTGCTGCACCTCTTTCGCCTGCCACTGTTGAGAAACGGACGAAACATTCTGTTTTTTTTCCCACTTCGCTAAAAATTGCCGCACGGGTATACTTTGTGATGTCATGGGTCACAGTAAACGTTCCATAAGCACCGGAACCTTTGGCATGCATACGTCTTTCGGGAATTACCTCGCGGTCAAAGTGAGCTAGTTTTTCCAAAAACCAGGGATCCTGCAATACCATAGGACCTCTCCGCCCTGCTGTCTGACTGTTTTGGTTGTCTGCTATCGGACGACCGTTGGCTGCTGTTAATTTCTTTTTTTCCATAAATACCATTTTAGAGTTAATAATAAGGATTTCTTATGTTGCAAAGATAGTGGCAGCATACAGACACAACAACAGATTTTTTCTATGGATATATTGTTTAAATCTATAATGTATCGCTCTAATTTTCCAAATATAGTCATAATAATGGAATAACCTACGTTTAAAACGGATATTTATAAATAGCACATTTTAAAATTATCTACTCAAAAATCTCTTTTCTCTAACTTTTTTGTAAATTTGCACCCTTAAAACAAAGAGGATAGCTCCAGATGCGCTGAAAAGACTCCTCGGACTATCTCTAAGAGTAGTAAATCGTAAATAGTCAAATCGTAAATATCAAGATGGGTAAGAAGTTTGCCGAATATTCAAAGTTTGACCTTTCGGAAGTAAATAAGGAAGTGTTGAAGAAATGGGACGAAAACCAGGTTTTCGCCAAGAGTATGACAGAACGTGAAGGTTGTCCTTCTTTCGTGTTTTTCGAAGGACCTCCCTCGGCCAACGGTATGCCGGGTATTCACCATGTAATGGCTCGCTCCATTAAGGATATTTTCTGCCGCTACAAAACCATGAAGGGTTTCCAAGTGAAGCGCAAGGCCGGTTGGGACACACACGGGCTTCCGGTGGAGCTGGGTGTGGAAAAAGCGCTCGGCATTACCAAAGAAGATATCGGTAAGACTATCTCCGTTGCCGAATATAACGCCGCCTGCCGCAAGGACGTGATGAAGTTCACCAAAGAGTGGGAAGACCTTACTCACAAAATGGGTTATTGGGTGGATATGCAGAATCCTTATATTACCTATGATAACCGATACATCGAAACCCTGTGGTGGCTGTTGAAGCAACTTCATAAAAAAGGACTTCTTTATAAAGGATATACCATACAGCCATATTCTCCGGCTGCTGGAACCGGTTTGAGTTCTCACGAGTTGAACCAACCCGGTTGTTATCGCGATGTAAAAGATACAACCGTAGTAGGACAGTTCAAGATGAAGAACCCGAAGCCCGAAATGGCAGAGTGGGGTACTCCTTATTTCTTGGCATGGACTACAACTCCTTGGACATTGCCTTCCAATACCGCTCTTTGCGTAGGTCCGAAAATTGACTACGTAGCCGTGCAGACCTATAACGGATATACGGGTGAAAAAATGACTGTGGTACTTGCCAAAGCACTACTCTATACTCACTTCAACAAAAAAGCGGAAGAACTTGCATTAGAGGATTATAAGCCCGGTGACAAATTGATTCCATTCAAGGTTGTAGGCGAATATAAAGGTCCTGATTTGGTAGGGATGGAATATGAGCAACTCATTCCGTGGGTGAAACCGGTAGATGTGGATAATGACGGCAATTGGAGCGTCAGCGACAAAGGTTTTCGCGTAATCCTTGGCGATTATGTAACCACAGAAGACGGTACGGGCATCGTACACATTGCTCCGACATTTGGTGCGGACGATGCTTTCGTAGCCCGTGCGGCAGGTATCCCTTCCTTGTTCATGATTAACAAGCGCGGTGAAACCCGTCCTATGGTAGACCTTACCGGTAAGTTCTATTTACTGGACGAACTGGATGAAAAGTTCGTAAAAGAATGCGTCAATGTAGATGCTTACAAAGAATATCAGGGCCGCTGGGTGAAGAACGCCTATGACCCTCAATTTACCGTTGACGGCAAATACGATGAAAAAGCCGCACAAGCTGCCGAGACTCTCGACATTTACATCTGTATGATGATGAAGGCAGCCAATCAGGCATTCAAGATAGAGAAGCACGTGCACAACTATCCGCATTGCTGGCGTACGGACAAGCCGGTATTGTACTATCCGTTGGATAGCTGGTTTATCCGCAGTACCGCTTGCAAGGAGCGTATGATGGAGCTGAACAAGACTATCAACTGGAAACCGGAAAGCACCGGTACGGGACGTTTCGGCAAGTGGCTGGAGAACCTGAACGACTGGAATCTGAGCCGTTCACGTTACTGGGGTACTCCGTTGCCCATCTGGCGTACGGAAGACGGTGATGAGGAGAAGTGCATCGAATCCGTAGAAGAGCTTTACAACGAGATAGAAAAATCCGTTGCAGCCGGACTGATGGCATCCAATCCTTACAAGGAGAAAGACTTCCGCCCGGGTGTGTACACGCAGGAGAACTATGATAAGATAGACCTTCACCGTCCTTACGTGGATGACATCATCCTCGTTTCCAAAGACGGCAAGCCCATGAAGCGCGAGTCAGACTTGATTGACGTATGGTTCGACTCCGGTTCCATGCCGTATGCACAGATACACTATCCGTTTGAAAATAAGGAATTGCTGGATAACCATCAGGTATATCCCGCCGATTTCATCGCAGAAGGTGTAGACCAGACACGCGGTTGGTTCTTCACCCTGCACGCTATCGCTACAATGGTGTTCGACAGTATCTCTTATAAGGCTGTAATCTCAAACGGTCTGGTACTCGACAAGAACGGCAATAAGATGTCCAAGCGTTTGGGCAATGCCGTAGACCCGTTCTCCACTATCGAGAAATACGGTTCCGACCCCTTGCGCTGGTATATGATTACCAATTCTTCTCCGTGGGACAACCTGAAGTTCGATGTAGACGGAGTGGAAGAAGTACGCCGCAAATTCTTCGGTACCTTATATAATACATATTCATTCTTCGCCCTCTATGCAAATGTGGACGGATTTGAATACAAGGAAGCCGATGTCCCGATGGCGGAACGTCCTGAAATAGACCGTTGGATTATCTCCGTGCTGAACACGCTGGTGAAAGACGTAGACAACTGTTACAACGAATACGAGCCGACCAAAGCCGGACGATTGATTTCGGACTTTGTGAACGACAACCTTTCAAACTGGTATGTCCGCCTGAACCGTAAACGTTTCTGGGGTGGCGGCATGACACAAGATAAGCTGTCCGCTTTCCAAACACTCTATACCTGCCTGGAAACCGTATCCAAATTAATGGCGCCTATCGCCCCGTTCTATGCCGATATGCTCTATTCGGACCTGATAGCGGCAACCGGACGTGACAATGTAGTGTCCGTTCATTTGGCAAAATTCCCCGAATGCAAGGAAGAAGCGATAGACAAGGAACTGGAAGCACGTATGCAAATGGCACAGGACGTTACCTCTATGGTATTGGCTTTGCGCCGCAAGGTGAACATCAAAGTACGCCAGCCGCTACAGTGCATCATGATTCCGGTAGTAGATGAAGAGCAACGTGCCCACATCGAAGCCGTAAAAGCACTTATCATGAACGAGGTGAACGTAAAGGAAATCCGGTTTGTGGACGGTGCGGCAGGGGTACTTGTGAAGAAAGTGAAGTGCGACTTCAAGAAGCTGGGCCCGAAATTCGGCAAGCAAATGAAAGCCGTAGCCGCCGCCGTTGCCGAAATGCCGCAGGAAGCCATCGCCGAACTGGAAAAGAACGGTTCTTATACACTGAACTTGGACGGTACGGAAGCCGTAATCGAAACATCCGATGTAGAAATCTTCAGTGAAGATATTCCGGGCTGGCTGGTTGCCAATGAAGGTAAGCTGACTGTCGCTCTGGAAGTTACCATAACCGAAGAGCTTCGTCGCGAGGGTATCGCCCGCGAATTGGTGAACCGCATCCAGAATATCCGCAAGTCAAGCGGCTTTGAGATAACGGATAAAATAAAGATTACATTATCAAAAAATCCGCAAACAGATGATGCGGTAAATGAATATAATGACTATATTCGCAACCAGGTTTTAGGAACCTCACTGACGCTGGCAGACGATGTAGAAAGCGGTACGGTACTTGAGTTCGACGATTTCAAACTGTATGTAAGCGTTGTAAAAGAATAAATTATTAATACTAACGATTAAACACGTAAAGTTATGGCAGAAAAGACAAGATACTCGGATGCAGAATTGGAAGAATTCCGCGCCATTATTATGGAAAAGTTAGAGTTGGCACAACGCGATTATGAGTTGCTGAAAGCCAGCCTGACAGGTGCAGACGGTAATGATACCGACGATACATCTCCAACATACAAAGTACTGGAAGAAGGAGCAAATACCTTGTCTAAGGAAGAAACGACACGCTTGGCGCAACGCCAGCTGAAGTTCATCCAAGGTTTACAGGCGGCTCTGGTACGTATTGAGAACAAAACGTACGGCATCTGCCGCGAAACAGGCAAACTGATTCCTGCCGAACGTCTGCGTGCGGTGCCTCATGCAACATTGAGCATTGAAGCTAAAAACAACGGCAAGAAATAAGGATGAAGAAATTTTTCACGAAAGGGCGGATAGCCTTACTCGTTATTTTCTCGGTATTGATTATCGACCAGGTAATTAAGGTGATTGTTAAGACCCAAATGTATTGGCATGAGAGTATACGCATCACCGATTGGTTCTATATCTATTTTACCGAAAACAATGGTATGGCTTTCGGTTTGGAGATATTCGGAAAATTGTTCCTTACTTCATTTCGAATCGTTGCGGTAGGGGTTATAGGCTGGTTCCTGTACAAGTTCATAAAGCATGGCATGAAGACGGGATTTATTGTCTGTGTATCACTCATCCTGACAGGAGCATTGGGCAATATCATCGACAGCGTATTCTACGGAGTACTGTTCAATGAAAGCACCTACTCGCAACTGGCAACCTTTATGCCCGAAGGCGGCGGGTATGCTCCGCTGTTCTACGGTAAAGTGGTAGATATGTTCTATTTCCCCATTATCGAAACAAACTGGCCTGAATGGATGCCTTTCATCGGTGGAAACCATTTCATCTTCTTCAGCCCGATTTTCAACTTTGCCGATGCTGCAATCAGTTGCGGTATCATAGCATTGTTGCTGTTCTACAGTAAATATTTGAATGATTCCTATCATGTTATAAAGAAATCATGAAAAGGAAAAAACAGATTCAATGGTATAGCGTAATCCTTTTGGCGTTCAGTCTGACGGCGTGTCAGGTTAAGAGACCTGACACAGTGATACCGGACGCCAAAATGGAAAACGTACTTTACGACTTCCACATTGCCAAGGCGATGGGAGAGGAAGTCCCTTATAACGAAAGCTATAAGCGTGTACTCTACATTGAATCTGTTTACAAGAAATACGGCATCACCCAAGCCGATTTCGATACTTCAATGGTGTGGTATGCCCGCCATCCGGATGCCCTCACAAAAGTCTACGAGAAAGTAAACCAACGGTTAAAGGCCGAAAGAGACGGCATTAACCATCTGATTGCCTTACGCGACAACAAGCCCAAAGAATCTCTTCCGGGCGACAGTATCGACGTATGGATAGGGCGGCACATCTATCATCTTACCGGGATGCCGTTGAATAATAAGCTTGCCTTTACACTTCCTTCGGACACCAACTTCAAGGACAGAGATACGTTGCGATGGACAGTTCGCTTCCGCTTCTTGAACGGAACACCCGACAGCCTTCATGCGCCATTAATGGCAATGCAGGTTCTTTATGCCAAAGATACGCTGAACGGTATGCTGAAGATAAAGCAAGCGGGCACAGAGACTATTTCCTTGTTTGCCGACACATTGGGAACGATAAAAGAAATACGCGGATTCATCTATTATCCGGCACAACAGTCTGCGCAAAGCATATTGGCAGACCGTATCAGCCTGATGCGCTATCATGCAACGGACACCCTTTTTAATGCTGAAAAAGACAGCATCGGGACTGAGGATAAGGAGATAAAGAAAGATACGCCACCAAGCAAACCCGTAGAATTGAAGCAACAGGATGAAGAGAATGACAATGCTCGCCGTCCTGAAATGCGTCCCCGCCCAAGATTACGCCCAACTACTGAAAAGTAATGAAACGCTTTGCTTCACACTTTTTGTTCTTGCCTGCGTACGGTTACCTGAAACAGTATGTAGTAGAAACGGAAGAGGGAATAGTTGTACGTTTATTTCCACTGACCGAAGAGATAGAAAATGTGGAATGGTTGCCGGGAGCAATCGTTCTGTTGACACAAGAGGAGTTGAAAAAACTTGACGCAAATTTCAATTCTGCACACACTTTTCAGGAACTTAGTAAAACCTCTCCGGAGTTTTACTATAATTCCGGGGACGTTTTAGTAAATTTTCCCCGGAGTTTTACTAAAACTCCGCCACCCTCTATTGACGGGAGTTGCAGACTGTTGCCCGTCTATTTCTCCAATTTTGACATTACAACGATGCTGCCTGTCGCCGGAACTCGGCACAAACTACTGCGGTAGCAATAGCGACATTCAAAGATTCGGAAGTTTCACGTTCCGATGGATAATTGGGAATATACAGTTTCCGGTTGATGAGTTGCTCCACTTCTTTTCCTATACCGTTGCCCTCATTCCCCATAACTATCAATCCATAGGCGGAAAGCGGCTGAGTGTACATATTTTCCCCGTCCAGAAAAGTGCCGTATACCGGTATGTCTTTCAATGAGCCAATCAGTTCGGGCAGGGAAGTATAATGCAGTTTTACACGTGCGATGCCCCCCATAGTGGCCTGCACGGTTTTGGGATTATAAACATCCACCGTATTGGGCGAACAGAAGATATGCTCAATACCAAACCAGTCGGCAAGGCGAATGATAGTCCCCAAATTGCCGGGGTCTTGCACATCATCCAATGCCAGACAAAGAGAGCGGCCTATGACGGAAGCATCCATTGCTTCGTCCGGCTGTTCAAAAACGGCAAGTACCTGTTGGGGCGTTTTCAGCAGACTGGCACGTGAGAGTTCCTCTTCGGATACTTCGGTTACATCTTCTACCGGCAGATGCTTGTGCGCGGAAAGCCATTCGGCAGTTGCAATCAGAAGACGGCAACGGAAGTGCCCCAATAAATCGCCGACCAGTTTCGGCCCCTCTGCCAAAAACACTTTATCGGCTTTACGATTCTTCTTCAACTCCAGTGAACGGATATATTTGATACGATTCTTGCTTAGTGCCATAAGTTGTTTGGTTTTATTTGGCAAAAGTACACGATTATTTCTATATTTGCAGTAATTTATGCGCAATTAATAACTTAGTATGAAGAAAGGCTTTCGCTACGCACTACTTGCTACCGCCGTACTTTTATTAGCTTCATGTTCTGCCACGAAATATGTGCCGGAAGGTTCGTATTTGTTGGACGAAGTGCGCATACAAACGGACAACAAGGACATCAAGCCTTCGAGCCTCTCGATGTATGTCCGCCAAAACCCGAATGCCAAATGGTTCAGTTTGATAAAGACACAGTTGTACGTCTATAACTGGTCGGGCAGGGATTCCACACGCTGGATAAACCGCACCCTGCGCCGCATGGGAGACGCCCCGGTGATATATAAGGCGGAAGAAACGGAACGTTCCGGTGAAGAAATGACAAAGGCCATACAGAATATGGGCTATATGAGTGCTACCGTAGAACCGATTACACACATAAAAAAGAAGAAGTTGAAGCTGACATATAAGGTTTCCGGTGGAAAACCCTATAAGATTCGCTCTCTCAAGTATGACATCCAAGACGAGAAAATCAAGGAATATATGCGGCAAGATTCGGCCGACACCTACCTCACCGAGGGAATGTATTTTGATGTGAACCGCCTGAATGCAGAGCGCCAACGCATTACGGACAATCTTCTTCGTAACGGATATTATAAGTTTAATAAGGAATACATCTCCTATACGGCAGATACGGTGAGAAACACCTATCAGGTAGACGTAACCATGCATCTGGCCCCTTATCGGCAGCACAACGATGACGCCCCGCAAAATCACCGGCAGTATTACATCAATAAGGTAAACTTCATTACGGACTATAATGTGCTGGAATCATCCGCTTTGAGCAGCATAGAAATTAACGATTCCATACATTACAAAGGATTTCCCATATATTACAAGGATAGACTCTATTTGCGTCCGAAAGTCCTGACCAATAATCTGCGTATCGTGCCGGGAAGCTTGTATAATGAACCGGATGTTCAGCGCACATACTCCAATTTCGGACGTCTGCAAGCATTGAAATACACCAATATCCGTTTTTTTGAAACACAGGTGGGCGATACCTCCAAACTGAATGCCTATGTGATGCTGACAAAAAGCAAACACCAGTCCGTATCGCTTGAGCTGGAAGGAACCAATTCGGCAGGAGACTTGGGGGCGGCTGCATCCGTATCGTTCCAGAACCGGAATATGTTCAAAGGCTCCGAAACCTTTATGATAAAACTGCGTGGCGCCTACGAAGCCGTATCCGGTCTGCAGGGTGGCTACAACCACGAGGATTACACCGAGTTGGGAGCGGAAGCGACCATTAACTTCCCGCGTTTCCTCTTTCCGTTCCTGTCCGGAGATTTCAGGCGGAAGATACGTGCCACCACAGAGTTTGGCGTACAGTACAATTATCAGATACGTCCGGAATTTTCACGCATCATCGCCTCTGCCGGATGGAGTTATAAATGGGGATTGCAACGTCAGCGGGCGCAACACCGCATTGATTTGCTGGACATCAACTATCTGTATATGCCTTCCATCTCCAAGGAATTCCGTGAAAATTACTTGGAGAAAGATGAAAATTATATTTTAAAGTATAACTATGATGACCGCCTGATTGTCCGCACAGGATACAGCTACACGTACAATAGCGCAGGGCAGGCCTTGATGAACAACACAATCATAGGTAACTCATATTCCATTCGTGTGAATTTTGAGTCGGCAGGCAATTTGCTGTATGCTTTTGCCAAAATGACTAACATGAAGAAGAATGAAGATGGGGAGTATTCATTGCTGAGTATCCCATTCGCACAATATGTCAAGGGAGATTTCGATTTTGCCAAGAACGTTGTTATCGATAATCGCAACTCCATTGCATTTCATGTGGGAGCCGGCATAGCCGTTCCTTACGGCAATGCAACGATTGTGCCTTTTGAAAAGCGTTACTTCTCCGGCGGCGCCAACAGTGTGCGAGGCTGGTCGGTACGTGATTTGGGGCCGGGCGTTTTCCCCGGTGACGGAAACTTCATGAATCAGTCGGGAGATATAAAGCTGGATGCGAACATAGAATACCGCACACGTCTTTTCTGGAAATTCAGAGGGGCTGTCTTTGTGGATGCCGGCAACATCTGGACATTGCGCGATTACAAAGACCAGCCGGGAGGTAAGTTTGAACTCAATAAATTCTATAAACAGATAGCCGTAGCCTACGGTTTGGGATTACGATTGGACTTGGACTTCTTCGTCCTGCGTTTTGACGGTGGTATGAAAGCTGTCAATCCGGTGTACAGCAACAGCAAGGAACATTTTCCTATTCTTCATCCCAAATTCAGCCGCGATTTCGCATTCCATTTTGCAGTGGGATATCCGTTCTAAATAAAAGAAAATACCCGTCTAAAATAAAGACCAAAGAGGTTTTATATTTTGATACAACCTCTTTGGTCTTTTTAATTCTTATTATTTAGCTCTCAACGTGCTGCATAATAGGTATTGACCATAGTTGCCTGACGAGCGGCGGATACACCTTGCGCATCCAGAGTAACAGTCATTTCTTCACCGTTGGGCAAAGTCATCTGTGCAGTGCCGTCGTTGTTCATCTGCAGAAGTTCAGTGCTTACGCCGTCTGCCACAACATTCCAAGTATTCAAGTCCTTGTCATAGATTAACTCCATAGATGCAGTTTCATCACCTTCTTTTGTGATAGAGTAGCCGTTTTCAAGAGTTTCTACCAAGTAGTTTCCGTTTTCGCCTTTTACTTTCTTGACGTCACCGATACTTGCCAAGGGGTTATTTCCGCTCCAGAACTCAATGGAGTTGATAACCAAAGCATCTGCCAAGTAGCATACGCCATACACTGGAATGATATTGAATGCAAGAAAAACAAGTTCATTGACAAACTTATTGCTGACACCCTGGTTCCAGCTTAACAACTTACCGTGCAAGGCAAAAGAACCAATACATGAACTGAAAAGAAAAGCACCGCATACCATTACAGTTGCAGCCAATTTCAAATTTAATTTTTTCATAATCTCTTTCTTTTATTTTACTGTGTTTATTGAGATAAAATCTCATTATTTGTTTATAAGGTTAGTGCAAATATAACCATTTTTATAAAAAAACACAAAAAAGCCGCAAAAAACAACATTTTGTAAAATAAAAGAATAAATAAATGTTCACTCCCGTTTCAACGGTTTAATGATTATCCGTAATGACGGATCGTAGGTGAAGTAACTCCACATCCAGTCCACAAATATAAATAAACGGTTTTTTACCCCCACGATACTCATTAAATGAATAAACAGCCATACGGCCCATGCCGGGAAACCGCCAAAACGCAGTTTCTTTAATTCAACAACTGCATGATTGCGGCCAATGGTGGCCATAGCCCCTTTGTTGTGGTATATGAAAGGCTGTAAAGGCAAGCCTTGCTCCATACGTTGTAAGTTGATAATTAAATTCCTTGCCTGTTGGATGGCAGGCTGAACCACTTGCGGATGCCCTTTAGGAAAGGCATCGGAAGTCATCAAGGCTGTATCGCCAATGGCGAAGATATTGGGATACTCGTACAGACGGTTATAGTTGTCCACCTTCAGACGGTTTCCCGGTCCGTAGGCTTCGGTCGGCAAACCTTGCAGACTGTTGGCCTTTACACCGGCTACCCAAAACACGTTCTTGGTATCTATTAGAGACCCTTCACTCAGCACAAGTTTATTTTCTTTGTAGTTGATAACTCGCGCATTCAGCTTAATTTCCACATTCCGGCTTCTCAGATATTCCGCCACTTCTTGGGACGATTTTTCCGAAAAAGCGGATAGGAGACGGGAAGAACCGTCTATCAGAATAATGCGCATCTCATTGATATTCAGATCCGGATAATCTTGCGGAAGGACAAATTTTCGCATTTCCGCCAAAGCGCCTGCCAGTTCTATGCCTGTGGCTCCTCCACCCACAATGGCAAAAGTCATCAGACGCTTGCGCTCCTCCGGATTTCCGGTATTTTGGGCTTGCTCAAAGCTGTCCAAAATTTGATTACGGTTGAACAGGGCTTCCGATGTATTCTTCAAAGCCATAGTCTGTTTGGCCATATCGCTGTTGCCAAAATAATTCGTATCGCATCCGGTGGCAATCACCAGATAATCATAGGCCAATGTACCGATAGACGTTTCCAGTAAGTCGTTCTCCGGAATGACACATTGTGCTTCACAAATACGTATGTGGAAATGGTTTCTTTTCTTAAAGATTTTGCGGTAAGGAAAGGAAATGGCGCTTGGCTCGATACCTGCCGTAGCCACCTGATAGAGTAGCGGCTGAAAAATATGGTGGTTGTTCTTGTCCAGTAAGACGACCTGATACTTGTCACTCTTTAATTTTCTTGCCAGTTTCAGTCCGCCGAAACCTCCGCCTACAATGACCAGTCGTTTGCGTCCCTCTTTATCGGGAATATCCATTGCTGTTTTCATATTTCAAGTTGTTCTTTGTTCATTATAAAGAAACACAGGGGATTAAGGATTGTTCTGTCAGCACTCGGGTAAAAGCATTTATAGGAAATAATAGACATTAAATCGGAGTTAATGGAAACAAAAAGCCTTGTAATATTGTTGTAACATGGAATATTTACAACTACCTTTGCCCTAAGGGTTTCTTAGCAAATAGAAAATGGACACAAAACTAAAAGGATGCCTGTTATCATTAATTTTGTTGGTGACTGTAACTGCTGTTCATGCACAAACACGTCTGGCAGAAGCAAATACTTCGGCTGGTACGGATTCTGTCATCGTCCCAGACTCTGTTCCTGCTAAGCGGAGTTTCTTCAAAAAATTTTTAGACTACTTCAACGATGCCAATAAAGAAAAGAAAAATAAGAAATTCGATTTTAGCATTATCGGCGGACCGCACTATTCCAGTGACACCAAGTTGGGACTGGGATTGGTTGCAGCAGGACTTTACCGCTCCGACCGGAACGATACGATCCTTCCGCCTTCCAATGTATCATTGTATGGAGATGTTTCCACAGTAGGCTTCTATCTATTGGGAGTACGCGGAACGCATCTTTTCCCGCATGATAAATACCGGTTAAATTATAACCTTTATTTCTATTCTTTCCCCAGTTTATATTGGGGAACCGGATATGACAACGGAGCCAACAGTGCCAATGAAAGTGATTATGACCGTTTTCAGGCACAGATAAAAGCGGACTTTATGTTCCGGCTTGCACAAAATTTCTATATAGGACCTATGGCTGTATTCGATTATGTGTACGGGCATGATTTTGACAAGCCGGAGTTGTGGGGAGGCATGAGTACACGCACAATAAACCTCAGTTTGGGTCTGTCGCTACTTTATGATTCGCGAGACTTCCTGACCAATGCATACAAGGGATACTACCTGAGAATAGACCAACGTTTCAGCCCTGCCTTTTTAGGGAATAAATATGCTTTCAGCAGTACGGAATTGGATACAAGGTATTATCATACCGTATGGAAAGGTGGTGTTTTGGCAGGACAGTTCCATACTCTGCTGAATTATGGGAATCCCCCTTGGGGGCTAATGGCAACTTTGGGCAGTTCGTATTCGATGCGCGGTTATTACGAAGGGCGTTATCGTGACAAATGTGCTATGGATGTTCAAATAGAACTTCGTCAGCATATTTGGAAACGAAATGGAGTAGCTGTGTGGGTGGGAGCGGGTACCATTTTCCCGAAGTTCTCCGAATTCGATGTGAAACATATTCTTCCCAATTATGGCTTCGGCTATCGCTGGGAGTTTAAGAAGAGAGTGAATGTACGTTTGGATTTAGGGTTTGGCAAGCACCAGACCGGATTTATATTTAACATCAATGAAGCTTTTTAGAAAAATCAACAAATGGTTTGAAAACCAAGAGAACTTGTTTTACTTGTTCCTGGCAGTTCTTATAGTACCCAATATTGTACTATGTTTTACAGAACCTATGCCTTTAGTAGCAAAGGTGTGTAATGTAGTATTGCCTTTCTCCATCTATTATATAGTAATGAGTGGGTCGAGGAATTGCGGAAAGACTTTTTGGATATTGTTTCCTTTTCTATTTTTCGGAGCATTCCAGATTGTGTTGTTGTACCTCTTCGGACAGTCCATTATTGCGGTAGATATGTTTCTTAATCTGGTAACGACCAACTCCAGCGAAGCCTTGGAATTACTGGATAATCTGATTCCCGCCATTGTCATTGTAGTGTTGCTGTATATTCCGGCATTATTTTTGGCTGCGGTGTCTGTCGCCAAAAAACGAAAACTGCCGGAAATATTCATTCACAGGGAACGCAGGCGTGCCCGTATTGTAATGATTCTCGGCGTCCTGTCATTAGGAACTGCCTATCTGTTCGATTCCCGTTATGAATTGAAATCGGATTTATATCCGGCAAATGTATGCTATAATATTGCGCTTGCCTTTCAGCGTACTGCACAGACACAAAACTATGCGAAAACCTCGAAAGACTTTACTTTTCAAGCAAAAGCCACTCATCCGGAAGAGAATAGGGAAGTCTATGTCATGGTAATCGGAGAAACATCCCGTGCCGCGAACTGGTCAATCTATGGTTATAGTCGTGATACGAACCCGAAACTGTCCAAAGTAGAAGGGCTGACTGCATTCTGCCATGCACTGACAGAATCCAATACTACGCACAAGAGCGTGCCGATGCTGATGTCTTCGATTTCGGCACATAATTTCAATTCTATCTACCGGCAAAAAGGAGTTATCACGGCATTCAAGGAGGCGGGGTATAAGACGGCTTTCTTCTCCAATCAACGTTACAATCATTCATTTATCGACTTTTTTGGGAAAGAAGCTGATACATACGACTTTATAAAAGAGAATACAGGAAGAAGCGCCGATTATAACCCTTCTGATGATGAACTTTTAGAACTGGTAGCTGCCGAATTGGCGAAAAATGCTTCCAAGCAATTTATCGTTCTTCACACCTATGGCTCGCATTTCAATTATCGTGAACGCTACCCTTCGGGTAATGCTTTCTTCCTGCCTGATTTTCCGGTGGATGCCGAAGTGAAATATAAGGATAATTTGGTGAATGCCTATGATAACTCCATCCGTTATACAGACGATTTTCTGTCGTGCCTCATTCGGATGCTGCAAGAACAGAACGTGAATGCGGCAATGCTCTACACTTCAGACCATGGAGAAGACATTTTCGATGATAACCGTCATCTTTTTCTGCACGCATCACCGGTTCCGTCGTACTATCAGATACATGTGCCTTTCTTAGTATGGATGTCTGATAGTTACCGGCGGAATTACCCAGCTCTGTTGACAAATGCCGAAGCCAATAAGCAAAAGAATATATCATCCAGCGCTTCGTTCTTTCAGACCATGCTGGAGTTGGGAGGAGTAGAGACACCGTATCGGAACGATTCATTATCCGTTACAAATGCTTTGTATACCGAAAAGCCCGGAGTGTACCTTAACGATCATAATGAAGCCCGTCCTCTGGAGGATATAGGAATGAGAGAAGAGGATTTTGATATGCTGCAAAAGAAAGGCATATCATATAAATAAAATGAATATGCCTATTACTTAAAAACAACTAAAATTCGTATTGATACATCACTTTTGTTTGTATGATTACCAATCATTGCCTGCGTGGCTTTTTCCAATTAATGCTTCAATTCTCTGCTTATAGGTATTAGCCCCCTCCGCAATATTTTTTCCTGCATCAGCCGTCCCCATACCATACGCCACTACAGGAGTTTGCCAGACCATTCCGGCATGTATGGCGCTTCCCTGATAAGGTCTTAATAATTCATCTATCGTAAAATTGTTTCTTCCGCCACTGCGATAGGCGCTATATTCAGAGCCGGTAGTGACTGCCACCATAAAAGCCTTGCCGGCCACTGCCGGAGTCTTGGCCAGATAAGTAAATACTTCATCTTGCCACTTCTTCAACAAGGAAGGGGCTGACATCCAATATAATGGAAATTGGAACACCAAAGTAGACGCTTGGGATATAATCTTGCTCCATGAGTCCACATTAAAAGCATCCTCAGAACGCATCTCGTACAGATTGTATATTGCCACTTCTTCCAACTCTTTAATGGCATCCATCAATGCTTTGTTGGCTTGAGAACTCTTAATGTCGGGGTGTGCCAATAAAACCACGACTTGTTTTGCACCTTTATCCATAGTATGTTTTTATAATTTAGAAATATCTGCTGAATAGTTACAAAGATAAAAAAATATGAATATATAACAAAAAAGGAACAACTATTGTTGTTCCTTTTTTAAGTACACCCTCAGGGATTCGAACCCTGGACCCACTGATTAAGAGTCAGTTGCTCTACCAACTGAGCTAAGAGTGCATTACTTATTTCTTGTTTGCGGGTGCAAAGGTAGTCCTTTTATTTTATTCCGCAAACAATTCCCGGACTTTTTTCGATGAAATGGGTATCTTTTTATTCAAACTCATACAGTTCGGAAGGAGTGGTTCTCTTTAAAGCACAGAGCTGCACATCTTTACCTACAATAATACCTTTCTCCCTTAATTTCCATTCAACGGTTTTATAAGCCAGTTCCGGATGATTATTGTCTTTGCTTAAATGGCAGAGCCAGATATATTGCAAATGCTCAGTGATATTCTCGGCAAGAAATTCTGCGGTAGCAATGTTGCTCATATGTCCGGTACGGCTGGTTATGCGCTCCTTTAAATATTGGGGATAAGTACCCATACGCAACATTTCGTCATCGTAATTGGCCTCCAATATCAAATAATTGGCTTTACAGATATATTGCGCCGCAGTAGGAGTTATTTCTCCAAGGTCGGTGAGAAAAGAGAATACCTTGCCGTCTATCTCAATGCAATAACCTACATTGTCTGTACCGTCATGGGGGACTTCAAAAGATTCGATATGGAAATCTTCCAGCTGCATAGGCTGTTGTTTTTCCAAATAACGAACGGATGAATGCAACTTTTCTGTCATGCAGTAGCTCTTGTTTATTCCTTCGTGAATACGTGCGGTTGTATAGATTGGAATATTCAGCTTTTCACCCAGTCCGCCTACCGCTTTGATATGATCGGCATGATCATGGGTAACAAACACTGCACGTATCATTTCCATATTGATACCAGCCTCTTTCAATCCTTTTTTTATGGTACGGACAGCGATACCGGCATCAATGAGTATTCCGTATTTTTCTGTGCCTATATAGTAACAATTGCCACTGCTACCACTTGCAAGGCTTATAAATCTTACTTTCATTTTAATCTTCTTAATTACAAAAAAGCCGTCACTTTTTGAAAAAGTGACGGCAAATATACGCAAAATATGCAAAATATAAAAGATTATACTTTCTTCTTTTTGTCGATGAATTCGGTGGTTTTTGCAAAAATCAACAGAGCTATGGCAGCCACCAACCCTATTCCCGCAAAATAATACCAGATGTAATGTGCGTTCACACTGGCAGCTTCCCAAGCTTCCCGGCTTGCAAACAAAGCCGGATCGGGACAATATTTAGTCAACAATACACCGGCTATGCCAAACCCGAAAATAGAAGACAGGAAAGAATGGAGATGACTGAATCCAAGATACATACCTTCTTCTCCTTCGGGAGCCTGCAAAGAGAAGTATTCCAGATAGCGTGGAGAAATAAAACATTCTGCCAAAGCCTGTACCACAATACCGAGTATCATCATCAATGTGATATTGCTCATTCCCGCAATGACATCATTGCCCAACAGATTTCCGCATGCCATCAGTAATGCGGATACCGGAATCAGAAACATACCGATGTTCATGGATGTAATAGCGGTACGCTTTGCCATCCATCTGGTAATGAAACTTACACAGCAGACCACAACAAATGGATTCACATTGGCTATCCATCCCGGTTTGGCTGTTTCTCCTGCCATACGGATAACGTACTTAGGCATTGTGGCATACAGTTGTTGCTGTACCATCCAGAATCCGGTTACAATAAGAATCAAAATCAACAAGCGCCAGTTTGTAATGATACGCAGGAAACCTTGCCCTATTTCGCGCATACTTTTACCTTCACCTGCCGTATGCGCCGACTTGTATAGAAGAATAACTGACAGCAATGCAAGAATAGTCATTGCTGCGGAGAAGAAATTAATATAGATATAAGCCTGTTCACCGATAGCGTTGCGCAAAGGGTCGATAATGGTCTTTCCGGTAAAAGCACCGAAATTCACCATCATATAAAAGATAGAATAACCGCGGGCACGGGTTGCTTCAGTCGTTTCTTTCGCAACCGATGCAGATATGATAGACTTGATGAATGAACCGCCAAGCATAATGACAAACAATACAGGAACAATCATCCAACGTTCGTTACTGTCGGCCAACCCTGAAAAGCGTGTTACTTCGCCGTATTCCACCAATCCGGCAGCCTCCAGCAAGGTAGGCAGCACTCCCAAGCCCAAGTAGCCTACTGACAACAGAGAGAAGGCGATAATCATTGATTTGCGGAAGCCTATCTTATCGGCATAAGCTCCGGTGAAAATGGGAAGCAGATAAAGACCGCCTGAGAACAGACCGGAAATCATACTCGCTTCAAAGTCGTTGAAACCTAAGATATTGGAAAGATAAATGGTAAGAACTATAAATACGGCATAATATGCCATGCGTTCAAAAAGTTCTACTGTGTTGCTTACCCAAAAGGCTTTACTAAAACCTTTGGCATGAGTTTGGGGTGATTGAGTCATCCTTTACTAATTAATTATTATGTTTTAATTGTTTATATTTGCGGCAAAGATAGGCAATAACAATAAAACAGGCAACGTATGAAAGACAAAATAGAAGTCGTGGCATTCGATGCGGACGATACTCTTTGGGAAAACGAGCTTTATTTTCAAGAGTTTGAGCACAAGTTCTGTAATCTGCTAAAAACATATCAGCCCTCGGAAGCAGTCTCACAAGAACTGTTTGAAACGGAAATGAAAAACCTGCATATGTATGGATACGGCTTGAAAAGTATGATGCTCAGCATGATTGAAACCGTATGCCGAATCACCGATGGACAAAAAAACATACATTGTGTAGAAGAAATCATCAAACAGGGGCAGGAACTTTTGCAAAGACCTGTGACGCTTTTGGATGGAGTGGAAGACGTGTTGCTCCAATTGCAAGGAAGATACAAACTGATATTGGCAACCAAAGGAGATTTGTTCGACCAAAGAAGAAAGGTTATGGGATCGGGACTGATGAAATATTTCTGCCATATTGAAATAATGAGCGACAAGAAGAAGTCCGATTACCAAAAACTCCTTGACACGATGAAATGCCGCCCACAGAAATTCTTGATGCTGGGAAATTCCATAAAATCGGATATACTGCCGGTACTGGAGTTGGGAGGGTATGCCGCCCACATACCTCATCATATCACTTGGCAGCATGAGGCCCATGAAGGAGACATTACAAATCCCAACTTTATCCAATTAAAGAACATCAAAGACATAGCAGAATATCTCTTATAAGGTATCTGTCACTCAGAGCGTATAAGCCTGATTTTAGCAGTATGAATGAAAAGCCCTTCCATACTTGATACTTTACTGCAAGCATGGAAGGGCTGATTTAGAATATCTCTTCCTTGTCTTAGAACTGGAAGAACTTCTTAGCGTTGTAATAACTGATATCTTCAATCATCTGATTAACGCGTTCCATTTCAGAAACAGGAATTTCACCGTTTTCTACATCACGACCTACGAGATTACACAACGTACGACGGAAATATTCGTGGCGCGGATAGGACAGGAAGGAACGTGAATCTGTCAGCATACCGACAAAACGGCTCAGCAAACCAAGTACGGAAAGGGCATTCATCTGTTTCTCCATACCGTCTTTCTGGTCGAGGAACCACCAGCCGGAACCGAACTGAATCTTGCCGGCAATCGTACCGTCCTGGAAGTTACCCAGCATAGTAGCGATTACTTCATTGGCGCACGGATTCAGGTTGTACAGAATAGTCTTGGTCAGTTTGCCTTCCGAATTCAGTCGGTCGAGGAATTTAGCCATTGCTTTGGCTGTAGTAAACTCGCCGATAGAATCGAAGCCGGTGTCAGGACCGAGCAACTTGAACATCTTGCTATTATTGTTACGGATAGCTCCATAATGGAATTGCTGTGTCCAACCTTTTTCCCAATCCATTTCACCGAACGCAACCAGCATAGCCGACTTGAACTTCAGGATTTCTTCCTTAGTCAGCTCTGCACCGCCGTACACCTTATTAAAGATTGCTTTGATTTCCGCATCCGTATAGTCTTCCGCATAGAACTCTTCGATACCGTGGTCGGACAGCTTACATCCCTGAGCGGCAAAGAAGTCGTGACGTTTACGCAAAGCTGTAATCATATCATCGAAAGTAGAGATGGTTACACCGCTTACTTCCGCCAACTTCTCTACATATGCGCGAAAATCTGCAGGAACTTCCACCGCCATAGCCTTGTCGGGACGCCAAGTAGGCAACATCTTAACTTCAAAACCGCTTTCACGGGTCTTGATGTGATATTCCAGTGAGTCAACAGGATCGTCCGTAGTGCAGACCGCTTCTACATGATAACGGCGCATCATACCGCGAGCCGAATATTCCGGCTGTTTCAGCTTCTCGTTACATTCGTCGTAGATTTCACGTGCAGTTTTAGGATTCAAAATCTTATCAATACCGAATGCTGTCTTCAACTCCAAATGCGTCCAGTGATACAAAGGATTACGGAAAGTATAGGGTACGGTCTCCGCCCATTTTTCAAACTTTTCCCAATCGGTGGTGTCCTTACCGGTGCAGAAACGCTCGTCCACACCATTGGTACGCATAGCACGCCATTTGTAGTGGTCGCCACCCAACCAGATTTCCGTCAGTGATTTGAACCGGTAATCGTCTGCTACCATTTGTGGAATTAAGTGACAGTGATAATCGATAATCGGCATTTTAGCCGCATGTTCGTGGTACAACTTCTGTGCGGTTTCTGTCTGCAACAGGAAGTTTTCGTCCATAAAGTTTTTCATCTTCTTGTGTTTTAAGTATCTAAAAAAATTACTTTCCTATTATTACACCTATATAGTATTGATTGTAAAGCTAATAGGCTTGATAAGGCTTTTTACTTTTATTAACCGTTATCGAACACAAAAGTAGAAATTTTACTTGGAGAAACAAAATAATTCGTATCTTTGCGGCAAATATTTATAATATTTAAGTTTTGAACGTAGGACCTTTAAACGCCTTAGGGTAGGGAAAATATGGAAAACAAGAATTATACGATAAAAGACATTGCACGCATGGCGGGTGTATCTGCCGGAACTGTAGACCGCGTGCTCCATAACCGGGGCGATGTATCCCGCGCGAGTAGAGAAAAGGTCCAGAAGGTTCTTGATGAAATAGATTATCATCCTAACATGTTTGCCATAGGACTGGCTGCCAAAAAGCGTTATCATATAGTTTGCATTATACCTTATTATATAGAGCATGATTATTGGCACTCCGTAGCGCAAGGCATAGACCGTGCCGCACAGGAATTGCGTCCGTTCAACGTCGGGATAGATTACCTGTATTACAACCATGCGGATAAAACTTCTTATGAAAAAGCATGTGCGCAGCTTCAAACCGAGCCTGTTGACGCGGTGTTGATTGCTCCGAACTTTCAGGACGACACTTTGAAACTGACATCCTATCTGGAAAACAAAAAGATTCCTTATGCCTTCATCGACTTCAACATGGAAGAAACCCATGCATTATGCTATATCGGTCAGAATTCAAAAATCAGCGGATATATTGCTGCCAAAATATTGATGCGTCGTTATCAAGAAGGGCAAGAAATCGTACTTTTCCTGAATAATCAAAAGAACAGTCCGGCTGAGGTGCAAATGCAACGCCGTCTGGAGGGTTTTATGCAATATCTTGCAACCGAGCACGATAATCTGACTATACACGATATCATTCTTCATAAGGAAAATAATAACTCCAATGAGGAATTATTAGACACTTTCTTTGCAGAACACCCCAAAGCGGTCTTAGGAGCCGTATTCAACTCCCGCGTGTATCAGGTAGCAAGCTATCTGCAAAAGAAGAAACAAAAAATGAATGCGCTGGTAGGTTATGACTTACTTCAAAAGAATGTGGAATATTTGAAAAGCGGCGAAGTAAATTACCTTATCGGGCAGCGACCGGGACTGCAAGGTTATTGCGGTGTCAAGGCATTATGCAATCACATCGTGTTCAAGAAGCCGGTTACGGCTGTAAAGTATATGCCTATTGACATCCTTATGAAAGAGAACATAGACTTTTACTTTGAGTTTGAATAATCCCCAAACACCATAAATTATAAATCATAATCCATAACTTATTATTAAAATCATTTTTAAGATGAAAGCATTAAACAAACAGACGGCTCCCAAGTCCGTTGCTCCCGAGCGAATCATTCAATTCGGTGAAGGTAACTTCCTTCGTGCATTTGTAGATTGGATTGTTTACAACATGAATCAGAAGACCGACTTCAACAGCAGTGTTGTAGTGGTTCAGCCCATAGAAAGAGGTATGGCAGAATGGCTGAATGGTCAGGATTGTCTCTACCACGTCAATCTGCAAGGCCGCCTGAACGGTGAAGCTGTCAATAGTCTGACGCGTATCGACTGCATCAGCCGCGCATTGAATCCATACTCTCAGAATGCAGCCTTCATGGCGCTTGCCGACCAGCCCGAAATACGTTTCGTAATATCCAATACAACGGAAGCCGGCATCGCCTTCGACCCGAATTGCAAGTTCAGCGACGCTCCCGCATCTTCCTATCCGGGCAAGCTGACCCAATTATTATATCGTCGTTTCAAGACTTTCAAGGGCGACAAGAACAAAGGTCTTATCATCATGCCTTGCGAATTAATCTTCCTGAACGGACACCATTTGAAAGAATGTATCTACCAATACATCGAACTGTGGAAAGACGACTTCGGTGCAGATTATGAGAAGTTCAAGACTTGGTTTACAAAGTATTGTTATGTATGCGCCACTTTGGTAGACCGCATCGTTCCGGGCTTCCCGCGTAAGGAGATTGCGCAGATTCAGAAGAAAATCTGTTATGCCGACAACTTGGTTGTACAGGCCGAAATCTTCCATCTGTGGGTTATCGAAGCTGCCGAGAACCTCTCTCTCCGCCAGTTGGCAGAAGAATTCCCCGCAAACAAGGCAGGACTGAATGTGCTCTTTGTGAAGTCTGAGGCTCCGTACCACGAAAGAAAGGTTACCCTGCTGAACGGTCCTCACACCGTACTTTCTCCGGTGGCTTACCTTAGCGGCGTAAACATCGTACGCGACGCTTGCAACCACCCTGTTATAGGCAAGTATGTCCGCAAAGTACAGTTTGACGAATTGATGCAGACACTGAACCTGCCTATCGAAGAACTGAAGAAGTTCGCAGCCGATGTATTGGAACGTTTTGACAACCCCTACGTAGAGCATCAGGTGACCAGCATCATGCTGAACTCCTTCCCGAAATATCAAACCCGCGACCTGCCGGGCTTAAAGACTTACTTGGAACGCAAAGGCGAACTTCCGAAGGGACTGGTGCTTGGCCTTGCCGCCATCATCACCTATTATAAGGGTGGTGTACGTGCCGACGGTGCGGAAATCACTCCGAACGACGCTCCCGAAATCATGCAACTGCTGAAAGACCTTTGGGCAACAGGCGACACCCGCAAGGTAGCGGAAGGCGTATTGGCTGCCAAAGACCTTATCTGGGGCGAGCACGGAGATTTGAATACCATTCCGGGCTTGACGGATATGGTTACCGGCTTCTTGAACTCCATTCAGGAAAAGGGTATGCTGGAAACGGTAAAAGGCATTCTCTAAACAAGGACCGATATTATGAAAAGAAACAGGGTAAGACTGCGGTTTTACTCTGTTTTTTTATGCCTGCCACACTGAATATAACAGTACCTATGTGATGCCTAACCGATATTTTTCATGTACCTTTACCGGACAATACATATTCATTAAAATCCGAACAAAAGAATGGAAAGCAACACCGACTTCAACAAACAAGTAGCCCAATACACATTGTGTTTCAACGACCAATGCCCAAAAGCCGAAAACTGCCTGCGACACAGTATGACACAATACAATACAGCGGAAAACATCCGACTGTCCGTTATCAATCCCCTCTGTTATCCGGAAGCGGGAAAAGAGTGCCCGCATTTTCGTACAAACAAGAAAATACGAGTGGCATGGGGCTTCAAGAATCTTTATGATGATATGCCCGCACGTATTGCCCGCGCTGTCCATCTCAATCTGGAAGCCATTTTCAGCCATTCTCCCTATTACCGGTACCGTAATCAGAAGTTGGGACTCACCCCGAAGCAGCAGGAGTGCATCCGCCAAGTATGCAGGAAGCATGGTTGGAAAGAGGAAGTTGTTTTCGACCGATACACCGAAGAATACGACTGGTAGGCATTCCCGCCGGAATCCCCCTACGGAACCGTCGATTTTCTCCCGTATGATAGTTCAATTTCCATCGGTTGGTACAAGGAATACCAACCGATGGTACGTCTTGTACCTTACTATGGTACACGTCGTACCACAGTAAGGTACGGGACGTACCAAAGGAGGAAACTTTTTGGTACATACATATATCTGATAAACAGCAAGGTACACAATGCGATTTGCGAACATATTTTTCCTATATTTGTTCCCTATATCAGCAGAACAACCCAAAATAGAAATATGAAATACGGAGTAAACAGAAAAGTATTGCTTGTCACCGCCGGAGTCGTATGGATTGCCGCCGGAGCCAATATCCTTAGGATAGGGATAGTAACGTGGCTGACGGATTCACAATATTGGTTGTTCAAGATAGGAGAGGCCACGGTTGTGTTTCTTCTGTTCTTTTTGCTGGTATTCAAGAAGCTCTATTACAAGCATACCAAACGTATCGAACAAAAAAAGAAAGAGAAGAACTGTCCTTTCTCTTTCTTTGATGTAAAAGGTTGGATTGTAATGGTCTTTATGATAACGTTCGGCATTACGATGCGCTCGTTCCATTGGTTGCCGGACGCATTTATTTCGGTCTTTTATACCGGGCTTTCACTTGCACTTATCTTTACCGGAGTATTGTTTATACGCTATTGGTGGGTAAACCGAGAAGGCAACTTATTTACTCTGCCGTCCGAAGAATAAAGGTAGTGGCGCCGATAGTCACAATAGCCCCGTCCTCAATGCGGACGCGGTCTTTATCTCCCAAAATCTCATTATTCAGAAAAGTACCTGTCAGGCTCGGGGCATCACGCAACGTGTAAATAAGTTTGCCTTGCTTATTACGCTTTACATTAATCACACAGTGATTGCGGTCCATGCTCATATCCGAAGTTTCTATCGGAACATTGATAACAGTCCCTACACAACGACGGCCAATCTTATTATCTCCCTCTTGCAAGGGCAGTACTTGCTTAAAGCCAAAAACGTTCTCAATGACTGTAATACTACCGAAAGCCTCTTTATATTCAGTCTCATCCGGATTCTCTTCTTTCTGCGGAGCTTTCATTTTCGTTTTGCCCAAACGTATGCTGAATTGCTTCTTGCAGTTCTCGCATACAAACACCAAGGACTGACCTTCGGTGTATTTTGTTTCATCAAAAGTCAGATAGTTCTCACATTTGGGGCAGCGGATACGTTTCATTGGATAGATTGGATAGTTGATTATTAATAGTTCATCACGGAGAAAAGTTATCTTTTCAGCACCCAGGCATTCTGAAATGCTTCATCCTGACGAATCTTATTTAAAGCGCGATAGGCTTCTTTCTCTGTGGCGCATGACTGAATGCTGACACGCATCTTGCCGTCACCGATAATTGCTTTAGCACCTGTATGTCCTTTGACGACCAGCTGTTGTGCCATGGCATTGGCATCTTTTTCGGTGCCTACGCTGGCTATGATGATGTGGTAAGGCGTCCTTGCGGGCTGAGCGGCAGGAATAGCGGTTGCAGTCTCTGTATCAGGCTGAATAGGAGCGACCGGCTGCCGGCTAACCTTTATCTCTTTTACGGCAACAGGAACTGTGACTTTCTTGCCTGCGGACTGCGGCAAGTTAGTCCGGGCGGCTTCTACCTTCTTGTCTCCGGCTTTGGGATGGACAACAATCGGAGTTATAACCAGCGATTGTTTTTCTATCTGCTCGAATAACTCGCCGGGGAGCAACTGCGCATAGTTGGCTTTCACCACTTCCGTATTCTCTATGGGCGTGGAAAAGAAGAAGAACAGAGCCACAATGGCAATCATGGCAACTGTATTCGTCAGATAAGAGGGATTGATACGAATCTCGTACTTACGCTTCTTTTCTTCCCTGACAACCGGTACGAAAGGAATAACCTTGTCCTCATAAGGCTTGCTTATGGCAGCCAGTTCCTGCATCTCAAAACTATCGAGACCATATAAGTAAGGAGTAGTAATCTTATTATCGTAAGGAACAAAATCATATGTATCATGAATGGAATAGCGTAACTCGCCGACATTCGGCAAGTCTACCTTCCCGTCTTCGTGGAGCAGAGCCAGTAACTCTTCCACCGATTTGTCCACAATCTTGGTAGCATCGGAAAAGTCCGTACCGTACACAGCCATATAGGATTGCACCAGCAGCCCGTCATTCATCTTCAATTGCGGATTGAAACCGATGATGCGGGTAGGGGGTAAAAATGTATTTTCCTCCACAGCTCTCATTGCCGGAGTATAGTGAGCAACAAATCCTCCCAAGCCCGGAACAATGACACAATCATTCTCCAATAACAATACTTCTATATGTTGTGCTAATTCAATCATGCTACAAAAGTAGCGGTTTTATCGGAGATACACCACTTTCGCCGCGTTTTTCTTATTAACAACTTATAAACACAGCAAACTTTGGAAACTCCTTTATCGGCTATGGCTGATATATTAGATTTTTTTCCTACTTTTGCAGCGTTTTCTACGTCTCCTTTAATTAAGACTATAAACTATATTATATATTTTGAAATGAACACGGATTACTGTCAGCACTTAACCAGATATAGACTATCCACTATCATGCGTATCCCTATCTGTTTATTGGCTTTTATTTTTATAGGAAGCAACATGGCAACCGCACAGGTTTCTCCTTTCGTTGAATACGGAGCCACCGTACATACAGGAGATTACACTCCTCTGTGGCAAGTGAGCAACCAGCAAGGGCTCGGCTCCATTTATGACAATACTTATGTACGGGGCGGAGTAGGCTACAAGCACCAGCTGGGCAAGTGGAAATTTGAGGAAAAGCTGGATATGGTAGCAGCTGTCGGGATGAATTTTAAAGGCGATAAGGATATATTCATCCAACAGGCATATATAGATGTACGCTACAAATGGTTGGGACTTTTTGCCGGAAGTCGTGAGAAAGGCGCTCCATTGCTGAACAATGCTTTAAGCAGTGGCGACATGACATGGTCGGGCAATGCAAGACCCATTCCCCAAATAATGGCAGGCATCCCCGAATACCTTTACATACTTCCGCGCCTTGCCATAAAAGGTGAAATCTCTTACGGCTGGTTCACTGACAATAAGTATCAGGAACGTAAAGTAGGGGCGGGATATTGGTATACGAAAGACATCAAATATCATCACAAAGAAGGATTTATCCGTGTGGGAGTACCTAACGGAAAGTGGCAGTTTGACATCGGCATGACGCTTGATACGCAATTTGGCGGACATATGATGAATGCAGACGGCAGCAGCACCGATTTAGGAAACACACTGAAAGATTATTTCAGAGTGTTTATCCCGGGTTCCGCCGGTGAGGACAAACCCGGCAATGACAGTCAGTTCTATCAAGGCAACTTCTTGGGCAGCGAACAAATAAGACTGACTCACCGTGCCGACAAATTCTCAATCAGCGCATATTTGTGCAACCACTTTGACGACTTCTCCGCAATGGGCAAGCAAAACGGCTGGGATGGTCTGTGGGGAATTGAAATGGGTTTCAATAATTTCAAGCCTATCAATGCAGTGGTCTTTGAATATTTGCAGACTACCAACATGAGTGGTCCGCTGCATGGCCTGCACGAACCCGAGGAAGGACCCGTGCACAAAACAGGAGGAAGCGACAATTATTACAATAACGGCCTTTATCCGGGCTGGGCACATTGGGGCATGATGATAGCCAATCCTTTGATTGCCTCACCTATTTATAATGAAGACGGATATATGGCTTTCAAATATAACCGTGTAAAAGCGTTGCACATCGGCTGGAGCGGACAGATAAGTCCGGAGTGGAGCTATATTGCCAAGATGAGCCATAACAGGACGTGGGGAGCTCCGGGTGCTCCTACACTGGATATTTTGGAGAACTTTTCAGCATACGCCTCGTTCTCTTATTCTCCCGAAAGATGGAAAGGCTGGAACTTTAACGCATCTCTCGCCTTGGATATGGGAGAGATATATGGAGATAATTTTGGTTTTCAATTAAAGATACATAAATCATTCTAAAGCAATGAACTACATACAAACAGAAATTGACGGTGTATGGGTTATTGAACCGAAAGTGTTCAATGACGCACGCGGCTACTTTATGGAAGCGTTTAAGGAAGAAGAATTCCGTACCCATATCGGTGATGTACACTTTGTACAGGACAACGAATCAAAATCTTCTTTCGGTGTATTGCGCGGGTTGCATTATCAGAAAGGTGAGTACAGCCAGGCTAAATTAGTACGTGTCATTAAAGGTAAGGTATTGGACGTTGCGGTTGATTTACGCAAATCTTCTCCTACATTCGGCAAATATGTCAGTGTAGAATTGAGCGAAGACAACAAACGGCAATTCTTCATACCCCGTGGCTTTGCCCACGGTTTCTTGGTATTGAGCGAAGAGGCTATCTTTACCTATAAAGTAGATAACGGCTATGCCCCGCAAGCGGAAGCGTCTGTTCGTTTCAATGACGAAACCGTAGGCATTGATTGGCCGGTTGCTGAATCGCAGCTCTTATTGTCGGAGAAAGACGGTCATGCCGTATCGTTCAAAGATGCGGAATATTTTGAATAAGATATGAAAATAGCCATTGTCGGTACAGGGTATGTCGGTTTAGTAACCGGTACTTGTTTTGCGGAAATCGGTGTCAATGTAATTTGCGTTGATACAAACAGCGAAAAAATAGAAGCGTTGAAACAGGGAATTATTCCAATCTATGAAAACGGACTGGAAGAAATGGTAAACCGAAACGCAAAAGCAGGACGTCTGCAATTCACCACTTCTTTGGAAAGTTGCTTGAATGAGGTAGATGTCATATTTAGCGCTGTGGGAACTCCACCCGATGAAGATGGCAGCGCCGATTTGAGTTATGTACTTGAAGTGGCACGTACCATTGGGCGCAATATGGAAAAATATGTACTGGTAGTAACCAAGAGTACCGTTCCGGTGGGAACCGCCAGGAAAGTACGTGCAACTATTCAGGAAGAACTGGATAAGCGGGGAGTGCAAATGGAGTTCGATGTTGCATCCAATCCCGAATTTTTGAAAGAGGGCAATGCTGTGGCAGACTTCATGAGTCCCGACCGAGTTGTAGTAGGAGTTGAATCCGAACGTGCAAAAAAACTAATGAGCAAACTATACAAACCGTTCTTGCTGAACAACTTCCGTGTTATCTTCATGGATATTCCTTCCGCAGAAATGACAAAATATGCAGCTAATTCCATGCTCGCCACCCGTATCAGCTTCATGAACGATATTGCCAATCTGTGCGAATTGGTAGGGGCTGACGTCAATATGGTGCGCAGCGGTATCGGTTCCGATACGCGTATCGGTCGCAAATTCCTTTATCCGGGCATTGGATATGGCGGTTCATGCTTTCCAAAAGATGTAAAGGCATTAATCAAGACTGCCGAACAGAGTGGCTATCAGATGCGCGTACTCCAAGCAGTAGAGGAAGTGAATGAGAAACAGAAAAGTATATTGTTCGAAAAGCTGCAACGGCACTTCAATGGCGACTTGAACGATAAGACGATTGCCTTATGGGGATTGGCGTTCAAACCGGAAACTGACGATATGCGCGAAGCACCTTCCTTAATTCTGATAAATAAGTTGTTGAATGCAGGCTGTAAAGTACGTGCGTACGATCCGGCTGCCATGACGGAATGCCGCCGCAGAATAGGTGACAGTGTTTACTATGCTACTGATATGTACGATGCTGCACTGGATGCAGATGCTTTGATGCTGGTAACGGAATGGAAAGAATTTCGCTTGCCGTCATGGGCTGTCATCAAAAAGACAATGAAAACCCCGGTGTTGCTGGATGGTCGTAATATCTACGAAAAGAAAGAAATAGAAGAACTTGGATTTACCTATCGCTGTATCGGTAAATAAAGGAGGAAGATAGACATGAAAAGACTCGTAATAGAGTTATGTTGCGTCATAGCGTTGGCTGCATGTGGTAATAGTAAGGAACAAAAAATGGCAGAAGAGGACTCTACGGCCAAAGCCATGCTTCAAGGAGTTTGGATAGATGACGAAACCGAATTGCCTCTGATGCGGATAGAAGGAGACACCATATACTATGCCGACCCTCAAAATATCCCCGTATCATTTAAGATTATACGCGATACTATATATGTGTATGGCAGTAATACCATAGCCTACAAAATCGACAGGCAGAGTGAATACAGTTTCTGGTTCCACTCATTGGCAGATGAGATTGTGAAACTGCATAAATCTGAAAACCTTGAGGACATACTTGCTTTTGATAATAAGGAAGTGGAAGTAATACCCACTACGGAAGTTGTGAAGAAGGATAGTGTAGTGACGTATAAAGGTACACGTTATCGGGGATATGTATACATCAACCCCTCAAAGATGAAAGTTATCCGTTCATCTTACTCAGAGGGGGGAATTAGTGTGGATAATGTTTACTATGACAATGTTATACATATCTGCGTATATGAGGGTAAGCGGATGTTGTACGGTAAAGACATTACCAAAAAGATGTTTGCCGATATCTTTCCCGAAGAGATTCTAACCCAAATGATTCTTGCCGATATGAATTTTATGGGAGTAAACGATAAGGGCTACCAATATCAGGCAACCTTACGCGTACCGGAAAGTTCTGTATATAGCCTGGCAAATATAACAATCGGATTCGATAACCGACTGAACATAAAAAAAGCGGAATAAATTCCGCTTTTTTTATTCTTGTTTCTTTGCTTGAGGAGTCCGTTTATCTTCTCTTCGTCTATTATCATTCCGATTGCCACTTTTACTGTTTCTGTTGTTTCCATTATTCCGGCGTCCGCTGCCTTTGTAATTATGCTTGCGTCCGTCGTTGAAACGCGGTTTGTATTCAGGAGCTTCTCCCAACTCCTCCGGCACAGGTATTTTATAGATTTCTTTTTCCAAGAAGTTCTCTATACTCTTGAAATTAGTCTGTTCCTTTTCATTGACAAAAGTAAGAGCGACGCCATCATTATTGGCACGTGCCGTACGTCCGATGCGATGCACATAATCTTCACTGTCATGTGGTACATCATAATTGATAACCAAACGAATATCATCGATATCAATACCGCGTGCCACAATATCGGTGGCTACCAGAATATTGATTCGTCCGGCTTTAAACTCATACATTACCTCCTCACGCTGCGCCTGTTCAAGATCCGAATGCATCTCTCCAACATTCAGATTCATCTGTTTTAGCGCTTTAGTAACCTCTTTTACTTTCAATTTGGAAGATGCAAAGATAATGACACGTTCGGGGGTCTGCTCTGAAAAAAGGTTACGGATAATACCCAGCTTTTGGTTCTCATAACATACATATGCAGCCTGTACTATCTTTTCGGCAGGTTTGGAAACTGCGAGCTTCACCTCTGCGGGATTATTTAGAATGCTCTTTGCCAACTGTTGTATCTTCGCCGGCATTGTAGCCGAAAACATAATGGTCTGGCATTCCTTAGGCAAAAATTTCACAATCTGCATAATGTCATCATAGAATCCCATGTCCAGCATACGGTCTGCTTCGTCCAGAATGAAGTAGGAGACGCGTGAAAGGTCTACATATCCCAGACTGAGATGCGCTATCAGACGTCCCGGAGTGGCGATTACTACATCTGCGCCCAAAGTCAAACCTCTTTTCTGCTGCTCGAAGAGCACTCCGTCATTACCGCCGTATACAGCCACACTGCTCACCGGCATGAAATAGGAGAAACCCTCCATTTGCTGGTCTATCTGTTGCGCCAGTTCCCGTGTAGGGGCCATTACTATACAGTTGATGGAATCCTCGGGATGCCCGCCTTCAGAAAGTCTGTTCAATATGGGCAACAGATACGCGGCAGTTTTTCCGGTTCCGGTTTGTGCAACAGCTATCAAGTCCCGGCCTTCGAGTATAACTGGTATTGATTCTTCTTGTATGGGGGTGCACTCGTCAAAACGCATTGCATCCAGTGCTTCAAGCACGTTGTCGTTTAATTTTAGTTCAGAAAACTTCATGTATTTCTTTTATTTGTTACAAAGATAATGCAAACAGAAAGTAGAACAAAATAAAGCTCGCTTAAAAAATAAGCTCCTATGATAATTAATTATCGCAGAAGCTTATGAATTAATTTTATCGCGGAATATCTATATAGGAATCTTTGAACCCCAGGAAGTAAAGCACTCCATCCAAACCGATAGTATTAATGGATTGCTTGGCATTTGCCACAACCTTAGGCTTGGCATGGAAAGCAATACCCAATCCGGCTATACCCAACATCGGTAAGTCATTTGCTCCGTCACCCACCGCAATGGTCTGTGCAATATCTACTTTCTCAACTTGTGCTATCAGGCGCAACAGCTCCGCTTTACGCTTGCCGTCCACTACATCACCGAGATAACGCCCGGTCAGTTTACCATTTTCTATTTCCAGTTCATTGGCATATACATAGTCTATACCGTATTTCTGCTGGAGATAATGCCCGAAATATGTGAAACCGCCTGAAAGAATGGCAATCTTGTAGCCATATTTTTTTAAGACATACATCAAGCGGTCAACACCTTCCGTAATAGGCAGTTTTTCAGCAATCTCTTGCATTACAGATTCATCCAAGCCTTTCAATAACGCCACCCGTTCGCGGAAACTCTCCGTAAAGTCTATTTCTCCCCGCATGGCACGTTCCGTAATAGCCTTAACCTGTTCTCCAACTCCCGCATGCAGTGCCAATTCATCAATAACCTCAGTCTCTATTAATGTAGAGTCCATATCAAAACAAATAAGGCGGCGCATACGGCGATACATATTGTCCAGCTGAAATGAGAAGTCCATTTCCAGTTCGCTTGCCAACTTCATCAGCTGCTCCTGCATGGCAATACGGTCTTTGGGAGTACCGCGCACAGAAAACTCAATACAAGCGCGTGTCTTTGTATCACACTCATCCAATGGAATACGCCCCGTAAGGCGCTTGATGGCATCAATATTCATACCTTGTTCTGCCAGAATACGGGTAACTGCGGAAATCTGACGGGCAGACAACTTACGTCCGAGCAAAGTAAGAATATAGCGGTTCTTGCCCTGCATGCTCACCCAGTTTTCATATTCTTTCGCTGTAATAGGATAGAAACGAATGGTCACACCTAAAGACGATGCCTTGAAAAGCAATTCTTTCATTATAAATCCGGAATGCTGTTCCTCTGTTTTACATAGAATGCCCAGTGACAAAGTATTATGAATGTCAGCCTGCCCGATGTCGAGAATGGTTGCATCATACTTGGCAAGAATTTCTGTAACCGACGCCGTCAGTCCCGGACGGTCTTCACCTGTTACGCGGATAAGAATAAGTTCTGTACTTAATGGTTGCATAAGAGTTGTCTATTAATAGAATAACAAGCTACAAAAGTAAGGAAAATTCTCGCCTTTTATGCTAAATAACATAAAAAAGTGCATTAAAAAAGTGAGAAATTTGCTTGTTTATTTGGAAGTTACTTTAAGAATTACTTACCTTTGCACCCGATTTCAGGATTAAAGGCTTTGAGTATCAATGAATTCCTCTCATTGCAAGGTCTGAGAAGATGACGTTCCGGGAAGAAATCACTGCCAGAAAGGACAGTCCCGGATAGTATTAACCAAAATCGTGTTACATGAAATATGTAAAATGGATTTTTGTTGTATTACTAATTGGTTCCTTGACTTCTTTTGTAGAAAAAGACAAACCGACCGGCGGTTTGAATGTGGGTGACATAGCCCCGGATTTTAAAATCCAATCTATGTCTGCCGAGCGATCGTTAGCTGAACTTTCAGACATGAAAGGCAAATATGTATTGCTTAGCTTTTGGGCAAGTTATGACGCGCACTCCCGGATGCAAAACGCAAGTTTGAGCAATGTGCTCCGTTCCGCTTCCCGCAATGAAAATGTGGAAATGGTTTCCGTCTCATTCGATGAGTATCAATCTATTTTTAAGGAAACCGTTCGTAAGGACCAAATAGTTACGCCCACTTGTTTCGTGGAAACTAAAGGCGAGTCCTCCGGCTTATTTAAAAAATATCGTTTAGGCCGCGGATTTACTAACTATTTATTAGATGAAAATGGTGTGATTATTGCCAAAAACATCTCTGCTGCAGAGCTTTCAGCTTACTTGAATTAAGCGCTTCAGTGCACATGGCAACGAAGGGATTAAAGAACCTGTAAGAAGAAAGTGGGGATTCTTCTGATAAACAGACGGTCTACCCGCCTGACAGAAAGAAGAACAAAACAAAAGAGGAAAATGAATACAACAAAAAAGCCGTCCCGCACTTGTGGAAACACAAGAGCGGGACGGCTTCTTATTTTTTATAATCTTTTATTTCAGCGGCACTTTTCCTGTTGTTTATTTCGGTGCTTTCTTATACAGATAGAATGCTATGACAGCATAAAGCAAGTTCGGTATCCATACCGCAATAAAAGGCGGCACATTACCATTCACCGCAAATGTAGAGGCTATCGTTTGAAACAGAATGTATGAGAAACTTAATCCCAGGCCTATACCCAAATGCAATCCCATACCGCCTTTTGTCTTTTTCGAAGAAAGTGATACACCAATCAGCGTCAGAATGAATGAAGCAAAAGACATGGCTATACGTTTATGATATTCTATCTCGAACTCCTTGATATTGGCAAAACCACGCTGCCGTTGCCTGTCTATGTACTCGCTCAGCTGAGGACTGGTAAGCATTTCCTGCTGGTTCTTCATTATGAGGAAATCGGCAGGCTCCATAAAAAGTACGGTGTCCATTTTCTCTCCTTTGACAATACTTTCACGCATACCGTCCATTTCACGAATCATATAGTCTTTCACTTTCCATTTATGCACTGCCGCCGTATCGTACGTAATACTGCGTGCGGTAAGATGAGACACCAGCTGCTTGTCCTTGAACTTATCAAGTGAAAAGCGATATCCCGTCTTGCTGTAATCCTCAAAACGCTCTATATAAGCAATTACTCCCGAATCTACTTCCAACTGAATATTACGGGCTGTGGTAGATTTACGTGGTTTATAGTATTTATCCTCAAAGTTAAGTCGCGTAACGCTGCCCTTAGGTATTACGTACGAGCCGAGACAGAAAGTCGTTACCGCAATAATAGCCGCCGACACCATATAAGGACGCAACATACGCTTAAAACTCATTCCCGTAGAAAACATTGCGATAATCTCCGAATTCTCTGCCAGTTTGGAAGTGAAGAAGATTACTGCAATAAATACGAACAGCGGACTGAACAGATTGGCAAAGTAGGGGATGAAGTTCATGTAGTAATCGAAAATAATAGCATTCCATGGTGCTTCATGAGACATAAAGCGGTCCATTTTTTCATTAAAGTCGAATACTACGGCAATAGAGATTATCAGGGCTATGGCAAACACATATGTTCCAAGGAACTTCTTGATGATGTACCAGTCCAGCCGCTTGAGGAATTTGTTTTTTCCAACAGGCAGTTTTATGTTTTTCAGTATCTTCCAGCCAATCTTTCTCATAATCTTGTCGATACACGTTGTACCATCATCGGCTTCCATGTAGAGAAATCACCGGCGATAATATGCTTGCGAGCTTCACCGGCAAGCCAAAGGTAAAACGCCAAATTATGAATGGAAGCAATCTGCATGGCCAGCAACTCCTGTGCGTGGAACAGATGGCGCAGGTAGGCTTTACTATATAATGTATCTACATAAGACGCGCCATCGGTTTCAATAGGAGAGAAGTCGGTTTCCCATTTCTTGTTACGCATATTGATGATACCGTCTTTGGTGAACAGCATGCCGTTACGTCCATTGCGTGTAGGCATCACGCAATCGAACATATCAACTCCGCGCTCGATGCCTTCCAGTATATTTACAGGCGTACCTACACCCATCAGATAACGGGGTTTGTCTTTCGGAAGAATCTCATTCACCAACTCTATCATTTCGTACATCTTCTCCGTAGGTTCGCCCACAGCCAGACCGCCGATTGCATTGCCCTCGGCTCCTTTAGAAGCTATAAACTCTGCCGATCGTTTACGAAGGTCAGGATAGATACACCCCTGTACGATAGGGAAAAGTGCCTGATGATAACCGTACTTGGGTTCTGTTTCATTGAATCGCGTAATACAACGGTCCAGCCAACGGTGCGTCATTTCCATCGACTTCTTGGCATAGGCATATTCCGCATCGCCCGGAGTACATTCATCAAATGCCATCATGATGTCTGCTCCAATAGTACGTTCAATGTCCATTACCTTTTCCGGAGTGAAGATGTGCTTGCTTCCGTCAATATGCGAACGGAACTCTGCGCCTTCTTCGCGCAGTTTGCGAATACCTGCCAATGAAAAGACTTGGAAACCGCCGCTATCGGTCAGCATCGGACGATCAAAACCATTGAACTTATGCAACCCGCCGGCCTTCTCGATAACATCCAATCCCGGACGCAAATAAAGATGATAAGTATTTCCTAATATAATCTGCGCTTTTATATCTTCCTTCAATTCCGTTAAATGCACGCCTTTTACGGTTCCCAACGTACCTACCGGCATAAAGATAGGTGTTTCAATCTGCCCGTGGTCAGTGGTTATTAAACCAGCACGCGCATTCGTCTTGCTGTCTGTATACTGTAACTCAAATGTCATTCTTCTTACTTTTCTATCTTTTCTTTTTTAACGGACAAGTCAATGGCATCAGCTACCTTTTCGTCAGTCAGCGCAATGGCAAACACTTCTTTTACGTCTTTCACATAGTGGAAAGTGAGTCCCTTCAAATAAAGTTCTTGTATCTCTTCAATATTCTTGCGGTTCTCGTCACTCAAGATAATCTCTTTGATTCCGGCACGTTTCGCGGCCAAAATCTTTTCTTTGATACCACCGACAGGAAGTACCTTTCCGCGAAGCGTAATTTCCCCTGTCATGGCAAGATTAGCTTTTACCTTTCGTTGTGTAAGTGCAGATGCCAGCGCAGTAGCCATGGTTATACCTGCCGACGGACCGTCTTTCGGAATAGCTCCTTCGGGAACATGAATATGAATATTCCAGTTATCAAAGATTTCTTCATCAAGATTCAGTAACGAAGCATGGGCCTTAATATATTCCAGCGCCAACATAGCCGACTCTTTCATTACATCGCCCAAGTTTCCTGTCAGCGTCAGGCGACCGCCCTTACCACGACTGAGACTGGTTTCAACAAAAAGTATTTCACCGCCGACGGCTGTCCATGCCAAGCCTGTCACCACACCGGCATATTCATTACCCTGATATTTGTCGCGTGTATATTCGGGAGCTCCCAGAAAATCGTACAAATCTCCCGGCTTAATCTCAGTTTTTGCAAAGTAACCATCAGTAGCATATTGACGAGCCGATTTACGAAGAATCTTTCCAATCTTCTTTTCCAATTCACGTACACCGCTTTCACGAGTATAGGATTCTATGATGGTTTCTAACGTATTCTTGGGAAGCTTGATATCGTTCTTCTTCATACCGTTTGCTTCCAACTCTTTTGGAACCAAATGGCGACGGGCAATCTCTATCTTTTCTTCTGTGATATAACCGCTTACTTCAATCAACTCCATACGGTCAAGTAGTGGTCCGGGAATCGTATTCAAGTTATTCGCAGTAGCTATGAACATTACTTTCGACAAATCATAGTCTACATCCAGGAAGTTATCATGGAATGTAGTGTTCTGCTCCGGATCGAGTACTTCGAGGAGGGCAGAAGAGGGGTCACCCTGACGGTCGGCACTCACCTTATCTATCTCATCCAGTATAAATACAGGATTGGAAGAACCGGCTTTAATCAAACTCTTGATGATACGTCCCGGCATTGCCCCTATGTAGGTTTTGCGATGTCCGCGTATTTCGGCTTCATCGTGCACACCACCCAAAGACATACGGATATACTTCCGTTTCAACGCAGCGGCAATGGAACGCCCCAAAGAGGTTTTACCCACACCCGGAGGACCGTATAAACAGATAATAGGCGACTTCATATCTCCCTTCAACTTCAATACGGCAAGGTGTTCCAATATACGCTCTTTTACTTTCTCCAAACCGTAATGGTCTTTATTCAACGTCTTCTCGGCATTAGTCAAATTTAGATTATCCGTTGTATAAACGCCCCATGGCAAGCTCATCATGGTTTGCAGGTAATTCAATTGCACACTATAATCAGGCGATTGCGGATGCATACGTTCCAATTTATCGACTTCTTTCAGGAATGTATTTTTCACTTCTCCATTCCATTTTATAGTCTCTGCCTTTTTACGCATTTCTTCCAGTTCCTGCTCTTGATTGCCGCCACCCAGTTCATCCTGAATTGTCTTAATCTGCTGTTGCAAGAAGTATTCGCGTTGCTGTTGGTCGATGTCCTCGCGGGCACGCATCTGGATTGACTCTTTTATTTCAGCAAGCTGAACTTCACGATTCAGAATTTCGAGTAAACGATACGTACGGGCACGCAATGCATCAATACGCAGCAACTCAATCTTCTCATCTTTCTTCAACGGCAGGTTAGTACAGATAAAGTCCACCAAGAACATTGGATTACTAATGTTTTTGATAGCAAAAGCAGAATCCTGCGGAAACATTTCGGAAGATTTGATATAGCGCACGGTCAAATCTTTACATGCTTCTACCAATGCTTGAAACTCCTTGTCATCTTTAGCCGGAATCTCCTCATTAAGAGTGCTGACACGTCCTTTTAAATATGGACTCGTCTCTGTTATTTCCTTTAATTCAATACGTTTGGAGCCTTGCAGGATTACAGTAGTTGTCTGATCCGGCATTTCCAGCACACGAACAATTTTGGCAACCGTACCGATTGTATGCAAGTCTTCAAATAAAGGAGTTTCCGTATCAGCTACTTTCTGACATACTACAGCTATATATGCACCTTTCTTTTCTGCTTCGCGCACTAATTTCAAGGAAGATTTTCTTCCGACAGACACCGGCATAAACACACCCGGAAACAAAACCATGTTCCGAAGAGGTAATACCGGCAGGATTTCATCAACCTCAATATCCATCAATTGTTCTTCATTCCCCTCAAAATCAGCAATTACAGAAAAACCATTTTCATTCCTATCTTCGATATCACTAAAGTAATTTCTTTTCTTCATCTCATTCTTTTTAGTTTATGTCATATTGGCAGACCAATAAGGCGCCTGCAAAGTTAGCTATTTCTTCTATTAAATAGATGTTCCATCCTTTAAAAAGACAAAAACGATACCAAAATTGCCGCTATTTTGGCAGCTTTGATTATTTTTGGGTCCGATTAACAAAAAACAAATATGTCGAATCCTTATTTTCAGTTCAAACAATTTACTGTCCGGCACGATAAATGCGCCATGAAAGTGGGTACAGATGGAGTACTGTTAGGAGCATGGGTTCCTGTCCAGAATACTAAACGAATTCTTGATGTAGGAACCGGCAGTGGATTAATATCCTTGCAGTTAGCACAACGAAATCCGAAAGCCTTAATCACATCTATTGAAATAGATCCGGCCGCAGCCGCCCAAGCTCAAGAAAACATTCAGTCTTCTCCCTGGAATGACCGAATGGAAATTATATGCTGTGACTTCCGCAATTATAACCCGGAACATAAATTTGATCTTATCGTTTCAAATCCACCTTATTTTGTTGATGCTTTGAAGTGTCCGGATAACCAGCGTTGTACAGCACGACATACAAGTGATTTGAATTATGAATTACTCTTTGGGCATTCGACACACATATTATCAGAACAAGGAATTATAGGCATTATCATTCCATCTGAAGTCGAAAATACGGTTATTGATACGGCATGGAAATATAATTTTCATCCATATCGCTGCTTGCGCGTTTTCACCAAACCCGGAAAACCTTATCGGCGCGTGTTATTGACTTTCGGTTACCAAAACTTACCGTGCATTGAGGAGAGTCTTTACATAGAAGGAGAGAAGCACGGACAGTTTACTCCGGCATACATCGCCCTAACCAAAGACTTTTATTTGAGAATGTAATGTTCCTGATAGCTCATAAAGAACAAGGAAAGTCTCTATATGAATAGGACTCACCCGTAAAAGTATGTGGGCTCACATTGTTTCTTTCCTGAGATTGTTATTCAAGACTTTCCCGATTTACTAAAACGTCCCCGACGATTTACTAAATCTCCGGCAACGATTTACTAAATCTTCCCCATCGTTTTAGTAAATCTCTATTTGCTCCATAAAACCCGCCCGAAAATTGATTCGTAATTCCGGATAGTCGGAGAATTGGTAGAAAAAAAAACGATACGACGTACCAAATAAAATATATAAAGAGGTTTGTATCAAAAGCAAGGGAACCGATAAAGAAAAGGCAGAACGCGAAATGAAAGTTTTTTTTTGACTCAATACGTCCGGAAGATGAAGCAGAACTTCAAGCTGCTGTTAAAAAAGATTTTGCTAGAATACATAAAGAAATTGAGGAGATAAAGTATTTTGTTGGACGCTTCCATATACAAAAATAAGCCGTTGGAATCCAACGGCTTATTTTTGTTCGTCGGGGTAGCGGGATTCGAACCCACGACCCCCTGCTCCCAAAGCAGGTGCGCTAACCGGACTGCGCTACACCCCGAATGCCTTATTTCTTAAAAGCGAGTGCAAAGGTAAAATCTTTTTTGATAAAGACCAAACATTTTTATAGTTTTATCTAAAATAAAATCATAAAAGTCTGAGGAACAATAGTCAACAATAATAAATTATCGCCTTCTCCTTTGGATACATCCTCTTTTATATCTATTTTTGCAGAAATAGTCCTAATAAAAGGTACATTAACTCACTTTAAAAAGATATAGAATGAAAAAAGTTTTATTAGCAGCTGCCGTATTAATGATTGCAATGGTCGCTTGCAATGAAAAAAAGAGTAAAGACTCTATTATTGGTTCATGGGTAATGCCTATTGAAGGTCAACCTGGGAAAATGCAAGGTATAAAACTGGAAGAAAACGGAGAGGCCTTTTCCATTAATATGGCTACACTGGTATATAAATATTGGAAGCAACAAGGAGACGATCTCTACCTTACAGTAAAAAGTATTGGTAATGGTATGGAAATAGAAGGTATAGATACTCTAAAAATTGAGAAACTCACGGCCGATTCATTAATTTTAAATTCCAACTATGGCTACATCTTACGCTATGTAAGAGAAAAATAAAAAATAACAGGGGATGTGGACTAATCTGCATCCCCTGTTTCTATACAGAAAGGAGAAGATTATTTCATTCTGGCAGCAACAGCCAGCAATACCCCGAGTACAACACCCAAGATAGCGGCAAACAGCACTCTTACCTCTCCCGGTAACAAAAAAGTAATGGTATGAGCCGGATACCAAAAGAAAGGAATCGTTTTTTTAAAGACGAAATTCCATTGCGCATCCCAATTAAGGTGTGTAATGATGCGTTTCATAGGAATAGGAGTAACAAGACTACGAAGCGAACCGCTACAGTTCAAAATATGCGTATCCGTTATCTTATGAAACGTCATAAATACAGGAGCAAAAATAGTGTTCATAGTGATAGATATAGCGAAAGCAATCCATAACTTTCCTAAGCAAAAATCTTCATTAATTATAACCGAAGCATTTACCATTCCCATATATTCCAAGAATTGCGGTACACCTTTAGAAAAAACAATCATAGCCATATTAATCCCCATACCTAAGAGCCCCCATACAGCTGCACGAGGGAGAAGTCCAAATCCTCTTCTGTTGTACACACCGACGCTGATACGAAGTCCCAACATTTCACCCAAAGTGGCAAGAACTCCAAATTTCAGAAAACTCATTATCATGCCATGTGCAGCATTGAAAGATTTATACCAGTCGTAGATAGTATCACTCACTAAAAAAGGTAAGAAGATTACGACTAAAATAAACACGAAAATAAAATCTTGCTTTTTCATCCAAATATTGTGTTTTTCATTAACAATAGCTGCATACTTACTAAAATGAATCCAATATCAAAGCATACCGAAAGTTTCAGTAACTTAATTCAAAGCATTGCACATAGAGTAGGACTCATGTTATTTTTTATAGAAGAAAGCCGTTTAACCGAACCTCGATTAAACGGCTTTATATCTTGCTTATAAGTATTCTCTTACTTAATAATCTCCAATGCCTTAAAACATTTTGTTAACTTTTCAACAGCATAGTCTACCTGCTCTTTCGTATGAGTAGCCATCAATGCTACACGTACCAATGTATCTTGAGGAGCACATGCAGGAGGAATAACCGGATTAATAAAGATACCTTCATCAAAAGCCATCTTTGTTACAACAAATGTTTTTTCCGTATCACGTACATACAGAGGTATAATAGGAGACTCGGTTTCACCAATTTCAAAGCCTGCATCGCGGAAACTCTTCAATGCATAGTTGGTAATATCCCACAAACGTTGAATACGTTCCGGTTCGGATTTAATAATATGGAGAGCTTCACGAGCAGCTGCCGTCGCTGCCGGCGTACTACTTGCCTGGAATATATAAGAACGGGCATTGTGACGCAACCAATTGATAACCTCCTTGTCGCCTGCAATGAAACCACCGATAGAAGCCAAAGACTTACTGAATGTTCCCATTATCAAGTCGATATCTTCGGTAACTCCGAAATGGTCACAAACACCACGACCTTGCTTACCGAATACTCCCAAACCATGAGCTTCGTCTACATAAATGCTGGCATTATATTTCTTTTTCAAACGGACGATTTCCGGCAAATTAGCTAAATCACCTTCCATTGAGAACACCCCATCTACAACAATTAGCTTCACAGCATCCGGTTCACACTTTTGGAGTTCCTTCTCAAGGTCTTCCATATCATTGTGTTTATACTTTAATTGTGTAGCGAATGAAAGACGGCGCCCGTCTACGATAGAAGCATGGTCGCGGTCATCACAAATGATATAGTCGCCGCGTCCTACCACTGCGGGAATAATACCTTCATTCACCGTAAAACCGGTAGAAAAACAGAGTGCTTCATCTTTTCCTACGAACTCGGCCAATTCTTTTTCCAGTTCAACATGTATATCAAGAGTGCCATTCAAAAAACGAGAACCGGCACAACCTGTACCATATTTTTCAGTGGCGGCTATTGAAGCGTCAATGATTCGTTTGTCATATGTCAGTCCCATATACGCGTTCGAACCGAACATCAGAACTTTCTTGCCATCCATCATCACCTCTGTATCCTGATGGCTGTTAATTGTGCGGAAATAAGGGTATACCCCTTTTGCCATAAATTGTTGCGGCAAATCATATTTCGCGAATTTGTCTTGCAGTAAACCCATGAAATGTCTTTTATATAATGAATATTTAATTCTATTAAAAACAAGTTCTTAAAAACAGGGGGCAAAGATAGCAAAATATGTTGTTATATGTTCCATTTACTCCAAAAAATCTACTCTAACTCGTTTTAAGAGATTCACATGGTTAAAATTTAAAGGATTTATATTACTTTTGCATGAAAGAAATCCCATGTAATATCCGTTTAAATGGACGATAATAAAAAGAAAATATCATTTATAATAAATCCTATATCCGGTACGCAGGGTAAGGAGTTGATTTTGAAATGGCTTGATGAAAGGTTAGACAAGAGCCGATATATACCGGAAGTAATCTATACGGAGCGGGCAGGGCATGCAGTTGAGATAGCTGCCCGAAAAGCAAAAGAAGAAGCTTTTGCCGTTGTTGCTATTGGCGGAGACGGAACAATCAACGAGATAGCACGTTCGTTAGTCCATACAAAAACAGCATTAGGTATTATCCCGTGTGGTTCCGGAAATGGGCTTGCGCGTCATTTGCAAATTCCGATGGAAGCCAAAAAAGCAATCGACGTTATCAATGAAGGATTGATAGATATCATTGATTATGGCAAAATCAATGATATTCCTTTTTTCTGTACAAGCGGAGTAGGATTCGACGCATTTGTCAGCCTGCAATTTTCCAAAGCCGGCAGGAGAGGACCGCTCATATACTTGGAAAAGACGCTACTTGAAAGTTTGAAGTACAAACCGGAAACATACGAACTGGAAATGGATGGCAGTACGTTGCGATATAAAGCGTTCCTGATAGCATGTGGAAATGCTTCACAATATGGCAACAATGCTTACATAACTCCGCAAGCCACACTAAACGACGGGCTACTGGATGTTACTATTCTTGAACCGTTTACCGTGCTGGATGTACCGGCGTTGTCATTCCAGTTATTCAACAAAACCATTGACCAAAACAGCCGTATAAAAACCTTCCGTTGTAAAACGCTTCGCATTCATCGTTCCAAACCGGGAGTAATACATTTCGACGGAGACCCGATGATGATGGGAGAGAATATAGATGTGAATATAATAAAAAGGGGATTGCAAGTTATCGTTCCTAAGAATGCAGAAAAAGATACTTCAAACGTATTACAACGTGCCCAAGACTATATCAACGGTTTGAAACAGATAAACGAAGCCATAATGGAAGACATTACCCATACAAACAGAATGATATTAGATAAAGGTAAGGAACAAATAAAAAGGCTCAGAAAGAATTAAGAATTCACAAAGTCCATAGATGTAAGGATGAATAATAAACTCATGAAATGAATCACATAACCTGTCTGATATATCTTTGGACTTTGCTGGGAGTATGCTCTGCTTGCAGCACACCGAAAGAAGAAAAACGCATATTGGTAATCCATTCATATGAAGAAACCTATGCCGGTTATCCTCTATTCAACGATTTGATAAAAGAAGAGTTTCGAAAGCAAGGGATACATGCTGAGTTATTCATACAGTATTTGGACTGTGAAGCTTATCTGGATACAGAAGAATTGGCCAGAATGAGCCTGTTGCTGGATTCTGTTTCTAACTGGAAACCCGAAATAATTCTTGTTAATGAGGACCAAGCTGCATACTCATTATTAAAATGTGGGCATTCCTTAGTCAAACAGCTCCCGATTGTCTTTGCCGGAGTCAATTATCCCAATTGGGAACTGATAAAAGAATACTCTAATGTTACCGGCTTTCATGATAAAATAGACTTCATGGCAAATATCAATATGGGCAGAAGACTGTTTGGGCAAGAAATAAGTTTTTTCTCATTAATGGATATGACTTATTTAGACAAGAAGATCAGAAATGATATTCAAGAACAAATAAAAGGAAAGAATATACTATATACAGATCACACCTTAAAGAATTTTGAATTCAAAGAACTGTTAGAGAAAGGCTATACCGTCTACACAGAAGTACCTATACGCTCGGTCAATGAGCAAGGAAGCTGCTCATTATTATGGTTCCTAAGCCAATATGCCAGAAACCGCTGTTACATACAGGCCAAACGTGACTACACAACTGTGAAAGTCAGCAATCTCACATCCAGTCCTTGTCTTACAACCATAAATGAGGCATTTGATATGGATGAAAAATACTTGGGCGGATATTTCACTACATTACATACACAGGTGGCGGAAGAAGTAAAAGCCGCTTGTCGGATTTTGCGTGGAGAAGCTCCTGCAGATATTCCCGTGCAAGAGAGCGCCAAACAATATACAATTGACTGGAAAGTAGCAAAACAATTGGGTTTTTCTCTCAAAGAAATTCCGACTGAGTATACAGTTATCAATATCCCCTTCAGCGAAAAGCATTATGTACTATGGTTTATCGGCCTTGTCGCGATAAGCTGCTCATTGATAACCGTCATATTGTGGCTTATATTTCTATATCGACGCGAACAGAAAAGAAAGAAAAAGGCATTGTCCGATTTAGCTAACGAGAAAGAGACTCTAGCCTTAGCCGTAGAAGGCGGAGCGACTTATGTATGGACGTTAGAGAAGAATTTTTTAATTTTTGAAAAAGCATTTTGGATTTCATTAGGGATATCCAAAACTAAAGTATTATCCATAGATGACTTCACACAATGTATTCATCCCGACCAACGAGAACTTTTCTTTCTAAATTGGAAAGAATTACGCTCCGCTCAAAAGGAAATAGTACAGTTACAATGTGATTTCAACCAAAAAGGTTATCAATGGTGGGAGTTTCGCTATACAACCACTTGTCTGCCCACAGGAGAATGCCGCACTGCCGGATTGCTCCTCAATATTCAAACATTCAAAGAACGTGAACAAGAATTGGAAGAAGCCCGTGAACTGGCAGAAAAAGCGGAATTGAAAGAGTCCTTTCTTGCTAACATGAGCCATGAAATCCGTACTCCCTTAAATGCTATTGTTGGATTTTCTACACTTCTGGCATCCAATGAGGACCTTTATTGGGAAGATAAACAAGACTATATCGCAAGCATTCATGAAAACAACAAGCTTTTATTAAAACTCATCAATGATATTTTGGAGTTGTCAAGAATCAAATCCGGATATATGTCATTTACTTACGGACAATATCGGGTAGATGATATCATAAACAACATCTACAACTCTTATCAAATGATGATACCAACTCATATTCAATTCCTTAAAGAGGAAGATTGTAGTGTGATACCGGAAGTCAATGTAGATAAAGAACGGTTGACCCAAGTCATCATCAACTTTTTGAACAACGCATGTAAATTTACCAAGCAAGGGCATATCAAATTGGGGTATAAATTTATTCCCGACAAAGACAAAGAAGAGGTAGAAATCTTTGTTGAAGACAGCGGGCAGGGAATTGAACCAAAAGAACTGAAAATGATTTTTACCCGTTTCTATAAACATGATGAATTCTCTCAGGGAACGGGGTTAGGTCTTTCTATTTGCCAAAGCATCATTGAGAAACTGAACGGGAGAATAGAAGTGCGGTCGGAACTCGAAAGAGGCAGCCGTTTTAGTGTTATACTGCCCTGCAAAGTTGTTTTTTAAAATAAACTCTTCTGTTTTGATACGTCTGTAATATGTTTTATGTATTTTTGCACAATATTTATCCGCTTTTAGCGATGACACATCTTGGTGATGCATCACCAAATAGTAAAATGTAAATTGTAAAACAGTATATAATAAGATGTATAGATCACACACCTGTGGAGAATTACGTATCTCCGACGTTAATAAGCAAGTGACGCTGGCAGGTTGGGTACAGCGTAGCCGTAAAATGGGAGGTATGACCTTCATTGACCTTCGCGACCGTTACGGAATCACCCAATTAGTTTTTAATGAGGAAGTAGATGCCGAACTTTGCGAACAGGCTAACCGCTTGGGTCGCGAATTCGTAATCCAAATAGTAGGAACGGTAAACGAACGTTTCAGCAAAAACAAAAATATTCCTACCGGAGACATAGAAATCATTGTTTCGGAACTGAATGTACTAAATTCAGCTTTAACTCCGCCTTTCACAATCGAAGATAATACAGATGGCGGTGATGATATCCGCATGAAATACCGTTATCTGGACTTACGTCGCACTACTGTACGCAAGAATCTGGAGTTGCGCCATAAAATGACAATTGAAGTCCGTAAATATCTGGATAGCAAAGGATTTATTGAAGTGGAAACTCCGCTTCTCATCGGTTCTACTCCGGAAGGTGCACGTGACTTCGTTGTTCCTTCACGTATGAATCCCGGACAATTCTATGCACTGCCGCAAAGCCCTCAAACATTGAAGCAATTACTGATGGTTTCAGGTTTCGACCGTTACTTCCAGATTGCAAAATGCTTCCGTGATGAAGACCTTCGCGCCGACCGTCAACCGGAATTTACACAAATCGATTGTGAAATGTCTTTTGTACAGCAAGACGATGTAATCGAACTCTTCGAGGGTATGGCAAAGTATCTCTTCAAGGAAATTCGTGGTGTTGAGTTGACAGAACCGTTCATGCGGATGCCGTGGGCAGATGCCATGAAGTATTATGGTAGCGACAAACCCGACCTCCGCTTTGGCATGAAGTTCGTAGAACTGATGGACATCATGAAAGGCCATGGTTTCTCTGTATTTGACAATGCTGCATACATCGGCGGTATTTGTGCCGAAGGTGCTGCAAGCTATACCCGCAAGCAACTGGATGCCTTGACCGAATTTGTGAAGAAGCCGCAAATTGGAGCAAAGGGAATGGTTTATGCCCGCATCGAGGCCGACGGTACTGTAAAATCGAGTGTCGATAAATTCTATACGCAAGAAGTGCTGCAACAGATGAAAGCCGCCTTTGGTGCAAAACCGGGTGACTTAATCTTGATATTGAGCGGTGAAGACGTAATGAAGACCCGCAAGCAACTGAACGAACTTCGTCTTGAAATGGGTAATCAATTAGGCTTGCGCGACAAGAATAAGTTTGCGCTGCTTTGGATTGTTGACTTCCCGATGTTCGAATGGAGTGAGGAAGAGGGTCGCTTGATGGCTATGCACCATCCGTTTACTCATCCCAAAGACGAAGATATTCCTTTGTTGGATACAAATCCTGCAGCTGTTCGTGCCGATGCCTACGATATGGTATGTAACGGTATTGAAGTCGGTGGAGGTTCTATCCGTATCCATGACGCCCAATTACAGGCTAAGATGTTCGAGATATTAGGCTTCACACCGGAAAAGGCTGAAGAACAGTTCGGCTTTCTGATGAACGCTTTCAAATTCGGAGCACCTCCTCATGGCGGTTTGGCTTACGGCCTTGACCGTTGGGTAAGCATCTTTGCCGGTCTCGACAGTATCCGTGACTGTATTGCGTTCCCGAAAAACAACTCCGGTCGTGATGTTATGCTGGATGCGCCTTCGACCATTGACCAAAAGCAATTGGATGAACTGAACCTTATTGTCGAGGTAAAAGAATAAAAACAAGAGAATAGGAGAGAGTGAAAGAGTCCGCACGTATTTTCCGTTTTGCAGTAATCGGTACGCTAAACGCCTTAATAACAGCAATCACCATCTGGGTAATGATGGATGAGTTAGACATCAATTACATGCTCTCCAATATTACTGCATATATACTGGCACAGACTCACAATTTTATCTGGTGCAAGTATTGGATATTCCCAACAGAAAAAAAGAGCAACACTTGGAGACAAGTGCTGCTCTTTTCCATAGCTTTCGGAATGGCTTATTGTGCACAGTTCCTTTTTCTTATCGGATTGGTAGAGGGACTGAAATGCGATGAATATCTCGCTCAGTTCTTAGGGTTATTTGTATATGGCGGAGTCAACTTTTTGATGAACAAAAAGGTCACATTCAAATGAAGTTACTCCTTAGTCTAAAAAACGCTTTGTCAACCCCTCATAAGTGTCAATTCTACGGTCGCGCAAGAACGGCCACCAACGACGAACATTCTCCGAACGTTCCAAATCTACTTCTACTACAATATTTTCCGGTTGTTCATTACCCGCTTGTACAAGGAATTCACCTTGCGGCCCGGCAACAAAGCTATTTCCCCAAAACTGAATACCGTTTGTCTGCATGGAAGGATCGGGCTCGTGCCCCACACGATTCACCGAAATAACAGGAAGACCATTTGCTACGGCATGCCCGCGTTGCGAAATTATCCACGCATTGAGTTGGCGGATCTTCTCATCATCCGTATCACTGCTTTCCCAACCTATAGCAGTAGGATAAATCAATAATTCAGCTCCTTTCAGAGCCATAAGACGCGCAGCTTCAGGATACCATTGATCCCAACAAATCAAAACACCCAATTTCCCCAAAGATGTCTGTATTGGTTCAAACCCCAAATCTCCGGGAGTAAAATAGAATTTCTCATAATAGGCAGGATCATCTGGAATATGCATTTTGCGGTATTTCCCGGCAATGCTACCGTCACATTCAAAAACGACAGCTGTATTATGATACAAACCAGGCGCGCGCTTTTCAAATAATGAAGTTACCAGTACAATATTGTTGGCTGCCGCCAACTCTGAATAAAAACCGGTTGACGGTCCAGGGATAGACTCTGCCAAGTCAAACAGTTGGGTATTTTCTGTCTGACAAAAATAAAGAGAATTATGCAGTTCTTGCAACACCACTAATTGTGCACCGTGAGCGGCGCATACTTCAATACTCTTAGCTAAATTCATCAGATTAGTACGCATATCCGCCACATTGGACTGCTGAATAATACCCACTTTTATTTTCCTCATATCTATATTTCCTTTCTATTTTTATTTATTCAGCACTCCTATCGGATATTGCATTGTGACGCAATGCAACGAACCATGCTGTTTTATTAAAGCGCGACAGTCTATACCTACAATCTCATGTTCAGGGAAAGCTTCCTGCAACACCTCTTTGACACGCATATCATTCTTGGGTTGATTATACGTAGGGTACAACACCGCATCATTCATTATCAAGAAGTTGGCATACGTAGCCGGAAGTCTTTCGCCCTCCACTTCTATTTTATCAGCCATTGGCAGCGCCAACAGTTTATAAGGTTCTCCAGCAAGCGTCCGGAACGTTTTCAGTTGCTCCTCCATTTGATACAATTCCTCATAATGCTCGTCATTTACATCACGACACTGCACATAAGCTATCGTATCCGGCGAGCACAAACGGGCAAGGGTATCTATATGGCTATCCGTATCATCCCCTGCCAAATAACCATGATCCAACCAAAGCACCCGTTCAAGATGAAATGTAGAACGAAGATACTCTTCAATTTCCACTTTATTTAGCTGACCGTTACGGTTAGGCGACAGAAGGCATTCTGAAGTGGTAAGCAATGTTCCCATTCCGTCACTTTCAATGGAACCGCCTTCCAGGACAAAGCCTAAACGGTTCACATATCGACCTTTTAAAACTTCGGCTTCTACAGCCCGGCGTGTTATCTGATTGTCTTTATCCGAAGAGAATTTCAGTCCCCAACCGTTAAAAGTAAAATCAAGCAAAAAAGGTCCTTCTGTATCTATCATAGTGATAGCTCCATGGTCGCGTGCCCAGGTATCATTCGTCTCGCACTCCAGAAAACGAACATTTTCCATGTTGACTGTCGTGGAGATTTGCTTTTTCACTTCCTCTGGTTCCGGGGTTGCGATTAACAGTAACTCCCGCTTTGCTATTTCGGAAGCAATGGTAATGAAACATCGCTGTACCTCTTCAAGCATATAAGCCCAGTCGGTATTTGCATGAGGCCATGTAAGCTGTATACCACTCTGTAAAGCCCACTCTGCAGGCAGATGAGGGGTACGCATTTCCACTTGAAAGGTCATATTCTTACCAAAACGCACTTGGCAATCTTTTTCGGTAGCTCCACCTAATGGAAGCCCAACAAAATATCCCATATCAATTCTAAGTTATTTACTTTGTTAAGTAAGATAATGAAGTCTGAGTACAAATGCTCCTAAATCCTAATTTTCGTAGAGTTCTATTCTACATTTCCAAAGTTGAACTTTAGAGTTCTAAAGTTCAACTTTACGTTTACAGTTCTCAACTTCAAGTCCGGAATGCACTTATTTTTTTTCTTCCTTAGGCTTCCTATCAAAAAACGGATTTTTAGAAGACGCACTGACCGGAATAGCGAATACAGCCTTGCAATCTTTCAACCAATTCATTCGTTGTGCGGCCAACCCCGCAGAAAACATAACTCGGGTATCTACCCGCATATCAGCAGCCATAGCACAAGCCGAACCAACTGCAATTCCCACATCAATCATATTCAGGGCACATGGCACACCTTCAGAGCGTCCGGCACAAGTTGGAAAACCACAATGTCCGCAGTTCAATCCTTGTGCCTGCTCGCGCGTACCTATTATAACGACACATTCTGCCTGCAAAACGTTTGCAGCATCACGAAGAAAGAACTTCATACCCAGTTCTTCAGCCATGACAATCATTCTTTCTGAAAGCTTTTTCAAGTCTTCACCTGTCACCAATGCCGTCTCAATTATATCTATGCCTTTCCCTTTAGGTGCCGTACGCGCGGCAGTCATCATTTGTCTCGCCACATTAAGTATATGTTCATGGCGGCAATCCCGTTCATTCTGTATCATACTTTCTTTCCTGAATTAATTAGTGACACAAAGATAAAAGTATAAAGTTATCTTTGCAAATCTTTTTTCCTTACCTTTGCAATAGAGACTAAAGATTTTATTTATGCTACAAATAGAGGATGCCAGTATTGCATACGGCAATGATGTATTATTCTCCAAATTCAACCTGCAACTGAAAAGGGGAGAGATTGGTTGTGTTTCCGGTCCGTCAGGATGTGGAAAAACATCTCTTCTCAATGCCATACTCGGTTTCACTTCATTAAGAGAAGGGAGTATTACTGTCAACAACATCGTTTTGAATAAAAATAGCATCGACCTCATTCGCAAGCAAATAGCTTGGATTCCACAAGAACTGGCACTCCCATTAGAGTGGGTAAAAGATATGATACAACTACCTTTCGGTTTAAAAGCTAACCGAGCCACACCATTCTCCGAAACTCAGCTATTTAATTGCTTCGGAGAATTAGGACTTGAAAGGGAACTATATTATAAACGTGTAAATGAAATATCCGGTGGACAACGCCAACGTATGATGATAGCTGTAGCTTCCATGATTAACAAGCCTCTAATCGTTGTGGACGAACCAACCTCTGCGCTTGACTCGGACTCTACGGAGAAAGTACTTGCCTTTTTACGACACCAAACCCAAAAGGGAACCGCCGTGCTGGCTGTATCACACGACAAGGATTTTGCTGAAGGGTGCAACCTACATATAATAATGCAATAAACCTGCTAAAAATAAAGCCATGAGTTTTGCCGGATTTGTTTTTGATATGATACACCGTGATAAGGAGAATCGCAATTTACGCCTTCTTCGCCGGAAACGTCTCAATGAACGTTTAGATAAAATGTATAAAGGACGCAGTATACCTCAAAATGCTACTGCAGAGGAGATGGAAGAGATAACCAAACTTACCCGGCAAAAGGAATATTCTGAGCAAAAACATACTGTGCAAATGACACTGATTATTATAGGGATTTGTATTCTTACTGCGTCTGTATTGGTTTTCATGTTTACTCACTAATTCCATAGGAAAAAAAGAGGGCTACCGAAATACTAATAAATTTTTCAAGATTTATTAAATAGATTCCCGAAAATTCATTAATAAACTCTTCCATAATTCATTAATAGCGTTACCTTTGCATCAGAAGCTATTGGATACACTCATGGGAACTATTGACATATCATATCTTAGTCTGGGCATAGGACTATTGTTATTATTAATACCCTTATTTTATATATGGAAGTTCAAAACCGGTCTGCTACGTGCAACTCTTATTGGTACAGCACGTATGATTGTGCAACTTTTCTTCATCGGCGTTTATCTGAAATACCTTTTCCTTTGGAATAATCCGTGGATTAATTTTCTATGGGTAATCGTCATGATACTCGTAGCTTCGCAAACGGCATTAGCACGCACACAACTGAAACGCAAAATATTACTGATGCCTATATCCGTAGGCTTTCTGTGTAGCGTAGTATGTGTGGGTATGTATTTTATCGGAATCGTACTGCGTCTTGAAAATGTGTTCAGTGCTCAATACTTCATTCCTATTTTCGGTATACTGATGGGAAATATGCTATCCAGCAATGTTATAGCCCTAAATACTTATTATAGCGGATTGAAACGCGAACAGCAACTTTACCGCTATCTGCTTGGCAACGGGGCTACCCGTACCGAAGCGCAAGCGCCGTTTATCCGTCAGGCCATCATCAAGGCTTTCAGTCCGCTCATTGCCAATATCTCCGTCATGGGGTTAGTGGCATTTCCCGGAACAATGATTGGACAGATACTGGGAGGAAGCAGTCCGAATGTCGCTATCAAATATCAAATGATGATTATGGTTATCACATTTACAGCATCTATGCTTTCACTAATGATAACCATTTCATTGGCTTCGCGTAAGTCTTTTGATGCTTACGGAAAGCTATGTCCTATCATGGTAGAAAAAAAAACTAAAAGTAAGCCGTAATTCACTACTTTTTCGTATATTTGCAACCAAATTTTCTACTGATAATGAAAATTAAGGAGATAGTAAGCGCCCTTGAACGGTTCGCGCCTCTGCCATTGCAAGACGGATTTGATAATGCCGGTCTGCAAATTGGATTGACAGATGCGGAAGCAACAGGGGCTTTGTTGTGTCTTGACGTTACCGAAGCCGTGTTGGATGAAGCGATTGCGTTAGGATATAATTTTGTTATATCGCACCATCCACTTATTTTTAAAGGTTACAAGTCCATTACAGGAAAGGATTACGTGGAACGTTGTATTTTGAAGGCTATCAAGAATGACCTTGTCATATATTCCGCCCACACTAATCTGGATAATGCATCGAAAGGGGTGAACTTCAAGATTGCCGAAAAAATAGGGTTAAAGAATGTACGTATATTGGAAGCTAAAGAAAATGCTTTGCTAAAGTTAGTTACATTTGTCCCTACAGTCCGGGCGGAAGAAGTACGCACGGCATTGTCATCCGCCGGTTGCGGATGTATCGGTAATTACGATTCATGCAGCTACAATATAGAAGGCGAGGGGATGTTTCGTGCACGTGAAGGTGACAATCCCTATTGCGGTGAAATAGGTGAATTGCATATAGAAAAAGAAGTACGTGTTGAAACCATTCTACCGGCTTATCGAAAAGCAGAAGTAATAAAAGTATTACTTGCCGCGCATCCATACGAGGAACCTGCATTTGATTTATATCCGTTGCAAAACTCTTGGCAGCAAGTCGGAGCAGGCGTTATCGGTGAATTGGAAACTCCGGAAACAGAGTTAGAGTTTTTAAAGCGTATCAAAAAAATCTTTGAAGTAGGTTGTCTGAGGCACAACAAACTGACCGGGCGTGAAATACAAACAGTTGCTCTGTGTGGTGGTGCAGGAGCTTTTCTTATGCCGCTTGCCATACGCAACCATGCCGATGTTTTTATTACCGGTGAGATAAAATATCACGATTATTTCGGCCATGATACAGATATCCTGCTGGCAGAGATAGGACATTATGAAAGCGAACAATATACAAAAGAAATATTTTATACAATAATCCGGGATTTATTTCCTAATGTTGAAGTTCAACAGAGCAAAGTGAATACAAATCCCATAAAATACATGTAATTAAAATGGCTAAAGAAGCAAAAAAAGATCCCCAGGAATTGACGGTGGAACAGAAACTAAAAGCCTTGTTCCAACTACAGACCATGTTGTCTAAAATTGATGAAATCAAGACGTTGAGAGGCGAGCTTCCTTTGGAAGTGCAAGACTTGGAAGATGAAATTGCCGGTCTGAGTACCCGCATCGAAAGAATCCAGTCGGAAGTTACCGAATTGAAATCTGCTATCGCAACCAAAAAAGTGGAAATTGAAACCGCAAAAGCTTCTGTAGCAAAATATAAAGAGCAACAGGAAAATGTACGTAATAACCGCGAATACGACTTCTTGAGTAAAGAAATTGAGTTCCAAACTTTGGAAATAGAACTTTGCGAAAAGAGAATTAAAGAATTTTTGGCTGATGAAGAAATTAAGTCTCAGGAAGCAGCAGAAAGTACAGCTGCTTTGGAGGAAAGGCAAAAAGACCTCGACGTGAAGAAGAATGAGTTGGACGAAATCATCTCTGAAACCAAACAGGAAGAAGAAAAGTTGAGAGATAAGGCTAAAGAACTCGAAACTAAAATAGAGCCGCGTTTGCTCCAATCTTTCAAACGTATCCGTAAGAACTCACGCAACGGTTTGGGTATCGTTTACGTACAGCGTGACGCTTGTGGCGGTTGCTTCAACAAAATTCCGCCCCAAAGACAATTGGATATCCGCTCACGTAAAAAAATCATTGTTTGCGAATACTGCGGACGTATCATGATTGACCCAGAACTGGCAGGCATTACTCCAGAAGTGAAGGAAGAGCCGGTAAAGGAAAAAACGACAAGAAGTAGAAAAAAAGCGGCAGACGCTGAATAAATTTCTGCAAGAATTGCAATAAACAAATAAAGGTTTAGGTTGTTATCAATCCCATAAAATAACAACCTAAACTTTTTTTTATGAGTATAAAAGCTTGGAACAGTACATTGTTCTTTCTATGTTTTTCTTGTGTGGCATGGGCACAAAAAAGCAACCGTTACTTAGAAAATCCACTTCCACAAGGTTGGAGAACTGACATTACTCATGCCATTACTGGAGATGATAGTCTGTTCAACAGTCAAATACAACCTGTAGATGATAAATGGTGGAAAGCTTTTGATGATCCGATATTGGATTCGCTGATAGCAACAGCATCTACCCAAAATTTTTCAGTTCTTTCAGCCATAAACCGCATGGATATGGCTAAAGCCAATTGGCGAATAGAGCGGGGGAGTTTCTTTCCTGCCATTTCCCTAAATGGGGGCTGGTCACGCCAGCAGAGTAGTGGAAATATAAGTGAAGCGCCGCAAACGATAACCGGAGCATACAGTGCCTCACTCAATACCAGTTGGGAGCTGGATATATTCGGCAGCATCCGGCAACGGGTAAAGGCACAACGGGAAAACTTTGCCGCCAGCAAGGAAGAATACATCTCCGTCATGATTTCACTATGCGCACAAGTGGCATCAGCCTACATCGGGCTACGTGAATTACAACAAGAACTAAATGTTGTTACCCATAACTGTAATACACAAGCTGCGGTCCTCGAAATTACCCAAGTCCGCTATAAAACGGGATTAGTTTCCAAACTGGACGTATCTCAAGCTAAATCAGTATATTATAGTACCAAAGCCTCCATTCCACAACTGGAATCAACTATCAACCAATATATTACCACCTTAGCAATTCTACTTGGAACTTACCCTCAAGACATTCGTCCCATATTGGAACAAAATGGTAAGCTTCCCGATTATATAGAGCCTATAGGTATCGGTATCCCCGCGGACTTGCTACTTCGCCGTCCAGATATCCGCCAGGCAGAACGACAAGTCAATGTACAAGCAGCCTTACTTGGTGCTTCCAAAAGCGATTGGTTACCACAGGTTTTCCTGAAAGGCTCCATTGGTTACGCATCTCATGAGTTAAAGAATTTTACGAAACGGAACAGTATGACGTTTGAAATAGCCCCCAGCCTTAGCTGGACGCTATTTAGTGGTACAAAACTGGTGAATGCCAGCCGATTGGCACGCGCGCAATTGGATGAGTCTATTCATCAGTTTAACCAAACAGTACTCACAGCCGTACAAGAGACTGATAATGCTATGAACGGTTATCGTAGTTCTATCAAACAAATTGTCGCCCTGCGAGAAGTATGTAATCAAGGAGAAGAAACTTTAAAACTTTCATTAGACCTCTATAAGCAAGGATTGACTCCTTTTCAAAATGTTTTGGATGCCCTCCGTTCATTACTGACTTATCAGAATCAGTTAACACAGGCACAGGGTAGCTCACTACAAGAACTCATATCACTCTATAAAGCATTGGGAGGAGGATATGGAGATTAAACCTAAAGTAGTAGATTATAAATCTCTAAAATTAAACAGAACCATATATATGAAAAATCAAATGTACATTACCCTGATTATTCTACCCTTACTGGCTGGATGCGGGAATAAAAAAGAAATGGCACATACAATACCCACCCCGGAAATTAATGTGGCTCACCCAAGTGTGCAAGATATTACACTTACTAAAAGTTACCCTGGTTATCTGACTTCTGAAAAAACCGTAGATTTAGTAGGCAGAGTCAGCGGAACGCTGCAAAGTATTGCCTATTCACCCGGTAACCGGGTATACCAAGGACAAGTACTCTTCCAAATTGAACCAACCATTTATCAAAATAATGTGCGACAAGCAGAAGCTGCTCTCAATACAGCACGCGCAAATCTTGAGTATGCACAAAGCAATTATACACGTATGCAGGAAGCGGCAAAAACGGATGCCGTCAGTCAAATACAGGTACTACAATCCAAGTCAAATGTAGCTACTTCATTGGCAGCCGTAAGTAATGCTGAAGCTGCATTAAATACTGCACGCACCAACTTAGATTACTGTACGGTACGCGCTCCGTTTGACGGAACAATCAGCCGCAATCTCACAGATGCGGGAAGTTATATAAACGGTAGTACACAGCCTATAACATTGGCTACCATTTATAAAGACGACCATCTGTATTCTTATTTTAATGTAGCAGACAATCAATGGCTTGCCATGTTGCTGCAGCAAGGAGACAGCATTCCCAAACAGGTCAATGTCAGCCTGGGAAAAGACGGTATACTGAATTACCCGGCACAGTTGGATTACCTTTCACCTAATGTAGACTTGAATACCGGAACACTAAATATTCGTGCCCGAGTGGACAATCCCAAAGGTATCTTGAAAAGCGGGCTCTATGTCAGTATCACACTACCCTACGGAAAACAAAAGAATGCAATCCTCATACCTGACGCTTCTATCGGTACAGATCAATTGGGTAAATATGTGTATGTAGTCAATGACTCGAACATCGTACACTACCGTCACATAGAAATAGGACAACTGATAGAGGATAGTCTGCGCCAAATCAAGCAAGGACTTTCACCGCAGGAACGGTATGTAACGAAAGCCTTGATGAAAGTCAGAAACGGCATGCGGATAAAGCCCGTTCAATAATACACACTGTATATATAATCACTCAAACCAAGAAATTATGTTTTCAAAATTCTTCATAGACCGTCCCATATTCTCAACTGTACTGGCATTACTCATCGTCGTAGCAGGATTGGTCACACTGGGCATTCTACCCATTGCGCAATATCCGGACATTACACCGCCTACCGTACAGGTAAGCGCTGTCTATCCCGGAGCCAATGCCCAGACGGTGGCTCAAACCGTCGGCATTCCTATTGAGCAGCAAGTCAACGGAGTAGACGGGATGCTTTATATGTCCTCCAATTCATCCTCATCAGGAGCATATTCGCTTACCATCACTTTTGCAGTAGGTACAGATATCGACATGGCTACCGTACAAGTGCAAAACAGAGTTAGTGTGGCTCAGTCATCACTGCCCACCCCTGTAGTGGTACAGGGAGTTACGGTACAGAAAAAATCTAGTAATATCGTTATGTTCCTGACAATGAAGTCTGACAACAAAAATTACGATGGTCTTTACCTCAGCAACTATGCAAAACTGAATCTTGTGGACCAATTGACCCGTGTATCCGGTGTGGGTGCAGTCAATGTAATGGGGGCAGGGGACTACTCCATGCGTATCTGGCTTGACCCTGCCGCTATGCGTATTCGCAATCTCTCGCCTACAGATGTTTATCAGGCTATTCAGACACAAAATGTAGAGGTTAGTGCCGGAAATGTAGGACAATCTACCGGAAATGACAACAAAAATGCCTATCAATACAGCCTGACTGTAAAGGGGCGGCTAACCTCACCCGAAGAATTCGGTAACATTATCCTTCGTACGGAAAGCGGCGGGAGGATTCTCCGTCTGCGTGATGTAGCCCATATAGACCTGGGCTCGGCATCTTATAGTGTTGTCTCTCAGCTGGACGGGAATCCTACGGCTGCCATCGCCATCTATCAACAACCGGGCAGCAATTCATTGGACGTATCAAAAGGCGTCAAAGCAAAAATGCAGGAATTATCACAGAATTTCCCGGCAGGTATACAGTATAATGTAACGCTCGACACAACAGACGTTATCCATGCGTCCATTGATGAAGTAATGGTAACTTTCTTTGAAACAACGCTATTGGTAGTACTTGTAATCTTCCTCTTTCTGCAAAACTGGCGGGCCGTTATCATTCCTTGTATCACGATACCTGTTTCACTGATTGGTACGCTGGCAATCATGTCGTTATTCGGTTTCTCTATCAATACATTAACACTATTCGGACTGATATTGGCGGTTGCCATCGTGGTGGATGATGCTATTGTGGTTGTAGAAAACTCCACGCGTCTGTTGGATACCGGGCGATATACGGCACGGCAAGCCGTAACGGAAGCAATGAGAGAGATTACAGGTCCTATCGTGGGGGTGGTTTTGGTATTGCTTGCCGTATTTATCCCTACCACGCTTGTCAGCGGAATATCGGGACAATTGTACAAACAGTTTGCCTTGACCATTGCAGCCAGTACCGTACTAAGCGGTATCAACTCACTGACACTGACACCTGCACTCTGCGCATTAATGCTTCAACCCACCAAACCCTCGAAGTTCCCTCTGTATAAAGGATTTAACCTTTTGTACGACAAGACGCAAAGAGTGTATGACAAAATTGTGGGCCATTTGTTGCAACGACCTCTTGTTGCAGTAGCTTCCTATGCTGTATTTACAATAATCGCTGTGTTGTTGTTCGTTAAGTGGCCCTCTACTTTTATACCGGAAGAAGATGACGGATATTTCCTCGCTGTTGTGCAACTTCCACCGGCATCAAGCTTGGAACGCACGCAAGAAGTGGGAAAACAAATCAATGTTTTGCTCGACACTTATCCCGAAGTAAAGGATTATATCGGTATATCCGGCTTTTCCGTTATGGGCGGGGGAGAACAGAGCAATGCCGCCACCTACTTCGTTGTTCTGAAAAATTGGGATGAACGCAAAGGGAAGAAACATACGGCATCAGCCATCGTCAACCGTTTCAATATGGAAGCCTACAGCATTCAGGAAGCTGAGGTCTTTGCAATGGTTCCGCCTGCCATTCCCGGACTGGGGGCCACCGGCGGGTTGCAACTGCAATTGGAAGACCGTAACAACCTTGGTGCCACCGAAATGCAACGTGCCGTAGAAACTTTAATGGAACACTATCGTGAGTATCCGGCCCTGGCATCTGTCAGCAGCCAATATCAAGCAAATGTACCTCAGTATTTCCTGAATATAGACCGCGACAAAGTGCAATTGATGGGCATACAGTTGAACAGCGTTTTCACCGCCTTAGGATATTATATGGGGGAAGCCTATGTTAACGACTACGTACAGTTCGGACGCATTTATCAAGTGAAGCTGGGGGCCGGCGACCGCGCCCAACGTGTTATTGACGATGTACTCAAATTAAGTGTACCTAATGCTTCGGGAGAAATGGTCCCTTTCTCTTCTTTCACACAGATAGACGAACAACTGGGTATGGATCAAATCAACCGATATAATATGTACTCTACCGCATCCATTACCTGCAATGCAGCTCCGGGAAGCAGTTCCGGAGAAGCTATCAAGCAAGCGGAGAGTCTAATAAAGAATCAACTCGGCAATGAATTCGGCTACGAATGGACTTCTGTTGCCTATCAAGAAACGCAGGCGGGAACAACTACAACTGTCGTTTTTATCATGGCGCTATTAGTGGCTTTCCTCGTACTCGCCGCACAATACGAAAGCTGGACCAGCCCGGTATCTGCTGTAATGGGGCTTCCGGTAGCATTGCTCGGCGCAATGCTGGGTTGTTATGTAATGGGAACTCCGGTCAGCATCTACACTCAGATCGGTATAATTCTGTTAGTGGCGCTATCCGCCAAAAACGGTATCCTGATTGTGGAATTCGCACGTGATTTTCGTGCACAAGGCAACAGTATCCGTGATGCTGCATTCCAGGCGGGACACATCCGGCTTCGTCCTATTCTGATGACCTCATTGGCATTTGTACTGGGAGTTATGCCACTTCTGTTCGCTACAGGAGCAGGAGCGGAAAGTCGTGTTGCTCTTGGAGCGGCAGTAGTGTTCGGTATGGCACTAAATACATTACTTGCAACGGTTTATATCCCCAATTTCTATGAACTAATGCAAAAACTGCAAGAAAAGTTCGGAAAGAATAAAGGTAAATAAAAAAATACAGTTTCCCTATTTTGAATTAATTCCATATATTTGCAGATTAAGCAAATGTATGAAATTAATAATATGGGGCTTAGATATACTTTTATATATGTGTTGTATTTCAGTATAAGCATCGCTTTACAAGCGCAACAGCAAACATTAGAAAGCAAAATTGACAATTTCCTCAAAGGGAAAAAAGCCACGGTGGGCGTGGCTGTACTGACAGACCGGAACGAAATCCTACTGTACAATAACAAAATGAACTATCCGTTGCTAAGCGTATTCAAGTTCCACGTAGCCCTGGCTGTATTGGACAAGATGAATAGACAGGAAACTCCATTAGACCACATCATCCATGTTAAAGCATCTCAGTTACAGCCAAATACTTACAGCCCGTTACGGCAAAAATACCCCAATCAAGACCTCAATATCTCATTAGGAGAACTTTTACAATACAGCATCTCTCTAAGCGATAACAATGCTTGTGATATTCTCATAAAATATGCCGGTGGAATAGGGCATATCCATCAGTACATTAAGAAGTTAGATATTAATGATTTCAACTTGTCCGAAACGGAAGATTCCATGCACCGGAATCCCTCAAAGGCATATCTGAATTGGAGTACTCCCTATGAAATGGTACAACTGCTAAGAATAGCTGACGAAAAGGAACTATTTGCCCCCGTATACAAGGATTTTTTATGGAATACCATGATAGCAACCAGTACCGGGAGCAATAAACTAAAGGGATTATTACCTTCCAACGCAATTGTAGGGCATAAGACAGGCTCTTCCGATCGTAATTCGGAGGGTGTGAAAATTGCAGATAATGATGCCGGAGTCGTAATCACGCCTGATGGAAAGAAATATTATATCGCTGTTTTTGTAATGAACTCAAGTGAGACAGACGATGAGAATGCCGCCATTATCGCCCGTATCTCTCGAATGGTATACGATGAAATACCTATCTGGAAGCCGTCCTTAGAGGGAGAAAGATGAGTATATCAAAGGCTTGTGTAGTCAGGAATGTTTTGTAAGAAAGTATAATTATTCCGCTCATAGTCCATACGACAGCAATAATGCCTGATACCATTGCTCACTATCAGATAGTCCACTTTCAGCACCATATTATAGCGGGTAATCTGATCGAAAACCTTTTGAGTGATTTCTACTTCAGGAGCTTTATATTCTATAATCATACGCGCTGTAAGGTCTCTTCTGTAAAGCACTGTATCACAACGTTTTTTAGTACCATTTAACTGTACCTGTACCTCGTTTGCCATAAGTGCCTGCGGATAACCCTTATGTGCCATAAGAAAGTGCACAAAATGCTGTCGTACCCACTCCTCCGGAGTCAAAGCAACATATCGGCGACGGATAACATCAAAAATACTTCTTTTTCCATCCCTGGCAATAATCTTGGCATCAAACGCCGGCAGATTCAATGAGAACATTCTACTTTAATTTCTTGTTTTTACTTTTTTATTGTATTTTTGTGAGTTAAATAATCGCTTCCTAATGACTTTAGGGAACAAATTTAATAAAATCTTATGAAAACAAAAGAAGAAATCGTAGCTAATTGGCTACCCCGTTACACAAAACGTAACCTGGAAGATTTTGGAGAGTATATCCTGTTGACTAACTTCAACAAGTATGTAGAAATTTTCGCTGAAAAATTCAATGTTCCTATTCTTGGCAAAGACGCCAATATGATTTCTGCCAGTGCGGAAGGCATGACTATTATCAATTTCGGAATGGGAAGCCCTAATGCCGCCATTATCATGGATTTATTAAGTGCCATCAAACCCAAAGCGTGTCTGTTTCTGGGCAAGTGCGGGGGCATAGACAAGAAAAATAGAATAGGGGATCTTATCCTTCCAATCGCCGCTATCCGCGGTGAAGGTACCTCAAACGACTATTTTCCGCCGGAAGTGCCGTCGCTGCCAGCATTTATGTTACAGCGTGCCGTTTCTTCTGCCATCCGTGACTATGCCCGCGATTACTGGACCGGTACTGTATACACCACCAACCGCCGCATTTGGGAGCATGATGAAGATTTTAAAGAGTATCTCAAGAAAACCCGTGCCATGGCAGTCGATATGGAGACGGCAACCTTGTTCAGTTGCGGTTTTGCCAATCATATTCCAACCGGTGCCTTGCTGTTAGTATCCGACCAGCCCATGATTCCGGAAGGCGTCAAGACCGATAAAAGCGATAGCATAGTAACTCAAAAGTATGTAACAGAGCATGTTGAAATAGGTATCGCATCTCTACGTATGATTATTGATGAAAAGAAAACGGTAAAACATCTAAAATTCGACTGGTAAAACCAAGAAACATGGCAAAGCAAGAAATTACATGTGACGACATCATAAAGGAGCTAAAAACCGGACAATATCGCCCTATCTACTATTTAATGGGGGAAGAACCGTATTACATCGATCTCATTTCAGATTATATAACAAATAATGTACTGAACGAAACCGAAAAGGAATTCAACTTAACCGTTGTATATGGCGCAGATGTAGATGTGGCTACAATCATCAATGCCGCCAAGCGCTATCCAATGATGTCCGAACACCAAGTAGTAGTAGTGAAGGAAGCACAGAATATACGCAATATGGAGGAACTTTCCTACTATCTTCAAAAGCCCTTGCTATCCACCATATTGGTAATATGCCACAAACATGGCGTATTGGACAGAAGGAAAAAGCTTGCTGCTGAAATAGAGAAGTCCGGTATACTGTTTGAATCCAAAAAAGTAAAAGATGCCCAACTACCGGCATTCATCACATCTTATATGAAGCGTAAGGGAGTAGACCTTGAACCCAAAGCAACTTCCATGCTTGCCGACTTTGTAGGAACCGATCTCAGCCGCCTTACCGGTGAACTAGAAAAGCTTATTATTACACTTCCAAAAGGTCAGACACGAGTCACCCCTGAACTAATAGAGCATAATATCGGAATCAGCAAGGATTATAATAACTTTGAACTTCGTAGCGCCATTGTAGAAAAGGATGTTTTAAAGGCTAATAGAATAATAAAATATTTTGAAGAAAATCCAAAAACCAATCCAATTCAAATGACTTTATCTTTACTTTTTGGCTTCTTTTCCAACTTAATGCTGGCTTATTATGCTCCTGAAAAGTCAGAGCAGGGTATTGCCGCATTCTTAGGTTTAAAAAGTCCATGGCAGTCTCGTGAATACCTCAGTGCCATGCGGAAATATAATGGGGTAAAGACCATGCAAATCATTGGAGAAATACGATATACAGATGCCAAATCTAAAGGAGTAGGAAACTCTTCATTAAACGATGGCAATCTATTGCGAGAGTTGGTCTTTAAAATCTTGCATTGATTTCCACATTTATGCTTCTCTTTATATAAAAGAAGGAAATATAAAAATAACTCATTTCTATATCATTTTGTCACATTTAGGGGGGATTTCCCCCTTTTTTCTATTATCATGATTTCTCGATAGTATAAAGAGAGAGAGAATAAGTTGTAATACAATAAAATACATAGAATATAATCCTCTGAGAATCGTTTTTTTCTAATCATTCGGACTTTTATACAGAAAGAAAGCAAAGATTTCATTTTGCGACATTACAAATTAGTAAAAGATTAGTTCATTTCTATTTTGTCACCCATTTTCATTTAAAAAGAATTTCTCCCATTGAGTTTATTAAACTTAATGGGAGAAATAGTTGTATAACACAACCATGATATATCACCTATGTAAAAAAGGACAGATACACAGATACATACCACAACTGTAATATATTACAAACATAAATATATCAGTATTAATATATTTGTAAAATAAGTTATTTACAAACACAATACACACCATTACATTTTCATCGAATAAACTATTAACTACACTAATATATATATTTACCACACTGTAAACCTGATGTATACAATATTTTATTGTACTAATAGATTATAAACACTAGAGATATGATTAAAACATCTGTAATTAATGCCTTATAACAAGTTTTATATTGATATATATTATTATATATCAATACAATATGCAAATATATTAAAGTTTATATCGTGGTTGTTTTTTGTATATTCCAAGCATTTACAAAACAAAACAACACATATGTAAAGCAATAGAATACTTTTGTAATTTTATTAATATCACATTTTTAATTTGCTTTTGTAAATTCTATTTTTTACTTTTGTGATTAAATTAAAAAGAGATACAATTGTAATAATATCTACAACATGAGTATAAAGGACAGATTCAAGATGATAATGGACCGGGAACAATTGACTGCAGGAGCATTTGCTGAAAGCATAGATGTAGCTCAAGCTACTATCTCCCATATTTTAAGTTCCCGTAATAATCCAAGTACGGAAGTCATTCTAAAACTGCACAAGCGATATAATGACATCAACCTTGAATGGCTTCTGACAGGAAAAGGAAATATGAGCAATAACTCTCCAACTGCTGACGATGGCGGATTTGACTACCCTTTATTCGCTGACAATCCGGAAAACCTGTCCAACAAGACGGATATACCGGAAAATCGCAAGGAAATCGCATTAGAAACGGTACAAAAAGCACCTAAAGAGATTGTAAAACAGGAGATTATCTATAAAGAAAGACCACCCAGAAAAATAACTGAAATAAGAATATTCTTTGATGATAATACGTATGAGACATTCAAACCGGAAAATTAAAGGGCAACTACGGCTATTTACACAAATTCCCGTATCTTTGCAGCCAAAAGATAATTCTTCTTTATAGATAATATGAAAAAATATATTTTAGATCTGACAGTGACTGAGAACGTCCGGCTGCATACCAACTATGTGCTGCTGAAATTGACTTCCTCGTCCCTGCTCCCGGAAATGCTTCCGGGACAATTTGCAGAGATTCGCGTAGACAGTTCACCCAGTACTTTCTTGCGACGCCCTATCTCTATTAATTATGTAGATAAACAAAGGAATGAGGTATGGTTCCTAATTCAACTTGTAGGAGATGGAACCAGGCGCTTAGGTGAAGCAAAACAAGGAGATGTAATCAATGTAGTGCTTCCATTAGGAAATGGCTTCACAATGCCTGAAAAGCCCTCAGAGAAGCTTTTGTTAGTGGGTGGTGGTGTAGGTACGGCACCGATGTTGTATTTAGGCGAGCAATTGGCTAAAAACGGAAGCAAACCCATCTTCTTATTAGGTGCCAGAAGCGACAAGGATTTGCTGCAATTAGAAGAATTTGCTGCCTACGGAGAAGTATATACTACCACGGAAGACGGTAGTCATGGCGAAAAAGGATATGTTACCCAACATTCCATATTAAATAAGGTGAACTTCGAGCAAATATATACCTGCGGTCCTAAACCAATGATGATATCTGTAGCTAAATATGCCAAAAGTAAAGGCATTAATTGTGAAGTATCTTTAGAAAACATGATGGCATGTGGCATAGGCGCTTGTTTATGTTGTGTGGAAAACACTACAGAAGGTCATTTATGTGTATGTAAAGAAGGTCCGGTTTTTAATATAAACAAACTATTATGGCAGATTTAAGTGTAAACATTGGCGAATTGCAAATGAAAAATCCGGTAATGACAGCATCCGGAACCTTTGGATATGGTGAAGAGTTCGCCGATTTCATCGATATATCGCGAATAGGCGGTATTATTGTAAAGGGCACTACTCTTCACAAACGTGAAGGGAACCCATATCCGCGTATGGCAGAGACTCCTTCCGGTATGTTAAACGCTGTGGGACTGCAAAATAAGGGTGTGCATTACTTTGTTGAACATATCTATCCGCGTATTAAAGATATAAAAACCAATATGATTGTAAATGTTTCAGGTTCTGCTATTGAAGATTACATGGAAACAGCTGCAATCATTAATGAACTTGTAAATATTCCTGCCATAGAACTAAACATATCCTGCCCTAATGTGAAGCAAGGTGGAATGGCATTTGGTGTTACAGCCAAAGGAGCTGAAGAAGTGGTAAAAGCCGTACGCTCAGTTTACAAAAAGACACTTATCGTAAAACTGTCACCCAATGTCACAGACATCACAGAGATAGCACGTGCAGCCGAAAATGGCGGTGCGGACAGCGTATCGCTCATCAATACCCTATTGGGAATGGCTGTAGACGCAGAATGCAGACGTCCCATCCTTTCTACGGTGACAGGCGGTATGTCCGGAGCGGCAGTGAAACCTATTGCACTCCGTATGGTATGGCAAGTTGCTAAGGCAGTAAAAATACCTGTCATAGGTTTAGGGGGCATCATGAATTGGAAAGATGCCGTAGAATTTATGCTCGCAGGTGCCTCGGCTATCCAGATTGGTACAGCAAACTTTATCGATCCGGCAATTACTGTGAAGGTTGCAGAAGGTATTGATGACTACCTAAATAGACATGGATATAAGTCTGTTAAAGAAATAATTGGCGCACTTGAGGTATGACAAATTACAAAGCATAGTCATTCGCAAGCTATTTTGATAAAAAAGGACATTCAAATTGAATGTCCTTTTTCTTTTTATTTACATCTTACAGATTACTCGCCTAACAAATCAGGACGTAACTTCCGGGTTCTCTCAAGAGATTGTTGCAACTCCCATTCCTTTATTTTAGCTTCATGGCCTGATAGTAAAATATCCGGAACTTTCCAACCTTTATAATCAGCCGGACGCGTATAGACAGGAGCGGCCAAAAGATTATCTTGGAAAGAATCGGAAAGGGCTGATTGTTCATCAGAGATAACTCCCGGTATAATACGTACAATCGCATCGGCCATAACGGCAGCCGCCAATTCGCCACCGGTCAGCACATAGTCTCCAATACTGATTTCTTTCGTTATGAGATGTTCGCGAATACGATAATCAATCCCCTTGAAATGTCCGCAAAGGATAATGAGATTCTTTGCGAGAGATAGCGTATTAGCCATAGGCTGATTGAACTGTTCGCCGTCCGGAGTTGTAAAAATCACCTCGTCATACTCCCGCTCCGCCTTCAAGGTATTGATACAACGTTCTATGGGTTCTATCTTCATAACCATTCCGGCAAACCCGCCAAAAGGATAATCATCTACCCGGCGATATTTATCTTCGGTATAATCACGAAGATTATGAATATGGATTTCTGCAAGCCCCTTGTTCTGAGCACGTTTCATTATGGAGCAATTGAAGAATCCTTCAATCATTTCCGGCAAAACAGTAATGATGTCAATACGCATATATTTAATTTTTCTGCAAAAATAGTGTAAGTTAGGAGTAAAAGCAAAAAATATTCGGGAGAAACCCGTATTTTTGCGTTCAAACTCCAGAATCATTATGACAATAAAAGAAAAGATAGACCAACTGCGCGCCGACTTACATCGGCATAACTATAATTATTACGTATTGAATGCTCCCGAAATATCTGATAAAGAGTTCGATGACAGGATGCGTGAATTACAGGAACTTGAAAAAGAACATCCGGAATACCAAGACGAAAATTCACCTACCATGCGTGTGGGAAGTGACTTGAATAAGAATTTCACTCAGATAGCTCACAAATACCCTATGCTTTCATTGGGAAATACCTATTCAGAAAATGAAGTGACAGACTTTTACGACCGAGTGAAGAAAGCCTTGAATGAAGATTTTGAGATATGTTGTGAGCTAAAATACGATGGTACATCCATTTCACTGACTTACGAAAATGGCAAACTGGTACGTGCCGTAACTCGCGGTGACGGTGAAAAAGGAGATGACGTAACGGATAATGTAAAAACAATCCGTACCATACCATTAATACTCCACGGCAATTACCCTCCGTTATTTGAAATCAGAGGAGAAATATTAATGCCTTGGGAAGTGTTTGAAAAGTTGAACAGGGAAAAGGAAGCGCGTGAGGAACCGCTTTTCGCTAATCCACGCAATGCAGCTTCCGGAACTTTAAAGCTGCAAAATTCCGCCATTGTAGCCTCTCGGAAGCTTGATGCCTATTTGTACTATCTGCTGGGAGAAGAGCTACCTTGTGACGGTCATTATGAAAATCTGCAGGCAGCAGCCGGCTGGGGATTTAAAATCTCGGAACACACGAAAAAGGCGCACAGCCTTGAGGAAGTATTTGAATATATCAGATATTGGGATACCGAACGCAAGAACTTGCCGGTAGCGACAGACGGTATTGTTCTAAAAGTCAACAGTATGCGCCAACAGAAAAATCTCGGTTTTACTGCAAAATCTCCCCGGTGGGCAATAGCATATAAGTTTCAGGCAGAACGGGCTTTGACTCGCCTAAATAAAGTCACTTATCAAGTAGGGCGCACCGGAGCTGTAACCCCCGTCGCTAATTTAGACCCGGTACAACTGTCCGGTACTATTGTAAAAAGGGCTTCTCTGCACAATGCCGACATTATCGAAGGGCTGGATTTACATATCGGAGACATGGTTTACGTAGAGAAAGGCGGGGAAATCATTCCTAAAATCACGGGAGTAGACAAAGATGCACGCTGTATGCTTATCGGCGAAAAAGTGAGGTTTATCACTCATTGTCCCGAATGTGGCAGCAAGTTGATACGCTACGAAGGAGAAGCTGCCCACTACTGTCCTAACGAAACGTCCTGCCCACCTCAGATTAAAGGTAAGATAGAGCATTTTATCAGCCGTAAGGCTATGAATATCGACGGATTAGGCCCGGAAACTGTAGATATGTTCTATCGTTTGGGCTTAATTAAGAATACGGCAGATTTATATCAGCTCACGGCAGATGATATTAAAAACTTGGATCGTATGGGTGAGAAATCAGCGGAGAATATCATCAAAGGAATCGAAGCGAGCAAAGAAGTTCCATTTGAAAGAGTGCTCTTTGCCTTGGGTATCCGCTTTGTAGGAGAAACGGTAGCCAAGAAAATAGCCAAATCCTTTAACGATATAGACGAACTGGAAAATGCAAACCTCGAAAAACTGATAAATATCGATGAAATCGGGGAAAAAATAGCGCAAAGCATTCTGGCATACTTCGCAAACCCATTGAACCGAGAGTTGGTGGAACGTTTGAAATCCACCGGATTACAACTCTATCGCAGAGAAGAGGATTTAAGCGGATATACGGATAAACTGGCGGGACAGGCTATTGTTATAAGCGGTGTGTTCACACATCATTCAAGAGACGAATACAAAGAGTTGATAGAAAAAAATGGCGGAAAGAATGTCGGCAGTATCTCTGCCAAGACCAGTTTTATACTGGCAGGGGAAAATATGGGTCCGGCCAAATTGGAGAAAGCTCACAAGCTGGGCATAAGGATTATGAGCGAAGATGAGTTTTTAACGCTTATATCCTAACAAATTTCTACAAAAAACTTTTTTATGGCTTATATTTGTATGGCAAATCGAAAAAAATCGTACTTTTGCGAGTCGTTTAATTAGAGATTACTTTATAATACTCATGATACAAACTAGATTGAAAGGAATGGGGGTAGCGCTGATTACTCCATTTAAAGAGGATGAAAGCGTTGATTACGATGCATTGATGCGTTTAGTAGACTATCAGCTTCAAAACAACACTGATTTTTTATGCGTGCTTGGCACTACGGCAGAAACTCCAACTCTGAATGAAGAGGAAAAAAAGAAAATCAAGAAGATGGTTATCGAGCGTGTGAATGGAAAAATACCTATTCTGCTTGGAGTAGGCGGAAATAATACTCGCGCTATAGTAGAAACTCTGAAAAATGATGATTTTACAGGGGTAGATGCTATTCTATCTGTTGTTCCATACTACAATAAGCCTTCTCAAGAAGGAATATACCAGCACTATAAAGCGATTTCCGAGGCTACCGACCTTCCGATTGTGCTCTATAATGTACCGGGACGTACCGGTGTAAATATGAAAGCCGAAACAACCCTGCGTATTGCACGCGACTTTAAGAACGTAATCGCAATTAAAGAAGCATCAGGCGATATCAGCCAGATGGACGACATCATAAAAAACAAACCAGCTAATTTTGACGTTATTTCGGGCGATGACGGCATTACCTTCCCCTTAATTACCTTAGGGGCAGTTGGCATCATCTCGGTCATTGGAAATGCCTTTCCGCGCGAATTTAGCCGCATGGTACGTCTGGCATTGCAAGGAGACTATCAAAATGCGTTGACTATACATCACAAATTTGCAGAATTGTTTAAATTGCTCTTTGTAGACGGCAACCCTGCCGGAGTAAAAGCCATGCTGAATGCAATGGGAATGATTGAAAATAAACTTCGCTTACCTTTAGTGCCCACCAGAATCACTACTTTTGAAGCTATGCGCAAAATATTGGACGAATTGAATATTAAATGCTAAATGCAACTTATATAAGCTGTAAGCCTCGTAGATTATACGGGGCTTTTTTATTGCAAGAATAGCCTATACTCTCTATATTTTTTGTAGACTGATATGATGTATATCAAAATCCGGTTTGATATACATCATATCTATTTTTCATACGATGAAAAAAATCTTTTCATGCAGGTTAAAAGATAAGGCTTTCTTTTTATATAGACTGACTATGTTGTATGCATAAAAAAG
>ENA-OWPN01000076-OWPN01000076.1-human-gut-metagenome-genome-assembly--contig:-NODE-76-length-170900-cov-20.393556_pt1 | contig 170900 bp, 128 predicted proteins | sample MGYA00248266_ERZ651850 | MGnify/ENA primary metagenome ERZ651850 (study PRJEB26924, sample SAMEA4378296) | human gut metagenome | biome: human gut; feature: human-associated habitat; material... | reverse complement strand
TTCAGTACTCCGTAGAAAGGTTTCAGCGCATTGCGGTATTCCTTCTGCAACTCCTGATTGCCGATGGCCTGCAACATAGGTTTGTCGTATTCATCCACAAGGATTACAACACGCTGCCCCGTCTGTTCGCAAGCACGCTTAATGATTCCGGCAAAACGCAAGGAAAACGTACGTTCAGAAATTTCAGCCCCATAAAGTTTCTCCCATTCGGCAAGGTTCTTCTCCAGTATATTACCTAAACTTTCGGGTGTATCATACCTTTCGATATTCAAATCCAGATGCAATATGGGATATTCAATCCAGTCTTTCTCCAACTTCTCAATAGCCAAACCTGTAAACAACTCCTTCTTCCCTTGAAAATAAGCCTCGAGGGTAGATATGAGCAAGCTCTTGCCGAAGCGGCGCGGACGGCTGAGGAAGTAGTAACGCCCCGTCTTCACCAACTGATAAACCAATGCTGTTTTATCAATGTAGAAAAATCCGTCTTTGCGAAGACTCTCAAAGTTCTGAATACCGATAGGATAGATTTTGTTGCCCATATTCTTATGATTTACTATAACCTTTACGCACATTATAAAGCAAAGGTACAAAAAAAACTGCATCAACCACCCTTAAACAGCTATTAAATTTTCAGCCGCACAGAACAGCCCGCAAAGCTGCCGGCGCATTGAAATAAATCTTAATCTTACGCAAGTGAGACAAAAAAACAGCTTCATTTCAAGATAAATACGTATATTTGCCCGCTAACATGGAGAAAGAGTACTTTAGCGTACTTTCGCAGGAAGAGCTGAAATAAACGCCCCGGAGTTATTAACAAAACAGGCGACTTTTCAACCGTTTTTGCAATCTTTCTCTTTTTTAGTAGGTGCTATTCGGAATTATCACTTATTTCGCTGCCAATAAACATTGAAATTATGGGAAAAATAATTGCTTTGGCAAATCAAAAAGGTGGTGTAGGAAAAACAACAACGACCATTAATCTTGCAGCTTCTCTCGCCACACTTGAAAAGAAAGTTCTTGTTGTAGACGCAGACCCTCAGGCAAACGCCTCATCCGGGTTGGGCGTAGACATCAAGCAGGCAGAATGTACTATCTATGAATGTATTATAGACCGTGCCAATGTGCGCGACGCTATCCACGACACAGAGATTGATACATTGAAGGTTATTTCCTCCCACATCAATCTGGTAGGTGCCGAAATAGAAATGCTCAACCTCAAAAACCGGGAAAAGATACTGAAAGAAGTGCTTGCCCCGCTAAAAGAAGAGTTTGATTATATCTTGATAGATTGCTCTCCGTCATTAGGGCTGATTACAATCAATGCGCTTACGGCCGCCGACTCGGTCATTATCCCCGTGCAGGCCGAATACTTTGCACTGGAAGGCATCAGCAAGCTGCTGAACACCATTAAAATCATCAAGTCCAAGCTGAACCCCGCACTCGAAATCGAAGGATTCCTGCTGACCATGTACGATTCGCGCCTGCGACAAGCCAACCAGATATACGATGAAGTAAAACGCCACTTCCAAGAACTGGTGTTCAGCACCGTTATCCAACGCAATGTAAAACTGAGCGAAGCGCCCAGCTACGGATTGCCCACCATCCTGTACGATGCAGACTCCACCGGAGCCAAAAACCACATCGCACTGGCAAAAGAATTAATCAGCCACAACGAGAAGTAAAACGCCCGTATGGCAAGAAAGCAAATAGTAAATCGTAAAACAGTAATAAATAGATGGCACAGAAAAGAAATGCATTAGGACGTGGGCTGGACGCCTTGCTCTCTATGGATGAGGTGCAGACCGAAGGTTCTTCCTCTATCAATGAAATAGAATTGTCGAAGATTGCCGTCAACCCCAATCAGCCCCGCCGCGAGTTCGACCAAACAGCGCTGCAGGAGCTTGCCGATTCTATTGCAGAGATTGGCATCATCCAGCCTATCACCCTGCGCAAGCTATCCGATGACGAATATCAGATTATTGCCGGCGAACGCCGCTTCCGCGCTTCACAAATAGCCGGACTGACGAGCATCCCCGCCTACATCCGTACTGCCGATGACGAGAATGTCATGGAAATGGCGCTCATCGAGAACATACAGCGAGAAGACCTGAACTCTGTGGAAATTGCGCTTGCCTACCAACACCTGTTGGAGCAATACGGACTGACCCAAGAACGCCTGAGCGAACGCATAGGCAAGAAACGTACCACCATCGCCAACTACCTGCGCCTGCTCAAATTGCCGGCTCCCATCCAGATGGGACTGCAAAACAAGCAGATAGATATGGGACACGCCCGTGCACTGATAACACTGGGCGACCCCAAACTGCAAGTGAAGATTTTTGAGGAAATACTCGAACAGGGCTATTCCGTCCGCAAAGTAGAGGAAATCGTAAAATCATTGAACGAGGGCGAAGCCGTGAAAAGCGGCGGCCGGAAGATTGCCCCCAAACGCGCCAAACTGCCTGAGGAATTCAATATGCTGAAGAAACAGCTTTCCGGTTTCTTCAGTACCAAAGTACAGCTGACCTGCTCTGAAAAAGGAAAAGGCAAAATCAGTATCCCGTTCAGTAACGAAGAAGAATTGGAACGTATCATCGGTATTCTTGATACGCTGAAAAATAAATGACGAAAAGAAGAAGAATATATCAAATCAGTATCGCCCTGCTGCTCTGCTTCATACAGACGGCAGGGATTGCTATGTATGGCCAGAACCGTCCGCGCGCTGCCTCAAAAAGAATACACAGGCAGCAGACGGACTCCCTCAACTCCGTACGACAAACCGTTACTTCGGCAGACAGCATCGCCACCGTCGACAGCATTGCAGCCGAGAATAAAAAGAAACTGTTGGAAATGACCTCTTCCCCTACTTTGAAAGAACAGGAAGTACCGACCGACAGCCTCAAAAGAGAAATAAACCGGAAAGTATGGGTTCCCAACCCAACAAAAGCAACTTGGCTGGCGCTTGTGATTCCCGGCGGCGGGCAAATCTATAACCGGAAATACTGGAAACTGCCTATATTTTACGGCGGTTTTGCCGGATGCGCTTATGCCCTGACGTGGAATGGCAAGATGTACAAAGACTACTCCAACGCATACAAGGACGCAATGAACGGCAATATGCAATCCAGCAGTATCACCGACTTGCTGCCACCCGGATATAGCATCTCCGAGACCCAGCTGAAGGAATTGTTGCGCAAACGAAAAGACACTTACCGCAGATACCGCGACTTAAGCATCTTTGCATTTATCGGGGTGTACCTGCTGTCCGTCATAGATGCTTACGTAGACGCCGAGTTGTCCAACTTCGACATCAGTCCCGACCTCAGCATGAAGGTAGAGCCAACCGTCATCAACAACCAAATGAGCAACTCGTCCAACCGCTCCGTTGGATTGCAGTGCAGCTTCCGCTTTTAAAAACAAATAAAACAGATTTATCCATGACAAATAAACCCACATACATGAAAAGAATAATCATAGGTTCCTCACTTTTGTTCAGCATATTGCTTGCTGCTCCGCAGGCGTATGCCCAAGAGAGCGTAGACGTAATTATTCATGAAAACGGAACGGAACGCCGGGAAGTCATAGACCTGCCCAAGAGCATGACTTACCCCGTAGACAGCCTGCTAAATGACTGGAAGGCAAAAAACTACATCGATTTAGGAAAAGATTGCAGCACCTCTACCGTAAATCCGGAATTCAGCGACTCGATATACATCGATCGGCTCTCACGTATGCCGACCATCATGGAGATGCCGTACAATGAAATCGTACGCAAATTCATCGATATGTACACAGGACGCCTCCGCAACCAAGTAGCCTTCATGCTAAGCGCCTGTAATTTCTATATGCCCATCTTCGAAGAAGCGCTCGACACATACGGCCTGCCGCTGGAACTGAAATACCTGCCGATTATTGAATCGGCCCTCAATCCCTCAGCTATCTCCCGTGCAGGAGCTTCCGGCCTTTGGCAATTCATGCTGAACACAGGCAAGATATACGGTTTGGAGAGCAACAGCCTTGTAGACGAGCGCCGCGACCCGATAAAAGCAACGTGGGCCGCCGCACGCTACCTAAAAGATATGTACGCCATTTACCAAGACTGGAATTTGGTAATCGCCGCTTACAACTGCGGTCCCGGCACAATCAACAAAGCCATTCGTCGCGCAGGCGGCAAGACAGATTATTGGGAAATATACAATTATCTGCCCAAAGAAACACGGGGATATGTGCCCGCCTTTATAGCCGCCAACTACGTAATGACTTATTACTGCAAACACAACATCTGCCCGATGGAAACCAATATTCCGGATGCTACGGACACCATACAGGTGAACCGCAATTTGCACTTCGAGCAAATCACGGATATTTGCGGCATCAACATAGATGAAGTCAAGAGCCTGAATCCCCAATATAAAAAAAGTATTATTCCGGGAGACAGCAAACCTCAAACGCTCCGCCTGCCGATAAACTACATCAGTACTTTTATTGACAGCCAAGATACTATTTACGCCCACCGCAGCGCAGAACTGTTTAAGAACCGCAGAACGGTTTCCGTTGCAGACAATCGCAGCAAGGTACGCAGCAGCAAAGGAAAAAGCTCTTCACAAGGCAACGCAACCTACCACAAGATACGTAGCGGCGAAACTTTGTCGACCATCGCCCGCAAATATGGCGTCACCGTCAATCAGATAAAAAGCTGGAATGGATTGAGCAGCACAAAAATCAATGCAGGAAAGAGACTGAAGATTTACAAATAAATACATAAATGCTTGCCCGGTGTTGAAAATTGCTTATTTTTGCAAAAAGTGAAGAAGAAAGGAGAAACAGTATATGGAAGAGAGCGTAAGCCAGAAGGAGAAAGAGAAAGCCGAAGAAGAAATGATTGAACAGGCATTCCAAGAACTGTTGAACGACTATTTGGCAACCAAACACCGCAAGCGTATAGAAATTATAACCAAGGCATTCAATTTTGCCAACCAAGCGCATAAGGGAATCAAGCGTCGTTCGGGTGAACCTTACATCATGCACCCCATCGCCGTTGCAAAGATTGTCTGCAACGAGATAGGGCTTGGTTCCACTTCCATCTGTTCCGCCCTGCTGCATGACGTAGTGGAAGATACCGACTATACCGTTGAGGATATAGAAAACATCTTCGGCCCCAAGATTGCCCAGATTGTTGACGGGCTTACCAAAATATCAGGAGGTATCTTCGGCGACCGCGCCTCGGCACAGGCAGAAAACTTCAAGAAGTTGCTGCTTACCATGTCCGATGATATTCGCGTTATTCTTATCAAGATAGCCGACCGACTGCACAATATGCGTACCCTCGGATCCATGCTGCCCAACAAGCAGTTCAAAATAGCCGGCGAAACACTGTATATCTATGCGCCGCTTGCTAACCGGTTGGGCTTATACAAGATAAAGACAGAATTGGAAAACCTGAGTTTCCGATACGAACATCCGGAAGAATACCACGAAATAGAGGAAAAACTTGCAGCAACAGCAGTAGAACGTGACAAGGTTTTCAAAGAATTTACCGCCCCGATACGTGCCCAACTGGACAAAATGGGGCTGAAATACCGTATTCTTGCCCGCATCAAATCCATTTACTCCATCTGGAACAAGATGCAGACAAAGCACGTGCCGTTTGAGGAAATCTACGACCTGCTTGCCGTACGCATCATCTTCGAGCCCCGCAACATGGAGGAAGAACTGAATGACTGCTTTGACATCTATGTATCCATATCCAAAATATACAAACCGCATCCCGACCGCCTGCGCGACTGGGTGAGCCATCCGAAAGCAAATGGTTACCAAGCCTTGCACGTCACCCTTATGGGCAACAACGGACAATGGATTGAAGTCCAGATTCGCAGTGAACGCATGAACGACGTTGCCGAGCAAGGCTTTGCCGCCCATTGGAAATACAAAGAAGGTGGCGGCAGCGAAGACGAAGGTGAATTGGACAAATGGCTGCGTACCATCAAAGAGATACTCGATGACCCCCAACCGGATGCCATTGATTTTTTGGACACCATCAAACTAAACCTTTTTGCTTCGGAAATATTTGTGTTCACCCCAAAAGGCGAAATCAAGACAATGCCGCAAAACTCTACAGCGCTGGATTTTGCGTTCTCCCTGCACACAGACATCGGCAGCCACTGCATCGGCGCCAAGGTGAATCACAAGCTCGTCCCCCTCAGCCATAAACTGCAGAGCGGCGACCAGGTGGAAATCCTGACATCCAAGTCGCAACGTGTGCAACCGGAGTGGGAAGTGTATGCCACTACCGCCCGCGCCCGCGCCAAGATTGCCTCTATCCTGCGCAAGGAAGCAAAGGCTCACCAGAAAGAAGGCGAGGTTATCCTTGCCGACTTCTTCAAGAATGAGGATATCCGCATGAATGATGAAGCATTGGACAAACTCACCCGCCTGCATAATTTCCACACCCGCGACGAATTGTTCGTTGCCGTAGGCAGCCGGAAACTCGTATTGGGAGATGCGGACAGGAATGCGTTCAAAGAGAAACAAAGTACCAACTGGAAGAAATTCCTGACTTTCTCTTTCGGCAACAAAGACAACAAAGAAGCCAAGGAACAACCCGAAGAGAAAGCTCCGCAAGAAAAAATCAATACGAAGCAGATATTAAAGCTGACGGAAGAAACTATCCAGAAAAACTATATCATGGCGGACTGCTGCCATCCCATTCCCGGTGACGACGTACTGGGATACATAGACGAACAGAACCGGATAATTATCCACAAACGCCAGTGTCCCGTGGCGGCACGCCTCAAGAGCAGCTACGGCAATCGTATCATCGCCACCGAATGGGACACGCACAAGGAGCTTTCATTCCTCGTCACCATCTACCTGAAAGGCATTGACTGCATGGGATTACTGAACGAAGTGACGCAAGTTATCTCTCGCCAGCTGAACGTCAATATCCGCAAGCTGACCATTGAAACAACCGACGGTATTTTCGAAGGCAAGATTCAACTTTATGTACATGACGTGGATGATGTACGCAGCATCTGTAACAACTTAAAACTGATACAGAACATCAAGCAAGTGACAAGAATAGAAGGATGATTCTCACAGGCGCTCTTTTGCAAGGTTCTCCTTCAACGCCTCTACATCTTCGTAGGTAAAGGCGTCGAGTGATTCTTTCATTCCGATAAGTTCTTCACGAATACCCTTCAGCCGCTCTACGATTTCAAAATTCCGGAGAGTGGCTTCTTTATTGTCTTTCATGCGCTGGCGCGCGCCGGGCAATGTCATTCCGCGCTCCTTCACTAAGTGATAAATCAGCTTCACTGTTTCAATATCCTCCTTACGGTATTGGCGTATCCCCCGCCCCCCTTTCTTGGGGTTGAGTTGCGGAAATTCTTTCTCCCAGAAACGAAGCAAGGATTCGTTGACATCAAACATCTTTGCAACCTCGCTAATGGAGTAATACAGTTTCAGTTCTTTATCGGTATTCAGCATGGCGGCACTATCAATTAGTCGTTATACAATCCATTAATCGAGCACTTTACCATGATTGGCCGCAATCTGTATCATACGGTCGTAATCTTCGGCACTCAAATCCATAAAATAATAGTTTACAGGATTCACCACCTGTCCCTTTACGTGTACCTCATAATGCAAATGAGGACCCGTACTTTTGCCGGTGCTGCCTACTTCACCGATAACCTCACCCCGCACTACCCGCTTGCCAAGCTGCGTACGGAAACCCTGCAGATGGGCATACCAAGTCTGATAACCGAAACCGTGGTCTATGATAATGGTATTGCCGTAACCGGTTTCCCATCCCATCTTCACCACCTTACCATCGCCTGTGGCATATACTTCCGTTCCCGGATGGGCCGAGAAGTCCATTCCTGCATGAAACTTGGTAGTTCCGTAAATAGGGTCGATGCGTGTTCCGTAACCGGAAGCAGTCTTACGTAAATCCTTATTTGATATAGGCTGGATGGCAGGGATGCAACGCAACATTTCATCATGGTTCTTACACATCTCCACCACATCATCGAACGAACGGGATTGAATATAGAGCTGTTTCGTAAGCATATCCATCTTCTGCGTAGTGTTTACCACCAAGTCAGAATTAGCCATATCCATCAGATGTTCATAACGGTTTGTACCGCCATATCCCGCTTTACGGATAGCCGACGGAATCGGGTCGGCCTGAAATATTACGCGATACAGATTGTCGTCACGTTGCTGTACATCCTGCAATACCCCCATAGCCTCGTCCATTCTTCGCGAAAGGACATTATACTGCGCTTTAAGTTGGCTGTTTTCTTTCCGCAGTTCCTTCTCGGACGGTGAACCGAAAATCAGCAATAGCAGGATAAAACTGCCGGCTCCCAAGCCCATGCCGAAAAACAACCGACGCAAGATGCTCAACGCCCGTTGCCGGACGGTAGGATAAATCCGGTCATAAGTCTGTGTCCGTGGATTATAAATGTAGTAAACTTTGCGCATTGAGAGTAAATAATTCATTATCAATGCCACAAAAATACGAAAAACAAGCTATCTTTGCACAGTTTTTTCAAGAATTATAAGATTTACTATAAAATAAGAAGTATGTTGACTGCAAATGAAATCAGAGACTCATTCAAGAGTTTCTTCGAAAGTAAAGGTCACCAAATTGTGCCTTCGGCTCCGATGGTGATTAAAGATGACCCCACGTTGATGTTTACCAACGCAGGGATGAACCAGTTTAAAGATATCATTTTGGGTAACCACCCGGCGAAATATAAGAGAGTAGCGGACTCACAGAAGTGCCTTCGCGTCAGCGGAAAGCACAATGACTTGGAAGAAGTGGGTCACGATACCTATCATCACACTATGTTCGAGATGTTGGGCAACTGGTCGTTTGGCGACTACTTCAAGAAAGAAGCCATCTCTTGGGCATGGGAATACCTGGTAGACGTGCTGAAGCTGGACCCGAAAGACCTCTACGCAACCGTATTCGAAGGCAGCCCCGAAGAAGGTTTGGAACGTGATAATGAAGCCGCTTCCTACTGGGAACAATTCTTGCCGAAAGACCATATCCTCAACGGAAACAAGCATGATAACTTTTGGGAAATGGGCGATACAGGCCCTTGCGGCCCGTGTTCGGAAATCCACGTGGATTCACGCTCGGAAGAAGAAAAAGCCAAAGTGCCCGGTTCGCAACTGGTAAACAAAGACCACCCGCAAGTTATCGAAATCTGGAACCTCGTATTCATGCAGTTCAACCGCAAGGCGGACGGCAGCCTTGAAGGACTTCCCGCCAAGGTAATTGATACCGGCATGGGCTTTGAACGTCTGGTACGTACACTGCAAGGAAAGACTTCCAACTATGACACCGACGTTTTCCAACCGATATTGAAAGCTATCGGCAATATGGCAGGAACCACATACGGCAAAAACGAACAACAGGACATCGCCATGCGCGTAATTGCCGACCACATCCGTACGATTGCCTTCTCCATCACCGACGGCCAGCTGCCGAGTAATGCCAAGGCAGGTTATGTAATCCGCCGCATTCTTCGCCGCGCAGTACGCTACGGTTATACATTCCTCGGACAGAAACAGGCTTTCATGTACAAGCTACTGCCTGTATTGATTGAGAATATGGGCGGTGCATATCCCGAACTGAATGCACAGAAAGAACTGATTGCCAAAGTGATTAAAGAAGAAGAGGATTCCTTCCTTCGCACATTGGAGACAGGCATACGTTTGCTGGATAAGACTATGGCAGATACCAAAGCCGCCGGTAAGACCGAAATCAGCGGTAAAGACGCCTTTACGCTTTATGATACTTTCGGTTTTCCCCTCGACCTTACGGAACTTATTCTCCGCGAGAACGGCATGACAGCCGACATCAAAGAATTCGATGCCGAAATGCAGCAGCAAAAACAGCGTGCACGTAATGCCGCCGCTGTAGAAACCGGAGACTGGATTACTCTGCAAGAAGGCGCTACCGAGTTCGTAGGTTACGACTATACAGAGTACGAAACATCCATTCTGCGCTACCGGCAGATAAAGCAGAAGAACCAGACCCTATACCAGATTGTTCTGGATAAGACTCCGTTCTACGCCGAAAGCGGTGGTCAGGTAGGTGATACCGGTGTGTTGGTTAACGAATTCGAGACAATTGAAGTTATTGATACAAAGAAAGAAAACAACCTTCCTATCCATATCACCAAAAAGTTGCCCGAACATCCGGAAGCTCCGCTTATGGCTTGTGTAGACACAGACAAGCGCGCCGCCTGTGCCGCCAACCACTCTGCCACCCACTTGCTGGATGCCGCATTGCGCGAAGTATTGGGCGACCACGTTGAACAGAAAGGCTCTTTGGTTAGTCCGGAATCCTTACGTTTCGACTTCTCTCACTTCCAAAAAGTAACAGATGAAGAAATCCGTCAGGTAGAGCACATCGTAAATGCCAAGATACGCGCCAATATTCCTCTGAAGGAATACCGCAACATTCCTATCGAAGAAGCCAAAGAATTGGGCGCTATCGCCTTATTCGGCGAGAAGTACGGCGACCACGTACGTGTTATCCAGTTCGGTTCTTCCATTGAATTCTGCGGTGGTACACACGTAGCCGCCACCGGAAATATCGGAATGATAAAGATTGTATCCGAAAGTTCCGTTGCTGCCGGTGTCCGTCGCATCGAAGCCTATACCGGAGCCCGCGTAGAAGAAATGCTCGACACATTCCAAGATACAATGCGCGATTTGAAAGCGCTCTTCAACAATGCTCCCGACTTGTCCGGTGCAATCCGCAAGTACATCGAAGAAAATGCAGGTTTGAAGAAACAGGTGGAAGACTTCATGAAAGAAAAAGAAGCACAGCTGAAAGAGAAACTTTTGCAGAACATCCAAGAAATAAACGGTGTGAAAGTTATCAAGTTCTGTGCAGCCATGATACCCGCCGACACGGTTAAGAACATCGCTTTCCAACTACGCGGAGAAATCACGGAAAATCTCTTCTTCGTTGCGGGAACCGTATTTGAAGGCAAACCGATGCTGACAGTAATGCTGAGTGACAATCTTGTAGCCGGCGGTCTGAAAGCCGGTAATCTCGTGAAAGAGGCCGCCAAACTGATACAAGGCGGTGGCGGTGGTCAACCTCACTTCGCAACTGCCGGCGGCAAGAACCCAGACGGGCTGAATGCTGCGGTGGATAAAGTGTTGGAACTGGCAAATATCTAAACAACCACTTCAACCACTATAATAAGAACTCCGTTTCGGCTTTGCTTGCTGAAACGGAGTTTCTTTATTCATTCAATCTGTTCTTTTGGATAATTCACCAAATACAACGTTCCCGTAGCACGGGTAAAGGCCGTATACAGCCATCGGAAATAATCGGGTGTCAGATACTCGTCCGTCATATATCCCTGGTCAAGGAAAACATTCTTCCACTGCCCGCCCTGCGCTTTATGGCAAGTCACGGCATAGGCATATTTCACTTGCAAGGCATTGTAGTACGGGTCTGCCTTCATCTTCTTCATCCGGTCACGCTTCACTGTTACATCCGCATAATCTTCAAGGACTGTATAAAACAACCGGTCATTATCCGCTTTCGGCAATGCGGGGGCATCGCTATGCAAAGTATCGAGCAAGAGATTCACTTCCAACTCAAAATCATTATAATCCGGAAATGACAAGGTTACATCAGCAAAACGGAAGCCATATAACTCGCGAGTACGGTGCACCCGACGCACTACGGCCGTTTCACCATTGGCAATAAAGTCCGGAACTTGCGCCACCGCTTCCTTCTTCTCCCCGTTTCGCAGCATATCCGCCTGAAGTTGTTCCGTCCAGAAATAATTATTTTTCGCAACCATCAGCAAGTCTCCCGTGTTCAGTTCATCCTCCCTCCAAAGAATTTGGGCACGGATGCCGTTATTGTAAATATTTGCCCGTTTGTTGGAACGGCATATCACAATTGTTTCGTCCTCCCCGTCATGGTCGTAGCACGTTTCAAGCATATCAATCAACTCATTGCCCGGCAGCACTTTAATATCCGCAAAGCCCGTCACCTTTATTTTCGGTAATGTCTCGCACACAGCTTCGGCTATCAGTTGCCGCAAACGAGTAGCATTCCACAATATTCCCGACTGTTGCTCCTGACGGACAACTTGTGTCAGATCCACTTCCTGCACCTCCAGTCCGTACCCTTTCAACGCATCGGCAAAAAGAGCCGGACTTTGTTCTTCCCCCACCGGCGGAAGCTGTGCCGTATCACCCATCAGCAAAAGACGGCATCCCATACCGGAATAGACAAACTGCACCAAATCGTCCAACAAACGTCCCGTGCCGAATGATGCTCCCGATAATCCCTCATTGGAAATCATCGATGCTTCATCCACGATATACAAAGTATGAGTTGTCAAATTATCGTTCACAGAGAAGTTACTTGTCTCGTTAGAAAAAGATTGCTGTCTATAGATTTTTTTATGAATTGTAAACGCCGGATGTCCTGCGTAAGCGGAAAAAACTTTTGCCGCCCGCCCCGTTGGAGCCAACAATATCACCCTTTGTTGCAACTTGTCCAGTGTTTTAACCAAAGCGCCAACCAACGACGTCTTACCCGTTCCGGCATAACCACGAAGCAGAAAAGCCTCCTCGTTACGGGGCGACAGAAGGAACTCAGACAAAGATTTTATTGCAATTTCCTGCTCCGAAGTTGGTTGGTAAGGAAAATTTTCCTTAATTTGCCTTTCTAAATAGTTATTTATCATTTTTGTAATAGAAAAAAGTAACGGGAACTGTCGTTTTTAAATTTATTTCTTTTATTTTTGCGGTGCGAATATAACAACTAAAAAACATATTTATCATGAAAACAGTATTTAATATCGTTTTAGGCTTATGTGCTCTGGTCTTAGTTTATATCTGCTATGCCAGTATCATGGGTCCTATAAACTTTGAAAAAGCCAAGAAGCACAGAGACGCAGCAGTCATTGCACGTCTGATTGACATTCGTAAAGCACAGTTGGAATATCGCGGTTTGCACGACCAGCAATACACAGCCAGCTTCGATACGTTGATTGAGTTCGTAAAGAACCAAAAGCTTCCGTTCATCTTCAAACAAGGCGAATTGGATGACAAGCAGTTGGAAGACGGTTTGACAGAAAAGAAAGCTATCAACATCATCAATAAAGCCAAGAAAACCGGTAACTACTCAGAAGTTAAAAAATGGGGCTTGGAAAACTTCAAACGTGATACTATGTGGGTAGCTGTATTGGATACTATCTTCCCGAAAGGTTTCAATGCAGATTCTATGAGATACGTTCCTTTCGGAAATGGTGCACAATTTGAAATGGCAATCCGCAACGATACCGCTAAATCCGGCGCTCCTTTCTGTCTGCTCGAAGTTAAGACTCCGTACGATGTATATTTGAATGGTCTGGACAAGCAGGAAATTGCTAACTTGAAAGACCTTCAGACTAAGTTGGGCAAATACTCCGGCTTGATGATTGGTAGCTTGGAAACAGCTAACAACAACGCCGGTAACTGGGAATAATCCACCGACACACGTATGATAGAAACGACTGATTTTAGTAAATCGGAACAATATACCTTATCCATCCGTCTTAGTACGGATGGATTTTCTTTTTCTATATTCAATCCCCTCGGTGACGGTGAACTTGCTTTCTACGAACGCGAGGTAGACGCTTCCTTGTCTCTTACCGCCAACCTAAAACAGGCTTTCCGGGAAGTGGAGTGGCTGAACCGCTCATTCCGCCGTGTCAACATACTCATGGCAAACAAACGGTTTACGTTCATTCCTCTGGAGTTTTTCGAAGACGAGCAGGTAGAAACTGTATTCTATCATAACCACCCCCAACAAGACAATGAACTGGTGCAATACAATATATTGCATAAAAACAATATAGTTGTACTGTTCGGTATGGACAAAAGCGCCTGCTCCCTTTTACGCGAGCAATATCCAGACATCCGTTTCTACTCACAGGCAAGTCCGTTTATAGAGTTCTTTGCTGCCAAAAGCCGTTTGGGCAACTGCCGAAAAATGTATGTACACCTGCGGAAAGAAGCTATAGACATCTATGCTTACGAACGAGGCCGGCTAACTTTTGCCAATGTCTTTGCCTGCAAGGAAACCGGCGACCGTATCTACTACATTCTCTATATCTGGAAACAACTTGGTATGGAGCAGGAACGCGACGAACTTCATCTCACCGGTGAATTGTCCGACAAGGAACAACTGCTGCCCGAACTGAGAAAATTCATCCGACAGGTATTCATCATGAACCCTGCCACTAATCTTGACCTACAAGCCATTAACTTATGCGAGTAATCAGCGGAATATACAAAAGAAGACGCTTTGACGTGCCTCATACATTCAAGGCACGCCCCACTACAGATTTTGCCAAAGAAAACCTGTTTAATGTATTATCCAATTATATAGACTTTGAAGAAGGTGTACGTGCCCTCGACCTATTTGCCGGTACAGGCAGTATCAGTATTGAACTTGTATCCAGAGGTTGTGAACAGGTTGTCAGCATAGAGAAAGACCGCGACCATTACGCTTTTATCTGCAAAGTGATGCAAGAGCTGAAAACCGATAAATGTCTGCCTGTCCGCGGTGATGTATTCAAATATATACGGGGAGGCCGCGAACAGTTCGACTTCATCTTTGCCGATCCACCTTACGAACTAAAAGGACTTGAAACCCTGCCCGACCTGATTTTTGAGAATAATCTTTTAAAAGAAGACGGCCTGTTTGTTTTGGAACACGGAAAAACAAACAATTTTGAAGACCACCCTCATTTTGTAGAAAGAAGAGTATACGGCAGCGTAAACTTCTCACTGTTTAGTTGAAACTTTCAACTACAAAAGCGGTGCCAACAAGCGTACCACGCTTTCCGCAGCTTTACGATACCAAGGACGTTTCGCCCAATTCTTTGAGAATACTTGCACGCATTCCCTTTGATCCTGCAAGAATATTTCACGCATTTGAAGGGCTGTTTCCGTATCATATATAAATGCGTTCACCTCAAAATTATGCTCAAAACTGCGGAAATCCACATTGGTAGAGCCCACTGTAGACAACTCATCATCCGACACCATTAATTTGGAGTGCAGGAAACCTTTCTTATAAAAATAAACTTTCACTCCCGCCCTCAACGCTTCTGCCAAATATGAACAAGAGCCTAAATGCGTCAATCTGTTATCTGCACGATAAGGGAGCATCAAGCGCACATCCACTCCTGCCAAAGCCGCCGTCTGCATAGCGACGGCAACGGCTTCCGTCGGCAGGAAATAAGGTGTCTGAATATAGAAATACTTCCGTGCTCCGGTTATTGCCATGACGAGCCCCTGCATAATTTCTTTCCAAGGCCCTATAGGTTCACTTGTTACAATCTGCGCCAATGAAGTGCCGCAGTTATCCACCTTCGGGAAGTAGCGGGCAGAAGTAATCAGCGTGCGGTCTACAAAATACCAATCGAGCAGAAAGGCTGTCTGCAAACCATGTACAGCCTTGCCTTCCAATAAAAGATGCGTATCACGCCAGATTCCCCAAGAAAAACCGCGCATATAACGCTCTGCCAAATTCATCCCGCCGACAAACCCGATACGACCGTCAATAATCACAATCTTGCGATGGTTACGATAGTTTACCTTGCTGGTAAACAAAGGAAAACGTACCTTCAAGAAGCTTCGCACGTCCACTCCTGCCTCACGCATCTGTTCATAAAACCGGTTGGGAACGTGCCAACACCCCACGTCATCATAAATAACGCGCACCTCCACCCCCTGCTTTGCCTTATCTATCAGCACATCACGCACCATACGCCCGATAGCATCATCCTCAAAGATATAGAATTCCATGTGGATGTGCTTCTCAGCCCTCTGCAACTCGCGCAGCAAAGCCTGAAGCATGGAAAGCCCACGCGTATAGACCTCCACACGATTCCCATCAAACGGAAAAGCCTGATTGGTATTTTGGAACAAGGAGATAAGACGGCTGTAATTCATCGGAAGCATACACGAATCCTGAGCGAGATATTCAGCCATCGTTTTTTTCAACAGACGGTTGTAACTCTTCTTCCCTATGACACGTACACGCCGCTGACTACGACCGAAAAAGAAGTAAAGCACAAGGCCCACTAACGGTAAAAACATCAGTATCAGTATCCACGCCATCGTCTTTACCGGGTTACGGTTATCAAGAATAATAACCGTAATTGTTCCGATAATCGCACCAAAATAGATTATATCGAATGCTACTGTGGCTATGAGGCCGGCTATAAAGTTCCAATCAAGCATACATTTGTCATAAAGGGTAAAACAAATGTATAAAAAACAAAAGAACTTTTACGACCTATTACATTGATTAACATTAGAATGGACGGTGTCCTCCACTAAAGCCGCCCCGATGCCCACCGGGGCCGGGACCGCCAAAGCCCCTTCTGCCTTGCATACTTTCGCGCGCAGACTTATTTCCGAATATATTCAGACGGTAAATAAAGTGTAGCATACAATAGCTGTTGACACCATTGTAAGAAGATACCGAACGGGCATCCGCCGTCAGCGAACGACTGATATTGCTCTGTTGTTTTAGAATATCATACATCTCAAAACTTACGGTAGCTGCACCTTTCAGAAAAGATTGCGAAAGTTGGGCATTCCAAATCAATTCGTTACGGTTCATGCTGCTATCCGTATAGCCGCGACGGCTTTGATTGGTGATATTGGTAGAAAGCGTCATCTTCCAAGGCATCGTTATATTAGTCAAAGCGCCGTAAGAAAAAGTATAAGGTTCCTGATTATTCTCCGGACGCAGTTTGCTACGTTCGGCAGTATAAGAGATAGAGCCGTTCAACCCGAATTCAAACCATTCATTACGATAAGCACCGTTCAACCGCTCACTCAGCGTAAGTCCGGTAGTAGTATTCTTGTCATCCACCTTGGTATCGTTATTATACAAGAAAGCTACATTATTATTATAACTGATATTGGAAAAGGAATTAATTGTAAACTTCTTATTCTTCAATGCCGTATTGAATCCGAACATACCGAAAGCATTCCAGTTACCGTTGATATTCTTTGGAATAGTAGTTCGTCCACCCGTCTGCTCATTATATATGGTGCTGTTGCTGATACTGTTCTGTGTAGTCGAGAAATTGACATGTGCCATCATGCCGCGCTGCAGCTCCGCATTATACGTATTATAGAAAAAACGCATATTATGTGTGAATGAAGGCTTCAAGCCCGGGTTCCCCACCCGGATATTCAATGGGTTTGAATTATCAACAATAGGTAGCAAATTCTCCATACTTGGCTGGCTGCTACGTCCGCGATACATAAAACGCAATTGGCTCACTTTGGAGAAGCGGTAGCGGAAGTCAATATTCGGAGCAAAGTTGAACACATTGCGCGTTGTATCAATCATGTAATCACCACGTTTATAAGACAGTATAGAATGCTGGGGTTGGAAAGACATTCCCGCACTCAACTGATACTTCTCACGAATGAAGCGTAACGATACAGAAGCATCGTGATTATAATACCGATACTCCGCATACTTACCTAAACTATCCACCGGATGTGCCTCATATCCGGAAGGCAAAGGCCCGTTGATGTCCCAGTCCGGAAAACTCAGCATATCGAAAGTAGTCTTGTCACTCTCGCTATATTTATGTTGGAATTGATAACTGAATTGCAAGAAAGTAGCTCTGGCAATCGGCTCACTGTAAGTCAGCTGAACACTGTAATTGTAATTATAAGTGGGAGTCGTAACATATTGATTGCGATACAAAACAGAATCTCCTCCCAATGCATTCAGAATCTGGTAATAACGGGTTTCCGACTGTGTATATTGGTCATTATCATTATCACCGTAACCAAAGCGCCCGCGGAAAGTGATGTTACGCCCTCTGTCGTTCAGCTTTCTGTTCAATTGCAAAGTGGCCGCCGTAGAAATGCTCTTGCTCTTACTCAAAGAAGCGCTGTTTGTAGCATTGACACGAATATCTTTCAAAGGATCATCCTCCAACTGGTCAAAATTAAGAAAGTCGTTCGGGTTGGCAACCAAGTTGTACGGGTCGGTATTGAATGTGCCCGACTCTGAAGCAGATGCATTATCAGTCTTACCATAAGAGAAATTCGGACGGAAAATAATATTCGTCATAGAATCCGGCTTCCACTCCAGACGGAAGTCCGCATTAAAGTTAACATTCTTGTTCTTATTGACAGAATTGGAGTTGGAATATGAATTCCCGTTTTGCAGGAAACGCTCAGACGAATTGGTACTGATAATGTCCGAACCTCTGTAATTATATCGTGCACTACCGCCAATCTCCAATTTGGATGACTCTGTGGCAAAGTTTGCACCTAATGTTTTTGTAGCCACCAAACCGTTGTTCCTGCGCCAGCGCGGACCGCCGCCACCACCGGAGAATCCTTGGTCGTTCACATTATTTGCCGAACCGATTAAAGAGAACTGTGTTTTATCCACAAAATGATTCACCATCATACGTGCCATGTAGCGGTCTTCCGTACCATAAGCCACGTCCGCATTGCCAAACCAACCCCTGTTCATACCTTTCTTCACTGTGAGGTCGAGTACTGTTTCTTCTTCACCATCGTCTATACCGGTGATACGGGCCAGGTCCGACTTTTTGTCGTAGGTTTTCAGTTTATCAATCATATCGACAGGCAGATTCTTCAAGCCGGTTTTCACATCACCGCCGAAAAACTCCTTTCCATCCACCATGATTTTCTTCAACTCCTTGCCGTTAATCTTCACATTACCGTCATCATCAATCTCCGCACCGGGAAGTTTTTTCACCAGTTCTTCCAGCATCGCACCTTCCGGCGTACGGTAAGCGGTGGAGTTGTACATTAATGTATCTTCCACCACCTGCACTTGCGGCGCTTCAGCGGTCACTACAGCCTCAGCGAGCATAATGGCATCCGTTTCGAGTGTCAGTGTACCGACATTCTTATTGAGCACGTTAGCATAAAGATGCAGAGGGATAAACTTATTCTTAAAACCAATGTAGGAAACTTTCAATACATACTTTCCGGCACTCACTTTCGGTAAGGTGAAATAGCCTTTGCCGGTAGTGGCAACACCGGCAGCATAGGCGCTGTCCGGCAATGACAACAATTGGATAGTAGCTTGTACCGCGGGTTCATTCGTATCCTCAACCACGCGGCCGGATACAGTAATATTTTTTGTTTGTGAGAAAGCGGACAATGCAGTTGCCAGCAACAACATCGTTCCGGTGATAAATCTTTTCATGCCCTGTCTTCTAAATGATCAACAATGTTTATTTGTAACTGCTTCATTTGACAAACTTACGGGCAAAAGGTTTAATGCCTTACAGATTGATTTTGTTTAATTATCGATTATTCCGCTTAAACAACCGATCAACGGTCGCTTTTTTTATACCAAATTCCAAACAAAGAACATTCATAATCAAGAATATCAGGAAAGAAGAGGAGTCTACAGATAAAATATCCCCTTGTGCCACGCGATAAAGCATACCTCCAAAAATGAAAAGCACCGTCAGGAATATAGCGTTACGTGTAGCTTTGTTGCGTATATCCTCCACCTCCTTGCATTCGCCTTTCGTCAAAGCAAATAGAATCATCAATGCTCCCAGCATCATCAAAAGTTTGGAACACTCTTTATAAAACAACAAGTTGGCATCCGTAACCCTGCCCATCATCATCATCAGGAACGGAAGAAACAGGGCGAGTGCTATTACAAAATATCCAAGCGGACGACAATATACGGGAAGTAAAGCTTTCATTTGAATTTCAGATTTATGATTTCAGATTTATTTTCATAAGACAAAGGTAGCATTTATTGCCGAAAGAATTATCTTTGTCCCGCAATAAATCACAAATCCGCAATTTTCTCATGAGTAAACAAGAAGTAATCCTTTGCGAAGAACTTGAAAGCTGCTTGACGCATGCCATTGAGAAGTGTCCGCACGATAAGCTTTTCATCCTGACCGACGAACATACCCACCGCCTTTGCCTGCCGCAACTGCAAAGTATTCCTGCACTGCAAGATGCCGCCGAAATCATTATCGGCGCAGAAGATATACATAAGAATCTGGAAACACTGGCCTCCGTATGGCAAACGTTGAGCGAACGGGGGGCTACCCGCCATTCATTATTGATAAATCTGGGCGGCGGCATGGTTACCGACCTCGGCGGTTTTGCGGCTTCCACCTTTAAGCGGGGAATAGCTTATATCAACATCCCCACCACTTTGCTTGCTATGGTAGACGCATCAGTAGGCGGAAAAACCGGAATCAACTTCAACGGGCTGAAGAACGAAATCGGAGTCTTTGCTCCTGCCGCCAGCGTATTGCTGGAAACAGAATTCCTCCGCAGTCTGGATGCCCATAATTTTTTTTCCGGGTATGCCGAAATGCTGAAACATGGCCTTATCAGCACTCCCGAACATTTGGCGGAGCTGCTCTCTTTCGATACGGAGAAAATAGACTATACCGCTCTCAAAGCCATGGTAGGTCGTTCTGTCCAAGTAAAAGAGGATATTGTGGAACAAGATCCTAAAGAGCATGGCATACGCAAAGCGCTCAACCTCGGACATACCGTAGGACACGCTTTCGAAAGCCTTGCTTTGGCAGAGAACCGTCCGGTGCTGCATGGTTATGCCGTAGCTTGGGGAATCGTATGCGAGCTCTATCTGTCGCACATAAAAACAGGCTTTCCAAAAGAAAAAATGCGCCAAACCATTCAGTTTATCAAGGAGAATTACGGAGCATTTACCTTCAACTGCAAGCAATACGACCGTCTTTACGAACTGATGCTGCATGACAAGAAAAATACCGCCGGCATCATTAACTTTACACTACTGAAAGAAGTGGGCGATATTTGCCTGAACCAAACGGCAGATAAGGAAACCATATTCGAAGTTTTCGACTTCTATCGGGAATGTATGGGGATATAAATCTATCCCCATACTACTTTATTTTATCCTCTGCAGTTCCTTTTTGCTATTCTCTTTCATCTGATATGAACTTTTCGATTTTCCAAATTTAAACATAATGGAGAGACTTATAAAAGAAGAGTCGAAATCAAGTTCTTGCGAAAATCCAATATCATGCATTTGTGTCCATACCTTTTGCTTCCGACTATTAAGCATATCATCATATTTCAGTGACAGAACCATCTGTCCTTTCATTAACGACTTACTTAGCGCGCAATTCATAACATGATTGCCGGAGTGATAAAAAATGCCGTTTACCCCCGCTGAATTGTACTGATACGTCAGAAACAAATTAAAATCAGCAGGAAACCTGAATCCTTGAGAAGTATAAAGATAAACCATTGTCCGCTTCCTCTTCATCGGTATGTTTTCACTCCGAAACGTTACACTATTGAAGGTTACTCCAACAGAATTCTGCATTGTCCAATTCTTATACTGAAAAGGAACAGAAGCCGATGCAGTCCAGATATGTTGCGAATCCAGGTTTTCCGCCATAGCCAAGCATACAGGTGAATCCGGTTCAAGCCGTTTGACAAAGAATGATGTAAGCGGGTTTTGAATCTTATTGTAAGCCAGTGAAACATTGACGAACTTATTATATACGAAATCCAATCCTATATTATAAGAATATTCGGGTCGCAGGTTCATATTTCCCACGTAGTATGTAAACGGGTCAACATAGTGCATAGACGGGTCAAGATCCTGAAACGCAGGATACAAGACTTTTCTCGAAAAAGAAAGATTGGTTTGCAACCGCTCATTTACTTTATAGCCAACTTCCAACGAAGGAAAGAAATCATTGTAAGTTTTGGTATAGTTTTCCCCTTGCTTATTCCTATTCTCATAATTTACATATTCATATCGCACTCCGGCTGTAATATGTATGTCGCTCCATTGTCTACGCAAAGAAACATATCCGGAAAATTTATCCTCATTAATATCAACCCCATTATATGATTCTATTGCTGCTTTTCCGGAATCATAGCTTTCTGTTCCATCCTGCATATTATAGTAACTATTATTCTTATTACGTGAAAAACAGACACCCGCTTTTCCGGTAATCCCCTGTTTCGTCTTATGTGTATAGTCGGCATTCACTGTATATAGTGTAATATCAGCTTCCGAACAAGAACTCTTATCCGTATTCCGGCTATCGTGCAACACTGTTATGGTGTTATTTTCATAAGACGAATAATCAACATATCCCATATTGACAGACAGTTTTTTACCGATAGAGTCAACCTGAAAAGTATAACTCAGATCATAAATATTTCTGAAGTTTTTAAAATCACCGTCTATATTTGTTCCAACGGTTTCCGTTATGGAGTTTGTCCGGAGATTATTTACATTCGTAGTTCTCCTTGTAGGATGCGTATTAAAATTCTGATATTGTACTCCGATAATATGCCGAAAATGTGGAATATAGTCAAAGCCCAGCACCGCATTATGGTTTTTAGCGGTATTCCTTTTCTGAATTATGGTATTATACATCTGACTGCCGTCTGGAAAATCACGACCATATTTTTCAATAAAGTTCCGTTTATTGGGATTATAGTTCGCACTTCCATAAATATTGAACTTATCGGTGGCATATCCTAATTGCAGCGAATTCTCCAAGCGCCAAAAATCTCCCTTTGATACAGTTGAAGTTATCTGTCCGTTAAAGCCTCTGATAAATGCCTGCCGCGTAATGATGTTGACTACCGCCATTCCGCTTGCATTATATTCTGCCGAAGGATTGGTTATTACTTCTATTTCCTTGATATTGTCAGAAGAAAGCAACTCCCAGTTTGTATTCTTGGGCGGAAGTCCATTAACAAGTATTATCGTATTCTTTCTGCCAAACACATCAATCTTGTTTTCAGAAATAGAAAGAAACGGGATTCTCCGGAGCACATCATCCAGTGACGTGAGATGTTTAAAATCCGTATTATTCTGGATATTATAAACCATCTTACCTTCAGTGAACTTCAATTTAGGCGGTGTTGCAACGATTGTAACTTCATCCAGACTCATCACATCCGGTTCCAACTGAATCAGCCCCACATCAACGGTAGCTACACTATCGCAACTTACCGTTTGTGAGTAGGGTTTATAAAGAAGCGGAGACGATATCCGAAGAATAAAGTTCTTCTGTTTGATACCCTCCATGATAAAGTCAGGCGCATCAAAATATCTATAATCAATGATTACAGAATCTTTTTTTGCTTGGACAGAGACATAGTAAAAATCACCTGCATTGATAGATACTCTACCTTTCACAGTAACGTTTTGAGAGCACAGTTCGTACAAAGGATACATCACCATCGTAAATACCAGAACCAATTTTGTAAAATTTTCTTTTGTCATAGCAGCACTATTTTCAGTTTTATTGGCTGCAAACATAAAATGAAAAAAATCAGTATCACAAAAGCTGGGACAGACAGAAAAAATTGGTGGCAAAATGCAGAAAAAGTAGCCTCGCCCCTGCTTTTTGTGGCAAATGACACAGAAAAAAGGTTACATGATTCTTTCTTTTAATACTTGTATATAGGTTCTTGACACAGGTATCTCCTTAGACACATTTAGAAGTTGCAGCTTATATCCTTTTGCATTACCTTCAATGCTGTCAATATGGTTCATGTTTATGATATAAGCTCTGTGACAACGTACAAAAAAGCCATAATTTTTCAGTTGTTCTTCAATTTGCTTTATAGTCGAACGCAACAACTTATGCTTAACTTCCCCTTCTTCCAAATAGTAAATATCCATATAATTATCAGCCGCTTCAATATAAAGGATGTTATCCGGATTTGTTTTTAATTGTTCTTTGGTACTTCCGGTCAATGTGACAGTCTGCTCATCCTCCCTTATCTCTGATTTTATTCTGTCCGATAAAACATTGTTTAATACTAAAGCATCCTGAAGATTCTGATTTAGCACAGCTATCCGCGTTAGTACAAATGTGAAGCCAATCGGTGCAACAGCAATGGCAAACGCAACCAATAAGTCCGTAAGTATAATACGCGTATATCCTTCACCTAAGAATGAAATACTTGTGTGCTCTATATTTAATCCGGGTAATAGAATCTGCTCATACACAATAATCTCTATACTCAACAACAGTACAAACAATAGATTATTCGCTATATGCTTACCTATCGTCCATTTATCAGGTGCATAGAATCCTTTAAACACTTTTGGAAACAGTATAAGAGGAACAGCTGTTCCAAACACCGTTATAAGTACAAAATGAATTAAAATCCAAAACTGGAATATGGAATCCAAACGATAATGAAACGGTTCAAAAACTATTAACACCAAAACAACAAATACAACGGAAGATGCCATTATCTGCCACGGTTTTCCATATTGTGGATAGGGATGACTCAAGTATTTATATATCATACTCATTGACTGGTAATTTTCATGTATTTTGAACACAAAATAAATATAAATCTCCAATGAAACCAAATTAAAAGGATAGTTTTCGTACCTATTCGGATTCAGATTTTAATCCAAAACAGTTCCATTTGTATCATCATAATACACTAATAAACAATAGCATACAACAAATATACAACAAAAAGTTAAGGAATTATTTGCTATTTCAAAATAAAGCTGTACTTTTGCATCCGCAATTCGGGGTGTAGCTCAGCCCGGTTAGAGTACGCGTCTGGGGGGCGTGTGGTCGCTGGTTCGAATCCAGTCACCCCGACTGAAAAAAAGCATTGATAATCTGATGATTATTGATGCTTTTTGCTTTTATACAGTTCTTATGGTTGTACCGGTTGACGCTGTGGTTGACTTTTTGGTGGAACACGCATGAACTCGATTAATGTCCATTCCGCCTAAATCTATTCGTCCGACAGCTGTCGGACGATTAAATTTTAGTATCCTAAAAATTTCACCTTTTCTTTTTATTTAGGTAAGAATAGTTACTTTTGCAAAATAAAGGACATAATTATGGGAGCAGGAAAATGGATTGGCGGTATCATCGGCTTTATGGCAGGCGGACCGCTCGGAGCATTGGCAGGATATGCACTCGGTTCATTAATTGAATTCGGCGGCAGCTCTGCAAGCTACACAACAACCTATGGTAATGGGCAAGCAGAAGAAGATATGTTTCGCGGACAGCGGAACAGTTTTCTATTCTCAATGCTGGTAATGGCATCGTACATTGTACGGGCAGACGGACGCATTATGCACAGCGAAATGGAGTACGTCCGCAATTTCTTACGGGCAAACTTCGGTACCGCGGCAGTCAGTGAAGGCGAACGGATATTGCTCAACCTCTTTGAACAACGCAAACGCATGGATATGCAGAATCCTCTTGCATTCAAGAATACAATCCGCGACTGCGGTATGCAGATTGCAGCCAACCTGACATACGAAGAACGCCTGCAGCTACTGGGATTTCTCGCAAATATAGCCCGAAGCGACAATAACGTCTGTCGTGAGGAAATAGAGGCGTTGAAAGAGGTGGCGGCTTATATGGGATTATCCGAAAAAGAAGTGGAATCCATGCTCAATCTGGGAGGAAACTCACTGGATGCAGCCTATAAAGTGCTGGAAATAGCCCCCACAGCCACTGACGAAGAAGTACGTGCCGCATATCGCAAACTGGTGCTGAAGCACCACCCTGACCGGGTGGCTACATTGGGAGAAGACATCAAGCGCGCTGCTGAAGAAAAATTGCAAAGCATCAACAATGCCAAAGAGATTATCTATAAAGCAAGAGGAATCAAATAATAATCCAATATTTTTTTGAGACAAGACTTTAATATAAAATTCCTAATTCAATAGAAATACATCTGTTATGAAGAAAATATTTGCCTACCTCGCACTCGGTTTCACCACTCTTACCGGTTATGCGGCAACTCCGCTCTGGATGCGCGACATACAAATCTCACCCGATGGAACAGAGATTGTTTTCTGTTATAAAGGAGACATCTACAAAGTTCCGGCAAAAGGCGGTGCAGCTACGCAACTCACCACACAGGACTCCTATGAATCCACCCCGGTTTGGTCGCCCGACAGCAAGCAAATAGCATTTGCCAGCGACAGATACGGCAACTTCGACGTATTCGTGATGTCCGCCAACGGCGGAACAGCCCGGCGGTTGACTACCAATTCGGCAGGAGAAATCCCGTCGGCATTTACCCCCGACGGCAAATACGTTCTCTTCTCAGCAGCCATTCAAGACCCTGCCGAGAGCGCGCTCTTCCCCCGCTCTGCCATGACCGAACTCTACAAGGTTCCCACAAGCGGCGGACGCACCGAGCAAGTACTGGGTACACCTGCCGAAGCTGTCTGTTTCGACAAATCGGGTGAACATTTCTTTTATCAAGACCGGAAAGGCTTTGAAGACCAATGGCGAAAGCACCACACTTCATCCATAACTCGCGATATTTGGATGTACGACATCCGCACAGGCAAACATACCAACCTCACCGAGCATGCCGGTGAAGACCGCAATCCCATCCTTGCACCGGACGGGCAAACCTTGTATTTCCTGAGCGAACGTAACGGCAGCTCATTCAATGTATACGCCTTTCCACTCACCCGTCCGGAATCCGTAAAAGCGGTGACTACTTTTAAAACCCACCCCGTCCGATTCCTTTCCATGAGCAGTAACGGCACATTGTGTTACGGCTACGATGGTGAAATATACACGCAGCAAGACGGTTCGACCCCGCAAAAAGTTCAAATAAAAATCACCCGTGATGACCGGCCTCAGACAGTCCACCTGAATTATACCAACGGAGCAACTTCGGCTACTGTATCACCGGACGGCAAACAGATAGCCTTCATTGCACGTGGCGAAGTCTTTGTAACCTCGGCAGACTATGCCACAACCAAACAAATCACCCACACCCCCGCCAATGAGAGCAACCTGTCCTTTGCCCCCGACAACCGTACACTGGCCTATGCCAGCGAACGCAACGGCAACTGGCAGATTTATCTTGCCAAGATAGCCCGTAAGGAAGACCCCAACTTCCCCAACGCTACCATTATAAACGAAGAAGTATTACTGCCTTCCGCTACCATTGAACGTTCTTGCCCGCAATTCTCACCAAACGGTAAAGAATTGGCATTCATAGAAGACCGTATCCGTCTAATGGTACTGAACCTCGAAACAAACAAAGTGCGCCAAGTCACCGACGGTTCCACTTGGTACAGTACAGACGGCGAGTTCAGCTATGCCTGGTCGCCGGACAGCAAATGGTTCACCCTCGAATTTATCGGCAACAAACACGATCCATACTCTGACATAGGACTGGTCAGCGCACAAGGCGACAGCCCCATAATCAACCTGACTAATAGCGGCTACATGAGCGGTTATCCCCGCTTTGCGCTCGATGGCAATGCAATCCTGTTCAAAACAGAACGTTATGGTATGCGCGCCCACGCTTCATGGGGATCGCAGGACGATGCCATGCTCATCTTCCTCAACCAAGATGCATACGACAAGTACTGCCTGAGCAAAGAAGACTATGAACTGCGTAAGGAATTAGAGGTTGAGCAAAAGAAAACACAAGACAAAGATACCGCCAAAGAAAAGAAGAGCAGCAAAAAAGGAAAAGAAAAAGACAAAGACAACGATGAATCCCAAGTGAAAGACATCGTTGTTGAGCTGAAAAACATTGAAGACCGTATCGTACGTCTCACCCCTAACTCCTCGGATTTAGGTAGCGTCATCATCTCCAAAGACGGAGAAAGCCTTTATTACTTCGCTGCCTTTGAAGACGGCTACGACCTCTGGAAAATGGATATCCGCAAAAAAGACACCCGACTGCTCCATAAAATGGATGCCGGCTGGGCTTCTATGGAGATGGACAAGGACGGCAAAAACCTCTTCTTGCTGGGAGGAAAAACCATGCAGAAAATGAATTTGGCATCCGACGAGCTAAAACCAGTCACCTATCAGGCACAAACCAAAATGGATTTGGCGGCAGAACGCGAATATATGTTTGACCACGTGTACAAACAGCAACAGAAATGTTTCTACAACACCAATATGCACGGTGTAGACTGGGACGCCATGACTACCGCTTACCGCAAGTTCCTACCTCATATCAACAATAACTACGACTTTGCCGAGTTGCTGAGTGAATGGTTGGGCGAGCTGAATGTGTCGCACACCGGCGGTCGTTATTATCCGTCCGGACAAAGTGAACCGACAGCCAGCCTCGGACTGCTCTTCGCCTGGAACTACCCAAACAAAGGTGTGCTTATAGCCGAAGTCATAGAGAAAGGTCCGTTCGACAACGCCAATACTAAAGTAAAAGCGGGCATAGTTATCGAAAAGATTGACGGCACGGAGATTACACCCGAAACTGATTACTATACCTTACTGAACGGCAAAGCCAAAAAGAAGACCCTTGTCTCGCTATACAACCCGCAGAACAAAGAACGCTGGGAAGAGGTTGTAATCCCGATAAGCAATAGTACGCTTGATGATTTGCTCTACACTCGCTGGGTAAAACAACGTGCAGCCGACGTAGATAAATGGTCCGGCGGCCGTCTCGGCTACGTCCACATTGAGTCAATGGGCGATGACAGCTTCCGTTCTGTGTACTCGGATATTCTGGGCAAATACAACAACCGTGAAGGCATCATCATCGATACCCGCTTTAATGGCGGAGGCCGTCTGCACGAGGATATAGAAATATTGTTCAGCGGCAAGAAATACTTTACACAGGTAATCCGCGGCCGCGAAGCCTGTGATATGCCCAGCCGTCGCTGGAACAAGCCGTCTATCATGCTGACCTGCGAAGCCAATTACTCCAATGCGCACGGTACGCCATGGGTATATCGCCACCGGAATATCGGCAAGTTGGTGGGTATGCCCGTTCCGGGAACAATGACCAGCGTATCATGGGAACGTTTGCAAGATCCTTCTCTCATTTTCGGTATCCCTGTTGTAGGCTACCGCTTGCCCGATGGCAGTTATCTGGAAAACTCCCAGTTAGAACCCGACATCAAAGTTGCCAACTCACCCGAAGCCATCGTGAAAGGTGAGGATACCCAGCTGAAGGTTGCTGTGCAAGAATTACTGAAAGAACTGGACTCTGCCCAGTAAAGAGATAAATATTCGTCTTACAGGCATAAAGCGTTTCCGCTAATCGTCCATATCATTCAGATGTATCTCCAGAGCCTTCACGGAGATATAAATTTCGTACACGGAAATAGTGAGCGAAATAATCAGAAGCACCAGCGCAAAACCGAAGATATAAACTGAGGCAAGATGAAGCCGGATATAAATAAAGAACATGCTGACTACACATAGCAACAGGCTTGCTATGCCTGTCACCTGCATGGCGCGCGTCAGGTACAACCTTTTGCGCAGGTTGGCAATCTGCGCCGCGGTCACAGAGGAGTGACTCTTTTGGTGTTGCTCCTTCAAAGCACGCACAAGGCCTGCATACGACAGAAAACGGTTGGTGTACGCCAACATAATCAGGGATATTGCCGAAAACAGCAAAGCGGGGGTAGTCAAATCTATTTCCATAAGAGGGATTCCTTTAAATCTTTAGCAACTGCAAAGATAAATAATACTTTCTCTATCTAACTTTTTTCCATTACCTTTGTTCCCTCGAAAAGACTAATTCATCAAGCCTATGTTCACAGACCTGCTCAATTCCTCTTATTTCGCCCTTTTCCTCATCGTAGCTTTAGGCTTCATGTTGGGAAGAATCAAAATCAAAGGATTGTCTCTCGATGTTTCCGCAGTAATCTTCATCGCCCTGCTTTTCGGGCATTTCGGTGTGATTATCCCCAAAGAGTTGGGAAACTTCGGACTTGTATTGTTCATTTTCACTATCGGCATACAAGCCGGTCCCGGTTTCTTCGACTCTTTCCGAAGCAAAGGGAAGACACTCATCATCATCACCTTGCTGATTATTTGTTCTGCCGCCTTGACGGCAGTAGGACTGAAATACGCTTTCGACATTGACACGCCGAGTGTGGTAGGCCTGATAGCCGGAGCACTTACCAGTACGCCGGGACTTGCAGTTGCCATCGACAGCACTCATTCACCGCTGGCCTCCATCGCCTATGGTATCGCTTATCCGTTCGGAGTTATCGGGGTTATCCTATTCGTAAAACTGCTGCCCCGTATCATGCACATCGACCTCGACCGGGAAGCCCGCCGTCTGGAGAAAGAACGCCGCGGACAATTTCCCGAACTGATAACGTGCATCTATCGTATTACAAATCCTGTCGTATTCGGACGTACCCTGATGCAAATCAATGCCCGCGCCATGACCGGAGCGGTAATCTCCCGCCATAAGCATGACGAGCAAATCGCCATCCCGACCGCCCACACCGTACTTCACGAAAACGACTACATACAAGCCGTCGGCAGCGACGAAGCGCTGAACCAACTCGCCACTCTGGTAGGTGAACGCGAAGAAGGCGAGCTCCCCCTAAGCCATACCCAGGACATAGAGTCCCTGCTGCTGACAAAGAAGGATATGATAAACAAACAGCTGGGTGACTTGAATCTGATGAGGAACTTCGGCTGCACCGTGACACGGATTCGCCGAAGCGGTATCGACCTTTCTCCCTCACCCGATCTTGCGCTAAAATTCGGTGACAAGTTGATGGTAGTCGGCGAAAAAGAAGGACTGAAAGGCTTGGCACGCTTACTGGGAAACAATGCCAAAAAACTGTCCGATACGGATTTCTTCCCAATTGCAATGGGCATCGTACTCGGAGTACTGTTCGGCAAGCTGAACATATCCTTCCCCGGCGGTTTGTCATTCTCACCCGGATTGACAGGCGGCATTCTGATAGTTGCCTTGTTCCTTAGCGCTGTTGGCAAGACAGGACCTATTATCTGGTCCATGTCGGGTCCTGCCAACCAACTGTTACGCCAACTGGGACTTTTGCTGTTCCTTGCCGAAGTAGGTACATCGGCTGGAAAGAATCTGGTAGCGACCTTTCAGGAAAGTGGCTGGTTGTTGTTCGGAGTAGGTGCTGCCATTACTTTAATTCCCATGCTGATAGCTGTAATCGTAGGCAGACTCGTATTCAAAATCAGCATCCTCGATTTATTGGGAACCATTACAGGCGGTATGACAAGTACCCCCGGTCTGGCAGCTGCCGACTCGATGACGGACAGCAATATTCCGAGTGTGGCCTATGCTACGGTTTATCCTATTGCAATGGTATTTCTCATACTATCCATTCAAATCATTGCAACATTGATTTAGGACAATGAGAACATTGGACAAAGAAACAGCTATCGTCCGGATGAACACATTCGGGCGTCAGGACATTCCTTTCCTGTTTATCATCGATTACAAGCAAGAACACTCATTCGTTGAAGCCCTCGCCAAGATAGATACATCCGCCTGCCTCTACCAATTCGGAGAGACGGGCAATACTCCCGATACGGATACCCGATATGCCGGAAGAATAGATTGGGAATTTGTTCCCCCGCTTCCCGCCGACTACCGCCGTTCTTTCGACATCGTAAAGCGCAACCTGCTGGGCGGCAACAGTTACCTGACCAATCTGACGTGCAAGGTTCCGCTTCGCACTAACCTGACGCTAAAAGATATATTTCTGCATTCCCACGCTCTATACAAACTTTGGCTGAAGGATTCTTTTGTTTGCTTCTCTCCCGAAATCTTTGTACGTATGGAAAAGGGTTTTATAAAATCTTTTCCCATGAAAGGAACAATTGACGCGACCCTTCCCCATGCCGAATCAATATTGTTGGATGACGCCAAGGAAGCCGCGGAACACGCCACCATTGTCGATTTGATACGCAATGACCTCAGTATGGTTTCCGACCACGTTACCGTAACATCCTATCGCTACATAGACCGCCTGCAAACCAACAAAGGGCCTATTCTGCAAACAAGTTCCGAGATATGCGGCATTCTGCCCGATGACTACACCGAACGGCTCGGTGACATCCTTTTCAAACTATTGCCTGCCGGCTCCATTACCGGTGCCCCCAAACCCCGCACCATGCAAATCATTGCCGAAGCGGAAGGCTACGAACGAGGATTCTATACCGGAATCATGGGCTGCTACGCCAACGGCCGACTGGACAGCGCGGTCATGATACGCTTCATTGAACAAGAGAACGAGCAACTCTACTTCAAAGCCGGCGGCGGCATCACCGCCCAAAGCCGATGGGAAAGTGAATACAACGAGGTAAAACAGAAAATATATGTGCCGATTTATTGAAACCATACGTGTTGACGGCGGAGTGGTTCGCAACTTAGCCTACCATGAACGGAGACTGAACGATACCCGAACACACTTCTGGCCGGAAAGTACCGCCCTGCAACTGACAGCATACCTGCCCGCCATTTCTGCAAACGGCATACACAAGTTACGTATAGCCTACGGGCAGAAAGGAATCGAAGATATATCTTGCACTCCCTATGCCCTACGCTCCGTCCGTTCACTGGCTTTGGTACGAGCGGACAACATTGACTACACCTATAAAAGCACCGACCGCGAAGGGCTCAACCAATTGTTTGCACAGCGCGGCTCCTGCGATGATGTGCTTATTGTCCGCCAAGGTCTACTCACCGATACCAGTACCGCTAACATCGCTCTCTTTGACGGCAAACAATGGTACACTCCCCGGCATCCCTTATTGAAAGGGACTAAGCGTGCCGAACTATTGGAAAAAGGCATCCTCACTGAGAAAGATATACACACGGAAGACCTTGTGTTTTACTCCATTGCACGCCTTTTCAATGCGATGATAGATTGGGGTGAACTGGAACTTCCCGTCAATTGTCTAAAGCCAATATTCTGAAAAAGAACGGGGTTGCATAACCATCTAAGAATAAATTCATTATATTTGTAATGAGCAACTAAACCTAAAACCCAATGACAACAAGAATCACCCCAAACAGAATTACCGAACTGAAGTCCAATGAGATATTCGTATTCGGCAGCAATCTTGAAGGAGCACATGGCGGCGGAGCCGCCCTACTGGCATGGCGTGAATGGGGTGCCATCTGGGGACAGGGTAGCGGGTTACAAGGACAGACCTACGGCATTCCAACCATGCATGGTGGTCCTGAAGCTATCCGGCCCTATGTGAATGAATTCATTCGTTTTGCCCGCCAACACTCCGACACCGTATTCCTCGTTACTGAAATAGGTTGCGGCATCGCAGGTTTCAAACCCGTCCAGATAGCCCCGCTATTCAAAGAAGCGGCGGAGGTTCCTAATATTTACCTGCCTCAACGGTTCTGGGACGTATTGAATGCAAATGTATGACAAGCAGACTTCCATTTCCCAAAGATTTATTTTACTTTTGCATCGGAATATAAAGTTTTCTACCACCGTCACTAAACAAGTACAACTATGCGTTATACCGTTTCTGCCCCCGACACCCCGATACATGCCGCTATTCAATTGCCGGCATCCAAGAGTATCAGCAACCGTGCACTTATCCTGCATGCCCTTGCTCATGGTAAGCAAACGCCCTGCAATCTGAGCGATTGCGATGATACCCGTGTCATGGTGCGCGCACTGCAAGGCAATCCCGAACATATAGACATTATGGCAGCGGGGACGGCCATGCGTTTCCTCACCGCCTATTTCAGCGTGACACCCGGCAGCCGTATCATCACCGGAACGCAACGTATGCAGCAACGTCCCATCCGTATCCTCGTAGATTCTCTACGTTTACTCGGAGCAAAAATCGATTACGTCGGGCAAAAGGGATTCCCACCTCTACGCATCACAGGGGCGGAATTGCAAGGCGATGAAATATCTCTTGCCGGAAACGTCAGCTCGCAATATATTTCCGCCCTGCTGATGATGGGAGCTGTGCTCCCCAAAGGACTACACCTACACCTTACAGGCAGTATCATCTCCCGTCCCTACATCAACCTCACGCTTCAGCTTATACACGACTTCAGCGGACGTGCCAGATGGAATTCCGAAAACAGCATCACCGTATATCCCGGCGGTTATCGGGATGTCCCGTTCACCGTGGAGAGCGACTGGAGCGCGGCATCCTACTGGTATCAAATATTGGCACTGAGGGGAAATGAAGAACGAAGAATAAAGAATGAAGAATCTCTGAAGGGTTATGAACATGAAACGGTGGAGCTGTTCGGGCTGTTTCCTCACAGTTATCAAGGGGATAGTCGCGGAGCGGAGATTTTCTCCCGTCTGGGCGTACATACCGAATATACCGATCTGGGCGTACGACTGACATTGGCGGGTACACCCGTCTCGTGCTTGGAGGAAGATATGGTAGACATTCCAGACCTGGCACAAACCTTTGTCGTAACTTGCTGCCTGATGAACATACCTTTCCGCTTTACCGGTTTACAAAGTCTCAAAATTAAGGAAACCGACCGTATCGCCGCCCTTATCACCGAGCTGCAAAAGTTAGGTTATTTGGTACGTTCCGAACAGGACAGCATTCTGTTATGGGACGGGGAACGTTGTCCTACTGAAAACGCCCCGATTATTTCCACTTACGAAGACCATCGTATGGCAATGGCATTTGCTCCTGCCTGCATCGTATTACCGCAGATAGTGATTGATGAACCTCAAGTAGTTTCCAAATCCTATCCGGCTTATTGGGAAGATTTAAAGAAAACAGGTTTCACAATCTCCAAAGGACAAGGATAAAAGCAATGTTTCTCTTTGTCATTCGTCAGTTTCTCCGAAGAGGATCAACCTTTTTGCCCATTCAAAAGAAGTCAGATACGAAAACAATGTGTATCTTTGTCCGTTCTATTTTATAAGGACACTTTTTTTCAAGGAAAGAGAACGTATGTGGATACTGATTATTAGCCTGATTGCCCTCGCCATCGTAGCTGCCATAGCGGGAATAGTACGCAACCGCAGACTTCAAAAGAAAATTGATAACGGCGAATTGGATGCCATGCCCGAAGTGCAGGAAGTAGATATGGAATGCTGCGGCCAGCATGAAGTATGCGAAAAAGAAAGCCTGCTCGCCGCCGTCAGCAAAAAAATAGAATATTATGACGATGAGGAACTGGACAAATACATCGGGACTGCTTCCGACCGATATACTCCCGAACAAGAAGAAGAATTTCGTGACGTATTCTATACCATGCAATCGGAAGATGTGGCCGGGTGGGTGCGCAGCTTACAACTGCGCGGCATTGCGCTACCGGACAATATAAAAGATGAAGTGTTCCTGATAGTAGGAGAAAGGAGAATTAATCACTAATCACCGCCACATGGAACTGTTACAATATACTTTTTTTCAACATGCCCTTATCGGCAGCCTGCTGGCAAGTATTGTTTGCGGAATTATCGGTACATACATCGTAACCCGGAGACTGGTATTCATCAGTGGCGGACTGACGCATGCATCTTTTGGAGGTATAGGAATGGGGTTGTACACGGGAATCTCGCCGATTCTTTCGGCAGCTATCTTTTCAGTACTGTCAGCATTCGGTGTGGAATGGCTTAGCAAACGGAAAGATATGCGTGAAGACTCTGCTATTGCAGTATTTTGGACGTTAGGAATGGCATTGGGCATCATCTTTACATTCCTGTCTCCCGGGTTCGCTCCCGACCTGTCCGCTTACCTGTTCGGAAACATCCTGACAATAACGTTTGGTGACATCGCCTTGCTGGGCGGGCTGGCAATATTGCTTATCTTGTTTTTTTCGTGTTTCCTGCATCCGATAATCTATGTAGCATTCGACCGCGAGTTTGCCCGTTCACAAGGTATTCCGGTACAAGCTTTTGAATATGTACTGATGATGTTCATCGCATTGACTATCGTGGCCTGCCTCCGTATGGTGGGCATCGTGTTGGTTATCTCATTACTGACAATTCCACAAATGACAGCCAATCTCTTTTCGCACAGGTTTCACCGTATTATATGGTTATCCATCGGTATCGGCTATCTTAGCTGCCTGGGCGGCTTGCTCATCTCATATTATCTCAATGTTCCTTCGGGAGCAGCCATAATCTTCTTCTCCATTATTATTTATGCAATCTGTAAAGGAGGAAAAAGTTTTTGGCTATCTTTGCAGAAAAATACAAGATAATGGAAATCAAGATTCAGTCCTTAGACCAGATTCATGAAGCCGCCCGCCAATTTATAGAGGCAATGGGTGACAATACAGTATTTGCTCTTTATGGCAAAATGGGAGCCGGTAAAACAACCTTTATCAAGGCTGTCTGCGAAGAGCTCGGTGTATCCGACGTTATTACTTCTCCTACATTTGCCATCGTAAACGAATATCGTTCCGATATTGCCGGAGAGTTAATCTATCATTTCGACTTCTACCGTATCAAAAAGCTGGAAGAAGTGTACGATATGGGATATGAGGACTATCTGTACAGCGGTGCGCTCTGTTTCATTGAATGGCCGGAACTGATTGAAGAACTTTTACCCGGAAATACCGTGAAAGTCACTATTGAAGAGGTGGAAAACAGTGAACGGAAAGTTACATTGGAACAACTGGATTAATACACGTTACTAATCATACAACCACCAACGCCCCACATGAGCCAATACATCGTTCAAGGCATCTTTGTCGTAGCGGGAGTTATCTCCCTATTAGCCGCAATTCTGGATTGGAATTGGTTCTTTACCGCCCAAAACACCCAGTTTGTAGTACGAAACGTAGGTCGCCGACAAGCACGCTGGTTTTATGGCGTATTAGGAGTGATACTCATCGGGATGTCAGTATTCTTTTTTCTGAATACTCCACCGATAGCATAAAAAGGAAAAACAATAAACAAACATTTATAAAGAAAAAAGGCGCGGATTTAAATCCGCGCCTTTTTTCTTTTTGTCTAAGCTGTGACTTACTCATCGTCCAAAGATTCAGTATATTCCATTTCACCTTGTACAATGAACAGAATTTCATCCGGATCGTAATCGCCCATCTCATCTTTATGAGCTTCCTTGATGATGTAGTCTACGATTTTTCCCAGATCAACTTCGATATATCCATCACCGTCGGGCTGCACATCAAGGATGCCGCTCTCGGAATAATACTCGTCAATCAAATCGAGGAAATAATAAAACTCGTCGTCAGAGAACTTCTCTTTCAACTCCTGCGGCAAATAGTTTTTGATGTACTCAATGGTCTTTTCATCATCGAGATCATTCTTCAAAAAATCGTCTTCCAGTCCCATAGCTTTATATTTTAAAAGGATTATAACAATGCCTCAATTTTTGTTACATAAGTAGGTTTGGGGGCAGAACCTACTTGTTTATCCACCAACTCTCCGTTCTTAAAGAACAATACGGTAGGAATGTTACGGATACCGTATTCGGCAGCCACATCACCGTTGTCGTCTACATCACATTTACCGATAAGGACTTTGCCTTCATATTCACCTGCCAGTTCTTCAATGATAGGACCTACCATTTTACAAGGTCCGCACCACGGTGCCCAAAAGTCAATTACTACAGGTTTACCCTCTGCCAAGATTTCCTTGAAATTGTTGTCTGTAATTTCTAATGCCATTTTTCTAATTATTAAGTTTAAATATTAATTCAATACTCCTGTATCAAGCATCATCCGCTCATTATTATCAGTGAAGCAAAGATAATTAATTTATCCGAAACTCAAGCTCCGGACGCTCTTTTAAATAAGAGATAAGTTCACGACCTACGGAAAGCTTCACCGGACGGGACACTAAGTCAACAGTCATCTTACTATCCGGATCAGTCACTCTGAAATAGAGTTCCGTAGTGCCGGGACGGTCTTTCGTCAGTTCCGCCAACTCCGTCACCAAAGCCTTGTTCAATACACTGAGCGGAATAAGAATCGTTATCTTCTCTATCAGCTTCTCTTTTACGTCAGGCAGCAACTCCATAGAAGTAATCTTCAATTCCAATTCATCCTGCCGCCACTGTTTAGGTTGACAACGTGCCTTTATATAAAGGAAAGTACGCTCACCTAAATAACCCTGATAAGTCACCCAGTCATTTCCGAAGAAAGGCAACTCCGCCGAACCTGAATAATCCTCTATCTTGGCAATACCATAAGGGTTGCCGTTTTTGCTGATACCCCGGCGAACAGAAGTAACGATACCTCCCATAGTAATTTCACGTCCCACAAGGGCTGTTTTATCTTCCAACTCCGCCATATGAGTATTACAAACGTGTTCCAATACTACGGAATATTCATCCAGCGGGTGAGCGGAAAGGTAAATACCAACTAAATCACGTTCTTTATTCAAACGGTCAAGGTCACTCCAATGCTCTGCAGGAAGAATCTCCGGAGTAGCAATATCCACTACATTCTCACCACCGAACAAAGAATTGACCGCCGCCGCTTTATCCGCTTGATAACGGTTGCCGTAGCGTACCAATGTCTCAATAAAGGCTTCATTCTTGGCATTGACGGCAAAGTACTGTTCACGCTTCAACTCCGGGAAACTGTCAAAACCACCGGCAAGAGCGAGGCACTCCAAGTTCTTCTTGTTACAAGCGTTCAAGTTGACACGCTGTACAAAATCGAAGATACCCGTATACAGACCGTTTTTCTGACGTTCTTCCATAATGCTTTGCACAGCTCCTTCACCCACTCCTTTCACAGCTCCCAATCCGAAACGGATGTTACCCTCAGGGTTGACGGTGAACTTCAAATTCGATTCATTTACGTCCGGGCCAAGTACTTTAATACCCATTGACTTACATTCGTCCATGAGTTTGGTTATGGTTGTTATATCAGACAAACTTCGGCTCATTACGGCAGCCATGTATTCTGCCGGGTAATTAGCTTTCAGGAAAGCTGTTTGATAGGCTACCCATGAATAGCAGGTGGCATGAGATTTATTGAAAGCATAAGATGCAAACTTTTCCCAGTCCGTCCAAATTTTTTCGAGCACCTTTGGGTCATGACCGTTTTTCTGCCCACCGGCAATAAACTTCGGCTTCATATGGTCCAGTTTATCACGCAGCTTTTTACCCATTGCCTTACGCAGCGCATCGGACTCACCACGGGTAAAGTCCGCCAACAAACGGGACAGAAGCATGACCTGTTCCTGATAGACAGTAATACCGTACGTGTCCTTCAGATATTTCTCCATTATGGGAATATCATACTCGATAGGCTTGCGTCCCCACTTACGGTCGATGAAGTCAGGGATATAATCCATAGGTCCCGGACGGTAGAGGGCATTCATGGCAATCAAGTCTTCGAAAGTGCTTGGCTGCAACTCACGCAAATATTTCTGCATACCGGCAGATTCAAACTGGAACGTACCGATAGTCCGTCCGTCACAATATAATTTATAGGCGGCAGGGTCGGTAATGGAAATCTTGTCAATATCCAACGCCATTCCCCGATGCAAACGTATATTTTCAACAGCTTCTTTAATGATTGAGAGAGTCTTCAATCCCAAGAAGTCCATTTTAATCAAACCTGTGTCCTCGATAACAGAGCCTTCGTACTGAGTAACGAGCATCTTCTCACCGGTTTCCTTATCATCCGCCGTGCTAACCGGAACCCAGTCGGTGATGTCGTCACGACAGATAATTGTACCGCAAGCGTGTACACCTGTACCACGAACATTCCCTTCCAGCATCTTGGCATACTTCAGCGTATCACGAACCAATGGGTCGGGTGACGCTTCGGCTGCCTGCAACTCCGGTACATAAGCTATGGCATTGGGAAGATTCAGCTTCTTATCAGGGATTTTATCGGGAACTAGTTTCGCCAAGCGGTCGGATTCCGATAAGGGCAGCTTTTGTACACGGGCAACATCCTTAATAGCCAATTTGGTTGCCATAGTACCATACGTAATGATATGCGCTACCTTTTCTTGTCCGTATTTTTCCGTTACCCAACGCAGCACTTCACCACGTCCGTCATCATCGAAGTCAACATCGATATCGGGTAAGGAGATACGGTCCGGATTAAGGAAACGCTCGAACAGCAAGTCATACTGAATAGGGTCTATCTTGGTGATGCCCAAACAATAGGCTACTGCCGAACCGGCTGCCGAGCCGCGTCCCGGCCCCACCGAAACTCCTAATTGTGTACGAGCTGCATTGATAAAGTCCTGTACAATCAAGAAGTAACCGGGAAAACCCATTGTCTTCATGATATACAACTCAAATACCAAACGTTCTTTTACCTCATCCGACAGCGGATCTCCATAAATCCGTTTGGCACCGTCAAACGCCAGTTTGGCAAGATAGTCGGCCTCCAGTTTGATACGATAAAGTTTCTCATAACCACCCAAACGCTTAATTTTGGCTTTGGCGGCTTCTTCATCCAAAACTACTTTGCCGTTTTCATCTTGCGTAAACTCATCAAACAAATCCTTTTCCGTATATTTCTTCCGATATCCTTCTTCCGTTCCAAAATCCTCGGGAATGGCAAAAGTGGGCATGATAGGCGCATGGTCGATTGAGTAATACTCCACTTTATCCAAAATCTCCAACGTATTGGAAAGAGCTTCGGGAACATCAGCAAAAAGCGCATTCATTTCCGCTTTTGTTTTCATCCACTCTTGCTTGGTATAAAGCATGCGGCTCGGGTCATCCAAATCCTTACCGGTACTCAAACAGATAAGACGATCGTGTGCCTCAGCATTTTCTTCATCCACAAAGTGAACATCGTTGGAACAGATTACTTTCACATTATATTTCTTGGCATATTCAAGCAACTTGGCATTGGCTTTCTGCTGCAAGGGATAAGCTTCGTGGTTAGCACGAGAAACAGTTGCCTTATGGCGTTGCAACTCCAAATAGTAATCATCCCCGAAAAGATTCTTATACCAACGAATAGCTTCTTCAGCTTCCTCCAATTGGTCGTTGATAATTTTTTTAGGGACCTCACCACCGATACAGGCAGAGCAGACAATCAATCCTTCGTGATATTTCTCCAGCTCGTTTCGGTCGGTACGAGGACGCATATAATATCCCATGGTCCATGCACGAGATACCAGCTTAATAAGATTGTGGTAACCTTTTTCATTCTTCGCCAATACAATCAAGTGATAACCGCTTTGGTCGGGCTTACCCTCTTTCTTGTCCATCGTACGGCGCGCTACGTACATCTCGCAGCCGATAATAGGCTTGAACAGCTTATTCTCCGCTTCCGTTATTTTAGCCTTGCAAGCCGCTATTTCAGCTTTCTTATCCTCACACGCAATTTCGCCACTCTCTATGCCTGCAATCCGTTTCTTCAGGTCTTTTATTTCCCCTTTCGGACCACCGTTCTTTTTATTAACATAGTTGGTGAACTCTTTGATGCCAAACATATTGCCATGGTCGGTAACGGCAATACCTTTCATACCATCTTTCATCGCCTTGTCTACCAAACGGCTTACACTGGCCTGACCATCAAGGAGTGAGTATTGGGTATGTACGTGCAAATGAACAAAATCCTGCATAAATATATCCTTTCTATAAGTGAGCATAAAGGTACGACCTATGCGGTATCTAACAAAAATATTCCTCGAAAAGTTATCAACACCTATAATTCTATGACTAAATTCTTGTTAGATTTTCAAAATAAGCCTATTTTTGCAGATAATTTGCATCAAAAAGAATAAAACAAGATACATGGGTCGACTTAAAAAATTAAAGAAAATACGTATTCACCGTGAAGGAACACATACACTGGCCGGCAGTTTATTGTTGATACTCGCTGTAAACGCCGGGCTTTACTTTGGTTTGGAGTGCAAAGTTCCTTTCTACGTAGTGGCAGTCATCAGCCTTGTTATTTATGGCATCTTAGTAAATTTCTTCCGCTGCCCTATACGTTTGTTCGGCCAGGAAGAAACTGAGAAAATCGTAGTTGCCCCTGCTGACGGAAAAATTGTGGTAGTAGAGGAAGTTGAAGAAACTGAATATTTCCATGACCGGCGCATCATGGTTTCCATATTTATGAGCCTGGTCAATGTACACGCTAACTGGTATCCCGTAGACGGAACCGTTAAATTGGTATCTCACCAGAACGGCAAGTTCATGAAAGCATGGCTACCTAAAGCAAGTACTGATAATGAGCGTTCTACCGTAGTAATTGAGACCCCTGAAGGTGTGGAAATCATGGCACGCCAAATTGCAGGTGCTATGGCACGCCGCATCGTAACTTATGCAGAACCGGGCGAAGAATGCTATATTGACGAACATATGGGCTTCATTAAATTCGGTTCACGCGTGGACGTATTCCTCCCTTTGGGCACAGAAGTTCTCGTTAAACTCGGACAACTGACTACCGGTAATCAAACCGTAATAGCAAAACTTAAATAACAATGGCAAATTGCATCACCCGTTCTATCCCTAACACCTTAACCTGTCTGAACTTATTCTCCGGGTGTATTGCTTGTGTCATGGCATTTGAAGCCAACTACAATCCGGCACTTGTATTCATTATCCTTAGTGCCGTATTCGACTTCTTCGACGGTATGATGGCACGCTTATTAAACGCACATTCTCCTATCGGAAAGGATTTGGACTCTTTGGCAGATGATGTCAGCTTCGGTGTAGCACCCTCATTAATAGTATTCTCCTTATTTAAAGAGATGCATTATCCGGTATCTATGGAGTTTATCGCCCCTTATATGCCTTATGCCGCATTTCTTATTTCCGTATTTTCGGCTTTACGTTTGGCAAAGTTCAACAACGATACCCGCCAAACAAGTTCTTTTATCGGAGTTCCAGTTCCTGCCAACGCTCTCTTCTGGGCATCATTGGTGGCAGGAATACACCCCATACTCATATCCGAAAACTTCAATCCCTTTTATCTGTTAGTGCTGGTTTGCCTGTTTTCGTGGTTGTTAGTATCGGAGATACCGATGTTCTCATTGAAGTTCAAGAATCTCGCATGGAAAGACAATAAAATAAGCTTTATTTTCCTGATTGTCTGTATTCCACTTCTTGTTTTTTTAAAGGTTAGCGGCTTTGCAGCGGTAATTGTATGGTACATCGTACTGTCACTTCTAACAGGAAAACGTAAATAAACATTTTCTTGGCACAGTTGTTGTACTATCGTTCGCTGAAAACGAACACATAAAAAGACATTAGCCCATGTTTCATTTTTTAGGTTTCTTATTTATTATTCTAATAGCTATTCTGTTTATCGGACTTAGCATCATTGGTACCGTTATCCGAAGTATCTTCGGATTAGGAGGACACCGTTCATCAAAAACATACCGGAATGACAACGGGAACTACCAATCAGGAAAGGGATATTCTTATAATGACGGACAACAATCCACTTCTACCAAAGAAACGATACGAGAAGAAGAAATAACTCCGCACTCGGCTTCCCGCAAGAAACTATTCTCACAGGATGAGGGAGAATATGTGGATTTTGAGGAAATTAAAGATTAGCGGCGCTTTGCTGCAAAAAATTCTTTCATCAATGTAGCGCATTCATCCTCCAATACTCCTTTTACAACCACTGTCTTAGGATGCAGGGCTTGCGGCGCATAACGTTGATATCCCCGCTTTTCATCTTCCGCTCCAAATACCAAGCGCCCCATTTGCGCCCAAGCAATAGCGCCGGCACACATCACACAAGGCTCCACAGTAACATAAAGGGCACATTCATTCAGATATTTACTACCAAGAGTAGACGCAGCGGCAGTAATAGCCTGCATCTCGGCATGGGCAGTGACATCCGTCAAAGTTTCCATTAAATTATGGGCACGAGCAATGATACGGCCTTTGCAAACGACCACTGCACCTACAGGCACTTCGCCACGTCCCCCTGCTTTTTGTGCCTCAAGAAGGGCCTGTCTCATATAGTCAGTATCTGTCATCTTTTCTCCTCAAAACTTTCATTCAAAACGTATCAACTCACCTTCGCATATCATGTTCGCCAAACAAGGTAGGATAATCTTCTTCCATATTCTTATGGATAAACATGAGAATAGTCTCCCTTAACCAGCGTGATTTGTTCGTTATCTTATACTTCTCCAGATAACGGTCTACAATCCGCAGTTCTTCTTCGCTCATCAGGCATACCATGCGCTGCTCGCGTTTAGGTTCTTCGGGTGTGGCTTTCGCACACGTTTTGTCTCTCTTTCTCATATTTCTTTGCAAAATTAGTTTTACTTCTGTAAAAACAAAGCAGAAAAAACGTATTTTTGTAGTGAAAGAAAGAAAATCATAACTATGGCAATACATAATGCTTTAGGAAAAGCAGGAGAAGATGCAGCTGTATTCTATCTGGAACGTAACGGATATGCGATACGCGACCGGAATTGGCGAAAGAATCATCTGGAGTTAGACATTATTGCAACTAAAAATGATGAGTTGATCATTATAGAAGTAAAAACCCGAAGTAACACAAAGTGTATTGAGCCACAAGATGCCGTTAACCGACAAAAAATCCGCCGTATTGTCATAGCTGCCGATGCGTACATTAAACATTTTTGTATTGATGCACCTGTACGTTTTGACATTATTACAGCCGTAGGTAATACCGATGCTTTTAAAATAGAGCATATCAAAGAAGCATTCTATCCACCTATGTTTTAAGAACCCTCATAGCTGAAATAATATGGATATAGAAACTGCCCGCGAATATTGCCTCAGCAAAAAAGCTACGACCGAAGATACTCCTTTCGGTGAAGATGTCCTTGTTATCCGAGTATTGGGAAAGATGTTTTTATGCATCAACCTCAACACTCCAAACCTCATCACCATGAAATGCGACCCGGAATATGCACTGGAATTACGTGACCATTACAATGCCATTGAAGGTGCCTGGCACTTCAATAAGAAATACTGGAACCAGGTATTTCTGGACCGTGATGCAGATGACAAATTAATAAGACATCTTATAGACCACTCTTACGAAGAAGTAATAAAGAAATTCACTAAAAAAATGCACAATGAGTATGAAGCCCTGCCCTGAATCCTTTCCTTATCCGCTGATAGCGTTGGATGAAACAGACTCAACCAACCGATACCTCAGCCAATTATGCAATGAGTTACAAGAAACCATTGAAGAACTGACTACAGTTACAGCTGAATTCCAAAGTGCCGGTAAAGGGCAGCGCGGTAATACTTGGGAAGCCGAAAGAGGCAAGAATCTACTTTTCAGTTTTGTTCTTTATCCCACTTTTCTGGAAGCACGCCGCCAGTTTATCCTATCGCAAATCGTTTCTCTCTCCATAAAAGAAGAGTTGGACAGATGGTCAAACGAGATTACAATAAAGTGGCCGAATGACATTTACTGGAAAGACAAAAAGATTTGCGGTATATTGATAGAGAATGATCTGTCCGGCCAATTCATCGGACGCAGCATCTCTGGTATCGGAATCAACATCAACCAAAATGAATTTTACAGTGACGCTCCCAACCCGGTATCTCTGAAACAAATCACCGGACAGGAGCACAACCGCCATGAAATTTTGTCGCACATCCTGAAACGGATACAAATCTACTATAACGGTTTGCGAACAGAAGAACACAATACTTATTCCGCTGAAATAGCCACCCGTTATGCCCGCGCCCTATTTCGCCGCAGAGGCTTTCATCCTTATGAAGATGCCAACGGTAAGTTCTCCGCCCGCTTGCTGCGTGTGGAACAAGATGGGCGTTTTGTCTTGGAGGACGAAAGTGGGAAAGAACGGGAATATCTATTTAAAGAGGTACAATACATTGTTTAATCAAACAATTTGGTAAACATTATCTTAACAGAACATATTCTGTACGAAGCTAATCTATAAAATCATGAAAATACAAACTTTAATCGTAATCGCCCTATCAAGTTTTATTTTATATAGTTGCGAAGACAATGAAACCAACTATTTAGAGCTATCTGAATCGTCATTCAGTAACGTCAGCAGCGATGGAGCGACATTGACTGTCGATATAACGAGCAATGTAGAGTGGCAAGTATCTAAAACCGCACAATGGTGCAATATTACCCCCGATAAAAGCTTCGGCAACCAAGCACTAACTCTGCAAATAGAAGCCAACCCTGACAATAAAGAAAGAAAGGTAATAGTAACAGTTACATCGGCTGTTCTCAAAATGAGTAAAAAAATAGAAATCACTCAGGCAGCAGGATATACATCGATAGAACAGTATCACTACAAACTCCCCGTGATTTTCCATGTGCTATACAAAGATAAATCAGCCCCAGAGCAATACGTCAGTCAAAATCGTCTGTCAAAAATATTAGATAGGGTAAACAAACTTTATAAAAATAGTTCACAGAGTGTAGACATGAATTTAACATTCACACTCGCTACTATCCGTCCAAATGGAGAAACCATGGAAAAACCGGGTGTAGAGTACATTTCATGGCCGGATAGTTATCCGATAGATTGCGATATCTTTATGAATGACGATGTAGAAACGGGAAAAGGTTATGTGAAATACCTATGGGATCCTAACGAGTATATTAATATAATGGTCTATAACTTCACAAATAATCCAACTGACAATGTAACAGCATTAGGTATATCACACTTACCTTATACTACAAAGGGGCCAAATAGTTTGGCAGGTCTCACCAACATCAATGAGTCTCATTTAGAATTGAAGAACTTAGCCTTTCCCTATTGTGTATCCATCAACAGTTTGTTTATTAACGAAGAAAGTACGGAAACCATGTACAACACAGCAGATGTTACTGTTACATTAGCCCATGAATTAGGGCATTACTTAGGTTTGCATCATGTATTCTATGAGACAGAAAGCGAGACTGAAAGCAAAAACGGTTGTAAAGATACTGACTATTGTACAGATACTCCTACTTATAATAAGGAACAATACGATATTGATTATGCATACATTGCATCAGCAGAACCGGACAAGTTTACATTTGCCTATCTGGTGAACCGTGACAATTGCCTGACCGGTGAACGGTTTACCTCACGTAACATCATGGATTATGCAGTCAGCTATTCAGACCAATTCACCCCAGAACAGCGAACACGCATTCGCCATGTTTTGATGTACAGTCCTCTGATACCAGGGCCAAAAGTAGGTCAGGAAACAAGTACACGTTCTGTACCGAAAGGACTTATAAAATTGCCGATTCAAACAATCAAGTAAACATCACACAATATACAATAAAAAGAGATGAACATCATTTGTTCATCTCTTTTTCCAATATCTTTATCCGTTCCAATGTTTTTCCCGCTTCGGTGGAAGGAAACAGTTGAAGCACTTTCTGCAAATAGCTCTTAGCTTTGTCATATCCGTTGGAGAACACATTCGATAGCCCGTTACGGTAACGGGCATATTGCATACGTGTGGGAGAAACGATTTTCTTGTAGTCATCCTCCAGCGTTTTCTTCTCTTGTTCTGCCTGAAGATAGTAATAGTTACCCAAAAATATATTTGCCTGAAGATTATCCGCATCCAATGCCAGCACCTTTTCATAAAGTTTTAGAGCTTTTTTCGACTCTCCGCGCATCAACTGCATCTCCGCGCATGCCACAAGTCCGGGAACATCTTCCGGATAATATTGCAACCACTCTTTATAAAAAAGGTATGCTTTGTCGTAGTTCCGCTTATCTTTGTAGTAAGTAGCCAGTTCCCGTACGAAGCGGGAAGCCACAGCACTGTTTTTCTCAACGTGCGTCCAATAGAACATCTCTGTCTGCTCCGCTCCCATACTCGCAGCCTGGCGGAATAAACTCACGGCATAATCATCCTTACCAACCGATAAGGCATCAGCCACCTTCTGCAGCAGCACATCTGCTGATTGTGCCAGAAGTGACATTGAGCACAGCAAGAGCCCAAAGAAAAGTAAAGTTAAGGTTTTCATCTTTTAAGTCTATATTGTTTTACAGCCCGAAATCCTCCCATAGAGAATCACCCACAAATTTACAAATTTCCACATCAATCCTCAACAGCTAAAAGTAGAAATATAGTTAATCTTTCCCGTCATTTTTCCTTTTCTGCGTACCTTTGTCCTCCACCAAACAAGATATTACAAATGAAGCCTATAGACAAACAGATATTACAGATAGCCCTGCCGTCCATTGTATCGAATATAACCGTGCCTTTGCTCGGACTAATCGATGTAGCAATCGTAGGGCATCTGGGTTCTCCTGCCTATATCGGCGCCATTGCAGTAGGAGGTATGCTGTTCAATATCATCTACTGGATATTCGGTTTTCTGCGGATGGGAACCAGCGGCATGACCTCACAGGCCTATGGTAAACGGGATTTATCGGAAATAGTTCGATTGCTGATGCGCTCCGTTGGTATAGGACTGGCTGTGGCGCTCTGCCTTATCATACTGCAAGTACCTATCAGGCAAGCCGCATTCCTCATTATCCACCCTACGGAAGAAGTCAGGGAAATGGCAACGCTCTATTTCCACATTTGTATATGGGGCGCTCCTGCCATGCTGGGGTTATACGGACTCTCCGGATGGTATATCGGCATGCAGAACTCACGTATCCCTATGTACATAGCTATCACACAGAATATCGTGAACATCATAGCCAGCCTCAGCCTTGTCTATGTCTTCAAGATGAAGGTGGAAGGCGTAGCGTTGGGAACATTGATAGCCCAGTATGCGGGCTTCTTCATGGGACTCATACTGTGGACGAACCGCTATGGGAAACTGAAAAAGTATATCGTCTGGAAGGGAGTACTGCAAAAGGAGGCAATGATACGTTTTTTTCAAGTGAACCGTGATATATTCCTACGGACACTGTGCCTGGTGGCTGTCACACTGTTCTTTACTTCGGCAGGCGCCTCACAGGGTGAGGTTATTTTGGCTGTAAATACATTACTGATGCAACTCTTCACCCTTTTCTCTTATGTAATGGACGGTTTCGCCTATGCGGGAGAAGCCCTAAGCGGACGATACATAGGCGCTCGTAACCGGAAAGCCTTTACCAACACCACCCGGCATCTGTTTATGTGGGGAGGTTGGCTGGTCATACTCTTTACATTGATTTATGCATTGGGCGGAAATGCTTTCTTGGGACTGCTGACCAATGACAAGAATGTAATAGCCGCCGCCGACACTTATTTCTATTGGGCGCTTGCCATACCTGCAGCAGGAGTCGCCGCCTTTGTTTGGGACGGCATCTTTATCGGCGCTACGGCAACACGCGGTATGCTCATGTCTATGGCAGCGGCAGCCGTCAGTTTCTTTATGATATATTACGGACTTCGCCCGGCCTTAGGCAACCATGCCTTGTGGCTTGCCTTTCTTGTCTATCTCTCCATGCGGGGAATCGTGCAAACCTTACTCAGCAGAAAAGTTATAGAAAGAAGTTTCAATTAGCCCGTCGCAAAGATAAAACCAGAAAAATAGTTGGAATAATATCCGTTCGTGCTATCTTTACCCCCAAAAAGAACCAGATGCCTGATACAACATTTAATTCGGACAATACGCTACACATCAAAAACATGGTATGTAACCGTTGTATCATGGTAGTGAAAAGCCAGCTTGAGCAGCTGGGACTGCACCCCCTGTCGGTAGAACTGGGTATCGTTACTCTGCCCGATAAAATTACCGATGAAATATACCGGAGCGTAAAAGAGTCGTTGGAGCCTTTCGGGTTCGAATTGATTGATGACAAGAAATCCCAAACAATAGAACAAATAAAAAATACCATCATAGAACTGGTACATTATAATGACAACGATTCAAAAGTCAACCTGTCCGATTACTTGGTTTCCAAATTACATCGGGATTACAGTTCATTGAGCAAACTCTTCTCGGAAGTCACCAATACCACCATCGAGAAATACCTCATTGCGCAAAAGATAGAGCGTGCCAAAGAACTGTTGGTATACGGAGAATTATCTTTGAACGAAATAGCCGACAAACTAAACTATTCGAGCGCCGCCTACCTCAGCGCCCAATTCAAAAGCGTAACAGGACTGACGCCCAGCTATTTCAAGAAGATAAAAGAGAACAAGCGCAAGCCGCTTGACGAGATATAAGCATAATCTTGTAAATCATATCCCGAATTTTACAACACTCAGACAACTTCCTTGCCGTATCTTTGTTCCACATAAAAGTTTAAAACGAGAGAACTATTAGTTTCAACCGTAGAAACCGGCAGTTTCATACTAAGAACTAAATAATTACATACAATATTATGGCAAATAAAAGCATTGTTCAAGAAACCTTTCCCGTATTAGGGATGAGTTGCGCCTCATGCTCCGCACGGGTGGAAAAGACACTGAATCACCAGTCCGGTGTCCGGAAAGCAAGCGTAAACTACGCATCGGCAATGGCAACAGTAGAATACGACTCGCAACATTGTTCTCCCGAAGTCTTACAACAAGCTGTGCAAAATGCCGGATACGACTTGCTGATAAGGCAGGACGAAGGCACAGCGGATGAAGTGGAACAGGCACACGATAAAAAATATCGCGCGCTGAAATTCCGTGCGACATGGGCCATCGTCCTGTCCGTACCGATTATGGTTATCGGTATGTTCTTCATGGATATGCCGTATGCCAATCTTATCATGTGGCTACTCTCCACTCCCGTTGTGTTTTGGTTGGGAAGAAGCTTCTTTGCCAGCGCATGGAAACAACTGAAGCATGGCAGCGCCAACATGGACACTTTAGTAGCCAACAGTACCGGAATTGCCTATCTGTTCAGCCTGTTCAATATGCTTTTCCCCGAATTCTGGCTGGAAAGAGGGATTCATCCGCACGTCTACTTCGAGGCGGCAAGCGTCATCATCGCCTTCATTCTGCTGGGACGCCTGCTGGAAGAAAAGGCTAAGGGCAACACTTCTTCCGCCATTAAGAAACTGATGGGACTGCAGCCCAAGACAGTAACCGTCATCGTCAATTCTTCATCGGAAAAGGTTGTCCCGATTGAGCGGATTCGTCCAGGAGACATTATTCTGGTAAAACCGGGAGAAAGAATTGCTGTAGACGGCAAAGTTACGGAAGGCAGTTCGTATGTGGATGAAAGTATGTTGAGCGGCGAACCGATAGCGGTAGCCAAACAAAAGGAAGCCAAAGTTTTTGCCGGCACTATCAACCAGAAAGGAAGCTTTCGGTTCAGTGCCGAGAAGGTAGGTACAGACACGCTACTGGCCAAAATTATCCACATGGTGCAAGATGCACAGGGCAGTAAAGCTCCCGTCCAGCAATTGGTGGATAAGATTGCGGGTATCTTCGTGCCGGTCATTATCAGCATTGCCATATTGTCTTTCATAATCTGGATGCTACTGGACGGGCAGAGCGGATTTACACACGGGTTGCTGGCACTGGTCACGGTGCTCATCATCGCCTGCCCGTGCGCTTTGGGGCTTGCCACTCCCACCGCCATCATGGTAGGCATCGGTAAAGGCGCCGAAAGAGGTATTCTGATAAAAGATGCCGAAAGTTTGGAAATCGCCAAAAAGATTGACACAGTGGTATTGGACAAAACCGGAACCGTAACCGAGGGAAAACCGGTAGTCAGCGATTTAGTTTGGGATGTACGGACTGCGGGCATAGAAGATGTCTTTTACAGCTTGGAAAAGCTATCCGAGCATCCGCTTGCGGAAGCGGTGGTCCGTCATTTTCAAGACGCCCGAAACGTGGATATAGAAAGCTTTGAGAGCATCACCGGCAGAGGCGTAAAAGGCGAATGGAATGGAAAGACTTATTATGCCGGAAACCGGAAACTACTGGAAGAAAACCGAATTAACGTCAGTCAATCGCTAAGCGATGAAGCCGCCCGCATGACGGCTGATGCACAGACCGTCATCTGGTTTGCCGACTGCGAAACCGCACTGGCCATCGCAGGAATTACAGACCAAATCAAGCAGAGTTCCATACAAGCTGTCGGTGAACTGCAAGCCGCCGGCATCGATGTCCATATGCTGACAGGCGACAATGAAGCCACCGCCCGAGAAATTGCACGTAAAGCCGGCATCCTTCATTATAAGGCGGGAGTACTGCCGCAAGATAAAGCCGCCTTCATCAACAATCTCCAGAAAAACGGCAAGATAGTAGCAATGGCAGGCGACGGCATCAACGACAGCGCCGCACTGGCACAAGCCGATTTAAGCATAGCCATGGGAGGCGGCAGCGACATTGCCATGGATGTAGCCAAGATGACCATCATCTCTTCCGACCTGACCAAAATACCCGAAGCACTGAAACTCTCCAAGCTGACCGTACGCACCATTCGTCAAAACCTGTTCTGGGCATTCATCTATAATATAATAGGTGTACCCATCGCAGCCGGTGTACTCTACCCCATCAACGGATTCCTGCTGAATCCCATGATAGCCGGAGCAGCTATGGCATTCAGCAGTGTAAGCGTAGTAACCAACAGTCTGCGGCTGAAAAGAAAAAAGACAGGGAACCCGGAAAACTCCGTTGACAACCCAACAGGGCTACCGGAAAAAGAAGTAGAACCATTAACAGAAAAAATCATGAAGAAAGAATTCAAGGTAGAAGGCATGATGTGCAACCACTGTCGTATGCATGTAGAAAAAGCGTTGAACAGTATGGACGGCATACACGCCACCGTAACCCTCAATCCGCCGGTAGCAACCGTAGAGTTCTCGGAAGGCGAAAAGACACTCGACGAACTGCAGACCGCAGTAACCGCAAAGGCAGGTGACTACACACTGAAAGAATAACTGAAAATTGTTTATACCGATTGGCATTATTTTCCTATCTTTGCCGCTAAGCGAAATAAATTAATAAACTATGGCAACATACAAAAGAATCTTATTGAAACTCAGCGGCGAGAGCCTGATGGGAGAAAAGCAATACGGTATCGACGAAAAACGTCTGGCCGAATATGCAGCGCAAATTAAGGAAATCCATGAACTGGGCATACAGATTGGCATCGTTATCGGCGGCGGGAACATCTTCCGCGGACTGAGCGGTGCCAACAAAGGGTTCGACCGTGTAAAAGGTGACCAAATGGGTATGCTGGCAACCGTTATCAACAGCCTTGCACTGAGCTCGGCACTGGTGGCGGCAGGCGTAAAAGCACGTGTGCTGACAGCCGTCCGCATGGAGCCTATCGGCGAATTCTACAATAAATGGAAAGCCATTGAGTGTATGGAAGCCAGCGAAGTAGTTATCATGTCGGCCGGAACGGGTAATCCTTTCTTCACAACAGACACCGGTTCCAGCCTTCGCGGCATCGAAATAGAAGCGGATGTTATGTTGAAAGGCACACGCGTTGACGGCATCTACACCGCCGACCCGGAGAAAGACCCGACAGCAACGAAGTTCCACGACATCACTTACGACGAAGTACTGAAACGCGGTCTGAAAGTGATGGACCTTACGGCTACCTGTATGTGCAAGGAAAACAACCTGCCCATCATCGTTTTCGATATGGACACCGTAGGCAATCTTAAGAAAGTAATGCAAGGCGAAGAAATAGGCACGCTGGTACACAACTAAAAAAGGAAATAATCTGTGTAAATCTGTGTAATCTGTCGTGAAACGATTATATTTGCAGAGTTTCAAATTAAAAGCTACTTCAAACAATAGAAATATGAAAGACGTAAAAGACATCTTAGACGAAGCACAAGAGAAAATGGATATGGCTGTAATGTATCTGGAAGAATCATTGGCCCATATCCGTGCCGGAAAAGCCGACGTTCGTTTGCTGGACGGAATCCGTGTCGATTCTTACGGAAGCATGGTCCCTATCAACAACGTAGCGGCCGTAACCACCCCGGATGCCCGCAGTATCGCCATCAAGCCGTGGGACAAGAGTATGTTCCGTGTCATTGAGAAGGCAATCATCGACTCCGACCTCGGCATTATGCCCGAAAACAACGGTGAGATTATCCGCATCGGCATCCCTCCATTGACAGAAGAACGCCGTAAACAACTTGCCAAACAGTGTAAGAATGAAAGCGAAACTGCCAAAGTGAGTGTACGCAACGCACGCCGTGATGCCATCGACGCCTTTAAGAAATCTGTGAAAGAAGGATTGGCGGAAGATGCACAAAAAGGCGGTGAAGAAAAGTTGCAAAAGATTCACGACAAATATATCAAGCAGATTGATGATATGCTGGCAGCAAAGGACAAAGAAATTATGACAGTATAAATCTGAATTGACAATTGACAGTTGACAATTGACAATTACATGGTTGCACAATAGCAAGCAGGGATTGTCAATCCGGTCATTGTCAATTGTCAATTATTAATTGTCAATTGAATTGAGAGGACTGGTAATTAAAAATACAGGGAGTTGGTATCTGGTAAAGACCGACGAAGGAACATACGTTGAATGTAAAATCAAAGGCAACTTTCGTCTGAAAGGCATCCGAAGCACCAATCCGGTAGCGGTAGGCGACTATGTGCAAATCATCCTGAATCAAGAAGGGACGGCTTTCATCAGCGAAATTGAAGACCGGAAGAATTATATTGTCCGACGCTCTTCCAACCTATCCAAGCAATCCCATATCCTTGCAGCCAACCTCGACCAATGTATGCTGGTGGTAACGGTGAATTATCCGGAGACTTCCACTACATTCATTGACCGTTTCCTCGCCTCAGCCGAGGCATACCGCGTACCCGTCAACATCATATTCAATAAAACGGATGCCTACGACGAAGACGAACTTCGCTACTTGGACGGACTTATCAATCTTTATACCGCCATCGGTTACCCTTGTTTCAAAATCTCCGCCAAGACAGGCGAAGGTATCGATATCATAAAGGAAGAACTTAAAGGGAAAATAACGCTTTTCTCCGGCCACTCCGGAGTGGGCAAGTCCACCCTCATCAATGCCATCCTGCCGGAGCTGGACATCAAAACCGGTGAAATCTCCACCTACCACAACAAAGGTATGCACACCACTACTTTCTCCGAGATGTTCCCTGTACCGGGTGACGGCTATATCATCGACACTCCGGGCATCAAAGGCTTCGGAACATTCGATATGGAAGAAGAAGAAATAGGACATTACTTTCCGGAAATATTCAAAGTTTCCGCCGACTGCCGCTATAATAACTGTACCCACCGCCATGAACCGGGATGTGCTGTACGTGAAGCAGTGGAACATCATTACATCAGCGAATCCCGCTACACCTCTTACCTGAATATGCTGGAAGATAAGGAAGAAGGGAAATACAGGGCAGCGCATTAATATGAATATGCGGTAAGGTGATAAAACGATAGGATACACCTTATTACTTTATCACTTTTCTTAACTTTTCTTGCTTTAAACTTTTCCATATTTCTTCCGTCCAAATCAATGGCTAAATATACTACTAATACTACAACATGAATAAGAAAGTAAAATGGGGCATCATTACATTCATTGGTGTCGGACTGATAGGCGGAGGTATTTATTCTCAGCTTCCTAAAACAAATGAAGAACTGGCGGCAGCCGATAAGGTAATGACCGGCAAACGCGGAGAGAAAAAGATTCTGAACGTAAACGCCAAAATAATAAAACCGCAACTACTAAAAGACGAAATACAAATCAGCGGTAGCCTGTTGCCCGATGAAGAAGTAGATCTTTCATTCGAGACATCCGGCAAGATTATCGAAATAAACTTTGAAGAAGGCAGTTTCGTGAAGAAAGGGCAATTACTCGCTAAGGTAAATGACCGTCCTCTCCAAGCACAGCTACAAAGATTGGTCTCGCAACTGAAGTTGGCGGAAGACCGTGTATTCCGTCAAAACGCATTGTTGGAAAGGGACGCCGTCAGTAAAGAAGCCTACGAACAGGTCAAGACCGAACTGGCGACCTTGAATGCCGACATCGACTTGGTAGAATCCAATATCGCGCAAACCGAACTTCGAGCCCCCTTTGATGGAGTTATCGGTCTGCGGCAAGTCAGTGTAGGAACATACGCTTCTCCCTCTACCATTGTAGCCAAACTCACGAAACTCTCTCCCTTGAAAGTAGAGTTTGCAGTACCCGAACGATATGCCAATGACGTAAAAATAGGTGCAGGACTAGACTTTATACTCGAAGGAAAGTTGAATACTTTCCATGCCACTGTCTATGCACGCGAATCCAAAATAGACCCTACCACCCATACACTAACTATCCGCGCGCTCTATCCCAATACCAACAGCGCCGTACTACCGGGCCGTTATGCCAGCATCAAGCTAAATAAAGATGAGATACAGAATGCGCTTGCCGTACCTTCCGAAGCTATCGTACCGGAAATGGGTAAAGACAAGATATTCCTCTATAAATCCGGGAAAGCCCAACCGATAGAGATAACGACCGGCATCCGCACTGAAGCCGAAGTACAAGTGTTGCAAGGGCTGAGCATAGGTGACACCATCATTACCTCAGGCACCTTGCAACTCCGTACAGGACTGCCAGTGACATTAGACAATATAAATTAATGATGAACTATAATCCATACTTCTCATCATGAATATATCCGAATTAAGTATACGGCGACCGGTACTCTCTACTGTATTGACACTGATTATCCTGCTCTTCGGTTTCATCGGATACAACTACCTCGGTGTACGCGAGTATCCATCGGTGGACAATCCCATTATTTCCGTATCGTGCTCTTATCCCGGAGCAAACGCCGACGTTATTGAAAACCAGATTACAGAACCGCTGGAACAGAATATCAACGGTATCCCGGGCATTCGTTCTCTTTCCAGTGTCAGCCAACAAGGCTCATCACGCATTACGGTGGAGTTCGAACTTTCCGTCGATTTGGAAACGGCCGCTAATGACGTACGCGACAAAGTTTCACGTGCCCAGCGTTATTTACCTCGCGACTGTGACCCGCCAACCGTATCCAAAGCAGACGCCGATGCCACACCCATCCTCATGGTTGCCCTGCAAAGTGACAAACGTTCCCTATTGGAGCTGAGTGAAATAGCCGACCTTACTGTAAAAGAACAACTTCAAACAATCTCCGATGTAAGTAGCGTAAGTATCTGGGGAGAGAAACGTTACTCCATGCGCTTGTGGCTCGACCCTATCAAAATGTCCGGTTATGGCATTACCCCTATCGACGTAAAGAACGCTGTAGACAGCGAAAATGTGGAACTTCCATCGGGTAGTATCGAAGGAAATACCATTGAGCTCACCATCCGCACGCTCGGATTGATGCATACGGCAGAAGAGTTCAACAACCTCATTCTGAAAGAGGACGGCAACCGTATTGTCCGATTCAGTGACATAGGCCGCGCCGAACTTGGTCCGGCAGACATCAAAAGTTATATGAAGATGAACGGCGTCCCTATGGTGGGTATTGTAGTAATCCCTCAGCCGGGTGCCAACCACATTCAGATTGCCGATGCCGTATACGAGCGTATGAAGAAAATGAAGAAAGACCTGCCGGAGGACGTACACTATTCCTATGGGTTTGATAACACCAAATTTATCCGTGCTTCTATCAACGAAGTAAAACAAACCGTGTACGAAGCTTTCATCCTCGTAATTATCATCATCTTCCTGTTCCTCCGCGATTGGCGTGTCACGCTGGTTCCTTGCATCGTAATCCCTGTTTCGCTCATCGGGGCCTTCTTCGTTATGTATCTGGCGGGATTCTCCATCAACGTACTTTCCATGCTTGCCATTGTGCTTGCCGTAGGACTTGTGGTTGACGATGCCATTGTAATGACGGAGAATATTTATGTTCGTATCGAAAAAGGGATGCCTCCGAAGGAGGCGGGTATCGAGGGAGCGAAGGAGATATTCTTTGCTGTAATCTCTACTACCATCACACTGGTAGCAGTATTCTTCCCCATCGTTTTTATGGATGGTACGACAGGTCGCTTATTCCGCGAATTCAGTATCGTGGTATCCGGTTCTGTTATTATCTCCTCCTTTGCCGCACTGACTTTTACTCCGATGCTGGCTACCAAATTACTGATAAAAAGAGAAAAGCAAAGTTGGTTCTATCGCAAGACCGAACCTTTCTTTGAAGGGATGAACAACTTATACAGCCGCTCTTTAGCGGTTTTCCTGCACAAACGCTGGATTGCGCTGCCTTTCACGGTGGCAACCATTATCATTATCGGATTTCTTTGGAACTATATCCCCGCAGAAATGTCACCATTGGAGGACCGTTCGCAAATCAGCATCAACACACGTGGTGCCGAAGGCGTCACCTACGAATATATCCGTGACTATACAGAGGACATCAACCAACTTGTCGACTCCATCACGCCCGATGCTGAAGCGGTAACCGCCCGTGTATCCAGCGGTAGCGGTAACGTGCGTATCACCCTGAAAGATATGAAGGAGCGTGACTACACACAAATGGAAGTAGCGGAAAAGTTGTCGAAAGCGGTGCAAAGAAAAACAATGGCGCGTTCTTTCGTACAACAATCCTCTTCGTTCGGCGGGCGGCGTGGCGGTATGCCCGTACAATATGTGCTGCAAGCCACTAATATCGAGAAGCTGCAGGAAGTATTGCCTAAGTTCATGGCAAAAGTATATGAGAACCCCATATTCCAAATGGCTGACGTAGACTTGAAATTCAGTAAGCCGGAAGCACGCATCAACATCAACCGCGACAAGGCAAGTATCATGGGAGTCAGTACCCGCAACATCGCCCAAACCCTGCAATACGGGCTGAGCGGCCAGCGTATGGGTTACTTCTACATGAACGGAAAACAGTACGAGATATTAGGAGAAATCAACCGCCAGCAACGTAATAAGCCTGCCGACCTGAAAGGTATCTATATTCGTAGCGATAAAGGGGACATGGTACAGCTTGACAACCTGATAGAGCTGACTAACGGCATTGCACCGCCCAAACTATATCGATACAACCGATTCGTATCCGCCACTGTCTCTGCCGGACTTGCCGATGGCAAGACTATCGGCCAAGGCTTGGACGAAATGGACAAGATAGCCAAAGAGACATTAGACGACACTTTCCGTACTGCCCTCACCGGAGACTCAAAGGAATACCGCGAAAGTTCTTCCAGTCTGATGTTCGCTTTCATCTTGGCAATCCTGCTTATCTACCTGATTCTTGCCGCACAGTTCGAGAGCTTCAAAGACCCGTTGATTATCATGCTGACAGTACCCCTCGCCATTGCCGGTGCACTCGTATTCATGTATTTCGGAGACATCACGATGAATATCTTCAGCCAAATCGGTATCATCATGCTAATTGGTCTGGTGGCAAAGAACGGTATTCTGATTGTAGAATTTGCCAATCAGAAGCAGGAAACCGGCGAGGACAAGATACAAGCTATTAAGGATGCCGCCCTACAACGCCTGCGCCCTATCCTGATGACAAGCGCCTCTACCATACTGGGCTTGATACCGTTGGCATTCGCTACTGGCGAAGGTTGCAACCAGCGTATCGCCATGGGTACGGCCGTAGTAGGCGGCATGCTCGTATCTACCTTACTCACGATGTATATCGTCCCCGCCATTTATAGTTATGTATCTACCAACCGAAGTAAACTAAAGAACGAATGAGACGTACGATTTTATTTTTCTTAATCATTCTGTGCACTATACCCGCCATTCAGGCACAGCCTGCACCTATCTATACTCTGAAATCTTGTTTGGAACAGGGACTACTAAATAACTATTCCCTACGCATCACACGCAACGAACAGCAAATAAGCAAAAACAACGCTACCGTTGCCAATGCCGGTTATCTGCCTACCCTCGACCTGTCCGCAGGCTACAGGGGTACGTTGGATAATACCGAAACAAAGCTGCGTGCCACTGGCGAAACGACCAAAGAGAACAGAGTATTCGACCAAACCGTTGACGCAGGCATCAATCTGAGCTGGACTATATTCGACGGCTTCAACATCACCGCCAACTACCAAAAGTTGAAGGAACTGGAACGGCAAGGTGAAACCAACACCCGCATCGCCATCGAAGACCTGATAGCCAACATCGCCGCTGAATACTACAACTATGTGCAACACAAGATACGTTTGAAAAATTTCCGCTATGCTGTATCGCTCTCCAAAGAGCGTCTGCGTATCGTAGAGGAGCGTTATCACATCGGAAACTTCTCCCGTCTGGACTACCAGCAGGCCAAAGTAGACTTCAATGCCGACAGTGCACAGTACATGAAGCAGCAAGAATTGCTGCACACCTCACGCATCCAACTGAACGAACTAATGGCTAACGAAGATGTAGACTGCCCCTTCATCATCCAAGACAGCCTCATCAACGTCAGTGCCAAATTGAACTTTGAAGAACTTTGGAACGCCACTCTGGAAGCCAACTCTTCCTTACTGAAAGCGGAACAGAACAATACCCTCGCACGTTTGGACTACAAGAAAGTCAGTTCCCGCGACTACCCATACGTAAAAATGAATGGAGGTTACGGCTATACTCTCAACAAATATGATGTTTCCGCCAACAGCCGTCGCAGCAATCTCGGGCTGAACGTAGGGGTCACCGTAGGCTTCAACCTTTTCGATGGCAATCGCCGCCGTGAACGACGCAATGCCCGCATCGCGGTGCAAAACACCCGCTTGGAACGCGAGCAGCTTGAACAAGCCCTACGTGCTGACCTGAGCAACCTGTGGCAGGCCTATCAAAACAATCTCCAAATGTTGAACTTGGAACGTCAAAACCTCGTTGCAGCCAAAGAGAACCATGAGATTGCCATGGAACGCTATATGCTCGGTAACCTTTCCGGTATCGAAATGCGTGAAGCGCAAAAAAGTTTGTTGGATGCCGAAGAACGCATTCTGTCGGCAGAATACGACACTAAACTGTGCGAAATATCCTTGCTACAAATTAGCGGAAAAGTAGAACAATACTTGGAATAGGTACATCCATATATATCACAATATTTACCCCCTTAAAAACAAATATTACCATCCTTTCTTTAGAGTTTTCTCTACTTTTGTTCGCAAATAAACTAAAAGCAGTAATATTATGAAACGAACAATCCTTTTCTGTGCATTGCTCACCCTTACCATTGGAGCCAATGCACAGGAAGCAACCCACTACAAAGAGAAGCATCCCTATAAGGAATGGGTCAAAATGGCTCCCAAATTGGATGACGCTTTCTTCACCACTCCTGAAGCTATCCGTATTGCCGACAACGTACTGCTCTATCAGCAAACCACCGGCGGCTGGCCTAAAAACATCTATATGCCCGCCGAACTGACAACCGATGAATTCCAGAAGGTTCTCGCCGCCAAAGGTAACGTCAACGAAAGCACTATTGATAACAGTGCCACAAGTACGGAAATCCGCTATCTCTCCCGTATCTACTTAGCCACCAACATAGAAAAATATAAGAATGCCGCCTTAGAAGGCATATGCTACATCCTGAAAGCACAATATCCCAATGGCGGTTGGCCCCAGTTTTGGCCGCGCCCCAAAGGCTATTACACCCATATCACCTACAATGACAATGCAATGGTAAACGTCATGAACCTGCTACGTGACGTATACACCAAGAAAGCCCCATATACTTACGTACCGGATAGTATTTGCCAACGCGCACGTACCGCCTTCGATAAAGGTGTAGAGTGCATCCTCAACACCCAAGTAAAGCAAAACGGAAAACTGACCGTATGGTGCGCCCAGCATGATGAGTACACCCTTGCCCCCGCCAAAGCCCGTGCTTACGAACTTCCCTCACTCAGCGGCGCCGAATCGGACAACATTGTCCTGTTGCTAATGTCCATTCCCGATCCCTCACCTGAGATTATCGCCTCTGTAGAAGCTGCCATCGCATGGTTCAAAGCAAGTAAAATTACAGGCATCACCCGTGAGGAATTCACCAACAGCGAAGGTAAGAAAGATTTCCGGATGATTCCCTGCCCGCAGGACGATTATCCCTGTCCCACGCTTTGGGCCCGTTTCTACACCCTCGAAGATAACCGTCCCTTCTTCTGCGACCGCGACGGAGTGAAGAAGTATAATATTTCCGACATAGGCTATGAACGCCGCAACGGCTATAGCTGGTACAACAATACAGGCCTAAAAGTATTGAAGAAGTACGAACAATGGAAGAAAAAACTAAGTAAATAAGAACGAGATAGTTGCAATGCAGTGCAAACATCACAAAAAAGACCGCTTGGAAAATATCATCCACAAGCGGTCTTTTTCTTTATTACGTGATTAGCTGCTCTTACTTACTACAGTTCCAAGGCTTTAATTGTTTGAAGAAGTCATTACCTTTGTCATCTACCAAAATGAATGCAGGGAAGTCTTCCACCTCAATTTTCCAAATAGCTTCCATACCGAGTTCGGGATATTCCACACACTCGATGCTCTTAATATTGTTCTGTGCCAAAATAGCTGCAGGGCCACCGATAGAGCCGAGATAGAAACCACCGTATTTCTTGCAAGCATCCGTAACTTGCTGGCTACGGTTACCTTTAGCAAGCATAATCATGCTTCCGCCGTGACTTTGGAAGAGAGCAACATACGGATCCATACGTCCGGCAGTTGTCGGTCCCATCGAACCGCAAGCCATACCCTGCGGAGTCTTGGCAGGACCGGCATAATAAATAGGATGGTCTTTGATATATTGCGGCAGATCTTCACCACGGTCCAAACGTTCTTTCAATTTGGCATGGGCAATGTCACGACCCACAATGATAGTACCGTTCAGAGATAAGCGGGTGGAAACCGGATACTTGGTCAACTCTTTCAGGATATTCTCCATCGGTTGGTTCAAATCAATCTTCACAACATCGCCTTCACCGGCTTTACGAAGTTCGGCAGGGATAAGTTCACCCGGATTGCTGTCGAGCTTCTCAATCCAAATACCCTCCTTATTGATTTTACATTTGATGTTACGGTCGGCCGAGCAGGAAACTCCCAAACCGACAGGACAAGAAGCGCCATGACGCGGCAAACGAATAATGCATACATCGTGGGCCAAATACTTGCCGCCGAACTGTGCACCAAGACCTATTTTATGAGCTTCCGCCAATACTTGTTTCTCCAGTTCCACGTCACGGAAAGCACGACCAAATTCGTTACCGGTAGTAGGCAGGTTGTCGTAAAAGTGAGTGGAAGCCAGCTTCACTGTCAGCAGGTTCTTCTCGGCAGAAGTACCGCCGATAACGAATGCGATGTGATAGGGAGGACAAGCAGCAGTACCCAGTGTCTTTATCTTTTCAATGAGGAACGGAACCAATGTTTCGGGATTCAAGATAGCTTTTGTCTCCTGATAGAGATAAGTCTTGTTGGCAGAACCACCGCCCTTAGTAACACAAAGAAATTCATACTCCATGCCTTCGGTAGCTTCGATGTCAATCTGCGCCGGAAGATTACACTTCGTATTCACTTCATCGTACATATTGAGAGGAGCATTCTGGGAATAACGCAAGTTCTCTTCCGTATATGTCTTGTAAACACCGAGTGAAAGAGCCTCTTCATCGCAGTAGCCCGTCCACACTTGCTGTCCTTTTTCACCGTGGATAATGGCCGTACCCGTATCCTGGCAGAAAGGCAATACGCCCTTAGAGGCAACTTCGGCATTGCGCAGGAAAGTCAAAGCCACGTACTTGTCGTTATCACTTGCTTCAGGGTCACTCAAAATCTTAGCAACTTGTTCGTTATGCGAACGACGCAACATAAAGGAGACGTCACGGAAAGCCGCATTAGCCATTGCGGTCAGACCTTCTTTCTCAATCTTCAGGATAGGTTTTCCTTCAAACTCGCTTACGGACACGTAGTCCTTTGTAAGCAGATAATACTCAGTTGTATCCTTACCCTTCTCAAACATGGGCTGATACTTGAACGGAGGTGTTGTTGCCATAATTACTTGTTCATTTAATGTTTAAAAATGATTCGTGACACAAAGGTAGCAACTATTATTGAAATATTTCTTTAATTAGGGTGAAAACTTACAGGCAGATGCAGTACTACTCACCGTATGCATTGCATACGTCCTATCAGTTCATCACCCAGCGCCGTCTTCACCTCAATGTGCTTCAGTACGGCGGTTACAAACGGATTACTTTCAAAGTCACCACGCACCTGCTCGAAGTCGAGTTCCTTCTCAAGACGAGAACCATCGGCACCAAAGCCGGTCATGGAAGCCAAGGAGAACTCTTTCTTGGCATCTTCATAAACCATGCGGTCCAAACCGACAACAGCCTCTTTCCACTTTTCAACAATATGGATAATGTCTTCCGCAGTAATGTTTTCGGGATTGATTCCATAAAACTCTTCCAGTTTGTCATATGCCCATGTCCACTCGTAAGTATAATAGTTCCGGTGCATCCGCTCAAACTCGGCATTAATATACTTCAGACGGTTCACCGCACCGGATTCAATCCCGTCTATCAAAGTATCAATCTCACTCTTCGGAGCTATCAGTCCGGAAATATCCACCCACTCACCACTGCCAATAGAAATATCAGGCTTCAGACGAGCACGTATTTCTTCATTGCTCCGGAAATTGATGCCTTCCAGACGTTTGATTACAGAGTTGCCAAGAAACTTGTGGATAGCGATTTCATAGAAACCGATACCCTTTACCAACGCTGAATTACGAATCTTGGCGCTATGGAAAGAATAGATATCGGACAGTTCACCCGAAGCATAACGCAAGTTTTTCAACGTATCCCGTCCCTTAAACATCTTCTGTACAGTATAGGGACTGAGAAGATTGTAGTTAATGAAATCCAGCTTATTGGTATCGGTACGTTGGTCGCGCTTGGGCCATTTCTGAGCATCGCGGATAGTACCCACACTGCGCAAGTTGACGCCCGGTACGAGGTAAGTTGTATTATTCTGCTCTATCAAGTAGGAGAACGGCAGATTGGAAGTATCTGAGTGATTGACATGACGCCCCATAACAAGGGAGAATGCCCCTACCCTTGCAGGCCATAGGATATAAGAATCGGAGGTAGTCTTGGCACCACGTTCCAACGTACCCTGATGAATAGGACCGAGCTTATACATATGGTTACTCTGATTGGAACCGGAACCGGCATTCATAAAGGAAAACATACCGGCTATAAGCAAGGTAGATTTATGATGTGTCACCGTATAAGGTCCGGCAAAGATAGCACACGCTTCACCATTCTCTCCCTGGCAGTTACTGAAAAACAAGGAGTCCGAAGCGGAGTAGTTATGCCCTAGTTTACAAGCCTGCCCCACAAAGCATCGAGTAAGCATGGCCCCATCGTCCACGTGCGAACCGGATGATATGATAAAATTGTCGCAAATAACACCGTGACCGATGTGTACAGGCGCCAGTTCATTACTGTTTATGCTTCCGTTATACAAACGGCACGTACCACATATGTGACAATAATCACCTATACGCACATTCTTGATAGAACCGGTATTGAGTATCATTACATGGCTACCAATAAAACCTACCGCTGAGGCATGTTTATTGGAATAGAAATCTGTGATTTCCTTCATTCGTGCAATCAACTCCGGACGATGACGGTAAAGTGCCATAATATAGGCCTGATGGGCGGAGAGTTTGTCACTGATAAGTACCTCACGCCCGCCCGTTTCATTCAGGACAGATACCTCTACGCCGTTACCGAACTTGGACAGCCCGTCTACAAGAATGATGTCTACATTCTCGATAAAAGTATCATGTCCTATTTCATAATTTGCAATATAGTTCTGGATATTCTCAATGCAGCAGTCATCGCCCACCGTCACATTATGAAGCGTCACGTGTCGCAAACCGGAGTGTTTCTTTATTCCGCCCGGCAAGGTAAACTCCGAGTGGAATATACCCAAACGCACTTCACCCGAGAAACGGGTATGATGTACAAATTCCGTTGAAAAGCCCTCTGCAACGGTCACTTTCCCCCAATCATCCGCCAGACACGACTGGCTTTTCAACCGAAGTACTTCGTCTTCGGTCAAGTTTCTGTAAGTCATAACACTTAAATTAAGAATTAAGAATGAAGAATGAAGAATGAAGAATGAAGAAACTGACTGCACCGTATCATGCAAACAATATACCGCACGGCAATTCTTCATTCTTCGCTCTTAATTCTTCATTAAATTAAACTTCCTCTTCTTCGTAGGTCTGATAAAGAAAATCATTATAGGGGTACTTCTGCACGTGCAGTTCTTTCACACGCCGGTAAACCACACTCTTCAGTTCCTCTACATTGATTCGTTCGCGGGCGGAGATAAAGAGACAATTGTCTTCCATCTTTGCCATCCACGTCTTCATCAGTTCCTCAAGTGTTAAGTTTTCTTTAGTCCTGGGGGTAAGGTCGTCTTCCGCTTTCTCCACATAGGTGTAAGCGTCTATTTTATTAAATACAAGTATCATGGGCTTACCGGAAGCTCCAATATCAGCCAATGTCTTGTTTACCACTTTTATCTGTTCTTCAAAATCGGGATGAGAAATATCCACGATATGCAACAGCAAGTCGGCTTCGCGCACTTCGTCCAAAGTAGATTTGAAAGAATCTACCAAATCGGTGGGTAACTTACGGATAAAGCCAACCGTATCGGATAAAAGGAACGGCAGGTTCTCAATAATAACTTTACGTACCGTAGTATCCAATGTAGCGAACAGCTTATTTTCCGCAAAGACTTCACTCTTGGACAGCAATGTCATCAAAGTGGACTTTCCAACATTGGTGTATCCGACCAGTGCCACACGTATAAGACGACCGCGATTCTTACGCTGAGTAGCCTTTTGCTTGTCAATCTCTGCCAAACGTTCTTTCAACAACGCCATACGATTCAGGATGATACGGCGGTCCATTTCCAACTGCGTTTCACCCGGACCACGCAAACCTACAGAACCTTTACCGCCACCGGCTCCTGAGCCACCGCCCTGACGCTCCAAGTGAGTCCACAAACGCTGCAAGCGGGGAAGCATATATTTATATTGCGCCAATTCCACTTGGGTCTTTGCATTAGCAGTCTGTGCACGCATGGCAAAGATGTCGAGAATAAGTGAGGTACGGTCCAGTATCTTGATTTTCAACTCACCCTCAATGTTACGTATCTGTTTTGCCGAGAGTTCGTCATCAAAGATTACCATACCGATTTCACGCTCGGCTTCCTCTTCATTACGGATATATTCTTTTATTTCCTCCAGCTTACCCTTGCCAACATACGTCACAGAGTTTGCCGCATCCAACTTCTGAGTAAATCTTTTCACGACTTCCGCCCCGGCTGTCTCAGCCAAGAATGCCAGTTCATCAAGGTATTCGTTCGTCTTACGCTCATCCTGAGTTTTTGTGATAAGACCTACCAATACCGCCGTTTCAACCTGTGCTTCGGAAATTACAAATTCTTTCATTCTATTTTATACCTTATTATATATAATATACCTTTATGGTATACGGCAGCAAATATAACGATTTTCACAAGAATCTTCATCTATATAATACAGATTATTAAAAACTAGAGTAGCGATAAAGAAAAAGAGTGGTCACCTTTTCAGGTAACCACTCCTAAATCTATATAGATCTAAGGTCTATTAATATTCATCGTCAGTCCAGCCTGTCCGCTTATGTCCCTCCACTTTATAAACTAACTGTTCAGAGTCATCAGAGAACTTGACTTTAAAACAAATACTATCTGTTACAATACCTGTCTTTGACTTAGCCACATTAAACATTACCTTTCCTTCGGTAATCACCACATTACAATCCTCATAACTCAAATTAGGCAATTCTGCATCAGATCCAAAACTTAATGCACCTGGATTAGCAAAAGCCTTTACCTTAAAGTCCCAAAACTCCCCTAGATCATCTACAAACAATTCATCAGCTTTGTTTGCTGCAGAGTTGTAAGTATATAAAGGCAAATTCTTATAATCACCGATAACTTCCCATTTATCCGGAGCTGTTTCTTGATAGTAAGTAACCCACCATTCACCAGCCAAAATGCCAGGCGCTGTATAGTCTATCTTGTCATCATCGTTGCATGAGCAAAACACAAACAACGCACAAATAAATAAGTATATTAATTTACGATTCATCATATTCTTTATTTTTTAGATTGTTACTCCTTAACCCATTTTGTACTAAAAGTAACGCCAGCATTTACACCACCAGTAAACGTTGCGTCAAATTGAATAGTCTTAGTTACCGCATCTATTGTTCCTACTACTGATATAGGACCGTATGCACAACTGTTAGTAAGAACCAATAGTTCCGTCCCTCCCATATCCAAGAAGTACAAAGGAATAGCAGTTGTCTGCCACCAACAGTCACTTGCTTTATAATATCCCAACTCACCGGTAACCAAATCAACTGAAATTTGCTTCTTTCTAGTAGCATGCACCAAAGTATAAGTACCAGAATAATCATTCTGTACTAACTCCGGAGTAACAAGCACCATACGACTCGTAGTCACAGGAAAACCTTCTTTGGACACAGTTTCATAATTCAAGGTATACAAGCCTTTTTCCTGAATATTAACGGAGCCCGTAACTTTCACAGGATACTCTTCATCACCGACAAAAGCCTTTACCCCCGGATCTGTAAATGTACCGGTAGGATCCAATTTTACATTCATAAAAGCAGCACCTTCCATTTGGAATTCCGGGAAAGCAGTCAATTTAGATATCCCCTCAGTTTCCTTATCGCATGAAACTAAAGTAATGCTACACAGAGCTATAATGATTGATATTATTTTCTTCATATTTTTCGTTCTTTATTAATTAATCATTTAACAGCCCACCACAGAGGTACATCTGGTTCTACACGCTGAGGAACATTTTCCTTATTAGAGGTTAACTCATATTCCGGAAATACCAGTCTCTGTATAAAAGCTGTCTTATCTACTAAAATTGAGTTCTTAGATACGGTAAAATGATCTGGATAACCAGTACGATTAAACTCAAAGAACGCCTCAAGTCCTTGAGACAAGAACATTGATAACCATTTCTGAGTAATAATACTTTTTAACGGATTAGCTGAATCATATTCATAGGCAGCACCCGTTTGTAATAAAGCATCAGCTTCAGATGCAATTCCATAACGATTAAAAGCAGCACGTACCCCTTCTTCATACTTATCTTGGGCACCTGCCCCACCTTTACATTTCACTAACGCTTCTGCTTGCAGAAAAGCACTTTCTGCTGCAGAGAGAAAAATGACAGGATCAGAAGCCGAGATTTTACCTTTTGATAACGAGCCAGTAGGTTGCTCAGCAGCAGGTTTAGAATAATCACCTTGATCCAGACCTTCATATTCTCCTCTATTACCTTTCTCATACATATAAGATAAACGAGGGTCATTGTTAGCCCGTACAAAGTTTAAAGTTGTATTGGAAGCTTTCAAATTAGCATTACCCAAACCATAAACTTCTGAATCATAAAAAGGATTATAATTACCCGGAGCATCTTTGTACCCATTAATAGAAGCATCTACCGAAAGAAACTTAACGCCAGAATTAAGCATAGAGTTAATTATCTGCTCCGACTCACTCTGTTTTGCCTTATATTGGCGAATGGCAAGTTTTAATTTCAATGTATTGGCAAACTCTTTCCAATGTTCTATATTGCCACCAAATATTAAATCGGCATTCCCCGGATCTGTGCATGTGGTAGCTTTAAAGTCCTTACTCAAAGCATCATCTAGTCTAGCAAATAAATCAGAGTAGATTTCTTCACCGGAATCAAACTTTGGTGTGGTAACTCCCTCATCAGCTTTACATGCTTCAAAATAAGGAACAGTTCCATACAAATCGACCAATACTTGAAAAACATAAGCTTCCATTACAGTACCAATCAAATAATTATTCCAATCTTCAACTTCTGCCGAACGTTTAATTGCCTTTTTAAAGTCTGTTAATGAATACGCATATAATTTCAAATACTCGGAATTCATCACGCTGGAAGTTACATTATAAGAGTCCCAAGCTTTATACTGATTAGCTGTGTTATCTTGGGTAAAATGCTGGGCCCAAAGTGCTCCCAATATTGCATACTGTCCACCAATTACAGTAGCTGCAGATCCCATACCCGAAGTAATTGGCATTGCTGTAGGTATTTCAGACGGATAGTTGGGATCCGTATTTATATCCAACCATTGATCGCAAGAGCTAAATGTTACAGCCGCGATAGCAACTAGAAATATTTTAAGTCTATTCATAATTTACTTGTTTAAGAATTAAAATGATGCTTTGATACTAAATCCAAAACTCTTAATGGAAGGTGATGCACTAAACTCACCAAACTCACTTTCCAAGTCCAAGCCCATATTAGAGACAGTAGGATCAACAAAATTATTAGAGCTTGGAGTCCACACCCATAAATTATGAGCATAAGCGCTCAAAACCAAACTATTGAGATAAGCCTTTGCAATCCATTGTTTCGGGAAAGAGTATGATAAATGAATATCTTTCAGCTTCACATACGTCTTGTCAATCAAGTCACCTCTGTCAAACTCTCCACCATTATTATTCCAATAACTATCATAATAGCTATGGTTAATAGGAGTCGTATTTTCTACATAAGAAATATTGTTTGCCGCATCTTTTACTTCAATCACAGATCCTGGAACAATGAACGGTTGGCGGTCGTTGAATAATGTTTGAGGAGAGTTTCCTACAAAGTAAGTAGTACCTTTGGTTCTTGAATACATCAAACCGCCAACACGTATATCAAAATTGAACCCAAGAGTAAAGCTCTTATAGGACAATTCACTGCCAACACCCATCATGTACTTATACTCTGAAGAACCAAAAATCTCACGAGTCGACGACTGCTTCGGAAGACCGGTTTGACTATCTACCACAATATTACCATTTTCATCCTTCTGCGTACCATAGCCAACAAATACTCCCAAAGGCTCTCCCGGCATTGCTAATAAACTTACACCGTTTGTGAAACCAAAAATATTAAATTCTTCCAAGCCATTGCCTAAGCGCACAACTTTACTTCTATTCAAAGTCCAGTTTACATTTACATTCCATTCAAAATCTTTAGTGCGAACAGGTACAACATTAGCCATCAATTCAATACCTCTATTACGAATACATCCCAAGTTCATATATTGAGTTGTATAACCACTTGACGGACTAATCGTAACCGGCATAATTTGATCTGTTGTTTCACGATTATAGAACGTTACATCTAACCCCAATCTGTTCTGCAAGAAACGCAAGTCCAAACCAACTTCATATTCTTTTGTCATTTCCGGCTTCAGGTTAGGATTACCAATGATGTTACCATATGAATATGCATTTACACCCGAAAATGGATATTTCAAGCCATCACCAAAAGGATTACTTACAGTTCCTTCCGAATAATAACCATTAATCATATAAGGTTCCACATCATTACCTGTCTGACCATAGCTAACACGTACCTTACCATAGGTCATAAAATTCTTCAGCACTTCAAAAGCATCAGTAAATATAAAGCTCAAACCTACTGTTGGATAGAAGAAAGAATTATTATTTTTAGGTAATGTAGATGACCAGTCATTTCTAGCCCCCACATTCAAGTACAAATAGTTTTTAAAGCCTAAATCCGCTTGCCCATAAACACCCATCAAACGACGTAAAGAGGAAGCAGACGATTTCACTGCAGGATTAGGGCTATTGGATATATTATAAAAGTTTTCCAAATCCAGGCCTTGAACTGAAACATTTAATGTCTTTTTATATCTTTCATTCACATTATATCCCAACAGTACATTCAAATGGAAATCTTCCGATATCTGCTTGTTGAAATTTGCAAATACATCACTATTCAATTCCCTTCTTTGCCCTGTACGTTCACCTACATAACCAGTTTCTACACTTTCTGTATCATTTGCTCCTTCAGGAATCATAATAGCACGCCAACTTTTACTGCGATAGTTACTCAAGTCGCCACCAACGCGCCAAGTAAGAGTCAAAAAATCAAAGAGTTTAGCACTCAATTCCAAACTACCATAAATACGATCCTCAATATATTTATTGCCATCCTCATTTAAATTGAAATAAGGGTTAATGACACCATACGGAGTATACCAGTTGTCCGGACTATAAAATTTATTCTTATAATCTTTCATATCCACGATACTAAAATCTCTCGGTATCTGAATTAGATTATTAAACACGGAATATCCCTGACCGGAAGAAGCCGTACTTACATTTCTATTAATATAGTTAAGGCTTGCAGATGAAGTTAACCATTTTCCTTCGTAAGATCCCTTCAAAGAAACAGCGTTTCGTCTGTAACGGTCCGAATTACCAGGTAAAATACCATTATCTGTTATATTAGAGTAAGACATATAATACGTAGTTTTCCCTTTACCACCACTGATTGCCAATGAGTTATCAGTTTGAACACCTGTCTCATAAAAATCTTTCATATTATTTTTCTGAGCCGAATATGGTTTATAAAGTTGTTCTCCGTCTACAATATGTCCCCACAAGCGTTCCACGCCATCAAGTTTAGGTCCCCAACTACCATTTTCCAATAATGAATTGGCAAATCCCCATCCTTGTCCATACCTGTTTTGGAACTCAGGCAGTACACCTGCTCTAGAGAAAGTGGTATTACTAACAAAGTCAATTTTCATCTTGTCATTACTCTTTCCCTTTTTAGTGGTAATCATTATAGCACCATTGGCAGCACGCGATCCGTAAAGTGCAGCAGCAGAAGCACCCTTCAGTACAGTCATTGATTCTATATCATTAGGATTAATATCATTAATACCATTACCAAAGTCTGTATTATTAGCTAATTGATTATCACTTGAATTCTGTAGTGTTTCATTATTTACGGGAACGCCATCTATTACAAATAAGGGTTGATTACTTCCATTCAAAGAAGAAAAGCCTCTCAATAAAACTCGCGTAGAAGCACCGGCCGCACCAGAAGAACTAGATATACTAACACCGGCAATCTTGCCAGACAAAGCATCAAGCATACTTCTATCACCAGTTTGCGTAATTTGCTCACTCTTTACTTGACTAGCACTATAAGCCAATGATTTCTCAGCTCTTTTTATACCAACAGCCGTCACTACGACCTCATCAAGCACTTCTGTATCAGACTTTAACACCACCCTCAAATTAGGTTTTATCGCAACTTCCTGTGCCTGCATACCCACGAACGAAACCTGCAAAGTCTTCGCAGAACTATCTATTTTGTAAACGTTTTAAAATAAGAGATTTACAGTTATCAGAAACTTCGCTATGTAACCTTGAAATATTGATAGGCATCGTTCTGGCATATACCAATATCATTATCAGGTTACTAAGATGCTACCTGTAGTCTATAATTGCTCTATGGTTATCAGGATATTATATCAATAAAAGGTATAAACTAATCATATTGTAAATATACTCGTTACCTTTTGAAAAGAGATTCTGTAAATAAAGCATACTCTAACAACTATTTTTTATGACAAAAAAAGGATAACATAAGTTTCTTCTACAAAGTTTTTTCATTTATAATGTTACTTCCGCTATATATCGAGGGTATCTCAGTCGTATACTGAGACTACCTAAGTATACGACTGAGACTACCCATTGTAGAAAGGTGTTTGGAAGATGTTTATTTACGGTATTGCCTGTTTCATTTTCTCTAAATCATGAATAATGGTCATATCCATTACATTTGTATATACTTGCGTGGTCTTTACGCTTTTATGTCCAAGCAGTTTTTGCACAGTAGTGATATTTACTCCGTTATATATGAGTAAAGTTGCATTAGTATGACGGGCGGTGTGGAAAGAAATCCTCTTTGATAATCCGGCTAATTTTGTAATAATCATCAAATCTTTATTGACATTTGAGTTATCTCTCAGGTGGAAAAACTCTCCTATATTATCTTGATATTTATTAAGAATCACAATCCCTTTTCCTGAAAAAAGCAAGTATAGAGGTAAACGTACTTCCGTTCCTGTTTTTACAGATTTATATATTAGCCATGTTTGCTGATTAATATCTACAATATTCTCTGAGGATAAATTAATAAAATCAGAATATCGCATTCCTGCATAACAACAGAACAGGAAGGCATCTAAAGTTTTTTGTAGTTTTATATACCTACCTGATAAACTCAGGTTTTCCAGTTTCTCCAATTCTTCCGGCACTAAATGAGTATGTTTGTTCTCTACCGTTTTTATTTTATATTTCCTGAAAGCATATTTCTGTATTTCAATATATTCTTTATTAATAGCTATATTTACGTGTCGTTTCAGGTGCTTCATGTGTTTTGCGATAGTATTCGTGTGATACCCTTTAGACTGTAGAAAATATTCGAAAGAAGAGACAAACTCAAATGTCAAATCTGAGAATGTTATATCCTTTTTAAACTCTTGCAGTAATATGAGGGTAGAAAGGTGATTACGTTTGGTGCTACCTTTCAAAGAGGAATTCATTACTTCTTGTTTAAAGAAAGATATAAATGAAGCATTATTCTCTTGGGTAATCAATGCTTTCTTTAATAGTTCCAAGGATATACATTTACCTTGTTGCCACAGTTCCAGTTCTTTTTTTTCTATTACTGAGATAAATTCATAAAGTAGCCGATTTAGAGCATCCGCATTAGGGTGGTTCTTCACAACTAGTTTTTTTGCGTCCCACTGTTCCGGTTTCAAATAAACTTTGGTCGAAAAGTACTTTTTCTTTCTTCCCAAATAAGCCTCTACTTGCACTAATGCCATTCCTTTTTTATTTAGGCACTTCTTCCTATTGTACACAAGGTTGTAAATAATTTTATTCATCTCAATTCATTTAGATTAATACTATAACAAATAAGACGATATTCTGTGCAAAACAAGGTTTGAATAAGATTTAATATCTGCAAAAAAGTCGCTTCTATTTCTTTATAGTTTATTACTATGAAGCTTAAAAACGACACAAAAAGTTTCTTATAATCCAGTAAAATCACATCTACACGAGAACTTTTTTAACCATTTTGTTTTAAAATATATGTATCTGGATTAATAATCAGCCAAAATGATTAAATCATAGTGTTAGTTAATGTAGCTTTTTTGAGGTTCTTTAATTGTAAAAAAACTGCTATCCAGCATAAAACGGCAGTATTCAATAACAGATTGATAGATTTACAAGGTTTTTTCAATAAAATAGTTGTCCGTTTCATATTTATTAATATATTTGCATTTTGTTAGAGTAAAGAAACAATTAATGTAAAGTTAAACTTTAAGAGAGAATTTATGAAAAGAAAATTAATGCTGTTATTGGCATGCCTTTTTGTGGGCATAAGTCTGGTAACTGCCCAAACTCAGAAGATCACAGGTGTTGTGATTTCTGAAGAAGACGGGCAGCCAGTTATTGGAGCCTCTGTATTGGTAAAAGGTACACAAATTGGTGCTATTACCAATGTAGATGGTGATTTTACATTACTGAACGTACCAAGTTCTGCGAAAACTTTGCAGGTTTCGTATATTGGTATGCAAACCCAAGAAGTTGCTATCAGGCCCAATATTAGAGTGATAATGAAGTCTGATTCTAAATTATTGGATGAAGTAGTGGTGACAGCTGTCGGTATTCAACGTGCAGAGCGTTCTTTAGGTTACTCTGTTTCAAAAGTTGATGCAGATGAGACCATTCAAAAAGCTGAACCAGATTTAATTCGTTCTTTAGATGGAAAGATTCCAGGAGTGACGATAAATTCGCCCTCAGGTGCAGCTGGATCTGCGACGCGTATGACAATTCGTGGTAATTCGTCATTTCTTGGAAATAATCAACCACTTTATGTTGTAGACGGTGTGCCTTACAGCAATCCGGAAGTGGCTTCGTCTAACCAGGCTACCGAAGCTGGGGGGGCCTATGGTAGTGGTATTTCAACTCTTGACCCGAATGACATTGAATCAATGAATGTATTAAAAGGAGCAGCTGCTGCAGCATTGTATGGTTCACGAGCTGCAAATGGTGTGGTTCTGATTACTACAAAAAGTGGTTCAAAAAATAGTAAAAAGGCCGGTAAGGGTACCGAAATAACACTTAATGCTTCATATACTATTGAGCAGATTGCAGGTTTGCCTGATTATCAAAACAAGTTTGGTACAGGTGATAATTTCATCGCCCAAGGTGTGAACGGTTCATGGGGGGCATCTTTTGATGACTTAACAGAGGTTCCCTTAAGTATGTTTTCTGCTAATATTTATGGGAATGCCTATCCTGATTTGCCAGAGATGATTCCTTATAAAGCTTATAAAAATAACGTAAAAGATCTCTTTGAACTTGGCGGAATTTATGATTTATCTTTGAATATCAACCGCTATACAGAAAGTGGGAATTTTACGGCAACGCTCTCACGTATGAACCAAGACAGTTATATACCTTACGCTGATTTTGGACGTTATTCGATGAGTGTTGGTGGAAATCAGACTTTAGCCAATGGTGTGCGTGTCGGTGGAAATGTTTCTTACTCAAGAACACAGCAAAATGGTCCAATGTTTGGTAATAATCAGTCTAGCAATATTGGTGCTTCTTCATTTGCTCGTGCTTTAATCTTAGGCCGTAACTGGGATATGTCACTTCCTTATGAAACACCGGATCACAAATCTCTATTCTTTGTTGGAGATCAAGCTGACAACCCTCTATGGTCTTGGAAATACAATAAAATTAAAACTACCATGGATAGAACTGTAGCCAATTTTAATGTTGGGTATGATTTCACTAAATGGTTCTCTGTAGATTATAGAGTAGGTATTAATGACTTCAAAATGGATCGTAAAGAAGTCTTAAATATCGGTTCTAGAGCTGTAGGAGGTAAAGGTCGTATTCGTGTGGAATCATACGATACACAAGAAATAGAATCAACTTTATTACTTCGTTTTGATGTTCCTATTCACAATGACTGGGGACTGAAAGCAACTGTAGGTCATAATGTGAATCAGTTTACATCTAACAACACACAAACTACCGGCCTTAACATCATGTCACCGGGTGTTTATAATATTGATAATACAGAATCACAGACCTCTGCAGAATATTATACGAGAACTCGTTTATGGGCGCTATTTGGAGATGTAACTCTTGATTATAAGAACTTTGCTTTCTTGAATATAACAGGACGTAACGACTTCTCTTCTACTTTGCCTAAAAACAACCGTAGTTTCTTCTATCCTTCTGTTGCAGGATCATTTGTGTTTACTGATGCTTTCCACATTGACGAAGATATTATTAAATTCGGTAAAATACGTTTGAGCTGGGCCAAAGTTGGTAATGATGCCAGTGCTTATTACAAAAACGGAACATTCTTATTAGGTCAACCATATAACGGTCAACCTATCCTATCGTTGCCTAGCTCTATGTTTGACCCTGAGTTGAAACCGGAATTTACTTCAGAGGTTGAATTCGGAGCAGAGTTACAGTTCCTTAAAAGTAGAGTTAATTTAGATTTTACTTGGTATAATCGTAATTCTACCAATCAAATTGCACCATTGAGTCTCCCTTACTCCACCGGATATGGTAGTTACTATACAAACTTTGGAAAGATGAACAATCGTGGTATTGAGATAGGCTTAAACTTGGTGCCTGTATTGAACAACAATTTCAAATGGGATATGTATTTTACATATACACAAAATGACAGTGAAGTAAAAGAATTGGCAGAGGGAGTTGAACGAGTATCTTTGAATACCGGTTTTACTACTCCGGGAGCTGTTTTAGAAGTAGGGAAACCGTATGGTACATTAGTTGGAACTGTGTTTGCACGTGATGAAGAGGGAAATTTACTGGTAGATCCAAATTCAGGTTTCTATTTAGTGGCAGATGAAGAAGGATACTTGGGTAATCCAGCTCCTGATTGCAAACTTAGTTTAAATAATACCTTTACTTATAAAGGATTTTCACTTTCTTTCTTATTGGACGCTCAAATTGGCGGATGTGTTTGGACATCATATATTACGGATTTGCTTGGACGTGGTGTAACAAAAGACACAGAAAACCGCTATGGTTCTCGTATTATGCCAGGTTACTTAGCAGATCCTTCGACAAAACAGCCGTTATTGGATAGCAATGGCAATAAAATTCCTAATAATGTTCAATTACGCGAGAATGACCTATGGTTTACTGGTAGTTCAAGCGTGTCTTCTTTCGCTATCAACGGGGTGAGTGAAGCTGCGGTATATGATGCAACAACTTTCCGTCTGCGTGAGTTGACCCTTGGTTATCAATTACCAAAATCTTGGTTGGCAAAAACATTCATTGGTTCAGCCAGTGTCTCTTTTGTAGCTCGTAACTTATGGTTCTGGGCGCCAAATGTACCTAAACATACTAATTATGATCCAACAGCAAGTAGTTATGGCGGAGGTAATGTTCAAGGTATTGACTACACCTCAGCACCAAACACCAGACGTTATGGATTCAATCTTAAACTTACATTCTAAAAACCAAACGTATGAAAATTAAAAGTTTTATAATTATATTGGTATCAGCGCTATTTGTCAACACTGGTTGTTCTGATTATCTTGATATCAATGATGATCCTAATAAACCAACTACCGCTGAACTCAGTAAAGTATTGACCGGAGCGGAATATGATATAGCAATGTCTTTTGCTTCGGGTAACTATATTGGCTCTTCGTTACCTTCATATGTATTTCATTTAACTTCTCGCGAGGTTGACAACTTTGGTATTACAGCCTCTACCGCATCTCTTGGGAATTCTTGGCTTCAAAGTTATACATATGGATTGAAAAATACAGATGCTGTAATAACCGCAGCAGAAGAAGGAGATAATTTAATATATGCAGGTATTGGCAAATTATTGAAGGCTTATGCTTTTGCCTGTATAGTAGACCTTTGGGGAGATGTTCCGTTTAGCGAATTTAATATTGAAGGTAATTATGCCCCTATTGCGGATAAGAGCCAGGATATTTATAACTCACTATTTGCTCTAATTGATGAAGCCATTGGAAACTTAAATAATGAAGAAGCAGCTAACCTGTTAAGACCGGCAGCTGATGACCTTATTTATAATGGCGATAAAGCTAAATGGATTAGAATGGGAAATACGTTAAAATTGAAATTACTGGTACAGTCTCGCAAAGCTAAAGGAGAAATTACCGGTTGGAATGAGAAATTAGCAGCATTACTTACAGAAAATAATTTCATGAAAGTTGGTGAAGATTTTGAGTTTAAGCATACAAAGAAGGATAACCCGGATGAAAGACATCCTGCATATGTGGATGAATATCTTGGAGGACAAAGTACATATTACATTAGTCCATGGATTTACGAAACTATGTCAGGACTTGACCTTAACGTAAAAAACAATCCTTTTGTAGGAATTACCGACCCTCGTATTCCTTATTATTGGGTAAATCAAATAAAAGCGGATGAAGATGCACAAAATACTACAGACTATCGTCATGGTGCATTTGTTTCTATATTCTTTGCATCCAATTCATCCTCAGCTGGAAATGACCAGCGCTCAACATCTTCTTTTATTGGTATTTATCCATGCGGTGGAAAATATGATAACGGACAAGGTGGAAAATGTGACAAAAATGTAGGTACTGGTGTTGCACCAGAAAAAATGCTACAAGCTTATTCAGTTCCTTTCTTATTGGCTGAACTTTATTTGACAGGTGAGGTCGCCGGAGATGCAAAAGCTGCTTTGGAAAATGGAATTAAGCGTTCTATAACACACGTAAATACTGTTTCTCAGAATGCAAAAGCTGAAGGTGTTACAGTTCCTACGATTACAGAAGATGCAACTACTGCATTCATTGGAAGAATTCTTGCAAAATATGATGCTGCAGCAAATAACGAAGAGAAACTTCGTATTGTGATGACTCAGAAATGGATTGCGAACTTCTTCAATCCTGTAGAAGCTTATAATGATATCCGTCGTACCGGGTATCCTACTTTATTAGATTCGAGCACTGATTATGCACAATCACCTTATAAGAATAGTAAGACGCCGGAGCTTGGTCCGATAGATATCCCATTAAAGGGTATCAATGCATATCCAAGAGCTATGTGGTATCCGACAAGTGAAGTTACTCGCAATCCTAATATCACTAATAGCGGAAGAAACTTAAGTACTCCTATTATTTTTTGGGATAAATAAATTGTTGAATTATGAAACTTAGCAGAAATATGAAATATATACAATTATTCATGGCAACTGTCCTTATGGCATTGCTGACCGTTAGCTGTGATCAGGATCTTCCTTATCCATTGGATGATGTAAAGAATGGTGTCGTTATCGATGTCGCACGAGTAGAAGGGACAGACGGGGTTCTTTCAGCAGGAATGGTAGAAGGGAATTATAAAATCAAATTGACAATTCCAAAACAACAAGGTGATTATTCTATGTTGGATTACGCACAATTGCTGTGCGTATTTACTGACGCTTCCGGCAAAACAACATCTAAAGTTGTAGTTGATAATATCAAGGAATTCCCCAAAGAAATCACAGTTGATTTTGCAGAAGTATATAAGCAATTTAATTTATCTGCACCTTCTTTAGGAGAAACTGTATATTTTACAGCTAATGCAGTACTAAAAGATGGCTATGTTGTATATGGCTGGAATGAATATTCCGGATTTAACAACAAAGTGTTTACAGGTTGGGAAGTTGATGGCAGAGCATATTCTTATAACGTAAGATATGCCGTTGTATGCCCATTGGCATTGGACGACTTTACGGGTAACTTAATGGTAACTGACAACACTGTATTTTATGAAGGCGCAAGTTATCAGGTACAAGGAACTAAAATATCTGATACGGAAATAGAACTTGATGGCTTCTTTGAAGATTCTAAATTACGGCTGACCATTGATCCTACTCTCCATACTGTAACTGTAGAAAAACAAATCTTATATCCGACGTTTGGAAGCTATACTAACTTCTATGTGGTTGGCTCAGGTACAGTGGATGCATGTAATGGAATAATTACATTTTCCGGAACTGTAGGGGTTGATCAAGGTACATACGATAGCAATGCTAATTGGGTAATTAAGAACTAAATAACTCGTAGAACCCTTTTTTCATAAAATAAAGCCAAATGATTTAAATTCATCGTTTGGCTTTATTTTTTATTTATAGGAATTATAAACATCTTAACTTACTTGTTTCTTTAACCAAATATCAAAGAATTTATCATATACGCTATATACCCCTAATTCATTAGTCACAAAATCTTTATCCAATAGACCTTTTATCGCTCCTTGTACAGAACTGGCGGTCAGCTTATAAGTTTTCAGAAACCTGGAAGAAGTGATTTCCCGAGCCTTTCCTTCTTTGCAAATCGCAATGAGAACCTCTTTTTGCTTGGGTGGGAGCTGAAATAGAAGGGAAGAATAGGTAAAATTCAATTGCGATAAAATATTCTCAATCGCGATATGCACTTTATCAATCGTACATTCTTCACCCTCAGTAGTCATTGCATAAAGTGAGTTTGCCATAAATTGAATATACCAAGTTATTCCTTCAAAACACTTATAAACCTCTTGGACTGTTTCTTCTGTAATTTCTTTTTTATTTTCCGTAAAATGCCTTTTAATAAATTTCGTATAAATATCTATGGCAATAGAAGACAACTCCATAATAGCCGTACTCTGATAAAACGGGCGTGACGGGCTCGTAAATATTTCCCCCATCATATGACGCTGCGAACCAGCATAAATGAATCTTGCATTAGAGCAGTGTTGGATATGTGTCCGTAGCGTAGCCTCAACATCACTCTCTGGATATTTTGCAATAACTTGGAATTCATCAATGGAGATTAAACAAGGTTTATCAGCTTGTTCCAAGTAATAAAATATTTCATCAAGAGTTATAGTAGGGCTCTTTATATCCCCCATTTCCAAGTTCCAGCTGGGATTACCGCTAAAGTCAAAAGAAATACTGGTACGAAGAGAAGACAGACATTTGAGAAATAACTCCCATGCCTTTCTTCCACGAGGTTTTAGTCCGTTCAGAATACCTTTCCCAAATTCGAACACAAATTCCTGCAAGTTCTTTGTTGCATATATATCGATTAGGAACGTGTGATATTCTTCCTTTATTTGTTTCTGATGAAAACAATGTTCTATCAGACCTGTTTTGCCTAAACGGCGAGGGGATATCAGAGCTACATTATTCCCATTGGTTATGTAGCGTGTCAAGGTAGCTGTTTCGGCTATACGATCACAAAAGTACTCTGCTGAAACATACCCACTCGTTATAAACGGATTACTTTTTGTCATAAATCATATCTTTTACACAAAGATAATTATAATTTTATCATAATTATCTTTGTGCATTGTTTTTTTATTGAGAACATTCATTAAAAAAGGCACTTCTTGTGAATATAAGTTTATATTGTTTCGGCATACATCATTGGAGTATATATTGGGGAGACAGCGTATTTATTCTTACATATAATATTAATTTCCCGATTTTCCTCATAGTATGCTTCTCTTTTCATTAGCAGCGACTATTCATATTACTTTTTATTTACAAAAGTAGTTCAATGGAAACTCAAGGTATATTTATCAGTTATATAGCGAGTTATGGATTTATGCGTAGCACATTGATAATTAGAATATTACTTGTGGCATAGGTAGCATATGGGTAACTTTACAAGATTGTTGATATGCGGTAAAGTACATTCTATCAAAATAATAGTTGGATACTAAAAAAACATCATTATTTGCAAGCGGCTTATTTAAAAGCACTTATACATCTTATAGTTCTGCGAAAACTTTGCAGGTTTCGTTTGTTGGTATGCAAACGCAAGAAGTAGCTATTAAACCTAACTTAAGAGTAATTCTAAAAACAGATGCACATGTACTTGATGAAGTTATGGTAGTGGCTTATGGTACTGCAAAAAAATCATCTTTTACAGGATCTGCCGCTGTGGTGGACAGCAAGAAGATTGAAAAAAGACAAGTATCCAATATCACCAATGCACTTTCAGGAACAGTGGCAGGTGTACAAGTAATGAGTAGTGCCAATGGTGGTCAACCTGGTTCTACCGCAAAAATCAGAGTACGCGGTACTGGTTCTATGGCAGCCGGCAATACCCCTTTATATGTAGTAGATGGCGTACCTTATGATGGTGATTTATCTTCCATCAATACAGCTGATATTGAATCTACCACTGTTTTAAAGGATGCCGCTTCTAACGCGCTTTATGGTGCTCGTGGAGCAAATGGAGTTGTCTTGATTACCACAAAGAAAGGTATTGTGGGAAAAGCTACGGTAAATGTGGATGCTAAATGGGGTACTAATTCACGTGCAGTACCCAATTATGATGTATTAAAGAATCCGGGTACTTATCTGGAAAAAGCTTATGAAGCTATCTACAACGGTGTGTTGGGCACTAAGGGAGATGATTTTGATTACTCAACTCCCGAACTGGCGCATGCTGGCGCTAACAGCTTACTTAGTACAAACAAGTCTGGCGGTGTTGGATATCAAATATATACCGTGCCACAGGGGGAAGCTTTAATAGGTACTGATGGTAAGTTAAATCCCAATGCAACTTTAGGATATTCTGATGGGACTTATTATTATCAACCTGATGATTGGTACGATGAATTATTTGGGAAGGGGAATTTACGCCAAGAATATAATATAAATATATCAGGAGCGACTGATAAACTGAACTATTATATGTCTGCTGGTTATTTAGATGATTCCGGTATTATTGCAGGTTCCGGTTTTACCCGTTATTCGGCTCGTGCCAAAGCGGATTATCAAGCAAAGGAATGGTTAAAAGTAGGTGCTAATATGGCATATACTAATTATGATATGCAATCTCCCGCTGGGCAGGATAGCTATGCAGGTACTTCTTCTGCCAACTTATTCTATATAGCTAACTACATTGCACCTATCTACCCCATGTATACCCGCAATGCTGATAAATCAATTATGATAGATAGCAATGGCTTTACTGTATACGACTTCGGTGATGGAACAAGCGGAACGGGTGCTTCTAAAAGAACTTGGATGAGTGGTTCCAATCCTGCCGCAATGGTAGCTTTGGACAAACGCCAATATATAGCTGATGTGTTTAGCGGAAGATGGTATGCAACCGTCAATATTTGGGATGGGCTGAAGTTCACTTATAATATAGGTGTGGATGTAGACAACACTCGTTACAGTCGTTTGTATAATGCATATTACGGTCAGTATTCAAAAGTAGGTGGTATCGTATATGCCGGTTCTACCCGTACAATGAGTGTCAACCAGCAAGAATTGCTGTCATATACGAAACAATTTGGAGATCATAGTATTGATTTGCTTGTTGGACATGAAAATTATGATTACAAGTATCAATATTTGAATGGCAGTAAAGAAAAACTTTTCAATCCCGGTATCGTAGAGATAGACAATGCAATCAAAAATCCGTCTATCAGTTCGTACACAGATAACTATGCAACAGAAGGCTGGTTGGCACGTGCACAGTACGATTATGACGGCAAATACATAGCTAGCGCATCGTATCGTCGTGATGCCTCTTCACGCTTTGCTAAAAATCATCGCTGGGGTAATTTTGGTTCTGTAGGTGCTGCTTGGGTTATAAGTAAGGAAGATTTTCTTGCTAACCAGAAATGGATTGACTTTCTGAAATTCAAGATGAGTTATGGTATTCAAGGTAATGATGACTTGCTGTATAATGATGTATACGGTACAAAGAACTACTACCCGTATCAGGATCAATTCAATGTGTTGGAAAATAATGGAGATTTTGCTGTAAGCATGTCTTATAAAGGAAACGAAGACATTACTTGGGAAACGTCTTATTCTTTCAATGCAGGCTTTGACTTCAACCTGTTTGGAAATAAGCTGAATGGTAGCATTGAGTATTTCAGCCGCAAGACAACTGACATGTTATACTATATGCCGGTATCTCCTTCAAATGGTTATTCAGTATATCCTAAAAACATAGGTTCTATACGGAATAATGGTGTCGAAATAGATTTGAACTCAGACATTATCAACAATAGAAATATCCAATGGAATGTGTTTGCCAACGCCACTTTCGTGAAAAATAAAATATTGGAACTGGCACCTGAACTTAATGGAGAACTGATTTCCGGTGCTACTATTTATAAAGAGGGAAAATCAATGTACCAATACTATCTGCGCAAATACGCCGGAGTAAACGATGAGGGTGAGGCTCTTTATTATATGGAGACAAAAGACGAGAAAGGCAATGTTACACAGGAAACTACGACAAATTGGAATTTAGCCACTAAGTACGAAACTGGCGATATGCTACCTACGGTATACGGAGGTTTTGGTACCACTCTTACTGCCTACGGTTTTGACTTCTCTATTTCTTGTGCTTATCAGCTTGGCGGTCGTGTATATGATAGCGGTTATGCTTCATTAATGCATGGTGGTACAGCATCTCGTGCCGGTCAGAACTGGCATAAGGATATTCTCAGCTCTTGGAGTACTGCCAATACCAATACTAATGTACCTCGCGTAAACAGTGCTGATAAGTACACTAATGCATCTTCAGATCGCTTCCTTATCAGTTCTAACTATTTGGATCTTACTAATATTACACTTGGTTATACAGTACCTAAAGCTTGGCTTGCCCAGTTGAATATTGCCAACTTACGTGTGTTCTTTGCAGCAGACAATGTTGCCTTATTGACAAAACGCAAAGGACTTGATCCGCGTCAGTCCAGTAGCAGTGTAGATGCCATGAGATATTCTCCGGTACGTACAATTTCCGGTGGTATTAAACTCACTTTTTAAACTAAAAACATAAGACAAATATGAAAAAATATAAATATTTCTATCTTGTGCCCGCAATGGCGTTGTTGTGTTGCAACACCTCATGCGAATTGGACCAATTGCCTGAAGGCGGCACAATAACGACTGAACAAAAAGACCAAATACAGTTGAGTGATCCGGCCAAGCTGAATGCGGATGTAGTGGGATTGGCATCGGCACTGATTAAATTGGAAGCAATTTCTGAATGGGCAGGTGGTACATTGCATTTTGACTATGGTTTTGCTTCTGCTTGCATGATGCTAGATGCTAGTGGTATGGATATGCCTTCCGAAGATACAGGATATAACTGGTACAGGGATGGGTTACGACTGACTGACCGTACGGATACAGGTGAAAATACTTATTTCTTTTGGAACTTGTTCTATAATGAAATCAAGATGGCTAACGATATCTTGAAAGTGGCAAAAGCTGATGCAGAAGATCCTACAATGAAAAAATACCGCGGGCAAGCACTTGGATTCCGTGCATGGGCATATTTGAACTTGATACAAATTTATCAATTCACTTACAAAGGTCATGAAGATGCACCCGGTGTACCTATTCAAACAGAATTCATGACCCAAGAAGAGGCTGCCAATAATCCTCGTGCCACTGTAGCGAAAGTATATGAAACCATAATGACGGATTTAGACGAAGCCATCTCTCTACTGACAACAGAACGCCAGGACAAAAGCCAAATTAATATAAATGTAGCTTACGGTCTTCGCGCCCGTGCCAACTTGTTGATGCAAAATTGGGAAGATGCGGCTAAGGATGCAACAGAGGCTATGAAAGGATTTGTACCTTATACACGTGAACAAGTGTCCAAGCCTTCTTTCAACAGTGCTGATGTTCAATCTTGGATGTGGGCAAATATTATCGGTGAAACTAGTGATGTTGTACAAAGTGGCATTTTGAATTTCCCGTCACATATGTGTTCTTTTACTGGTAATGGCTATGCTCCGGGTTATGCAGGACGCTATATTAACAGTAAATTATATAATGAAATACCGGAAAACGATGTTCGTAAACTTTGGTGGGTGCTTGGTGAAGCTGTTTATAACCCGGAAAATCCTAAGGAATTTTGGGGATATGATTTCACAGAGACAGCTCCTCAAGTAGATTGGAACTGGAAAATAAACTATCGTGGTAATGATTATAATATTGCTGAATGGTTAGGTTGGCAGGCTCCTTACTTGAATATTAAATTCGGTCCTTATCAAAATATTTACAACAATGCTACTAATGCATGTGATTTCCCGTTAATGCGTGTAGAGGAAATGATTTTAATTAAGGCTGAAGCTTTGGCTCAACAAGGTTTGGGAGGAGATGCAGCCATAGCGTTAAAAGATTTGATGAAGAATCGTGACGAATCTTGGAATAAATCTTCCGTAACAGTTGATGATGTTTGGTTTCAACGTCGTATTGAACTATGGGGTGAAGGTTTCTCATTCTTCGATATGATGAGATTAAAGAAACCGTTGGATAGAACCGGAGCTAACTTTGCAGCCGGCTGTGCATTCAATATTCCAGCCGAATCTCAAATACTTTTGTGGATCATACCAGAAGATGAGATTAATAATAATAAAGGTATAACTCCGGAAGATAATAATGAAATAGTAGCAATACCTAAAGGGTAATTTATAGAATTATATACAGTATTGTTTTGGGCTGCCTTGCTTTTGAAGGCAGCCTTTACTATTTCTACCCGTATGAGTCTCTATAATGTGATAGGTTCATATATTAGCTATGGGATTTGTCCTTTAGTAACGTATTGATACATCGTTTGCCCTTTTCTTCGCTTACTTGTTACTACTTTTCTTAATTACTTAGGAATAAAAAACCTTATCCTTTATTTGTAATCTTCTCTTATAGGAAATTGTGTTTTATTTTAACATTGAAATTATATCTCCTACTTTTTATACAATATTTAAACTGTGTGTTTTTCTACTAACATATATATCTTTTTATTTACAAGAATAGTGCAATAAAACTATGAGTACATTCTAATTTGCGATAGCAAGAAGTATATCACTATATTTAAAATACTAAATACCAGATGTTTGCCATAAAACATAGGTAACATATAGGTAGTTTAGTTATATTGTCAATATATGTCAGAGTATCTTGTAGTGAGATTTTATGTGAGTTCCAGACTTTTAAAAGAATTACAAGAGTCTTATTTTCAACCACTTATAAAACCTGTAGTCCTGCGAAGACTTTGCAGGTTTCGTTTGTTGGTATGCAAACGCAAGAAGTAGCTATCAAACCGGTTATAAAAGTAATAATGAAGCCTGATACTGAAATACTTGAAGAGGTTGTTGTTACAGCTTATGGTACTTCCACCAAAGGTTCTTTTACAGGTTCTGCAGCTGTAATGAAAGCAGATAAAATAGAAAAAAGACAAGTAGCTAATATATCTAATGCTTTAGCAGGTGCAGTAGCCGGTGTGCAGATTTTGAGTGATAATGGTCAACCGGGTGTGTCAGCAAAAGTACGTATTCGTGGTGTCGGTTCTATCAATGCAGGTACAGACCCGTTGTATGTTGTAGATGGTGTACCATTTGACGGTGATTTATCTACTATCAACACATCAGATATCGAGTCTATGACAGTTTTGAAAGATGCCGCTTCAACGGCCCTGTATGGTGCCCGTGGTGCCAATGGTATCATTATGATTACAACGAAGAAAGGAACCGGCGGTAAGGCTCGCATAAACTTTGATGCAAAATGGGGTGTTAACTCTCGTGCTATTAAGAACTATGATGTGATGACCAGTCCTAAGAATTATATTGAAACAGCTTACCAAGCTATTTACAATTCTCAGATTTCTCAAGGACTTTCTCCCGAAGCAGCCAATATCAAAGCTAATTCCATTTTGCCAACCAAAGCTTCCGGCGGTTTAGGATACAATATTTATACTACACCGGCCGGTGAACTTCTAATCGGCTCAAATGGAAGACTGAATCCGAACGCAACTTTAGGTTATAGTGACGGAAGCTATTACTATACTCCGGACAATTGGGCAGATGAAACATTCCAGAACAACTTACGTCAGGAATATAATATAAACGCTTCCGGCGGTAATGAAAAAGCTACATATTATTTGGCTTTCGGCTATTTGGATGACCAAGGAGTAATTTCCGGTTCCGGTCTTACACGCTATAACGGACGCTTTAAAGGCGATTACAAACTGACACAATGGTTGAAGGTGGGTGCTAACTTCAGCTATATCAATTCACAGAGCCGCTACCCAGCAGAACAAGATGCGAATGCAACAGCTTCCTCAGGTAATGCATTCTTCATTGCAAATAACATTGCTCCGCTATATCCTATGTATGTTCGTGACACAGATAAAAATATAATGTTGAACAACGGTCGCAAAGTATACGATTATGGAGACGGGCAGAGCACTAAGAACTCACGTTCTTTCATGTCAATTGCTAACCCGGCCGGTGACTTGACCTATAATAAAACAGAATATTTAATGGATGTAATCAATGTAAACTGGTTTGCAGAGATTAATCCGATAAAAGGTCTGAATGTATCAGCTCGTTTCGGTCTGAATGTAGACAACACCCGTTACAATGATTTGGGTAATGCCTATATGGGACAGAGTGCCTCTTATGGCGGTACAGCTTATCAGGCTGCAATGCGCAAATACGGTTTCGACCAACAATATGTAGCCAACTACCAATTCGCACTTAAAGACATCCATCATTTTGATATTACCGCGGGTTACGACGGATATACTTATGAATACACCGAATTATACGGTAACGCACAAAATCTGTATAATCCGGAAAGCTTCTACCTGAGCAATGCCATTGACAATTTCTCTGCAGGCGGTAAAAAAGACACTTATTCTACAAAAGGTTTCTTCGGACGTGTGAACTATTCATATAATGATACCTACTTCGGTAACATTTCTTATCGTCGTGATGCTTCATCACGTTTCTCTCCCGATAACCGCTGGGGTAATTTCTGGGCCGCAAGTGCCGCATGGATGATCAGCCGGGAAGATTTTATGCAAGATATTGCATGGATTAATATGTTGAAGCTGAAAGCATCTTTCGGACAGCAAGGTAATGATGACATATTATACCCCGGAGTTGATCTTGACAAGAACTATTATCCATGGATGGACCAATACAAAATGACGGGTGCCAATGGTATCTTTGCCGACGGAACTTTGTCTTATAAAGGTAATCCGGATCTGACTTGGGAAACTTCTACATCTTACAACATCGGTGTTGATTTTGCTCTGTTCGACAATACATTGAATGGTACTATTGAGTATTTCGGACGTAAATCGGATGATATGCTTTACAACAGACCGACAGCGGGTAGCTTAGGTTATACGGCAATTCCGATGAATGTAGGTTCTATGACAAACTCCGGTGTTGAAATCGATTTGAACTACCAGATTCTAAACAATTCCAAATTTAACTGGAATGTAAATATGAATGCAACTTTCGTTCAAAACAAAATCAACAAGTTGCATCCTGACTTAAATGGTAAGATGATTGACGACACTCGTATCTACGAAGAGGGAGAATCGATGTACCGTATGTATCTGGTTGATTATGCCGGTGTTGATCCTGAAACCGGCGAAGCGCTATATTGGGCGGAGGATGGTGACGGCAACCGCATCAAGACTCCCAACTATACTGCTGCCGAAGGTTATAAAGTAGCAACAGGCGATATGATGCCTACTGTATATGGTGGTTTGGGCACTACATTCGAGGCTTATGGCTTCGATGCCTCTATCCAGTTATCTTATCAGTTAGGTGGTAAAATTTATGATTCCGGTTACAGACGTATGATGCATGGCGGTTCATCCAGCTTTGCCGGACAAAACTGGCATAAAGATATCTACAACGCATGGACACCGGAAAACACCAATACCAATATTCCGCGTTTAAATGCAAGAGATCAATATACAAACTCCACTTCTACACGCTGGTTGACAAACTCAAATTATCTCAGCATCAATAATATTACGGTAGGTTATACGCTGCCTAAGACTTTAGTTCAAAAGATAATGCTCGAGAAAGTACGTGTATACTTTACAGCCGACAATGTGGGTTTGATTTCTGCACGTAAAGGCCTTGACCCTCGTCAGAGTTATATTTCTGCCACTACAGCACTTTATACTCCGATACGTACAATTTCCGGTGGCATCAGTCTTACATTTTAATTGATTAACAAATAGGAATTTGAATATGAAAACAAAATATATTTTCGCTTCCCTCTTGGTCGCATCTCTTACCTTTGCCGGTTGCGAGGACATGGATACACTTCCGGAAGGCAGCACTGTAACCTCTTCACAAAAAGAAGAAATTGCCCAACAGGACCCTACAAAGATTGGGGCTCGTGTAAACGCCATTTTTGCGCAATTCAACCAATATATGCCGAACGAAGGTGCATTGGGGGCGAGCCGACATAATGATATAGGCTATCCAAGCGTCATGCTTTTTACTGATACTAACGGTAATGATGTTGTAAGTGATAATAACGGTTATAACTGGACCGGAAATGATTTGGATTATATGGATCGTTCACAAACTTCATTAGAGTGTCAGATGGTATGGAACGATATGTACTCTATCGTTTATGCCTCTAATAATGTCATCAGTGGTATCGACCCTAAAGTAGAAGATCCGACAGAACAATATTATCTAGCTCAAGGATTAGGTGCACGCGCTTTTGCATATTGGGTTATGGCCCAACTTTATCAGTTCAATTATAAAGGCAATGAAACAAAACCGTGCGTACCGTTAATTACTGAGAAGAACATGGAAGAGGCCGCTACAAAGGGATGCCCCCGTGCTACCGTTCAGGATATTTATACACAAATCACTACTGATTTGACTTCAGCTATTGACTTGTTGACTAAGTCTAAAGTGAAACGTACAGACAAACGTTATATCAGCTTAGCTGTTGCATATGGTTTAAGTGCCCGCGTTAATTTGACTATGCACGAATATGGAGCTGCGGCAACAGCTGCAGACAATGCCATCAAGGCAGCTACAGCTGAAGGACTGGTTCCCAGTAGTTATGCTGAAGCCAGCAAACCTAACTTTTGGAGTTCGGATGAACAAAACTGGATGTGGGGAATCATTGTTAGCGAAACAGACCGTGTTGTAACTTCAGGTATCGTAAACTGGCCTTCACATATGGGTTCCATGAATTATGGGTATGCCAATTATTCCGGTGGACGACAGATTAACAAAGAACTTTATGATGCAATTCCTAACAGCGATGCCAGAAAAGGCTGGTGGTTAGGTGCCGACTTGAAATCCAACAACCTTACAGAAGACCAACAGGCCATGATGACTAATTATGGATACGGAGCTTACACACAGGTTAAGTTTGCACCTTATAAGAATGAGCTGGAAACATCTGTAAACGCCAATGACATACCTTTGATGCGTATCGAAGAAATGTATCTGATAAAAGCAGAAGGGGAAGCGATGTCCGGACAAGACGGTAGAACGACATTAATCAACTTTGTTAAAAAGTATCGTGATCCGAGCTATAGCCCTGCTGGTACAGATATACAGGAAGAAGTATTCAAACAACGTCGTATCGAACTTTGGGGTGAAGGTTTAAACTGGTTTGACTTGATGCGTCTGAACAAAGGCGTTGACCGTCGTGGAGCCGGATATCCCAACAGTGAAATGATATTTAAAATCGAACCTACCGACAATGTACTGTTATGGCCTATCCCTGAAGTAGAGCTTCAATCCAACCAAGCTCTGAGTGAAGCAGACCAAAACACTCCGGGAAATACCCCCAAACCCGTTGCAGATAACAAATAATAGTATTATATCTAACAATCGAATCATATGAAACTAAATAAATACATATTAGGCTTATTGATAGCTCCCGCCTTTGCCCTTGCAGGTTGCAGCGATTATGAAGATACCGAAATCGCAAGCCCGCAAGCTGATGAAAATGCAATAGGCGCCAACTTTTCAGCGGCTTCAACTCCCGTTGTAATGCACCCGGATAAAACGTCTTTCACGCTTACTTTAAATCGTGTGAACACCAAAGGAGCAGTTTCCGTTCCGGTCACTGTTGCCTCATGCGACGAAGTATCCACCGGAACGAAATTCTGTGACCAACCAACTGCATTTTTATTTGCCGACGGTGAAGCGACAGCCAAAATAACACTTAATGTCAACGCAGCTTGTTTATTCCAGAAAACTTATAAGATGGCATTGACCATTGGTGAAAAGAAAGACCATCTCTATGCCCAAGGTACAACCTCTACCATCGTTTCATTTACCAAAGATTACACATGGAAAACACTTGGACAACCGGTGATTTTGGAAGATGAAAAAGGCTGGGTAGGCAAGGGTGCCGGTATTCTCGCTCCGGTGGAATGGGCTTCCGACTACAAGAATGACAACGGGAATATGTTATTCAGAATTAAAGCTCTGTATGCCTATGCCGGCAAAGGAAGTAATACTACTACCGGTCACCTGCAATTCTTCCTTGATGAAAATTATGCTCCGGTAACAGAACGGTTCTCAACAAATGGTTACGATCCTGCAAATATTGACACCGGCATCCAACAGAATAAACCAGCAGACCCTAAAGAAGAACAAGAAGAAGCAGATAAAATCTACTATAAGCTTGACTTCACAGGTGTAACCGGCGGAACATATACCGAGAAGACAGAAGACGGTGAAACAATTAAAGTTCTTACTACTCCTTATGAATTCTCTTACAGAGTATTCTACACCCCCGGAGAAGAGGTTACCTCTGTAAAGGCAACACTTGACTTTGATATTTTGAACACTATGGAAGCCATCAAAGCAAAGCTGAAGTAATAAGCCTCAAAGACCGGCTGTAAAAAAGGTTGCAAGAAAGAAGATAGTCTTCTACTTGCAACCTTTTTCAATATCCTAAATTCCCAAGTTTCTTATTTCATCATCCCCAAGTACCCTTCTTTAATTATATCCACCAATATCGGCTTCATTCCGCTGACAAAGCATTCCACAGCAATCACCATCAAGATAAGTCCCATCAGACGCATCATCACATTATTGCCTGTTTCCCCCAGCAGATTAACCAGACGGGTGGAAGCTCTCAATATCAAGAAAGTCAGAAAATAAATAAGGGCAATAGTACCTATAAGCACCCCTTTCATTTCAAAGGAATGTGCATCTTGCATCAGTACGATTGCATTAGCGATAGCACCCGGTCCACACAACATCGGAATACCCAAAGGGGTAATAGAAATATCATCAGCATAGGTCTTGATTTCTTCATCTTTTAACTTCATAGGCGTATAACGTGCCTGCAACATATCGAAACCTATCTTAAAAATAATAACACCACCGGCTATTCGGAAACCATTTGTTGATATACCAAAAAACTTGAAAAGAAACTGTCCTGCAAAAACAAAGACCATTAAAGTTATAAAGGATACTAACGTTGCGCGGCTAACGATAGAACGACGTTCCTTATCCGTCATTCCCTGCGTCATTGTCAAAAAGACAGGCATCGTACCCAAAGGATTAGTCAACGTAAAGAAAGAAGTGAAACACAACAATGCAAAAGGAATGAGAGTTTCCATAACGGTAGTTTTATACGTTTATCATTAAATACAAAAGTACAACTAATCTATCAATGTCACAATAAATCTAACAACTCTTTCAAATCAGAAATTTGGTAAGTAGGTGTAAAAGGCAAATCCACACGCCCGGACAGGTTATAAAACACCTGATGCATTCCTACTCCGGCAGCTCCGACTATATCATTTTCCCAGCTATCTCCAATCATCAACGATTCATTCAGTTGGGACTGGGTTGCAGAAAGAGCAAAATGAAAAATCTCCGGCCAAGGTTTTAATATTCCAATATCATCGGAAAGAACCACTTTCTTGAAATAATTATCAATGCCCGACAAACGCATTTTATGAACCTGAAGTTCTTTAAACCCATTTGAAAGGATATACAAATTATATTTTGGTGAAAGATATTCCAGCACTTCATGTACATGAGGCATTAATCTGCTCTTAGTAGGAATGACGGAGAGGGAATCTTTCTCATAGGCTTTTGCCAGAACGGAATCACCTGCTCCTACGGCTTCCAAAGGATAAAGATATCGCTGACGATTTAATTCATCTTTGGTCACTTTGCCATCGGCATACTCTGTCCACAGTTCCAAATTATGGCTTTGATAAAGCGAGTAATAATGTTCAAAAGAATCGAAAAAGCGGTCATACCTATACTTTTGGTACATCTCCTCATATGTATCACGGGCATTGAGAGAGAATGCCCAAAGCGTATCATCTAAATCAAAAAAAAGATTCTTATAAGGCATAAAGAGAATACTAAAAAGGCTGTTTCAAAAGCAAACTAACAAATACACTTTTGAAACAGCCCTATCAATTATCAATCAAGTAACTATTTCACTTGAATCACCAAGTATTTGGAAACACTCCAAAACTCTTTCGGGTTGGTAATCTTCAAAGTCAGCAGACCTTTATCATCTTTCTCCAAGGCATAAGACCCCGTAGGATGAGTAGTCAAGATATCAGCATCCTTGGAGTACAATTTGATTTCTTTGGTAGTACGAATATCAACTTGCGTAAAATAATCCTTGTTGATATCACTATCTTTCAATACAGAACCTTTTTTAAATAAACCGGAACCGCTCAATATTTTCTGATCTTTCAGTTCTTTCTTAGTTCCAAATACAAACCATGCAGTATTAAGCGCTTTGTCCTGCTCTGCCACAGTTTTAGCTTTTGCCTCATTTTCAGCGGTCAGTTCACTCTTGGCAGCATTCAAATCCGTTACTGCAGCGTCCAATTCCTGAATACGAATATTCTTAGAGGCCAGTTCTGCCTGCAATTCTTCGATACGCTGGGTCTTTGCATTCAACTCCTGCGTCAAAGATTCAACGGCTCTTTTCAATTGAGTAGAATTGTTTTTACTGCTTTTCAGCATAGACTGCAACTTAGCAATCTGTTCTTTGTTTTCTTCCATCTGCTTACGGATAAACTCAATATCAGAAGCTATCTGCTGTTTCGCATTTAGAGACCCCTCTGCCACTGCACCACGTTGCAGATCCACACGGCTCTCTGCCGCATTAATTTGGCGAAATCCCTCCGAAATATCATTGAAAGTACCCATCATCTCATCCAGCTCAGCATTACGCTGCGTCAGTTCCATCAAAAGAGAATCATTTTCAGCCTTCAGCTGGTCTTTACTACCACCGGAGAAGCTGTCACATGAAGCCATAACGGCTGCACATACAATTAAAACTGCTAACTTTTTCATACGCTTTTGTTTTACGTTTTTGTTAATGAAGTTATTTAGTCGTCTATTCCTGCTACTACAATTACTATTTCACCACGTGGCTCATTGGCAGTGAAATGCTCTATTAATTCTGTAAGAGTGCCCCGTACCGTTTCTTCATGTATCTTGGATATTTCACGAGAGACAGACGCCTGCCTTTCTACACCAAAATATTCTGCAAATTGAATCAACGCTTTTACCAAACGGTGGGGAGATTCATAGAAAACCATTGTCCGGCTTTCTTCGGCCAACCCTTTCAGACGCGTCATTCTACCTTTCTTTTGAGGTAAAAAGCCCTCAAAGCAAAACTTCTCATTAGGCAATCCGGAAGCCACCAATGCCGGAACGAAAGCCGTAGCTCCCGGCAGGCATTGCACCTCTATACCGTTACGGACACATTCACGAACCACCAGAAAGCCCGGATCTGAAATACCCGGAGTACCGGCATCCGATATTAACGCAACAGTGTCTCCGCCTTTTATTCTATTTACAACACTTTCTACCGTTTTATGTTCATTAAATTTATGATGAGACTGCATCGCATTCTTTATCTCAAAATGCTTCAGTAGTATGCCGGAAGTACGTGTATCTTCAGCTAAAACTAAATCCGCCTCTTTCAGAATACGAATAGCACGAAAAGTCATATCTTCCAAATTCCCTACAGGCGTAGGCACTACATAAAGTTTTCCCATATCTGCTATTTTTTTAACTGAAATATTTCCTCAGAAGCTCTACAAAGTCAGCCGCCGCCTCATTCTCTTCATCCGGTTGTACTGTTGATATAAAAATGGACATAGCCTCGTCCAAAGAAGAAGCCTCCCCCAATTGACGTACTATCTCATTCATACACGCTGCGTCTCCATTGAATAATTCACGGGTAAAACGGAACGAATCATTCAAGCTGATAGCATGACGTAAATCCGTAGCCGGTTTTATGCGTTCAGCCAAAATCTGCGAAGCAGAAGCAACTTCCGGCTCTAAATCCGTCTTAACGGCAACAGGAGCATTCTGTTCAGCCGGAATAGTCACAAAAGTTTCATCCAACAATTTAGTCAATGCATCCAACCGCTCCTGCATCTGACGAATGTTCCTTTTGGCAACTATCTTCAAAACAGGGTTGGCATCAGTGGATATTGACTGTATCAAACATTTCAATTCCTGAACATCCAGCTCTATATCATTCAATAATGCTTGCATATCCTTTCCCGTCTGTATTAATGGCACAAATGTAGAAATAAATAATGAAAAAACACCTGGAAGCAAACAAAATGATTATTTTTGCGACTGAATATAACACTTAAAAACATGGTATTATTCTCGGAAGATCACATACAAGAAACTAAACGCAGAGGAAGAATCGAAGTCATATGCGGCTCTATGTTCTCCGGCAAGACAGAGGAGCTGATACGCCGCTTGAAACGTGCTAAATTTGCCAAGCAGCGTGTAGAGATATATAAACCGGCAATAGATACACGCTATTCGGAAGCAGATGTTGTTTCACATGACAGCCATACCATATCTTCCACTCCGATAGACTCTTCGGCAAGTATCCTGTTATTCACTTCCGAGATAGACGTGGTGGGCATTGATGAAGCCCAGTTCTTTGACGAAGGTCTGATTGATGTATGCAATCAACTTGCCAACAATGGCATACGTGTAATCGTGGCCGGACTGGACATGGACTTCCGCGGAAAGCCTTTTGGTCCCATGCCGGGACTATGCGCCATCGCAGACGAAGTGTCCAAAGTACACGCCATATGTGTAAAATGTGGCCAACTCGCTTCATTCTCGCACCGTACCGTGAAAAATGACAAACAAGTATTGTTAGGGGAAACAGCCGAATATGAACCTTTGTGTCGGGAGTGTTATTTACAAGCCATAAAGGAAGACCGACAGGCAAATAAGTAATTAGTAAATTAAAAACATGATTCTATGGAACGTAAAAAGATTACATTCGACAGCTTTATCCGCGGTGTCATTTTAGGAATCATCCTAATCGGTCTGTTGATGCTTTTAAAGCGTTTAAGCAGCGTTCTATTACCTTTTTTTATTGCTTGGCTTATTGCCTATTTGATATACCCGTTAGTCACTTTTTTCCAATACAAGCTAAAGCTGAAAAATAGAGTTGTTTCCATCTTTTGCGCCTTACTCACCTTGCTGATTATAGGTGCCGGAGCTTTCTACCTGTTAGTCCCCCCCATGATACAAGAGTGCGGTAGGGTGCAAACCTTACTAATCCAATACTTTTCTCATGGAACCTACAACAGTAATGTACCAACCTCTCTCTCCGAGTTCTTACGGGACAATATTGACGTAAAATTCCTAACCGAACTATTCAATAAAGAGAATTTATTGGATGCGCTAAAAGAAGCTGTTCCCCGGTTATGGTCTTTATTATCAGACTCTATCGATTTGCTATTCAGCGTATTTACCCTATTTCTTATCTTACTATATATTATTTTCATTTTACTGGATTATGAAAGCATTGCTGAAGGCTGGACGCACCTCGTACCCGTAAAATATCGTTCTTTTGCAGTAGGAATACTAAATGACATAAAAGTAGGCATGAACAGATATTTCCGCGGACAAGCATTTGTTGCATTGTGTGTCGGCATTTTATTCAGTATAGGTTTTCTCATCATAGATTTCCCGTTAGCCATAGGTCTCGGCTTATTCATCGGCGCTTTGAATATGGTTCCCTATCTTCAAATCATAGGCTTTGTCCCTACTATTATACTGGCAATTCTCAAAGCATCCGATACAGGCGGTAATTTTTGGCTAATCATAGCCTCAGCCATGGCAGTATTTATCATTGTACAAGCTATCCAAGACGGCTTTATCGTACCACGCGTCATGGGAAAAATTACCGGATTAAATCCTGCTATTATTCTTTTGTCACTCTCCATATGGGGTTCATTAATGGGAATGTTGGGAATGATTATCGCACTCCCGCTTACTACGCTAATGCTCTCTTATTATCAACGTTTCATTATAAACAGAGAAAATATTCATAAGTCAGAATGCATTGATAATCAAACAAAAGAAGAAAAATCGCAGGAATAACACAAACTTTTTTCATCACAATCCTTGCATATTCAATAAAAGTACCTATCTTTGCACCCGCTTAACAGCAATAAAGGATTGATTCGCTAGCTCAGCAGGTAGAGCACAACACTTTTAATGTTGGGGTCTTGGGTTCGAGCCCCAAGCGGATCACCCAGAAACTGGAAAAACCAGATGAAGAAAAAACTCCTACAATACCTTGATATTGTAGGAGTTTTTTTCTTTATCTAAAATCCGTAACCGGAGATTTACTAAAACGTGACCAACGATTTACTAAAACGTGGCCGGAGATTTACTAAATCGTTGGTCACGTTTTAGTAAATCTCCGGTAGTGCGTTAGCAAGTCGTTTCCGAAGCATATCCGAATACCATCTTTGTTATGTGCAGAATAAGAAAGGAAGTCCAAGTCCACCCTGAGCCAAAGACAGAACCTTCGTCCTGTCTTTTCGCGCTTTCTGATAATACTCGTAGCGCATACCGTCGGACACATAACGATGTTTGCCTACTTTATGCCGTTTTTCATGCTGTTCCATACATCTGTCGAGTACAGAGACGGTTACATCATACACGGAATTATCATCCGCAGACAAATAGTTGCCCGCAAGGAACAAAAGAAATCAACCGCCTGCTCAATCTGGAGCAAAGTATCTGCGAAGAAGTGGTTCAAACACCTTATCAGTCCTTTGCTTGATGCACTGTCAACTGCGGGAACGGGAAACCGATTCCCTCGTTGTTGAATACAGAGTAAATGGTCTTGTTCATATCAAAATAAACTCCCCAATAATCGCTGCTCTTCACCCAAACACGGATAACAATATTCACACTGCTGGCATCCAAAGCATGAAGGGCCACGAAAGGTTCCGGAGTATTCAGGACACGGCTGTCGGCAGCAAGTATACGGCGTACGGTAGTTTCTACCTTATCATAATTCTCGCCATACTCCACACCGATAACCCAATCCACACGACGGGTATCTTCACGGCTGTAGTTAGTTACCGTGCCACTGCTCAAAGCACCGTTAGGAATATAAATCACTTTATTATCGGCCGTAGTGAGGATGGTATGGAATATCTGAATCTCACGTACTGTACCGGATACACCCTGACTCTCAATCCAGTCGCCCACCTTGAACGGACGGAATAGCAAGACGATGAGCCCTCCGGCAAAGTTCTGCAGGTTTCCGGACAGCGCCATACCTATTGCCACACCGGCAGATGCCAGTAAAGCCGCAAACGAAGTGGTTTCAACCCCTAACTTACCGATAACGGCAATAATCAGCAGGATTGTCAGCAAGATATTCACCAGACTCTTGACGAAACTCTGGATGCTTGCGTCAATATGCCGCTTTACAAGAAGTTTGGATACAAGCTTCTTAATGAAAGAGATTAGAAAGCGTCCTACTACAAAAATGATAATTGCACCTATGACACGACCTCCGGCTCCCACTCCCCAGTCTATCAATTGCTGCATAAAAATCTGAAGTTTGCTGAAACCTTCCTCAGAAGCTTGGACGGCAAACACCGCCATTAATAAAGATGATAACATGATTAATTGTAAATTATAAATGATTAATTATGAATTATAAAGGACAAATTTAACAAAAAAAATCATTTCCCGGCCACTTTATTTGTACCTTTCAGTCAAAAGAGATACTTTTGCAGCCGATTTCAACTAAGGGGTGCCCTAATATGACGGGCTGAGACCATACCCATTGACCTGATTCGGGTAGTGCCGACGTAGGGAAAAGAAGAAAAGTTCCCCTTTTCTGTATTAATTTTTAATCATTAAAATTGCAAATGAAGAAGTATGCAATGGCAGCATGCCTGTTTATGGCAGCGCTGAATGTCTGTGCGCAGACAAAGGAGAAGGACAGCTTGCGGGTAATAGACCTGCAAGAAGTAGAGATTATTTCCACACGTGCCACAGGAACTACTCCGGTGGCATTTACCAACATCAACAAAGAACAGCTTAAAAAGCAGAACTTCGGCCAAGACTTGCCGTATCTGTTGAGTATGACTCCCTCTGCCATTACCACCAGTGATGCAGGAGCGGGTATCGGCTATACTACATTGAGAGTACGAGGCACGGACGGAACGCGCATCAACGTCACCGCCAACGGTATTCCTATCAACGACGCCGAAAGCCACACCGTATTCTGGGTGAATCTGCCCGACTTTGCATCTTCTGTCAAAGATATGCAGATACAACGCGGTGCAGGAACTTCTACCAATGGTGCAGGAGCATTCGGAGCCAGTATTAATATGCAGACCGGAGATTTCTCCCTGAAGCCTTATGCCGAGTTGAACGCTTCGTACGGCTCATTCAACACACACAAGGAGACTGTCAAAGCAGGTACGGGGCTCATCAACGAGCATTGGTCTTTCGATGCCCGCCTGTCCAATATCAGTTCGGACGGTTACATCGACCGTGCATCGGTAGGGCTGAACTCTTACTACTTGCAAGGTGGATATTATGATGACAACACTTCCGTCAAACTGATAACTTTCGGAGGAAAAGAGCGCACCTACCATGCCTGGAACTATGCCAGCAAAGAAGAATTGGAAAAGTACGGCCGACGCTACAACTCCTGCGGATATATGTACACCGACGACAACGGTGCAGACCACTTCTATGAAGACCAGACGGACAACTATGTACAAAAGAACTATCAGCTGCTTTTCAACCATAACTTCACCTCTGCTTGGAATGTAAACGTAGGCCTGCACTATACCAAAGGAGACGGCTACTATCAAGAGTACAAAGACGGACGCAAGTTGGTGGAATACGGTTTGCTCCCGTACGAACACGACGGTGAAACCGTCAAAAAGAGCGATCTTATCCGCAAAAAAGCAATGGACAACTGGTTTGGCGGCGGCATCTTCTCCGTCAATTATAAAGGCAACCGCCTTCACGCATCCCTCGGCGGCGGACTGAACCGCTATGACGGCGACCACTTCGGCAAAGTGCTGTGGGTGAAAAACTACGTCGGCAACCTTGACCCCGATAAAGACTACTACCGCAACAATGCCACAAAAAATGACGGAAACCTCTACTTGAAAGCCGACTATGAGCTGTGCGACGGGCTCAATGCCTATGCCGATTTGCAATACCGCCACATTTCCTATAAGATGTACGGGCAGAATGACAAATGGAACAGCGTCACCGACGACGGCCTGCAGCAACTTGCCATTCACGAGAAATTCGACTTCTTCAATCCCAAAGCCGGATTGTCATGGCAAATCAACCGCAACAACCGGGTGTACGGTTCGTTCAGCGTGGCCCACAAAGAACCGACACGCAACAACTATACGGACGGAAAGTTTACCGAACATCCCAAAGCGGAACGTTTGTTTGACTACGAACTGGGTTACACCTTTGCCAACTCATGGCTGACACTCGGCGCCAACCTCTATTATATGGACTACAAAGACCAGTTGGTGCTGACCGGCGAACTGAACGAAATCGGTGAAGCCGTAGCTGCCAACGTGCCCGACAGCTATCGTACGGGCATTGAGCTAATGGCCGGTCTGAAACTGGCTTGCGGTTTCCAATGGGACATCAATGCCACGTTGAGCCGTAACCGTGTAGAGAATTTCACCGAAACCCTCTACGAGAACGAAGACCCGGCAGGCGAAAAGTGGAACACTTATCTGGGTGACACTCACATCGCTTTCTCTCCCGACTTCCTGCTGAACAACCGTTTCGGCTATACTTACAAAGGATTTGAAGCATCTTTGCAATCGCAATACGTCAGCAAGCAATACATGAGTAATCTGGATTGCAAAGACCATATTCTGGATGCCTACTTCGTCAGCAACCTGAACTTGTCGTACACATTTGCGTTACCCAAAATAAAGTCGGTAACCGTAGGCTGTACCATCTATAACCTCTTCAACGAAGAGTACGAGAACAATGGCTATGCAGGCAGCGGTTTCTATTATGAAGACGGGCAGAAAGTACGCTACAATTATGCCGGATATGCCGCACAGGCCGGTACCAATGTATTAGGACATATTTCTTTACGTTTCTGAAACTGATTATGGAGCATACACTCGAAATTATCGGAACACTTGTCGGACTTCTCTACCTTTGGTTGGAATACCGGGCAAGCATCTATCTTTGGATAGCGGGCATCATTATGCCTGCTATCTATATCTTCGTCTACTACAACGCAGGTTTGTATGCAGATTTCGGTATCAACATCTATTACCTCGGAGCCGCCATATACGGATGGACAATGTGGAAGTACGGCGCATTCCTGCGGCGGACAATCCTGAAAAGAAAAACTCCGGATGCAGAAAACCGGCAACAGGAGTTACCGATAACCGGTATGCCGCTGCGGTATCTGCTGCCGCTCATTGCGGTATTTGCCGTTACGCTTGTGGGCATTGCCCGGATACTTATCAACTTTACAGACAGCAACGTGCCGTGGCTGGACTCCTTCACCACAGCACTCAGCATTGTCGGCATGTGGATGTTGGCACGTAAATACGTGGAGCAATGGTGGGCATGGATAGGTGTAGATGCTGTGAGTACGGGACTTTACATCTATAAAGGGCTCGATTTTACCGCCGCACTATACGGCCTTTACACAATAATCGCTATCTTTGGCTACTTCAAATGGAAGAAGATGATGAAGCAAGAGACCGATTTATGATTTTAATCCCTGATTTATCAATTATCAAACTATGAAAGCGGAAGCAGTTGTTTTAGCAAACGGAGAATATCCTACCGCTCCTCTACCCTTGGAGATATTAGCGGGTGCGCCTTATGTAGTCTGTTGTGACGGCGGTGCGGACGAATATATCCGACAGGGGCATATACCTAACCTCATTATAGGTGACGGTGACTCCATCAGCGAGGAGAACCGCAAGAAGTACGGGCATCTGCTTCACCGCATTTCCGAACAAGAAACAAACGACCAGACGAAAGCCGTCAACTACCTGTTGTCGCAAGGCAAACGCCGGATAGCCATTGTCGGCGCCACCGGCAAACGCGAAGACCATACTTTAGGAAACATCAGCTTACTCATGGACTATATGCGCGCCGGAGCTGATGTGCGTACCTACACGGATTATGGCATTTTTATCCCTTGCCGAGATATATGTACTTTCACCTGCCGGCCGGGACAACAAGTCTCCATCATCAACTTTAATGCCCGCAAACTGCATGGGCTCGGACTGGTATACCCTCTCAGCGACTTTACCAACTGGTGGCAGGGCACTCTCAACGAATGTACCGGAACCGAATTTACGATTGAAGCGGAAGGGGAATACTTGGTCTTTTTGAATTACCCTCAGCCACTGCCGTAAACACGTATCGTATGGTAACAGCGGCTAAAGTTCCCGGACTATCCCTAAACAATTCATAACTTTACAACGTTTTAAGGGAAAAGGAGACTGAAATATGAAAGATACCGAACCGGAACAAACATCACACCCCACCAAGCAAGTACTCATATTCTCCAACCGCTTACGCCAAGACATTCAAACTGCCTGCCGGCAACTGGAAAACGGAGAAGGACAAGAGGATATAACAATCAACAAGGAGGCAGAGTCATGGTTAAACAAATAATCTGGTCGCCACTTGCCAAAGAAGGACTGAGGAGTATTCTACTGTCTTCACAGCAAAAACACGGAGACAAGAATCAAAGCAAGATTCTATACTCACTCCTCCAGAATGCGCTCCACCGCATTACTCTAAATCCCTTCATCGGACAAGCCACGGAAGTGGATAATATACGATATATCACCCCTCATCCCGACTATACGCTATTCTACCGCCACAGCCTCCTGAAGATAGAAGTGCTTGTGCTGTGGGACAACAGCCATAAGGCCGGAAAGATAAAGAATGAGTAATCAGATACTCATCAAATAATGCTTGAAGTCCGCAAAGTCTTTCGACATGGGCAGGCTCTTCTTTTCGCCACGCATAAAGGCCTGTAGCTTCTCCGGTATCTGCACCGCTTCACCGATAATGCTCTCTACCGTGTCTTTGAACTTGGCAGGGTGAGCCGTCTCTAAGAAGACCCCTGTTTCGCCCGGCTGCAAGCCCTCCTGCAATGCACGGAAACCGCATGCGCCATGAGGGTCAAGCAAGTAATGCTCATCTTTCCAAACATTCTTCATGGTTTCGGCAATCTGTCCGTCCGTATAAGTAGCTCCGCTTATCTCGGCAGAGATAGCTGCATGGCTACCGCCATAGAGGTCGAGAACACGTGCAAAGTTACTCGGGTCGCCCACATCCATGGCATTGGCAATCGTGGCGATACTGGGGCGCGGCGTATAAACACCCGTCTGCAGATATTGATAGAATATGTCGTTACGGTTATTGGATGCTATGAAACGCTTTACCGGCAGTCCCATACGTTTGCCGAACAAGCCTGCCGTTATATTACCGAAGTTACCGCTTGGCACACAAATTACGGCATCAGCGGCTTTTCCCGCCCGCTTCAACTGCGCATAGGCATAGAAATAATAGAAAGCCTGCGGCAGGAAACGCGCCACATTAATGGAGTTGGCGCTGGTCAGCTGCAAATGGCTGTTAAGTTCCTTGTCCATGAAAGCCGCTTTCACCAATGCCTGACAGTCGTCGAACGTACCGTCCACTTCAAGGGCCGTGATATTCTGCCCCAGTGTAGTGAACTGCTTTTCCTGAATCTCACTGACCTTGCCTTTCGGATAAAGCACATAGACATGAATACCTTCCACACCGAGGAAACCATTGGCTACGGCGCTGCCCGTATCGCCCGAGGTGGCAACCAGTACATTTACCTGCTTCTTGCCCTCTTTCCTGATGAAATAGCCCAGCAGACGCGCCATAAAACGACCGCCTACATCCTTAAAGGCAAGTGTGGGGCCATGGAACAATTCGAGGGAATAAATGTCTTCCGTCACCTTCACCAGAGGAACATCGAAACTCAATGTATCATATACAATCTGCTTCAATGTATCTGCCGGAACATCTTCGCCAAAGAAAGCATCCGCTACCCGATAGGCTATCTCCTGAAAACCGAGCGTATCGATGCTGTCGTAGAACTCCTGCGGCAACGGTTTGATGGTAAAGGGCATAAAAAGTCCTTTGTCTGCGGCAAGCCCTTTCACTACGGCTTCTTCGAGGGTAACGTCAGGGGTTTGTTTGTTGGTACTGTAGTATTTCATAATTCTTTCATAAATTCGTTTATAAACTCATCTTCTTTCATCAGGCCGTAGCTGCCGCTACACGCGGCAACCTCATCGAAAGTCTGCACTTCGTCCGGCTCGATGCCCGGATACCAAATAAAGAAAGGTATCGGTTCGTCGGTGTGCGTGCGCAGCTCGCAAGGAGTGGGATGGTCGGGTAAAACGGCAATAGCGACAGGCTCTTCCCAATCTTTCACAGCTTCATAAACAGGACCTACGGCACGGCTGTCCAAGTTCTCAATGGTCAGCATCTTCAAAGGGACATCGCCTTCGTGCCCTGCCTCATCGCTGGCTTCGATATGCAGATAGACGAAATCATCCGTTTTCAAGGCATCAAGGGCGGCAGCTACTTTATTCTCGTAATTGGTATCGTACAGTCCGGTAGCACCTTCTACCGTCAGACGGCGCAGTCCGGCATAGTAGCCGATACCGTTAATCAAGTCTACGGCCGAGATAACAGCGCCTTTCTTCACTTGAGGAAACTTATCCGAGAGTTTCTCCATCTGCGGACGATAACCCGGACTCCACGGCCAAATGCTGTTAGCCGGGTCTTTGCCTTCGGCTGCACGTTTCTTGTTAACGGGATGTTCTTTCAACAATTCCTGCGAACGCATGATTAAGTCGTTAATCAGGTCGGCGGTTTGTTGAGGGGTCAGTTCGGCTTGTCCTTCGGGGACTGTGATACCCTCCGTACCGGGCATGGGCTTCACCAGCAAGGGTCGATAGGGTTTTAAAGGAACATCATGCGGGGGAGTGCAGTCTATACGCTTGTCTCCGCCTTTTATTACCAGCAAATGCCGGTATTGCACCCCTGTATGGAAGCGTACGCGCTCATTGCCCAAATGTTCCTGCAGATATTTCACCAGTACATCGGCTTCTTCGGTCGTGATGTGTCCCGCCGAATGGTTCTTTATATTATCTCCTTCAATGCAGATAATATTACAGCGCATCGCCATTTCGCCCGGCTTCAGGTCTACACCGATACTTGCCGCTTCCAACGGACCGCGTCCCTCATATACCTTCGGAAGGTCGTAGCCCAAAACGGACATATTGGCAACCTCGCTACCCGGATGAAAACCGTCGGCAACAGTCTTCAACCTGCCTACACGTCCCATCCGTGCGAGCCTATCCATATAGGGCGTTTTGGCAGCCTGCAACAAGGTCTTGTCTCCCAAAGACTTTACAGGCCAGTCGGCCATACCGTCACCCAATATAATAATGTGTTTCATCTTTGTAAATGAAGAATGAAGAATTAAACGTTCGCAATACTCATAATATCCGCAAATACTCCCGCAGCCGTTACACCCGCACCGGCTCCGTAGCCTTGTATCATCATAGGATATTCCTTATAACGCTCTGTGGTCAGCAAGATAATGTTGTTGCTGCCTTCCAGACCGTAGAACGGATGGTTGACACCTACCTCCTGCAATCCTACGGACGCCTTTCCGTTCTCCAACTTGGCAACGAAACGCCAATGCTTGTTTTCCGCTTCCAATACCTTGCGGCGTGCTTCAAAGTCGGCGTCAAGGCTCGGCACTTTCTTCCAGAAGTCATCCAAAGAGCCTTCGAAGAAGTCATCGGGAACAAAGAGGTTCTTTTCCACATCGCTTTGCTCGAGGCGATAACCGGCTTCACGCGCAAGGATTACCAGTTTGCGAATTACATCCTTGCCGCTAAGGTCGATACGCGGGTCTGGTTCGGAATAACGTTCCTCCTGAGCCATCTTAATGGTCTTGCTGAAAGGAATATCCGCGCTTATCTTGTTGAAGATATAATTCAGCGTGCCGCTCAGCACGGCTTCAATCTTCAGTATCTTGTCACCGCTATGGATAAGGTCGTTAATGGTATTGATGATGGGCAGACCTGCACCGACGTTTGTCTCAAACAAATATTTCACACCGCGCTGGCGGGCTATCTGCTTCAGTTCACGATAGTTTTCGTATTCCGAAGAAGCGGCAATCTTATTGGCGGCAACTACCGATACGTTGTGCATCAGAAGGTCTTTATACAGGGAAGCCACTCCCGCACTCGCCGTACAATCCACGAATACGGAGTTAAAGATGTTCATGCCGATAATCTCGTCACGGAGCGTATCCAAAGAGCTGTCCTTGCCTTTCTCCGCCAACTCTTCGCGGAAACGTCCCAAGTCAAAGCCTTCACGACTGAACATGGCTTTGGAGGCATCGGCAATACCTACCACATTCAGTTGCAAACCGTTCTCCTGCATCAACCTCTGGCGCTGGCTGTGAATCTGTTCTATCAAACTGCCGCCCACCGTGCCTACACCGCATATAAAGAGGTTCAACACCTGATATTCCGACAGGAAGAAAGAATCATGGATAACATTCAGGGACTTGCGCAGCGACTTGCTGTCCACCACAAACGAAATATTCGTTTCCGAAGCGCCCTGTGCACAAGCTATCACATTGATACCGTTACGTCCCAGCGTACCGAACAGTTTACCGGCAATGCCCGGTGTGTGCTTCATGTTCTCGCCAACGATAGCCACCGTAGCCAAATCCTTTTCCGCCTGTATGGGCGAAATCTCTCCCATTTCAATCTCTTTGGCAAACTCCTCGTTCAGCACTTCGCAAGCCAGGTCGGCGTCCGCATTACGCACACCGATTGAAGTAGAGTTCTCCGAAGATGCCTGTGATACGAGGAACACGCTGATGCCATTCTTAGCCAAAGCCTTAAAGATGCGGTAGTTCACACCAATCACACCCACCATACCGAGTCCCTGAACCGTTATCAGGCTTGTATCGTTGATGGACGAAATACCCTTTATGGCTTTGCTCTGCGGATTGGAAACCTCTTGTTTGATAACGGTTCCCGCTCCTTCGGGATTGAAAGTATTCTTTATTATAATAGGTATGTTCTTATGGCACACCGGATAAATGGTAGGCGGGTACACCACTTTAGCTCCGAAATTGCAAAGCTCCGTGGCCTCTACATAGCTCAGTTCATTAATGGTATAGGCAGTGGAAATCACACGCGGGTCGGCAGTCATGAAGCCGTCCACATCCGTCCAGATTTCCAGCGCATCGGCATCCAATGCCGCAGCTATAATGGCAGCCGTATAGTCGGAGCCGCCGCGACCGAGGTTAGTGACCTCGCCCGTAATCTTGTCCGTAGAGATAAATCCCGGAATCAATACGCGTTTAGGCATATCCCTGAATGTCTCACGTACCAAAGAGGTAGTGAGTTCCGCATCCAGCACATGCTTGGAATGCTTCTTCTCCGTTTTGATGAACCGGCGCGAATCAAACCATTCAGCACCCGTCAGTTGCGCGGCAATAATGGATGAAAGGCGTTCGCCGTAACTCACAATCGTGTCGGATGTCTTTTGCGAAAGGTCTTTTATCAGATAAATTCCCTGGAAGATGTCCTTCAGTTCGTTAAGCAACTCTCCCACCTGGCGTTGCAGTGATACTTGCGCTTCGCCTGCCGGAATTACTTCCTTTATCATTTCCACATGACGATAGACAATCTCACGAAACTCGTTTTCATAAGAGGAGTCACCGGCCGCCGCCATTTTCGAAGTATTAATCAGCTTGTCCGTAATACCGCCCAAAGCGGATACTACCACTATTAAAGGTTCGTTTATGGCTTCTACAATTCTCTTAACGCTTAAAATACTGTTCGCAGAACCTACGGATGTTCCGCCGAATTTTATTACTTTCATTTCTTTTACTGGATTGAAATGGTTGATACAATGTGTCAAAAACAAGCTGCCATAGCCCGTATAGACTTTAACTAAATAAGAAAAACTGCTAAAAATTGGTGTAACACGTAGAAACACAAAATACTATCCCCAACCCCTAAGGGTCATGGTACACATGGATGTGACTGTATGTTGATAGTACTTGTTCATTGTCTCTTATTGCTATCGTTCATGATAAGTGTTGCAAAAGTAACAATAAAAATATTCAAACTATCACGTTTTACGACTTTTTTGCGATAAAAACACATTTTCATCTCACAAAGGACAGAAATATGTATATATCGTTACTAACATATTCACACTTTTCACAGTGAAAAGAGGTGAGCGCAGCCATAGTTTTATATCATTTTGACATTATTATGAAGATATATTACTATCTTTGCATAGTAATCATGTAAGAATTGAGCGTATGCACCCAGATAATACTTCCGTTTTGTTAATTTACACCGGTGGAACTATCGGAATGATAGAGAATGTGGAAACCGGAGCTTTGGAGAACTTCAACTTCGAGCATTTACAGAAACATGTGCCCGAACTTCAAAATTTTACGTTCAGCATCGATACCTATCAGTTCGATCCGCCTATGGACTCTTCAGATATGGACCCGGATGCCTGGCGTAAACTCGTACGCATCATCAGCGATAACTACAATCAATACACAGGCTTTGTTATCCTTCATGGTACGGACACTATGGCTTACACAGCGTCCGCCCTCAGCTTCATGCTCGAAGGTCTCAACAAGCCCGTCATTCTCACCGGTTCACAACTTCCCATCGGCGTACTTCGCACCGACGGCAAAGAAAACCTGCTGACAAGTATCGAAATAGCCACCGCCCGACATTCCGGCGGACGGCCTATCGTACCCGAAGTGTGCATCTTCTTTGAAAACCACCTGATGCGCGGCAACCGCACTACCAAGATAAATGCTGAGAACTTCAACGCTTTCCGCTCGTACAATTATCCTGTGCTTGCTTCTGCCGGCATACATATTAAATATAATAATGTACAGATACATACGGAAAACACACAAGAACAGTTACAGCCGCATTATCTGCTTGATACCAATATTGCCATACTGAAACTTTTTCCCGGCATTCAAGAAAGTGTGGTAGATGCCATTCTTGCCATAAAAGGTCTGAAAGCCGTAGTTCTGGAAACATACGGCTCAGGAAACGCCCCCCGGAAGGAATGGTTCCTTCATCGCCTTCACGATGCTTGCAAACAGGGTATTGTCATTGTAAACGTTACTCAATGCAGTGCCGGTACAGTAGAAATGGAACGTTATGAGACAGGCTACCAGCTAATGCAGGCAGGCGTAGTATGTGGATACGACAGCACAACAGAATCTGCTGTGACCAAACTGATGTTTTTGTTAGGACACAACTACTCTCCCGCAGAGGTACGCGAACTGATGAACCGCCCCATTGCAGGTGAAATCACCACTTAACAAGCAACTGCCTGTCCCACACAACAAGCAGCTTTTACCAAAAAGCATACGAACCGAAAAGTTGATTCCAGCCCAAAAACTCTACATGACACTATTATTTCTGCTGCAAAATATCGTACCTTTGGGCAATTATTCTAAAGGAAGTTCTTTTTATGGCAAAAGAAAAAACGGTATATGTATGTAGCAACTGCGGACAGGAATCGCCCAAATGGGTGGGTAAATGTCCGTCGTGCGGAGAGTGGAACACCTATGTAGAAGAGATTGTACGCAAGGAAGTTGTAAACAAGCGTCCGGTATCGGGCATAGAAACAGCTAAAGCAAAACCCGTAACATTAAATGAGATTGCCGCTGACGACGAACCCCGCATCGACTTGCATGATGCGGAACTGAACCGTGTACTGGGCGGCGGACTGGTGCAAGGCTCGCTCGTACTGATAGGCGGCGAACCGGGCATCGGAAAATCCACCCTGGTACTGCAAACCATACTCCGTATACCGGAAAAACGTATTCTTTACATATCCGGCGAAGAAAGCGCCCGGCAATTGAAGCTGCGTGCCGACCGACTGTCAGGTACTTCCTGCGATTGTTTGATTGTCTGTGAAACCTCGTTGGAACAAATTTATGTACATATCAAGAATACACATCCCGATTTAGTCATAATAGACTCTATACAGACTATTTCCACAGAGACGCTTGAATCCTCTCCGGGCAGCATAGCCCAAGTCAGAGAGTGCTCCGCCTCTATTCTGCGCTTTGCCAAGGAGACGCATACAGCAGTTATCCTCATCGGACATATCAACAAAGAAGGAAGCATTGCCGGACCTAAAGTACTGGAACATATCGTAGACACCGTACTTCAATTTGAAGGTGACCAGCACTACATGTACCGCATCTTGCGCAGCATCAAAAACCGCTTCGGGAGCACTGCCGAGCTGGGCATCTATGAAATGCGGCAGGACGGGCTGCGGCAGGTAAGCAATCCATCGGAACTGCTTCTCAGCCAAGACCATGAAGGGATGAGCGGCATAGCCATCGCCTCAGCCATAGAAGGCATACGACCGTTTCTGATAGAAACTCAAGCATTAGTCAGTAGCGCCGTATACGGAAATCCGCAACGCTCCGCCACCGGTTTCGATATACGGAGAATGAATATGTTACTGGCTGTATTGGAGAAACGTGTCGGCTTCAAACTTGCCCAAAAAGACGTTTTTCTCAATATTGCCGGCGGACTGAAAGTTAATGACCCCGCTATCGACCTGGCCGTTATCAGCGCCATTCTGTCCAGCAACATGGATACCGCCATCGAACCCGAAATCTGTATGGCGGGAGAAATAGGGCTGTCCGGTGAAATCCGCCCTGTAAACCGAATTGAGCAACGCATCGGCGAAGCGGAAAAACTCGGCTTCAAACGGTTTATACTGCCAAAATACAATTTGCAGGGACTGAATACCTCAAAACTAAAGATAGAACTGATTCCGGTAAGAAAGGTAGAAGAAGCATTCCGGGCATTGTTCGGCTAAATCTGCCAAAGGATGATTTTGCCACAGAACATACCGGATATACGGATTAATACATATTATATAAATGATATACATACTATATAAGTGAATACACATAATTAGCTTATACTATCTGTCATTCAGAGCGTAGCGAAGAATCTACTCTCTTGATGTATACACAGAGAAGAGATTCTTCGCTACGCTCTGAATGACAGATACTCTTGATATAAATTAAATTTCAATACTTACTTATAGAAAGAAACCAAATGATACAAGAATACCAATTACGCGTATTGCCTGAAATTGCAGCCAACGAACAACGCTTAAAAGAATACCTCATACAAGAAAAAGGGCTGAACGCACGCGATATTACGGCTACGCGAATTCTGAAACGCAGTATTGACGCACGCCAACGGACCATCTTCGTAAACCTGACCGTACGCACCTATCTCAATGAGATGCCGAAAGAGAAGGAGTATCAGGAAACCATCTATAATAATGTATCGGACAAGCCGCAAGTTATTGTTGTAGGAGCCGGTCCCGGCGGGTTGTTCGCCGCCTTGCGCCTGATAGAGCTTGGATTGCGCCCCGTCATAGTGGAACGCGGAAAGAATGTGCGCGACCGCAAGAAAGACCTTGCCCTGATAGGAAGGGAACAGACCGTCGACCCGGAATCCAACTATAGTTTCGGAGAAGGCGGCGCGGGAGCCTATTCGGACGGTAAGCTCTATACCCGCAGTAAAAAGCGGGGAAACGTAGATAAAATACTGAACGTATTCTGCCAGCATGGCGCTTCATCCTCCATACTCGTAGACGCCCACCCCCATATCGGAACAGACAAGCTGCCGCGGGTCATAGAAAATATGCGGAATACAATCATCGATTGTGGCGGTGAAGTACACTTTGAGACACGCATGGATGCCCTCATTATTGAAAGCGATGAAGTAAAGGGCATTGAAACCAATACCGGACAAACTCTCCTCGGTCCTGTAATACTTGCCACCGGACACTCTGCACGGGATGTATACCGCTGGCTTGCAGCCAACCGGGTAGAAATAGAAGCCAAAGGCATCGCCGTAGGAGTCCGTCTGGAGCATCCCGCTTCTCTGATAGACCAAATACAATACCACAACCGCAACGGACGCGGCAAATATCTGCCCACCGCCGAGTACAGTTTTGTTTCCCAAGTGGACGGAAGAGGTGTGTACAGCTTCTGCATGTGCCCCGGCGGCTTTGTCGTTCCGGCAGCCAGCGGCCCCCGGCAAATAGTAGTCAACGGCATGAGCCCCAGTAACCGGGGTTCCCGATGGAGCAACTCGGGGATGGTGGTGGAACTGCGACCGGAAGACTTGGAGAATGAAGAATTAAGAATGATGAATGAAGAATTGGCTGCGCAACAAGACGATGCAGTTAATACTCAACTTTCAACTGTGAATGCTCAAACTTCAACTGTGAATGCTCAGTATTCAACGCTCAATGCTCAACACTCAACACTCAAGATAATGTACTTTCAGGAAGCTTTGGAACGCCTTTGCTGGCAGCAGGGCAACATGAAGCAAACAGCACCGGCACAACGCATGGCGGACTTTACAAAGAAAAAGCTCAGCTACGACCTGCCGGAAAGTTCATATGCTCCCGGATTGGTGTCATCGCCTCTACACTTCTGGATGCCACCGTTCATTGCAAACCGTCTGAGCAAAGGTTTCCAGCAATTCGGGAAGTACAGCCACGGTTTCCTTACCAACGAAGCTACCATGATTGGAGTGGAAACCCGTACATCGGCTCCGGTGCGCATCATCAGAGACAAAGATACGCTGCAACACGTTCGTCTGAAAGGGTTGTTTCCCTGCGGGGAAGGAGCCGGATATGCAGGCGGCATCGTTTCAGCCGGGATTGACGGGGAACGGTGCGCGGAAGCTGTAGGGCGGCTCTTGAATCCTTAGCGAGTGAACATTGACAAACAATTCAGCATCTGTCATTCAGAGCGTAGCGAAGAATCTACTCTCTTGATGTATACACAAAGAAGAGATTCTTCGCTACGCTCTGAATGACAAATAGCATAAACCTATTAACCGGTAGTATTTATTAGTACAACCCTAACTTATCAAACATACCCCTATGACAGCCCCCGAAATAGCAATCGTCGCTCCCAACACACTGACCGCATTGGGATTGCAGAACCTTTTGGAAGAGATTATCCCGATGGCCACCATCCGCGTGTTCCGTTCTTTTGCCGAACTCATGGATGACACGCCCGATATGTATGCCCATTATTTCATCTCTTCTCGGATATACTTCGAGCATACCTCTTTCTTCCTGCCCCGCAAACCAAAAACCATTGTACTGGCAGGCGGCGACAACCATCCCCAGCTGTCGGGAGTACCGACCTTGAACATCTATCAGGACGAGAAAAGCCTCATCAAAGATATTCTCCAACTGCACCGGCACGGACATCACCACGGGCATCCCGGCAAGCAACCGGACGGTTCCCGCTCTTCCATGCCGCCCCATGCCGCCAACAGTGCCGACGGCCACGACCTGTCCGCCCGCGAAATAGAAGTACTGGTACTCATCACCAAAGGACTCATCAACAAAGAGATTGCCGACAAACTGAACATCAGCCTCACCACCGTCATCACCCACCGCAAGAACATCGTAGAGAAATTGGGCATCAAGTCCGTATCAGGACTGACAATCTACGCTGTAATGCACGGCTACGTTGACGCTGACAGAATATAAACAAGCCAATAAGGTACTTCCCCCTCATAATCCTCATAAATTAGGATTGCACGGACTGGAGATTTCGCGTTACTTTGCAACCGAAATAAAACCAGTTATGAAACAATATAAGATTATCACCCTGATTCTGATGCTCCTCACTGCCGGCAATGCGCTTGCAGAAGATTTGGACACTTTGAAAGTAGTAGACGTTGAAGAAATCCTCGTCATTGCAGCACCCAAAGAAAACCGTAAATTGCGCGAGCAGCCCACAGCCGTCACCTTGCTTTCACAGCAAGATATGCAAGCTGCCCAAGTGAACTCCATCAAAAATCTGACGGGACTTGTTCCCAATATGTTCATCCCCGACTACGGTTCACGCCTGACTTCCGCCGTTTATATCCGCGGTATCGGCTCGCGTATCAACACGCCGTCCATCGGACTGTATGTAGATAATATCCCCTACATTGACAAATCCGCTTTCGACTTCGACTACTCCGACATCGAACGCATCGACGTATTGCGCGGCCCGCAAGGAACACTGTACGGACGCAATGCAATGGGCGGACTGATTAAGATTCACACCAAATCGCCTTTCTCCTATCAAGGCACAGACTTCCGTATGGGTGCAGGCACGCACAATGCCTACAACACTTCGTTGACGCACTACCACCGGGTGTCCGAGCGTTTCGCTTTCTCCACAGGAGGTTTCTATGACTACGAAGGCGGCTTCTTCCGCAACGCAGCGCTGAACAACAAGAAGATAGATAAAGGTCAGTCGGCAGGCGGACGCTTCCGCGGCATCTACCTACCCTCCGAAAACTGGAAAGCAGACCTGAACGTGAGCTATGAATACAGCGACCAAGGCGGATATCCGTACTATTATACAGGTAGCGTCAATCACGCCGCCCAAAGCGAAGACATGAAATCCTATATCGGTACAATCTCCAACAACCGCGAAAGCAGTTACTACCGCAACTTGCTGAATACAGGGCTGAACCTCGAATATCAGGCGCAGCGCTTCACCCTGAGCGCCGTAACGGGATATCAGTTCCTGAAAGACCGTATGTCCATTGACCAAGACTTTACGGCGAAAGATATTTATACACTGGAACAAAAGCAACGCATCCATACCCTGAGCGAAGAGATTGTGATGAAAAGCAAAGGCAACAGCCGCTGGCAATGGGCTACGGGTGTATTCGGCTTCTACCAATGGCTGAAGACCGATGCCCCGGTGACCTTCAGAGAAGACGGCATGAACATGCTGGGCCGGATGCTGGGCAGTGTAATCCCGTCTAAAATAGAAGTTGCCATGATGCCGGGTATGGGACTTAACATCTTACCGTCCTTGCAACTCAGCAGCAGTAACCTGCTCATTAACGGCAATTTCGACACGCCGCTTCTCAACGGAGCGCTGTTCCATCAATCCACTTTCAGAGACCTATTCGGCCTGACGGGATTATCGTTCACAGCCGGGCTGCGTCTGGACTACGAGAAAATGAAGATGAACTACAACTCCGGCACTGCGATGGACTATACGGTAGGCATCAAGGGAGAAATGGTACGGGGCGGACAGGTTATCAAAGAAATAGCGATGATGCCCGAAACAGCACTCACCGTACAGTCACGCTACCAAGGTTCCATCGATAAAGACTACTTGCAACTGTTGCCGAAGTTTGCCCTTCAATACGATTTCAAAGACAATCTGGGCAACGTCTACGCAACCGTAAGCAAAGGCTACCGTTCGGGCGGATATAACATCCAGATGTTCTCCGACCTGTTGCAGTCCAGCCTGCAGAACGACATGAAGCGACAGACGAAAGAAGAAATACTGAAAGCCATAGAGAACTCTCCCGGTGCATCTTACAAGGATTTTATCAGCGAGAAGTTCCCCGATGCAGGCGAAAACCCCGATGCCCGCTCTGCCACGGAGTACAAACCGGAGCAAACCTGGAACTACGAAATCGGAACTCACCTGAACCTTTTCAATAACCGTCTGCGTACCGACGCCGCACTCTTCTGGCTGGAGACACGCGACCAGCAAATCTCACGCTTCGCGGGAGCGAGCGGCTTAGGACGCGAAACGGTCAACGCAGGCAAAAGCCGCAGCCTCGGCGCCGAACTGGCTTTGGCTGCCGCCATCACCACTGATTTCACCCTGAACACCAGCTACGGCTATACGTACGCCACTTTTAAGGATTACGTAACCAACGCCCGCGTCAACGGTCAGCTACAAGAAATCAGCTACAACGGAAACTACGTGCCTTTCGTTCCCAAGCATACACTGACCGTAGGCGGACAATACATTTTCCGCATCAATCCGGGATATTGGCTGGACCGCATCCAGCTGAATGCCAACTATACCGGTGCAGGACGTGTCTACTGGACAGAAGAAAACACCGTCAGCCAGTCGTTCTACGGTACACTGAACGGACGTGTCAGCTTCCAGAAAGGCCGCGGACAGATAGATTTCTGGGTACGCAATGCGCTGGATAAAGATTATGCCGCCTTCTACTTTGAAAGCATGGGCAACGGGTTCATGCAGAAAGGACGCCCCATTCAGGCGGGAATAGAAGTACGTTGCAGATTTTAGTAAAGGGAGTACCACACTTTAGTACACAAAATACCAACCGGTTGGTACGGGAAGTACCAACCATTGGTACATCAAATACCAACCGTTGGTACATGGAATACCAACCGTTGGTATACAGCATACCTGCCTTTGGAACGGAATGTACCAACCGCCGATACCGATAAAAGACTTATTCGTTGATTGCTCCGCAATGCGGGCAAACTCCCTTCGCCCCTATCTTCTGCCCGCAATTGCCGCAGCGATAGCGGGATGTAGCCAGTGACGAACGCAGTTTCCTAAGGAACACCCACACAAATACGGCGATAAACAAATAGCCGATATATATCTGGGTAGTCAATATAAAGAAGAAATAACAGAAGATACAACAAGAAGCCAGTCCCAACAGATAGAACACTGCCGCCGCCGGACTTAGCAGGCGAAACAAATCATCGAGCACCGCCAGCAGAACAATGACAAACAACCAAAGGCTCATAAGGAAGACAGAAAGCACAAACGGAACTTTAAACGGCGAAAGCGTAGGATTGAAATAAAAATGCTGCCACGTCTCCGGTACAAAAACCTGCATAGACTCATACACGGTGGCGCTAAACGCCAGCAACAGGCACAACAGCAACGGATATACACTGTCTATATCGTTGAAGTAGACCATCTGCAACTGCTTGCGCCGAAACGCACGAAACAACCATACCGCCACAAACAAAGCAAAAATTACAATGAAATAGGAAGCATGCGTATCACTAAACAGATAAATGGCCTGCGAGATACTGTCCGTAGGGACAAAAGCGCGCATCATATCCTTTTCCCGAAGCCAGCCCTGCACTTCCTGAGAATGGGCGAGTTTTACCCATACGCTATCCACACTGTCCGCCGGATGGATGGCAAACTCCGCCACTACCACCCTATCTCCCTTGTACAGCGTGTTATAGCAATCTTTCACAGGCAGACAGGCTATCGTCACCGAATCATCCCGCACTTCCAGATTCGTATTCCACGTATAATGACGCTCGTACAGATAAGTCAGCGAATCGCGAGTCTTTGCTCCCAGCTTCTCGTTTTCCAAGTCGGGACGGGGATAATGGCAAGACGTAAAAACAAAAGCAGTGAATATGAAGTATAAGGCATGAAGTATAAAATATGAAGGGCAAGGCACACGTCGGGCGATGACGTTGCGTTTACAGCTACTTATGTTTACTTCCTCTTTCTTCATACTTTACACTTTCTCTTCACAGACTTTCATCTGGCAGTTCTTGCAGTCAAAGGTAAGGCGGAAACGTTTGCCGTCTGTTCCTACCAGATAATAAGGTTCCCGATACGGAGACTGTCCCTTTTGATGCGTAGGACACCAGCCCATACTATAACGCAGGCAATGTTTGCAGAACATAAGTACGGCTTCGGGCACCGCCTGTTTCTCGTAAGCCGGTTCTATGGCAGCTACTCCGTGAGTCTGATAAAAGCTGCGGGCGGCAGTATTCATCACATTGCCCAAATAGGTCAGAGATGCTGTCGGGAAACGATGGCGGGTAGATCTCCACACGTGCAACTCACGGCGGTAAGTAATACGACGGGCGGCAGTCAGCCTGTCTATCGCTTGGCGGCGCCAGTCAGCTATCACCGAAGCGGGTATGAACCAGTTCTGCGACAGGCTGATTGCAATGGCGGGAGTTGCTTCCGGGGAGCTGTCCATTACCTCAAAAGGAGTGTTTCCCAATTTGCCAAGCTGGGTGCGCAGGTTGTCCTGTTGCGGAGTACGCGCAAGTTCTTTTGAATAGGGGAATGACAAGGTTATGCGATTGTCGTCTTCGTCCGCAACTGTCAGTGCAAAACCCGAAGGGGTATCTGCCAACTCCCATTTAATACCGATTTTACGCTCGGCGGACTTGCGTGCAAGGACACGCTCAAAGTCCTGGTCGAAATTACGGTAAAGACAGGTACGCGGTTTGATACGGGGCATATCGCCTGCCGGATACAGCTTGTTGCCGTCCACCCGATTGATGCGGAAGCCTTGCAAACGCCCCTGTTCATCGAGGAAGCAAATACCGTCTCCGTTATGGAAAGGCTTCACTCCGGCTACGGTAAGATAGTTACCGCGTTGCTCTTTCATCGTTCCCATCTCCTCGCCCAGTGATTTCGGCGTATCGAAAGAGGATATTTCCCGGTCGCGGCCTTGCAGGAAGTAATGGGTGAAACCACGGCTGAAACTCTTGTCCAACTGGGGCTTGAAGTCGAAACGGCAAGTGCCCGAGGAAGCGCGTACATACTCCTTGCGGCGGGCAAAAACAGCATCCAGTTTCTGACGGTAGGCGGCTGTGACATTCTTCACGTAAGAAACGTCTTTCAACCGCCCTTCTATCTTCAGGGAAGAAGCGCCGGCATCCAGCAGATCTTCCAGTACTTCACTTTGATTCAAGTCTTTCAAAGAGAGCAGATGCTTGTCGCGGACGATGGTTTTTCCGTCAGCATCTGCCAGACTGAACGGCAGGCGGCAGAACTGGGCGCATTCCCCCCGGTTGGCGCTTCTGCCGAAGCACGCCTGACTGACATAACACTGTCCGCTATAGCTTACACAAAGCGCGCCATGTACAAAGACTTCCAAAGGCGTCTCCAGACAGGCCTCGTGGATATTGCGTATCTCCTGCAATGAAAGCTCGCGTGCCAGTACCACCTGACGAAAACCGGCATCCGCCAGAAAACGAACTTTCTCCGGTGTACGGTTGTCCATCTGTGTACTGCCATGCAACGGTATGGGCGGCAGGTTCAGACGGGTAATGCCCATGTCCTGCACAATCAGCGCATCTACACCGATACGGTACAGTTCCCAAATCATCTTTTCCGTTTCGGCCAGTTCTTCTTCTTTCAGGATGGTATTTACCGTGACATAGATACGTACATTGTATAAATGGGCGTATGCCACCAAAGCGGCAATATCTTCCAAAGAATTAACCGCCGCAGCACGTGCACCGAACTTCGGAGCGCCTATATATACCGCATCCGCACCATGATTGACGGCTTCAATGCCACACTCCAAATTCTTGGCGGGCGCCAACAGTTCTATTTTCCGTTGCTTTATCATGCTACTTAATATCTTCAATGTTGAATGGAGTTTCCTGATATACAAAGTAGTTCAACCAGTTGGAGAACAACAGGTTGGCATGCGCACGCCAACGCACCAATACGCCTTTGTCCGGAGTATCATCCAGATAGTAATTGCGGGGCATCTCGATAGGCAGTCCCTTATCCAAGTCGCGACGGTACTCCGTATCGAGCGTCAACGGAGAATATTCGGAATGACCGGTTACGAAAAACTCACGCCCGTTACGCGCCATCACCATGTAAACTCCCGCATCTTTCGATTCCGAAAGCAGTGTCAGTTCGGGAACTTTCAGAATATCTTCCTTGCGAACTTCCGTATGGCGGCTATGGGGTACATAGAACACATCGTCAAAACCACGGAAAATGGGATAAAGAGGTTGCAGAGTACGGTGCTCGAATATGCCGAACATCTTTGCGTCCAACGGATATTTGGGCACACCGTAGTGGTGATAAAGTCCGGCCTGCGCCGCCCAACAAATATAAAGAGTGGACGTGACATGTGTACGCGCCCAATCGAAAATCCCGGTAATCTCGTCCCAATAGGTCACTTCCTCAAAATCCATCTGCTCCACAGGAGCTCCGGTGATAATCATACCGTCATACTTCTCGTCACGCATCTTCTCAAAATCCGTGTAGAAAGTCTTCATGTGCTCTATCGGAGTGTTCTTGGAGGTATGGCTCTTGATTTTCATAAACGAAATCTCCACCTGTAACGGAGTGTTGGACAGCAAACGCACCAAATCAGTCTCCGTCGTAATCTTCAACGGCATCAGATTCAATATAACAATCCGCAACGGACGAATGTCCTGTTGGGTAGCACGTGAATTATCAATAACGAAGATATTTTCCTCTTTCAGCAGCTCTATCGCGGGAAGTTTATCGGGTAAATTTAAAGGCATAAGCTCTGTTCTATGGTTTAACTAATTACTGTTTACGATTTTAGTGTGTAAAGTTAGATAAAAAATCAAAGTGCTATAAATAATTTATAGAAGTTTTTATCGAATTAGAATGGATGATATGAAATATTAGTATACTTTTGCACCCTTGTTACTTAAAGATATATATAAAAAAGAGAAGAAAAAGCACCAAGCTATCAAGCGTGATAACTCATAATAGAAATCCGGAAGCGTAAATAACTTTCTCATAATATTTGTGGTTCTGCCCAATCTGATATATCGACACATAAGCTTTTGAGTGTGAACCGAAGACGAAGAAATTTTCGTCTTGTAAAACTACTATAATTATGAATATAACGAGAAACGTTTTCAAGAGAGTCTGTAATGTACTGTGCCTGGTTCTTGCCTTATTGTCTGCATCCTGCGTTAATAAGATAAGCGATGAAGTTCAGGAAAGTAATATTCCCATCACCTTTTCTACAAAAACAAGTAAGAGTGCTACCAAAGCAACAAATAACACTTTTGAAACCGGAGACAGGATGGGTATATTTGCCATGCTGACCGGAAATGACCTAAACAAAGAACGATATATCGACAATTTACTCTTGGAGTGTGGAGAAGGAACTACATTGCTTCCCCAAAAAGAAGTTTACTACCCGGAGGGAGACGCTACACTGGATTTTATAAGCTACTATCCCTATCAAACCAATGGGATATCCGAAGGTGGTTATTTACTGAACGTCACAGTACAGACAGACCAAAGCAAGTCTTCAAACTACAGCCTATCCAATTTTATGACCGCACGGACAGAGAATGTAGCCAACAATGAGGAAACCGTGCAATTGGAATACAAGCATCAGTTTGCGAAGATAAAGTTAGTTCTTACTCCCAAAGAAGGTGAGAATGCGGATGATATGCTCAAAGCCAATCCTAAAATCATAGCTACCGGCTTCAAGACACAAGCCGTATATGACCTGCAATCGGACAAATTATCAAAAGTGCACGAAGAAAGTGAAACAGATATTATACCCGCCGGTGTATGGAAGAAAGATGGCAACGGTCTGTCCGGCAAAGAGTTTATAGTCATTCCGCAAATACATTCCGACAGCGAACAGGCTTTCACTTTAGAATGGAATGGCAAAATTTATGCATGCTCTCTGCCGTCGGCTACTATAAAAGAAGATACAGAATTGGAAATTCGTATCGATGCACTCCAAAGCACAAGTGAAACACTGACAGGCATCATCGCCAATATCAAAGAATGGGGATACAGCGAACAAGGTGAAAGTGAAAATAAATATGACATTACCACTGTTCACACAGCTTCCTTCTCATTCAAGACATCCGACGTGTACAGAATCTATTATCAAGGAAAACCAGTTGCAGAAGTCTGCCGGGAATTTCTCAACAGCACCGTTGCTGATGCAATCTACTCTAAAGCGATTGTCGTCTACCCCATGCAAGACAATGAGCAAACCGACCTAAGCAATGGGCTCGTCTTGCAACTCCCTGACAAAGAAGCCATGATACATGGCGGTAAAGTAAGTTGGGATAAATCTCAAAACTCACTAACCTATACTGCAGGACACTCCAAACCTATCGAGAAATTCTACATCAACGGAAACAAAGAAATAGTTACAGAAAAACCGTCTGCCGTATTGGCCATCAATATCAGTAACTATGTAATCAGGGATATGCGATTTAAAACACCGCAAATCTACCCCATTGTAAAAATAGGTACACAATACTGGATGAAGGAGGATTTGAGAGCTACCTATTACAACAACAGAGAAAGCATCCCCCTCAGAATGGTCTTAGGGCAAGGTGGAGGCTATTTTAAACAGGACAACTTCGACGCCCATTTTTATAACGGAGAAGCCGTATTGACCGGTAAATTAGCACCGGCAGACTGGAAGATACCCACGGAAAATGACTGGAACAGATTAATAGAGTATATAGGCGGGAGTGCCTCTACACTTAAAAAAGCAGAAAGCTGGAGCACCGACACTTACCCGGCAACAAACGAAAGCGGATTCAACTCCCAACCCAGAGGGCTGATTCTGGAGAATGAAAAAGGAAAAACCGTTATTGTGAATTCCAACTCATCCACTGCATACTGGGTATATGACGGCACACAAAAGCAATTGGACAAAACAATAATGCTTGACAACAAGAATAATGGCGTAGAATTCAAAACCAAAATCAAACCGGAAGGTAAAGATTATTATAACGCCTTTTCTATTCGTTGCATAAAAGAATAGCCTGTCAAAAAGGCATTTCTCATTTCTTTTTCGTATTTTTGTTCCCAATGTGCAAGATTTTGCCAATTAGACAAAGACAACGAAGAAGAAATGAGAGTAATCGATCTGATAAACAGTAACGAAAAAACAGCTTTTTCTTTTGAAATATTGCCCCCTCTGAAAGGTACAGGCATCGAAAAGTTGTACGAAACAATAGATACACTACGGGAATTTGACCCTAAATACATCAATATAACCACACACCGCAGCGAGTATGTGTACAAGGACCTTGGCAACGGACTGTTTCAACGCAACCGGCTTCGCCGCCGTCCGGGAACGGTATCTGTTGCCGCAGCTATCCAAAACAAATACAACATAACGGTTGTTCCACATATTCTTTGCAGCGGCTTCAGCCGTGAAGATACCGAGTATGTATTGCTCGATCTGCAATTTCTGAACATCACAGACCTTTTGGTATTGCGCGGAGACAAGGCAAAGCATGAATCTGTCTTTACTCCCGAAGGCAACGGCTATCATCATGCAGTGGAATTGCAAGAGCAAATCAACCAATTCAATAAAGGTATCTTTGTAGACGGTTCCGAGATGAAAGTCACCAATACTCCTTTCTCATACGGAGTGGCCTGTTATCCGGAGAAGCACGAAGAAGCTCCAAATATTGATACGGACATTTATTGGCTGAAAAAGAAAATGGAAACCGGAGCGGAATATGCCGTTACCCAATTGTTTTATGACAATCGGAAATATTTTGACTTTGTAGAACGTGCCCGCAAAGCCGGGGTCACTATCCCCATTATACCGGGCATCAAACCATTCAAGAAGTTGTCACAGCTCAGCATGATACCCAAAACATTCAAAGTGGACTTACCAGAAGAACTCACAAAGGAAATTTTGAAATGTAAGAATGATGCCGAAACACAGCAAGTAGGTATTGAATGGTGTGTACAGCAATGCAAGGAATTAATGGAACACCATATTCCCAGCATTCATTTCTATTCTATAGGTGCGGTAGACAGCATTAAGGAAGTAGCTAAACAAGTTTATTAACTAAATATCAATACCGTGTTTTTTAAAGATGTAATCGGCCAAGACGCAGCCAAACAGCGATTGATACAGGAAGTGCAGGAAGGACGTATTCCTCATGCACAACTGTTCTGTGGTCCGGCAGGAGTAGGCAAGCTACCTTTGGCTATGGCTTACGCACGCTACATCTGTTGCCCGAACCGTACGGAAGCTGATGCCTGTGGCACGTGTCCTTCGTGTGTGAAATGGAACAAGCTGGTACATCCGGATGTACACTTCGTATTCCCTATTGTAAAAAGCACCAAGGGGAAAAAAGAAGTCTGTGATGATTATATAGCCGACTGGAGGCATTTGGTACTGAACAATCCCTATTTCTCACTGAGCCATTGGCTGAACGAAATGGGAGCTGAAAACGGTCAGGCAATTATCTACGCAAAGGAAAGCGATGAGATTACCCGAAAACTCAGTTTGAAATCCAGTGAGGGCGGATATAAGGTGACCATTGTATGGCTGCCCGAAAAGATGCACGAAGTTTGTGCCAATAAATTGCTGAAGTTATTGGAAGAGCCCCCTGAAAAAACCGTATTTCTTTTAATCTCAGAAGCTCCCGAAATGATATTGTCCACCATACTCAGCCGTACACAACGTTTCAATATCCGCAAAATAGAGGAAATGAGTATAGCCAATGCCCTGCAGCAAAAGTATGGTGTACAGCCTGCGGACAGCCAGACCATAGCGCATTTGGCAAACGGAAACTTCATCAAGGCATTGGAAACAATTCATCTGAATGAAGAAAACGAACTCTATTTTGAACTGTTCGTCAGTTTAATGCGTCTTTCCTATCAGCGGAAAATACGGGAGATGAAGCAATGGAGCGAGCAATTGGCAGCTATGGGACGCGAACGCCAAAAGAACTTTCTGGAATATTGCCAGCGTATGATACGGGAAAACTTCATCTATAACCTGCATCGGAAAGAAATGAATTACATGACACTGCCTGAGCAAAACTTCGCTACCCGATTCGCCCCATTCGTCAACGAACGGAACGTTATGGGTATCATGGATGAACTCAGTGAAGCACAGGTACATATTGAACAAAATGTAAATGCCCGTATGGTTTTCTTTGATTTTTCACTGAAAATGATTGTTCTGTTAAAGCAATAGGGTAATCTTTTTCGGCCTGAATCTAAATAATAAACAGTAAATAGTCAAATAATAGATAGAATGATGGAATTTAAACTACATAACGGAAGCGGTGGTCTCTGCTGCAAAAGCTGCGGCAGACAGGACAAGCAACTAAATACCTACGATTGGCTTGCCGATATTCCCGGCAATGCAGAAGAATCGGATATGGTGGAAGTCCAGTTCAAGAATACCCGTAAGGGCTATTTCCGCAACAGCAACAAAATACCTCTGGAAAAAGGCGATATAGTAGCCGTAGAAGCTACTCCCGGACATGATATAGGTGTAGTAACTCTTACCGGACGACTCGTCCCTCTACAAATGCGCAAAACCAATATCAAGTCGGAAGCCGATATCAAACGTATCTACCGTAAGGCAAAACAGGTAGATATGGATAAATATAATGAAGCGAAAGCACGTGAACACAGTACGATGATTCGTGCACGTCAGATAGCCCTTGACCTCAACCTCAACATGAAAATCGGTGATGTTGAATATCAAGGAGACGGCAACAAAGCTATCTTCTACTACATTGCAGATGAGCGTGTAGATTTCCGCCAGTTAATTAAAGTTCTGGCTGACGCCTTCCACGTACGTATTGAAATGAAACAGATTGGCGCACGCCAAGAAGCCGGTCGCATCGGCGGTATCGGACCTTGCGGTCGCGAACTATGCTGTGCCACATGGATGACGTCTTTTGTATCCGTATCAACCAGTGCCGCTCGTTTTCAAGATATTTCACTGAATCCACAAAAGCTTGCCGGACAATGCGCCAAATTGAAGTGTTGTCTTAACTATGAAGTGGATTGCTATGTAGAAGCACAGAAACGCTTGCCTTCCAAAGAAATCGAATTAGAAACCAAAGACGGTGTATTCTATTTCTTTAAGGCGGACATCCTTAACAATCAGATAACCTACTCCACCGACAAGAACATTCCGGCCAATCTGGTTACAATCAGCGGCAGACGGGCTTTTGAAATAATCGGTCTGAACAAGAGAGGTATCAAACCGGACAACCTACTGGAAGAAACGCGTCGTACCGAACCAAAGAAACCGGTAGACCTACTCGAGCAGGAAAGTTTAACCCGTTTTGACCGTAACCGTAAAAATAAAAATGGAGGAGACGGCAACAACAGTAACGGCAATGGCAACAATGGCGGCAATCGAAACAAGAAGAAGAAAAAGAATGCCAATAACCGACCACAAGGTGGTGAACAGCCTGCCACTCCGCAACAACAAGAGCAGTCTAAACCGCAAGGAGACGAAAAACGGGTACAGGGAGACGAGAAACGCCCGCAACGAAATAACAACAATCGTAAACGTCCCCACAATAACAGACCTAAGTCTCAAGGAGATAAACCTGTTCAAAATGATAAACCTGTTCAAGAATAAGACAAAGTTTCTGAAAATCACCATACTACTGTTTGTTGCAGGCATATTAAACGCCTGCGACAAACAAACTGTATATCATGCATTCCAGTCTATCCCGCAAGAAGGTTGGAAACGACAGGACACACTATTTTTCAATGTCAGCATACCCGATTCACAAACTTACTATAAACTGACTATCGAAGTCCGTAACCGTAATACCTACCCTTATCAAAACATAAATTTATCCGTTTGTTACGATAGCCCGGAAGTCAAAAAGCTACAGGCTGACACACTGAAAGCCGTCATAGCCAGCGAGGAAGGCATCTGGAAAGGAGATGGTTGGGGCGGATTATATCAATCCGCATTCCCTGCCGGAAGTATCAAAATAGAGAAGCCCGGTGATTATCTTTTCAAAGTAGCCCATACAATGCCCGATGACATCCTTCCCGGCATCAACGACATAGGAATCAAACTACAACGGTAATATTACGTAAATCTATGACGAGGTTACACCAACCTCCTATTCCTTCCGGCATCAATACGCAGGAAAATAAACAGCAGTATCGTAAAACCCCATAACGACGAGCCACCATAACTAAAGAAAGGCAACGGAATACCGATTACAGGTGTAAGACCGAGTACCATTCCGATATTTATAAAAAGATGAAACAGGAAAATACTCAGTACCGAGTATCCATATACCCTGCCAAATGCCGACTGTTGCCGCTCTGACAACACTATCAAACGAAGTATCAGAATCAGAAACAATAGCAGCACAGCCGTTGAACCGATAAAACCCTCTTCCTCCCCCACTGTACAGAAGATAAAATCCGTATCTTGTTCGGGTACATATTTCAGTTTAGTCTGTGTACCGTTCAAAAAGCCCTTCCCGGTCAATCCGCCCGAACCAATAGCAATCTTTGACTGGTTTACATTATAACCTGCCCCTGCCAAATCTTCCTCCATGCCCAACACAACCTTGATACGTATCTGCTGATGAGGTTCCAACACTTTATTGAAGAAATAATCGCTGGAATAGAGAAAGCCTATCGAACCTATAGCAAATAATCCAATAAGAAGACAACTCCAATGGCGCTCACTCAAAGAAAGAAAGAATAAATAGCACACTGTCACAACACATAATCCCCATTGCGCCCACACCAAATTAAAGGGAGTGATGTACTCTGATATAAAATATGCGATAAGCAACACTATAAAAGAGCCTCCGATAATATTACGAACCGGCTCCCATTTCTTTTTATATATCCATACCATTCCACCGGCAAAGAGCAAAACCATTGACAATACGGCAAACTCTCCGATAGGTGTTGGAGTATCCGCTATAAAAACCTGATCGAAACGAATTCCCACCACAAAATATACCACAGCGCAAATACCGGAAAAGAGCACCACACCGGGCATACCTTCACGATAAAGCATCAGAAAGAAAGCTGTATATACCAATGCGGAACCTGTTTCACGTTGAAGGATAATCAGCAGCATCGGCAAAAGGATGAGAAAAGCCAACATCAATGCGCTTTTCCAGTTTTTTATGGTAAATGAATAAGCACTCATATACTTTGCTAATGCCAGTGCTGTGGCAAACTTGGCAAACTCAGCCGGTTGCAAACTGACAGGTCCCAAAATTAACCATGAACGTGATCCCTTAGTATCAGGAGCTATGAAGATAGTGACAACCAATAATAGAATAAGTCCTATATATATAATGTAGGAAAACATATCATAGAGTGTATCCTCCAGCATCAGCAAAACAAAACCCAGCCCGAATGAACAGACAATCCACATAAACTGTTTACCGGCACGAGTGGAAAAATCAAGAAAATCACGGTCACCATAATCGTAACTTGCTCCGCAAACGCTAAACCAGCCAAATACAATCAGCATCAGGTAGATTACAATCGTCACCCAATCCAATGATTTCCATATATTGTCTCTTCTTACCATTTATACTGTTAATATTTGACCGTTCACTACCTTTCTTCGTCTCCGTACAAAATTATACGGTTACTAAATTCCTCCGCACGTATTTCATTCTCCGGCGACAACTTACCATGTAAGTACTGATCCATCATCATAGCACCGATAGGAACACCGTAAGTCGCCCCGAAACCACCATTCTCCACATAGACCGCAATTGCTATTTTGGGGTCGTTCATCGGAGCGAATCCCATAAATACAGAATGGTCTTTCCCTCGATTCTGCGCCGTACCGGTTTTACCGCATGCTTCCACACCGGGCAGAATTGTACCTACCATACGGCAAGTCGCACTACCCGTACTTCCTGTAACAGCGGCACGCATACCTTCCACAACTTCATCATAATACTCCCGGGCAACCGAAGTGATACGTGGAGTACGGTAAATGCTATCCAGGTCATTGTCTTGTATTTCTTTTACAATATGCGGGGTTATGAAATGCCCCCGATTGGCAATGGTTGCACCTAAATTGGCTATTTGCAACGGAGTGGCAAGAATTTCACCCTGTCCGATAGCGATACTGATAACCGTAAGCCCGTTCCAAGAACCACGATATGCTTTATCATAAAATTTTGCGTTAGGAATCAACCCGCGTTGTTCTCCGGGAAGGTCTGTACCGAGACGATAACCGAATCCTTGAGAAACCATATGGTCTTTCCATACGGTAATGGCATTTTGAGGAGAACCATACTTTTTGTCACTGAACATTCGGAACAGCCCCCAACAAAAGTAGGAATTACATGAAGTAGCTATGGCCGGAATCAATGGCAAAGGAGAACCATGCCCGTGGCATCCCACATGCAAGCTTCCATAGTTAAACCCGTGTGCACAGGGAAAAGTCGGATAATCTTCATGGATAATTCCTTCTTGCAAAAATGTCAATGCCTGCGCAGTCTTAAAAGTGGAGCCCGGTGGATATGCCCCCATTATTGCACGGTTCAACAAAGGTTTTCGTTTGTCTCTTTGTAACATTCGGTGATTCTTGCCACGCTGGCGTCCAATCATCAAGTGAGGATCGAAAGTGGGAGAAGAAACCATACAGAGTATCTCTCCCGTAGCCGGCTCAATGGCTACAATCGCCCCGATTTTATGCTGCAATAGACGCTCACCTAACCTCTGTAATTCGATGTCGATACCTAAGGTCAAATTCTTACCGGGTATGGAAGGGCGGTCGAGCTTCCCGTCCATATAATGCCCCTGAATACGCCCATGCGCATCACGAAGCAGAATCTCCACTCCTTTTTCCCCACGGAGATACTTTTCATAAGATTTCTCTATCCCTTGCTTTCCTATATAATCTCCCCGAATATAGTAATTGTCCGCTTCAATATCTTTCTTTGACACTTCGCCTATGTCTCCCAACGCATGCCCGGCGGCATCATAAGTATATTGCCGGATAGTACGCCGCTGGATATAGAAACCGGGAAATTTGAATAGCTTCTCCTGAAACACACCGCACTCTTCTGCCGAGAGTTGTGTCATAAATACCTGATGCGTATATTTGGAATAACCGGGATTCATCCAACGGTTCTTTACATCTTTCATACGCTTTTGGAACTGTTCGAGTGTAATGTTCAACGCACGACAAAAATCCAGCGTATCAAGTTGTACCACTTCACGAGGCACGAACGTAATGTCGTATGCAGGCTGGTTAAAAACCAACAGTTTACCGTTACGGTCATAAATAGCGCCACGCGAAGGATACTGAATCTTATTCAGAAAGGCATTGCTGTCCGCATTCTTCTTGTAGTCATCCGTCATGATTTGCAAGTCGAACAGACGAATCACGTAGATAAGGACAATGACAACAGCCGCCATGCCTATCACATATTTTCGTTTCTCCAGCGTATAATCCTTCATTCAATTGCGACTTATGAGTTCCTTTTTATTTCTTCCGTATACCCTCTACCGCCATTATACAAGTTACAGTCAGCAAAGTGCTTGTTACAATTCTCAACAACAACGTACCGATGTGAGCAAAAGAGAAGAATTCGAGAGTAAGCAGCATCCCGTGATGCACCAAGACACTGACAACCAAATATTTCAGAAAAGGAGAGATTCCCATTGTACGGACTGCCGGAATCAATGTATCCAGCGTATCGCGAGGTACAAACAAACGTAAGAATACAGGGCGCAGAAAGGCTAACAACACCGTGGCAGCCGCATTCATTCCCGGAGTATCGGAAAAGACATCAACCGCCAGCCCGAGGAAGAAAGCCCATAACATCAATGCGTTACGGGACACATCCGATTCAAACTTCAAAATCAGGTATATATATAAAAACGGGGTGGCATATCCGGCAATATGCACATTGTTCAGTATCAGCACCTGCAATAGCGCCAAACCGATAAACCATCCTATCTTATGCAAATAATTGATTATCATTTTTCCCCTTCTTTTTCCAGCATATTCTGTTCTACCTGTCCGCTACGCGAAATAACACGCACATTACTCACCTTACCGAAATCCGTAGCCAGCTTTATCTTCAACAGATATGAAAGTCCGTCATGAGAGTCAGACATATCATCAACCGTTCCTACCATAACCCCTTCGGGAAATACCGTGGAGTAACCGCTTGTCACTACTGTATCACCCAGATTAAATTCCGCATGCCGAGGCAAATCTTTCAGATAGGCAAAACGCGAATCTCCGCCTTCCCACTTCAAATAGCCGAAATAATCACTGCCCACAATCTTGCAGCTGATGCTCGACTTGCTGTTCAGCAACGGAATAACCAGCGAATAGCGGGGGGAAGTCTTATATACAATACCTACTACCCCATTTGCATCCACCACACCCATCTCCGGACGAATGCTATCTGACGAACCACGGTCCAATGTAATGTAATTATCCGCCTTATTCAGACTGTTCTTAATAATATTCGCCTTGAATATGCGGTAATCATCCGGAGCAAGGCGCGCCGTGCTATATAGTTTTACTGAATCCAATCCCCTTTCTTGCAGGCTTCTTTCAAGAAAAGCCACCCGTTGTTCCAACCACATATTCCGGTCGAGTAAATCCTCGTTGACCGATTTCAAGTGGAAGTAAGAACTGATACCTCCCGAAATCTCATAAACTTTCCCTGCCACTCCGTTTGCCGAGGTGAAATACACACTCTGTTGATAATGGTTGAAGCGGAACAATAAAACAAAACTGGTAACCTCTAACAAAAGAAAGAGGAACCAGTAATTGTATTTAATAAGAAAGTTCAGTAAGTTTCGCATACCTATCTCATCAGGAATGAGAAGCGGTCAACATTCTTCAATGCAACGCCTGTACCTTTGGCAACGGCATGCAAAGGGTCTTCCGCAATGTGGAACGGTATGTTAATTTTATCGGTCAGACGTTTATCCAGTCCGCGAAGCAGAGCACCGCCACCGGCCAGATAGATACCGTTATGCACGATGTCGGCATACAATTCGGGCGGCGTATTCTCCAATGCACTCAAGATAGCAGTCTCAATCTTAGAGATAGACTTCTCCAGACAGTGTGCCACTTCCTGATAGCATACGGGCACTTCCATAGGAAGAGCCGTGATACGGTTTGGACCATGAACAATATAATCTTCAGGAGCGTCCTCACCCAATTCGGTTAAAGCCGCACCTACATTAATCTTGATACGTTCTGCCATACGTTCGCTGACCTTCACGTTGTGCTGGCGGCTCATATACTCCTGAATATCGGCAGTCAGGTCGTCACCGGCAATACGGATAGAGTTATTGGAAACAATACCGCCCAATGAGATAACGGCAATTTCCGTAGAGCCGCCACCTATATCAACAATCATATTACCCTCTGGCGCTTCCACATCAATACCGATACCGATAGCTGCAGCCATCGGTTCAAATATCAAGTAAACATCACGTCCACCGGCGTGTTCGGCAGAATCTCGCACGGCACGAAGCTCAACTTCCGTACTTCCCGAGGGAACACCTATTACCATACGGAGTGAAGGAGAGAACAGACGATTACGATTGTTCACCATTTTAATAAGTCCGCGTATCATCTGCTCGCAAGCATAGAAGTCGGCAATTACGCCGTCACGAAGCGGACGGATAGTACGTATGTTCTCGTGGGTTTTTTCGTGCATCATCTTCGCCTTTTCACCCACGGCAATCATCTTGTCTGTACGACGGTCCAAAGCTACTACCGAAGGCTCGTCCACTACTATCTTACCGTTTGTGGTAATAATAGTATTGGCAGTACCAAGGTCCATCGCTATTTCTTGTGTAAAAGAGAATAATCCCATATTTCTTAAATGAAGAATTAGGAATGAAAAATTAAGAATGCTATGCAGAATAACAACGCGAGTAAAGACAGCGCAGTCAATTCCTCATTCTTAGTTCTTCATTCATCATTAATATTAGTGTTTAAAGTGGCGGAACCCTGTTATCACCATTGCAATGCCATGCTCGTTGCAATAATCAAACGAGAGTTCGTCCTTGATGCTTCCGCCCGGCTGAATCACAGCTTTAACACCTTCATTGCCTGCTATTTCCACACAATCGGGGAAAGGGAAGAAAGCATCACTTGCCATTACAGCGCCATTCAAGTCGAAGCCGAAGTTCTTAGCTTTTTCGATAGCCTGTTTCAAGGCATCTACACGGCTGGTCTGACCTACGCCGCTTGCCAACAGCTGTTTGCCTTTTGCCAATACAATAGCGTTGGACTTGCTATTCTTCACAATTTTGTTTGCAAAAAGCATATCTTCGATTTCCTGTGCAGTCGGAGCTTTTGTCGTTACTGTTTTCAAGTCTTCGGAAGTCTCCACTTTCAGGTCACGATCTTGTACCAGCACGCCGTTCAGCAAAGAGCGGAACTGTTTCTTTGGCAAAGTCGCCTGCTTACGAACCAAGATTATACGGTTTTTCTTCTGACCGAGGATTTCCAAGGCATCCACATCATAATCGGGAGCAATGATAACTTCAAAGAATATTTTGTTGATTTCCTCGGCAGCAGCCTTGTCAATCACAGCATTTGTGATAAGCACGCCGCCGAACGCAGATACAGGGTCACCGGCAAGCGCGTCATTCCAAGCCTCCAGCACGGTAGGACGTGAAGCCAATCCGCAAGCATTGTTATGTTTCAGGATAGCAAAAGTCGTATCCGTAAATTCATCAATCAAATCAACGGCAGCGTTGATATCAAGCAAGTTGTTATAAGAGATTTCTTTTCCGTGAATCTGGTCGAACATTGCATCTATATTGCCATAGAAGTATCCTTTCTGATGCGGATTCTCACCGTAGCGTAAAGTCTTCTGGTTGTTGGCAGATTGACGGAAAGCTGAGCCTTCTTCACCGTCAAAATAATTAAAGATGGCCGAATCGTAATGAGAAGATACGGCAAAGGCCTCTTTAGCAAACCAACGGCGTTCTTCGAGTGAAGTGGTAGCGCCATGCTCCATCAACATATCGCGAAGCGGCTGATATTGAGCCTGTGAAGCAACAATTACCACATCATTATAATTTTTGGCTGCAGCACGAATCAACGAGATGCCGCCTATATCAATCTTCTCGATAATAGCCGGTTCCTCAGCACCACTGGCAACAGTAGCCTCAAACGGATACAAATCTACAATTACAAGGTCTATTTCGGGAATTTCATATTTTTCTATTTGCTGCATGTCTTGTTCCAATCCGCGGCGGCAAAGAATTCCTCCAAATATCTTAGGATGCAGAGTCTTTACGCGTCCACCCAAAATGGAAGGGTATGTAGTAAGGTCTTCCACCGCTTTGCAGGGATAGCCTAAAGATTCGATAAATTGACGAGTTCCACCGGTTGACAGGAACTCTACACCTTCTTCATGCAGTTTGGTAATGATTTCGTCCAAACCTTCTTTATGGTAAACGGATACCAGAGCTGTTTTGATTCTTTTAGTTTCAGACATGGATTTGCGTATTAAAGTAATGCGTACATTTTACTATTTGATGTGCAAAGTTACGAATTTTGTTTATTCATACATACATTCATACACAATAAATTAGGTATAATTAAAAAAGGAACTTATTATTAATTCCAATAACTCTGTATGGCGGTATAAGAAAAGTCCCGCCAAAAAGGTGTTTATACCTCTCTGACGGGACTGAAATCTTTTATGAAAACAAGGCTGTTACCAGATAGAAACTCGTTTTTCCACCGGCACAAACATCTGATCATTCTCTGTAATATTGAAAGCCTCATACCAAGCACCAATTTGGGGTAAAGCACCGTTTACGCGCCACTTGCCCAACGAGTGCACATCACTCTTAGTGCGATTCAGGACTTCTTCTGGACGGATGTTGTTTCCCCATACACCTGCATAAGCGAGGAAGAAGCGCTGTTCGGGAGTAAATCCATCCATTACAGGCAGCGGATTGGCAGCAGTAGCCCTCTTGAATGCCCGATAGGAAACTTGCAAGCCGCCGTGGTCGGCAATGTTCTCACCCAAAGTCATACGGCCATTGCCGTGTACCCCCGGAGCGACTTCAATGCTGTCGAACACATTCACCATAACCTGAGCACGTTCATCAAAACGTTTGGAATCCTCGTCAGTCCACCAGTCTTTCAAATTACCGTCTTTATCGTATTGGCGACCTTGGTCATCAAACCCGTGAGTCATCTCATGGCCGATTACCACACCGATAGCTCCGTAATTGAAAGCATCATCCGCATTCATGTCAAAGAACGGATATTGCAGAATACCGGCAGGGAAACATATTTCATTTGTTGTCGGGTTATAATAAGCATTCACAGTTTGCGGAGTCATCAGCCATTCCTCCTTATCCACCGGTTTGCCGGCTTTAGCCACCATTTCCGCGTGGTTCCATTCGTTGGTACGCTCCATATTTGCCCAATATGAATCATCTTTAATCTCCAATGTAGAGTAATCCTTCCACTTGTCAGGATAACCGATTTTCACATGGAAAGTAGCCAGCTTTTCCAAAGCCTTTACTTTGGTAGAATCTCCCATCCAAGCAAGCCCCTTAATGCGTTCGCCCAAGCTTTCTTGCAGATTCTTCACTAAAGCCACCATACGTTCTTTGGCAGCGGCAGGGAAATATTTCTCTACATACATCTGCCCCACAGCTTCACCCAAGGCTGAACTCACTGTACTGACAGCTCTCTTCCAACGAGGTTGCATTTCTTGCGTACCGCTCATTGTACGTTGGTAGAAGTCGAAGTTTTGCTCGGCCATAGCATCATTCAAAGTACCAGCGGCGGCATCAATCAATCTCCATTGCAGATAGAGGCTTTGTTGGTCAATAGGCAGAGTATCCAAAATATCGGCGGCTGCTTTCAGAGAAGCGGGCTGCCCTACGATAATCTCCTTCACGTCCTTCAAATCCAAAGCAGACAGATAAGCATCCCAATCGAAAGTGGGGTAATTTTTTTCCAATTCTTCCAGCGTCATTTTATTGTAGTTGGCATGCGGGTCGCGCAATTCCGTACGCGAACGGAAAGCCTTTGCAAGACGTGTTTCTACGTCCATAACTACTTCCATACCTTTTTTGGCAGTAGCCTCATCAAAGCCTGCCAATTGATACATCTTCTGTACGTGTGTACGGAAAGCATCACGAATCTTAGCGGTAGCCTCATCATTCTCCAGATAATATTCACGTTCACCCATACTCAAACCCGTTTGGTAAGACTGTACAGCGTTCATGCTACTATTCATTTCATCGGCCCCTACATACAGAACATTATAGGAAACAATGCCCTTCTTTTGCATCTCGCCCAACAAAGCATAAAGTTCTTTCTTGTCTTTCAAGCTCCCCAACCTTTCCAATTCGGTTTTAATAGGGACTATGCCATCTTTATTCAGTTTCACACTGTCCATTACGATTTTGTACAAATCGCCTACTTTCTGCGCTATACTACCGGCTTCATGTTGAGTGGCAGCCAATTCTTCGATAAGTCCCTGAATCTGCTTACGGTTATTTTCTGCGAGAACAGTAAAAGAGCCGTACTGTGAGTACTCGGCAGGAATCGGATTATTCTTCATCCAACCGCCACAGGCGTATTGGTAAAAATCTGTTCCGGGCAAAGCCATTGTGTCAAGATTGGCAAGCTGAATACCGGCTGTAAGCTCAGCCTGTTTCTTGCCTGTGCTGCAAGCACCTGTCATCAGACAAAATGCTGCAATGGGTAAAAAATGAAATACTTTCATACTTATAAAATATAATGTTATAAAGTTATCACTCCTTTCTCGTCTCCTCCAGTTCGCAAGAGGCTACATCCCACTCTTCCATTACATTATCCAATTGAGTTTTCAACTTTTGATGCTGTTCATAGAGTGTCATATCCGAAGCGCCTTCCGGTGTAGCCATTTTGGCTTCAAGAATAGAAATGGCCGATTCCAGTTGTTCTATCTCCGCTTCACAATCCGCTACACGGCGTTCCAGCTTTTTAAGTTTCTTATTGAGTTCCTTTTGCTCCTCATAGGACAATTTTGCGGCAGAAGGTTGTACAACCGTTGTTGCGGCATTATTACCGGTTACCATTTTTCCGACAGGGGAAGAGGACAGCGAAGGAGACTTCTGCAAGTCATTCAAACTCTCTATCTGTTTTTTCTGCAGGAAATCGTAAATACCGCCAAGATGCTCCTTTACCACTCCGCCACCGAACTCATATACTTTAGTCGCAAGTCCATCCAAAAAGTCACGGTCATGGCTGACAATTATCACTGTACCGTCAAAATCGCGTATCGCTTCTTTCAGTACATCCTTGGAACGCATATCAAGGTGATTCGTAGGTTCGTCAAGAATCAGGAAATTCACCGGTTCCAGCAGCAGCTTTATCATGGCAAGACGAGTACGTTCTCCACCGGAAAGCACTTTTACCTTCTTGTCAGAAGCCTCTCCGCCAAACATGAATGCTCCCAAAATATCACGTATCTTCAACCGGATATCCCCTACCGCCACACGGTCAATAGTATCAAAAACAGTCAGATTCTCATCCAACAATTGCGCTTGATTTTGCGCAAAATAGCCTATCTGCACATTATGCCCCAAAGTCAACCTTCCGGTATAATCCGTAATTTCATCCATGATACACTTTACAAGCGTAGACTTGCCCTCACCATTTTTACCGACAAAAGCAACCTTCTCACCACGATTAATCGTAAGATTAACATCGTGAAAAATAACATGGTCTCCATACGCCTTGGCAACATCTTCACAGATAACCGGATAATTGCCGCTGCGACTGCTGCAAACAAACTTCAAACGCAAAGAAGAGTTATCCTCTTCGTCCACTTCTATACGTTCTATCTTTTCAAGCTGTTTGATACGGCTCTGCACCTGTACCGCCTTAGTAGCCTTATAGCGGAAACGCTCAATGAAATCTTCCGTATCCTGTATCTGTTTCTGCTGGTTTTCGTAAGCGCGCAACTGCTGTTCACGACGTTCTTTGCGCAACACCACAAACTCATCATACTTCACTTTATAATCATAAATACGTCCGCAAGTTATTTCAATGGTACGGGTTGTGACATTATTAAGAAAAGCGCGGTCGTGGCTGACGAGTACCACCGCATTGGCACGAGTGAACAGGAAATTTTCCAACCACTGAATACTTTCTATATCAAGGTGATTCGTAGGCTCGTCAAGCAATAATACGTCCGGACGACGAAGCAATAACTTGGCAAGTTCGATGCGCATACGCCAACCTCCGGAAAACTCGCTTGTAGAGCGGTCGAAATCCTCACGGCTAAAACCCAAGCCCTGAAGGGTTCGTTCTATTTCAGCACGATAGTTTGTTCCGCCCATCATCAGGAAACGCTCATTCTCATGGGTAAAACGGTCAATCAGCTTCTGATAATCTTCACTGTCATAATCAGTGCGTTCGGCAAGCTGCCGGTTCATACGCTCAATATCAGCCTGCATCTCAAAGATATGCTCAAAAGCAAGTTCCGCCTCCTGCATTACAGTACGCTCATCACTGAGTATCATCACCTGAGGCAAATACCCGATAGTACATTCGCGGGGAACAGCCACAACGCCGGAAGTCGGTTGCTGGATGCCGGCCAATATTTTAAGCATGGTAGACTTGCCTGCGCCATTCTTGCCGACAAGAGCTATACGATCCTTTTTGTTTATAACATAAGAAACGTCTTCGAACAGAGGGGTGGCATTAAATTCCACCTTCAGTCCTTCTACAGATATCATAGTGTCAATGAATTAATCGTTCAAGACTGCAAAGGTAGCGATATTATTTTTATTCTCACGCAATCATGTATTCAAAGCATACGACTGCACTCATTTTAAAATTCAAGGTTTATATGAATGTTTGTATGAATGACAGATAGTATAAGATAATTATGTATATTCACTTAAAATATCGGATGATACGGCAAACGGGTAATTAGTTATTTATATTTACAGCATAATATATTTACCTTTTAGCAGTACTTTGAGGCAGGCTTAGTCGTATACTGAGGTAGCCTCAGTCGTATACTTAGATAGGCTCAGTCGTATACTGAGCCACACTCCATAAAAGCACACTGACAATCAGGTAGTTACAAACAAGCATCCGCCACTCATAAATCTTTACAAAAAAAATCCCCTCTTTCCCTTCCTGTTCAGCCAGTTTGGAGAACAAAAAAGGGAAAGAGGGGATAATCTTTTCAAAGAAAGCGCTCTAACGTTCCTTTAAAATAACTTAGCAGGATATTCTCCGGCATCCACCAATGCCTGAATCTTGTCGACCACACTCTGGCGATCTTCCGGATAAGTCACACCGAACCATTTACTGTTCGTATCAAGCACCTCAACCGTAGCCGTACCGTCGTTAATCAGTTTATCTACCATCAACGGTATGAAGAATTCGCTCTTCAAGTTCTCCATATTCTTAGGGTCGCTGAGGAATGTCTTGAAGAACTCTTGGCTGTAAGCAAAGTAATCGGGAGTAAAGCCCCAGAAGTTCATACTGACCGGAGTAGTATCGGGAGTAGCTGTCCATTCGCCATTATCATCAATATATTTCACTTCACCGTCCATACGCTGAATCTTGGTACGTTCTACAACAGAGGTCAACAGTTTTTTTGCATCCGTGCCGCAAAGACCGCGTGATACGGTACCGCTTTCGCTTAATGTATTGCCAATGCGGAAACCTACCATTGAATATACATTCTTGGAGCCTTCGGGAAGCGCAGACAGGAACTTACCCATAACTTGGAAAGAATCACGGCCATAGAAGTCATCACAATTGATAACGGCAAACGGTTCCTTTATCACATCGGCACCCATCATCACGGCATGGTTGGTGCCCCAAGGTTTCGTGCGGTCTGCCGGGCAAGTAAATCCTTCGGGAAGTGCATCCAGTCCCTGGAACACCAGTTCGCACGGAATATGTCCTTCGTATTTAGAGATAATCTTATCACGAAAATCCTGTTCAAAATCTTTACGGATAACAAAAACGAGCTTACCGAATCCGGCATTGATGGCATCGTAAATAGAATAGTCCATAATAGTCTCACCATTCGGACCCAGTCCATCCAATTGTTTCAAGCCACCATAACGGCTACCCATACCGGCTGCCAATAAAAATAAAGTTGGTTTCATATTAGTAATTATTTAAAAAGGTTAGTGTATCATGGTTGATAACAGGTGCAAAAGTAGTAAATTTTATATCAGAAAGGGGGCGATTTTAGTTCATTCTTTACAACAATCGTACAAAACTCTACCTTATTGACCGATACTTCCACCTTTAATCCGCTTTTTTGGCAAATACTTTTTACTATTGTCAATCCAAGGCCGGTAGATTCACTATCGTGCGAAGAGCGGGTGAACCGGGCAAATAAATCACCCGATGGAATAATATTGCCGTATGTGTTGGCTATCTTAATACTGTTTTCTGTAGTTTCCACGCGCAAGCATCCTCCTATTACATTGTAACGCACAGCATTCACAATCAAATTCATTACCAGCCGTTCCGCCAACATACGGTTCATCGGTACAACAAAAGGCGCCTGGCTATCCCAAACTATCGTAACCGACTTATCTTGCAAAATATCTTCATAAGCGGATAAATACTCTGTTATGTACTCGTTTAGATTAACCTGCTCCACATTGGCAAACTGATCGTTGTTGATACGGGCTATCAACAGCAATGCACGATTAAAGCGAGTCATTCGGCTGACAGTATGTTGCATATCCCTTACCAAATCCATGACCTTCTCATTGTCCGTTTCTTGCTGTTGAAGCATCTCTAATTTCATTTTCAATATAGATAAGGGAGTTTGCAACTCATGCGACGTGTTTTCTGTAAGTTCTTTCAATGAGAGATAATCATTGTGCATCTTCCCCATCATATCAGATATAGTATTCCCCATTTCGTCAAACTCTTCAATACCACAAACAGGCATCCTATCCGGTTGTTGGCGATCTATGCGGAAACGTCTCAACTGTTCCAGCAGAAGATAAAAAGGCCGCCACAAAATACGGGTGTAATAGGTAGAAACCCACGAATATGCAATCAAAAAGAAAAGCAACAACAGCGATAAAGATATGACCACCGCAGACATCAAATCGTCTTCTTCCAGCGTAGGCTGGCTCAAGAGTACTTGATAAGTACCCTCACGGGTATCTACATTAAACTTTAAAACACGGTAGATCACTTGTTCTCCTTCATATTTACTATAAATCAAAGAGTCGTAAATGGCACATTCCTTTCCTTTTTTTGCAACCTTACCCACTTCATGGAAAAGAAGACGGCTGTGCTTCAGTTCCAAATCATGAAGGGAAAGCAGCGTATCATGACTCGCCGCATACTCTTGTATATCCTGCTTATACTCTTGCAGCACATCATCGGTGGAACGATGAATAGAATTACGGAAGATATAATAATGCGTAATGCTTCCCAGTACCAATACAACAAGAAAGGCATACACAGTATATTTCCAATAAATAGAAACTAATTTCATACTCAGTCTCCTCAATATTCCGTAAACTTATAACCGACGGCATATACAGTCTTAATATAATCCTTTGCATCAGCATCCAGTAATTTCTTGCGAAGATTACGGATATGCGTGTACACAAAGTCGAGCGAATCGGCTGAAATTCCCATCATATCTCCCCATAAATGCTCTACAATAGTCTCCTTCGTCAGTACCCGTTCACGGTTCATGACAAAAAACAGAAACAAGTCGTATTCCTTACGGGTCAGCACTACCTCTTTCCCATGGACAAACAGTTTATGAGCATCCGTATTAATACAAAACTCGTGAAACACATAATCATTACGCCCTTCGAATCTGCGGCGACGGATAACCGACTTTACCCGCGCATTCAGTTCAGGCAAGCTGAAGGGTTTGGCCAAATAATCGTCTGCACCAATGTCCAATCCCAAAATCTTATCATCAATGGAATTTAAAGCCGACACAATAATAATGCCGTAATCCAATCCTTGTTCTTTAATGTAGCGGATAATATCAAATCCGTTTCCGTCCGGCAATGTTATATCCACCACTACGCAATCGTACTCATACAATCCCAGTTTTTCCATAGCCGAAGCAAAATCATGGGCACACTCGGTAACGTACTTTTCCGTATTAAAAAAATCAACAATCGCCCGGGCTATCTCGCGTTCATCTTCAATAATTAATATATTCATAGAGGCAAGGTTATATGTATAATCAGACAAATGTAACTCATTTCTCCTAAAGCATCAACCCGTTCACACAAAATCTACGCAAAAACAGAATCTTCAGAAAAACTTCAGAATTGTCTCTTTTCTTTGCCTCGTCTAAACTTTAAAAAAATAAATTATGAGAAAGAAAATGAATTTGGCAGCGTGGTTGCTGGGAGCAGCCATGATTGCATTCACAGCATGCAGTGATGACTACGAAAACAACGGTAACAACAACGGCAACATTACTCCCGAAAACTTACCTAAACCGGTAGCCAACGTATTTACCAAACAATTTCCTGATGCTGTAAATGTAAAATGGACTGAAAAGAAGAACTACTATGTGGCAACCTTCGACTTGAAGAAAGGTAAAACCCGTGCCGATACTGCTCCGGCTCCCCAATGTGAGGCTTGGTATACCCAAGAGGGACAATGCAGCCTGAGCGAAAAAGAAATTTCAAAAGAGGACTTTAAAACCCAATATACCAAAGTATGGGATGCTTACAATAAAAGCACCTACAATACGGAAGGTTATATCCTTGATGACATCGACCTGTTACAACGCAACCTTAGCGAAACAGGAGAAGCCGAAATCATCATCAAGCTGGAAGTCGAAAAGAAAGATGCAGAATACGAACTGTACTATACGACAGAAGGTATATTAGTAAAAGAAGTGCCCGACAATGACGAAAACGATGAAGACGAGAACCTCCCATGTCCGCAAAAGTTGGTAAGCTACATTGCAAAGAATTATAAGGATGCCATCATCGTTGACTTTGAGGAAGAGAAAAACGAAACAACTAAAGCATTGGAATATGAAGTAGAAATTCTCCGTTCAGCTAAAATAGAGAATTTATCTATCAATATTGAATACGAACTACTCTTCGACAAGGATTACAAATTCTTAGGTAGTGAAATCGACCTTGACGACCCAATAAAAGTTGCGTTCATTCAGATGTTTGTCAAAAAGCTCCCTCAAGAGAAACTTGATGAATTAATTGCCCTTACCGGCGAAAAGGATCCAAGTAAATGGGAGATTGAAATCCGTGAGAATACTAAACACGAGATTGAAATCTACACGGAAGTGGAAACTGCAGAAGACAAGGAAGAACTGGTATTGATTGCAACTATTAATCCTGCCGACTTCGGGTTATAACCCGCCAATAGTTATACACAAAGATAGACCTTCATCGTAACTATCAACAATATCAACTCACAACAAAGCAGACCTGTTGATTGCAGGTCTGCTTTTTTTAATCAGAACGGATAGCCAATAGCGAAATGCAAGGCAAGGCTATCCTTGAACTTAGGAATATTGTAATATCCCGATTTACCGGTTTCATACGGGTCGTGCAAACCGACTCCGCAATCCAGACGGAAAACGAGAAAATCCATATCATAACGTATACCTGCCCCCGTGCCCAAAGCCACCTGTTTGGCAAAATTCTTCAAGGTGAATTCACCGCCGGGACGTGAATCGTCCTTACGCATCAACCACACATTACCTGCATCCAAGAACACCGCTCCATGCAAGTCTCCGATGATACGAAAACGGTACTCTACATTGGCCTCCATACGTATGTCGCCCACATGGTTGATGAAAGAATACTTGCTTTCCTTATCCGGAGCATAACCGCCCGGACCTATACTGCGGGCGGAAAATGCACGTATGCTATTAGCGCCGCCGATATAGAATTGCTCTGTATAAGGAGCCGACAACGCATTTCCATACGACCATATCACCCCGCCGGCAATACGTGAAGCAATCATCTGGTTCTTATCAATCTTATAATGATAACGAAATTCACTGTTCACCTTTAAGAACTGTGCAAAGGGCACACCCAACAGTTTTTTATCTTTTTCGCTGAACGGTTTTCCGAATATGCGATAGATACACGAAGTAACATTACCTGCCGAACCTACCGTTGTCTGCCACCAAATAGGATTTCGCACTTGGCTTATGGACGCATTATCGTAAGTATAGGTATATTCCATGGCAGGAATAAACTGGTCGCGCAAGCTGACATAAAGCGCCGGGTTATCTGCCTGCAATTGCTTGAAGGCCTCTGTAGGATTACGAAGCACGTTGAATGTCAACTTAAACGGTGTGAAGCTATGCTTGCTCGTGCGTTTGGGTTGGAAATCATAGGTGGCGCTTCCCCCGAATGCCAGAAGTTTATAATACTTGGCACGATTCAGCTGGTCGATATACAGTTTAAAAGTTGTCATGGCCGGAAAGTCATACTCTCTGTCACCAAAACGAGGAAAGACTACACGCGGAAACATAAGCGAAGTTGACAGACCTATTTCGTAGCTGTTCATTAACGAAGACCTATCCTTTCCGGTCTGCCACTCGTATGAACCATCCAACTTGACATTCCAAGACTCACCACCCCCGAAGACGTTATTCTTCGTTACAGTAAACGAGGCTCCCGGACCTGTCTGATTATTACTTTTCATCTTCACGTTGAAGTCCAATTCAGCATCATAAGGTTTGTCCAAGGCTGCATGTATATTTACATCAAGCGTATCACATACAAAGGTTGTATCACGCGGCGTATATCTCATTTCGAGATAGCGGAAGATACCCACATTGTTCAAGCGTTCTTGAATACGGGTCTGGCGATACAAACTATACATATTCTGCATGGAGCGCCGCTTCGAAATGCCCGTACTGTCCTGTACCTGGCGTTTTTGCCGATAAGCATGATAGTTCAGCCAGCGGTAAAGCATATTGGGGCGTACCCGCAATTTGTCATGATAGTAAATATGCAAACCTTTATAATCTATGCTATCATTAGGCATCTGCCCTTGTTTGCCATAAAGATAAAAAGATTTCTTTCCCACAAAAAACGGTTTCTCCGCCACAGCAGGCATGCCGGCAACGGGCACCATACGCATCGCCACATGACCTCCCAGCACTTGGGTCGTATCTGCCTGATACGTCAAATATTCAGGACTGAAATAATAACACCCCACATTACGCAACAGGGTACTAATACGTGTACGTTCCCCATCGAGGTCGAGCACATTGAACTGCTCTCCCGGACTAATCAGTGAACGACGACGGCTCATATTCATAATACGTAATGTACGTTCACTGAAACCATGATAGAAAACCGTATCTATATAATAGGGATTACGCATATCCACCGTATACTGTACTTTCGCTTTCAGAGAGTCTTTCGGGTCAACAAAAGTACGGTAACTGACCTTACCATTAAAATAGCCATAGTCACGCAACAGGTTGGCAGCCGCCTTCTGACGAATATCAGGATTGACAGCGGACATCAATACCGGCGTAGCTGCAAAGGTATTGAATACCCATTTGCCTAAACCTTTCTCGTATTTCACAAATCCGTTATATATCCACAGTCCTAAAGGGAACGGATAACGTATTCCAAATATAGAGTTGTTAGGAGCTTTATCCAAAGCGGCATTCACTTCTTCCAAAGCAATTTCTCCAACCGGAGTGGACTTATAATTCTCTACAATCGTCTTCTTCTGTCCCACATACAGCACTTCACCTTCGGGCAGATGTTTAGTAGTGGAACAGGCTGCCAAAAGGATTACACCTATTATATATAGTATCAGTCGTTTCATATCGTTCATTACTTTTCAGATTAATGCCGTCATCTCTTCTCTTCGGTCTCCACCGGTTTCTTCTTTTTCCTGAAAAGGAAAAGCTCACTCAAGCGATCCATTTTACGGCGAAGCACCATACCTACACCGGTTTCGGTAATCTCGCCATCGAGTACGCTTTCATAGTTTTTATTATGGAAGACACGGACATAACGAGTGCCGGATTTGTCCAGCCTGTATTCCAAAGACACATTGTCTATAAACGATTCCGCATCATTAGTGGCATTAGCTCCCGTAGACACCTTACCGCCAATAACAATCTGTACTCTATCATTGAAGAGACGCTGCGAGTAACGGAAACTGATGTCTTTCTGCGTATCGCCTGTTTCCGCAGCCGTACGGTCTTCAATCCCCATTGAGAAGCTGGCATTGACGCTTTGCAGGGCGGAACCTGCCAATGAATTAATTTGACTTTGCAACACACTGTTCAAAGCGCTGCCCATCGTCAGTCCGGCACCTTTGGCACCACTGTTCAGATAGACGCCCGTAGCCATCATGGCAATCGCTTGTTTACTCCGTTCTTCAGCACCCATTGCCTGCAACTCATTTTCGATGGTGGCATCATCAGGCGCCGAGATGTCAAATACCAATTCCGGAGCTGTCATCTTGTTCTTTATGGAGATAGAGACATCAAAGTTCACCATACGTGTACCGCCGTCGTCACCGTCAGCCACCGAAGCACGCAAGCGTTCCGTTGCCTTCAAGTTCAGTGTAGGATTCATCGGATCGCCCCGCCAATCCACATAACTGCCACTATTTATCTGAAAATCTTTCAGAGGTATAACAGGCAAGGAGTATTTCAAGATACCGCCTGAGAGAGTATAACGTCCGGTAAGGTTCAAGTCGCCCTGAGGGGTGTATTGCAGATTCAGGTTACCACCGCCTTCCAATTCAACAAACTTGCTGCGGTCGGTACTGAGGTCGGCACGCAAACGCACCGCATCATCAATATGTACGGTCATTATCATATCCATACCGCCCAAAGACATGACCGGGGCTTCATCCGTATTCACCGAAGTTGTATCGGCAAAGGAAGTGAAAGTAACCAGCCCGTCCAAGCGGTCTTCCACAGCCAGCGGCGAATCTGTCCACACATAAGTGGCATTTGTATTTCCCAACAGATTCATATTACCACGCATAGTCAGAGCATCCAAAGGTCCCCGCACCGTAGCATTCAAGTCAACAAAAACTTTACCATAAATCATGCTTTCGCGAGTACGCGGCGCATCCAGTAGAGTATAGTTTTCTGCCTTCAGCTTCAAGTCCGCCGTAGGACGTTCCAAATTACGGAAGTCAACCTTTCCGTCAATCGTAAAAGGATTCTTACTGGTGGTATAGATAGCAAACTTATCAAATATCAGTTGGTTATCCTTAATCTGCACTGGACGTTCATCAAACCAGTAACGAGCTCCTGCCTGACGTGCATATACCGACACACTGTCCAGCGTAATATCTCCGTGCATCTTGGGTTTATCCAATGGTCCGTAGATGTACATTCCGCCGTCAAGGTCACCGGTAAAGGAAACCATCTGATTCGGAACAAAAGCATTGGCTATCTTCATCGGGAAATGTTCAAAAGTGGTAGTTACTTCCAATGTATCCCTACCATTTTTTTGCGTCAGTATACCGTCGGCAGTCAGCACTTCCTGATTATCATAACTGAAATATGTATTTAAATAATGTGTAGCCCCTTTGTCACCCGGCAACCATGTAGCACCCATGCCAATGTCTCCCACGTGCTGACGTTCGTATGTCAATTCATCAATATTGGCTTCGGCAGATACCTGCAAGGAGGTAGCCGTCTGTATATACTGAGCTTCTGCGGAGAACAGGCCGGTCAACCGCGGCATATAAGGAAGAACCTCACTCAACTCACCCAACTGGAAACGGCTTAATTCCACATTCATATTCTGCAATGAGATGCTGTCGTTCTTATCCGACTGCATACGGAAGGACAAACCATTGTCACTGTCCATATCAATATTGGCATAGACGCGCATATTCTTATGCAGGTAAACCCAGTTGCTTTTATCCACAAAATGGAATTTACGATACGCAATAATCGGTTCGGCAGGCGTAAGATTGAGCAATACCCCGTTGCCCTTGCCATGTCCCTCTGTCAATGGGCGGGCATTAATACCAAACAAGACTCCGGTCTGCCCCTCGCCGTCCACATAGTTCACTGTCAGTTCGGCATCTTCACTACGAACCTCACCGGTGAGCGTACTACGGAATACGAACTGTGGATTCTTCGGTCCATTAATCACACCGCTTTGCAACACCATGCGTGAGGTATCCTGCCGAACTGCAAAGAAGACTGTGTCCAGTTGCAACGAATCCACCTTCAACCCATGTACAGCTGTCCGTCCGTTGATGCCCCGCGTCGGAGTAAACCCGAAACGAAGAGTAAAATCATGGAACGCCACGTCCTTTGTTTTTAAGAAATAACTGACCGGATTAGACTGTCCCGCCGTCAACTGCATACCGGCTGACGGCAGCACCCGCCTCAAAGCCGCATGATCCAATTTCCTTTCGTCTATCTGCTTCATAAGAATGGCAACAAACTCATCCGACTGTTCCAACAGTTCTTTCAAAGTACTGCGGGCCCGGAACTGCAGATTCATATCACCGGCGTCCATTCTTAACTTAATGGAGTCATGGCGTGCCTCCGCACCTAAATTAAACGCAAACGGATGCTCTAAAGGTTCGGATGCTACTCCCAGTTTATGCAAGTCCAATTCTTCCACATTCACGGTCAGCTTACCGTCCATATATTTACGGTCAAGGCGCATATCCGCCTCAGACTGCATTTTCAATAAAGTATTATCACTCGTCAGGTGCACAGAGGCTACCGATGACTTTAAGCCCGCATTCAAATCCACACACGATATATTCCAGCGGGCATATTGCAGTTCGGCCAGTTTGGCTTCTACACGAGCTATTGTTTTATGGGAAGCAATATCCACTCCTTGCCCTTTGGCGGAGACTTGAGCCGTAAGTGTATAAATAGAATCTTTGGGCAAGAAATGATGGAGTTGCAAAGCATCTATCGCAAGGTCGGCATGATAGGCCTCGGTGGCCAAGTTGTAGGCAGCATCCAAATTCAAGCTGCCTTCACCTTCCTTTACTTTCAGAATGGCATTGCATTGTGGTCCGTCAAGCCCGAGACGCGCCATGAGATTCATGCTGTCGGGTACAACGATAGACCCGTCGGGTGTTACTCCGGTAAGTCCGGTAAGGAAATTGAGGTCCTGCGTCTGCATTTCAAAGTCGAGTTCTCCGCTACGCTTCAAACTATCTGTAAGATTCCACAATTCACCGCCGCCACTTAAATAGAAAGCGCCCGGCAGTTCGGCTGTGAAACGGGAAATCTGCATTTGCTTCAGATTTCCTTCCGTACCGGCATGAATTACCAACGGACGGAAAGGATAAGCATCCTTAAAGGTTTCGGGCAATCCTCCGGCAAAGAGCAGCACATCCTGCTTGCCGATATTGGCATTAAAGCGGGCGGACAAATGTCCGGTGGTAGGTATATCTACGAGTTTCCAATAGGTTTGCGCCGTCAGATCCATGTTGCTGTGCGGGGTCTTGAGTTGCAGATAAGGCACACGGATAACGGTTGAATCGGCAAACAGACGGCCGGTCAAAGAAGTCACACTCAGTCCGGAACGGTCATACATGGAGAATTCACGAATAATAGCGTTCATATCACGACCGCAAACCATTACCGAATCAATGCCGATGCGAATATCACGCAAAGCAATATGTGAAGCGTCAAAGCCTTCTATAGGAGCAGCTGTACCGGAATCATAATTCACAGTAGTACCCGTAAGGGCAAACTTCCTCCAACCATAGCACTGACGTTTAAGGTCGGCATTCGCATCTTCAATGCTTGCATCGCCGATATTGGCCGCCAAAGCCATAGAATCGAGCGGCATCTGCAAATCTACCGAAACATTTTTCAGTTTCAAATCATGCAGGGCTATCTTCCAGTTTACGACGGTTTCAGTAGTATCTTTCGGGGCTTCGGTAGTGTCCACAAGCATTACTTGCATATGGGTATTACTCAGCTCCACACTATTCAATACGGCATTTTCTCTCTTCAGGTCAATGCCATGACTCTCAAGGAAGAACCGTCCAAGCGTTCCCTTTATATGCATACCCTCCAGCAGATTGGAAGAATTTACGGCAACCTCTTGCAAGGTTATGTTATCCACCTCTACCTTGCCCTGCAATAAAGGCCATGCCTGCACACTTATGTTCAAACTTCCAAGATTCAGCAAAGTATCGGGATGTTGAACATCAGCGGCGGCGTTCTCCGACTGCACCACCTGTACGCCACGTACAAGCAAGTTCAAAGGGAAGCGAAGATCAATTCGTTCTACGGAAATATTCATGCCCGTAGCGTCCGATGCTATTGCGATAGCTTGCTTCCGTATAAAATTCTGTACGGGAGGCACGTAAAGCAATATCATCACTATTACAAATAGGATAATAGGAGTGAGCAGCACCCAAAGTGCCCCCTTTAACCATTTTCTTCTCATTGGAACGTTAAGCTGTCATCTATTAAAAGTTGTACAAAGTAAACAATTAATTTTGAGATAAAGTTCCTAAAGAGTAAAAATACTGCGCTATACCGGTGTTTATGGCTACTTATCCGAATCAGTATGGGTCTGTAAGCGGATAATATCCTCAATGAAAGCAAGCGACCGGAGTGCCCGTTGCTTTTGTTCCGCAGTAAAGGAGACACCTCGCAGACCTTCCAATACTTTAAGTTCCTCTACCAGCTCCGCAGCCCCAATCAACGTAAAAAGAGGAATCATTTTATGTGAAACGGCAGCCACCTCGTCCATATCAGCTGCATCTACCGCCTTCTGTAAGCGTTCAGCATTAAGGCGGCTTTCGGAAACAAAGCTCTCAAGAATGGAGTGTGCAGCTTCAGGGTCATCGCCAGAGAAAGCGGTAAGCGCCGAGAAGTTATACGGATGATTTGGAGATGAAGCCTCAGCAGTGCCTCCCGCCACTTCTTTCCCTTGCCGGGCAGCTTCTTGCCCGAAGCCTTCCGTATTCAATTCGCGGAAGAGTTCCGCCATCGTAAACGGTTTGTGCAGGCAACCGGCAAAGCCATATGCCTTGAACTCCTCCGGCTTCATATCGCTACGTGCCGTAACGGCTATCACAGGGATAGTTTGTGCCTGAGGAAGATTCGATGCACGCAACAGTTTCAGCAAGTCGAAGCCGTTTATGGCCGGCATCTGCACATCCGTGAGCAACACATCAAAGGTATCGGAGCGCAAAGCAACCAGCAATTCATCCAGTTGCATACACGACACCGAAACGATACCGCTATGTTGGAGCATGGCTGCAGTAAGTGTAAGTTGAATACTATCGTCGTCTATGAGCAGTACCCGAAGCGAGGGTTGTGGAGATGCGGATATTTCCTGCGCTTTCTCACCTGCACCTTCCGATACGCGTACAGGAAACAAAGGCACACGTAGCGTGAACGTACTTCCTTTGCCCGGCACACTATCCACATCAATCGTCCCCTCCAGCAATTGTACGAGCATACGCACAATGGATAGCCCAAGTCCGAATCCCTCTTTGCCCTGCGCACCGGGCAGACGGGTAAACTCTTGAAATATCCGCTCCTTGTCGGCAGGTTCCATACCTTTGCCCGTATCGGCGATGGCAACGACCAGCCGACGATTTTCGTAGCGTGCCGTCAACATTATACTGCCCTCGTCCGTAAACTTCACAGCATTGGAAAGCAGGTTATTGATAATCTGGCGAAGCCGGAGCGGGTCGCTAATATATGTGCTCTCCAGTTCGGGAGCAATATCGCAATGCAGTTCCAGTCCTTTGGCAGAGGTCAACGGCTTAAAACTGACATGAATCTCCTCCAACAAACGGGCAGGGTGGAAAGTAACCCGGTTTATCTCGGCTTTATGAAGATCGAGCCGATGAAAATCAAGCAAATCAACCACCAGTTTCAGCAGGTGCTCCGAAGAGGTTTTCATATTGTCCAAGTAGAAACGTTGCCTTTCGTCCACCGTCAGACGGGAGAGCAAGTCGGCATAGCCCATGATGGAGCCGAGCGGCGCCTTAAAGTCATGGGTAATGGCAAGCATCATCTTCTCCCGCGTAGCCAGCAAGTCTTCGGCACGACGGCGGGCCTCTTCCAATTCGCGACGATAGCGGTTGCTGCGCGTGATATCGCGTCCTATTATTATCAGGAAAAAGACAGAAAGCAACACTGCCCCCACTGCAATGCCGCTGATTATCTTAACGGAGTGGCGGCGCACGGATTGCTGATATTCCGCTTCTTCACGGGCACGTTGTAAGGTTTCCTGTTCATAACCTTTCAACAGGCTGTCTATACGTGCAGTCAGCATCTTGTCCATACGCTGCAAAGTACGCCTGCGGCGTTGTACAACCGCACTGCTTTCTTTCTTCTGCTGCGCCACGGCGCGTAGTTTTTCCTGAAGGGAATCCACCGGATTATAGATATCAATCACCGTATCCGTGGCATATTCAAGGGAAGTCTTCACTTGGATGGCGGTATCTTTTTTGGGCGGCACAAACACCTCTCCCAAGCGGCGGAAGAAGCCTTTTTTCTTGGGTTTGGTGACCACAGTGTCACGATGCGTTATAATGCGGTGTTGCACGCGTCGGTTGGTAACCACCGAATCTTGCTGGGTAGCGATGATGTTCTCTATCTCGCGGGTGGACACCATACTATCGTTCGTCTCGCTCAACACACGCAGCATATAAATCGTATTTTCATCCTTCTCCCGGAGCAGGGTGATGAGACTGTCCGTCCAGTGCACATCCTGATTATCGGAAAGCATAAGATTCTCCATCTCCCGATGCACAAAGAACAGGGAAAAGAACAACACTCCCAACAACAGAGTGTAGCCGACAGCTATCTTTACTTTCGATACGCTATTCATCATTAAAAAGATTCCACCTTCTTTCCCGTTTTATAGCGGAAGCGCAACCACAGCATCAATCCGGCACTGGTCAGTCCGAACGGGAAAGCCATCCAGACGCCGACCAATCCCCAGCCCAGTACAAAACCGCAAAAATATCCTACGGGCAAAGATATAATAAAATAAGAAATAAACGCAATAATCATCATCGGCTTTACATCCGATATGCCTCGCAGTGCATTGGCAAAGTTGATTTGTAATCCGTCACCAAACTGATAAATCAAGAAAGGGAAGAATAAAGACGCTACCAACGCCGAAGCCTCGGCACTGTCCGTAAACCAACCGCCCACTTGTCCGCGCATCACAAAAACAATACTCATCAGAACTATCTCCATAGCCATTATCAGGTGGAAGCCAGCATAGGTGGAACGGCGTACGTTCTCCATATCGCCCTGCCCCTTGAAGTTGCTGACACGTACCGCTACCGCTGCGCCCATACCGTAGTACATCATAAAAGTGAATTGCGAAATAGTCAGCATAATCTGATGGGACGCCAAAGCGATAGTTCCCAGCCACCCCACCATGATAGCGCTAAGGCTGAAAGAAGCCGTCTCCATTCCCATCTGCAACCCGACGGGCCAGCCCAGCGCATTGAGTTGCCTGAACACCGGAAGCGACCACCCCATACGGGAGAACCCGACCCGGTAACGGATGAAACGGCGGCCGCGAAGCACTATCAGCGCAAAGACCACAACCATCATAATACGTGAGAATAGCGTACTGATACCCGCCCCCAACAGTCCCAACTCGGGAAAGCCCAACTTACCGTTGATAAGAATATAGTTGCCTATGATGTTCAGGCCATTCCCGCCCAGCAGTATCCACATGGCGGTCTTGGTATCTGTTATGCCATCCGTAAATTGCTTGAAGCCGTTGAACAGCATAACGAAAACCAACGAAGCAAGCAATACCAGATAATAAGGTTTTATCAATGGTAGCAACTCCTCGGGCTGCCCCAGACGTTCCACGTTGAAGTAGACCACCGTCATGATGAGAGTAAGGAGCAACGCCACCAGTACATTCGCCACCAGACTGCAACGCAACGCCTGCCCCGCTTCGGCAAACCGACGATTGCCGTAAAGACTGCCCACAATAGGCGTCAGTCCGTAGCTGAAACCGGTACTGAAAATGATGCAAAGCGTAAATACATTGTTTACAAAAGAAGCCGCACCCAGTTCCTCCGTACTGTGATGCCCAATCATCAGGGTATCTGCAAAACCGAGAATAATTACACCCACCTGCCCGATAACAATGGGAAGTCCCAAAAATATCAACGCTTTATAATGCTGTTTATAGCCGGCTATTAAATTCATCATCTTACTGTCTAAAATTTATTTCAAAGGGAAAAACCAACTGTTTTAAAGGCATAAGGGAATGTAGGAAACTTTTGTTTCATTTATCACTCTTATAATATAATACCACGGTATTGTTTTCGCAGAAGCTACGCTGCGCCACAGTATACAGCTGCTCCGTCGTAACAGAACGATAACGCTCTACTTCGAGGTCAATATCTTCCGCCTTTCCCGTCAGTTCAAACCAAGCAAGGTTTGTGGCTACATTCAGGTAATTGATATTGCCGAATATCTGGGTGGATTCAAACTTATTCTTGACCTTCTCCAACTCCTGCTCACCTACCGGAGACTGCCGCAATTCTTCCAATTCCTTGCGGACAGCCGCTTCCGCCTGTTCCAATGACACACCTGCCGCAGGTTTACCGCTGATTTGCAGCAACCCCGCATCACGCGTGCCGCTGATGTATGCGTCAATACCGGAGAAAATGTTCTGTTCTTGCACCAAACGACGGTTTAAGCGACTGGAACGCCCGTTACTGAGAATATCGGACAATATATCGAATGCATAATAATCGGCACTCTCACGACTGCACATATGATAACCCATGAACAAGGCATCCAGCGGCACATTTCTTTCTACCGTCAGCCTGCGTTCCTGCGTCTGCTCCGGCTCTTGCGGCAATCGCCTCACCGGAACGTCTCTCCGCGGAATGGCAGCAAACCACTTCTCGGTAAGCCTAACAGTTTCATCCCATGAAATGTTTCCCGTCACAGCCAACACGGCATTGTTCGGAGCATAGAAGCGATAGAAGAAACTCTTTACTTCGTCCAGTGTAGCCTGCTCTATGTGCGAAAGTTCCTTGCCGATAGTGGGCCAACGGTACGGATGTACCCGGAATGCCAGCGGACGGAGCAAATGTCCCACATCACCGTACGGCTGGTTGAGACAGCGCTGTTTAAACTCTTCCATTACCACACCGCGCTGCACTTCGAGGCTTTGCTCGCTGAAAGCCAGCTCCAACATCCTGTCGGACTCCAGCCAAAAGGCTGTCTCCACATTCGGTTTCGGAACAGTAAGGTAGTAATTGGTTATATCATTATTTGTCCAAGCATTGTTTTCTCCCCCCGCCAGTTGCAAGGGCGTATCATAATCGGGAATATGCGCCGAACCGCCGAACATCAGATGCTCAAACAAATGGGCAAAACCGGTATGTTCGGGATGCTCGTCGCGCGCACCGACATCATAAACTATGTTCAACGCCACCATTTGCGTACTGGTATCTTCGTGATGTACCAGCCGCAGGCCGTTGGAGAAGCAATGCTTATTTATCTTCATTCTTTATTAATCAATCACAGTCACCTTTTTAATCTTCACATCCTCTTCCGGACGGTCACTGCGGTCTGTCTTCACTTGTTGAATCTTATCTACGATATCCATACCCTCAACCACTTCGCCGAATACGGTATATTCGCCGTCCAGATGCGGCGTGCCGCCAACGGTGGTATAAGCCTTCACCTGCTCCGGCGTGAAACGGAATTCCGGTTCGTTGGCTACCTGAGCCTCAGCCTGCGCGATAAGTCTATCTTGCAGATTCATCAATCCCTCCTGATCTCCGTCCTTACGCATCTTGTAGATTTCCTTCATATGCTTCTGCGCCAAAGCATTGAAAGCATTGTTCAGGCGTGCCTGGTTCATCTGATGTTCCATGCCGAGAAGCGTGGAGTCGTTATACACCTTTCCGGTCACGATATAGAACTGACAGCCGGATGACTCCTTATTCGGGTTCACATTATCTCCCTGACGGGCAGCCGACAGCGCACCTTTCTTATGGAAGTATTTAGGATAGACAAACTCCGCAGGAACAGTGTATCCCACATCACCGGCTCCCAGCATCTTGCCTTTCGGAGCATTCTTCGATTCGGGGTCTCCCGCTTGTATCATGAAGTCCTTGATGACGCGGTGAAACAGAGTACCCTCATAAGTACCGTCCTCGGCCAGCTTGATAAAGTTATCGCGATGCTTCGGCGTCTCGTTATACAATTTCACGATGATGTCACCCGCACTTGTTTCAATCTTCAACTTCGTTTCTTTTTCCATATTTCCGTCTTTCTTTTGTCCCGGTTTGCAGGCCGTCAGACCGCAAGCCAGTATAGTTAATAATACAATGAGATTTCTTTTCATCTGTCTTTTTGTTTAATTTAAGTCTGCAAATATACTAAAATCGAACAAAACGATTTACCTTTGCATCATAAAAGAGATAAAAAGCAGAAGGGATGAAATCCATATTAATCGTAGAAGATGACATCACTTACGGTATGATGTTGAAAACATGGCTTGGCAAGAAAGGTTTCCAAGTCAGTTCGGCCAGCAGCATATCCCGAGCCCAAAAGCATATTGAAAACGAAACAGTAGACTTGATACTGTCCGACTTGCGCCTGCCCGACCGTGACGGCATAGACTTGCTGAAATGGCTGGGAGAACATTCCTTGCATATACCTCTTATCATCATGACGGGCTATGCCGATATACAATCCGCCGTACAAGCTATGAAACTGGGTGCGTGCGACTACATCGCAAAGCCCGTAAATCCCGATGAGCTATTGAAGAAAATGGATGAAGCCCTGAAACTCTCATCCGCTGTCTCAAAACAGACCATGCGTTCACCCCAAACAGATGATACGTTTGCCTCAAACAGACCGTCTGTTTCACCCAAACAGACCATGTATTCCGAGAGCAACAACAATCTCTGCCTGAAAGGTGCAGAAGGCGCTTCATCCGACTATCTGGAAGGCGAAAGCGATGCTGCCAAACAACTTTATAACTATGTAAATCTGGTTTCTCCCACCAATATGTCCGTCCTCATCAACGGAGCCAGCGGAACAGGCAAGGAGTACGTGGCACAACGCATCCATCAGCTGAGCCGACGCTCAGAACAGCCGTTCATAGCCATTGATTGCGGAGCTATTCCCAAAGAACTTGCCGCTTCCGAATTCTTCGGTCATGTAAAAGGTTCTTTTACCGGTGCGCTGACCGACAAAACCGGTGCATTCGTAGCTGCCAACGGCGGTACTATCTTCTTGGATGAAATAGGAAACCTCAGCTACGAGGTACAGATACAATTGCTTCGCGCCCTGCAAGAACGTAAAATACGTCCTATCGGCTCTAACAAGGAGATACAGGTAGATGTGCGCTTAGTATCCGCCACCAATGAGAATCTGGAACAGGCCATCGAGAAAGGTACATTCCGCGAAGACCTCTACCATCGCATCAATGAATTCACCCTGCGTATGCCGCAGCTGAAAGACCGCCGCGAGGACATCCTTCTCTTTGCCAACTTCTTCCTTGACCAAGCCAACCGTGAACTGGACAAGCATCTCATCGGCTTTGACGAGAAAGCGTCCAAAGCCTTATTGGAATACCAGTGGCCGGGCAATCTGCGCCAGATGAAGAATATCATCCGCCGAGCCACCCTCTTAGCTCAAGACAGGTTCATTACCCTGAACGAACTTAGCGAACTGCAAAATCAGGTTACTCCGTCTGCCGGTATGCCGCTCCGCAACGAAGAAGCCGAAAAGCAGCAAATCATCGAAGCCTTGAAACAGACAGGTTACAACAAAAGCCGCGCCGCACAACTACTCGGCATAGACCGGAAAACACTCTACAACAAACTTAAACTATACGGAATAGAACTGTGATTGTGGAAAAACTCTACACTCCATTCCACACTTTCCACACATTTCCACACATTTCTACGATGTGCCATCCCGCCACTGCAACATTAGCATACTAATTATCAATCCCTTATCACTCCCTTGCTAATTTTGGCACATCATTTGAAGTATAGTTTATGTGGACATCAAGTCCACAGTAGTATTAAAGCAAAATCTACCTAAACTAAGACTGAACCAAATATAAACCTATTAAAGCAATTGAAAAACAAAAAGATTAGTATTAGTAGCAGCCCTGTTTATGTTTGTTTGTGACGGATAGTTCTTGGTCTGAGCACAGTTGCAAATGGCCAAGAGCATCCAAAACACAACTTGAAGTGGCCGAATAATAGTAAGCGCACTAACAACAAAAAAGCCGTTTCCTCCTTGTCTATTCCGGGAAACGGCTTTTTTGTTATCTTTCATTTACCAATGTCTTTCCGGGTAAAGGTCATTCCACCATGCCGGACTGTCCTGCAACCAACGTGCAAACCATGCCATGATAGAGTTGTGCCATAGCTCGCGCTTGGGATAATCACTGATGAAATGGTTCTCGCCATCCACCGTTATAAACTCCACCGGCTTGCCCAATATCTTCAACGCATTGTACAACTGGATGCTTTCGCCTACAGGCACATTCGTATCGACCGTACCGTGCAGCAACAGCAGCGGAGTCTTGATTTTATCCGCATTGAACAATGCCCCGTGTTTTGTAAACAGGTCGGGATTATTCCACGGATAGCTCCCGGCAGCGGCAACGGAGTTATAGGAATAGCCCCAATAGCCCTCGCCCCAATAACTGGTCACGTTGCTGATGCCTGCATGCGAAACGGCAGCGGCAAACAAGCCCGTCTTTGTCTGCAAGTACATCGTCATGAAGCCGCCATAAGATGCTCCGATGCAACCGATACGCTTGTCGTCGACAAACGGATGAGCAGCGCAAAATTTCTTCGTTCCCTCGATAATTTCATCGGCGGTACGTTCTCCCCATGCGTTGACATGGCGGGCGGAGAATTCCTGACCGTAACCGATAGCTCCGCTGGGCTGGACAACATAAACCACATAATCGCGTGATGCGAACAGCTGCGCACAATAAGGGGAAGTAATGCCGCGTGTGGTAGGTGTAGTCCCGCCATAGTAATAAACGATAAGCGGATATTTCTTATTCGGGTCGAAAGACGGCGGCAGGCATATCATGCCTTTTATCTCCGTACCGTCTTCCGCCATAAAGTTCCATTCCTTCATGGCGCCCATATCTATTTTATCCAAAACGGGCTTCATCGGGTTGGCAAGCAAGACAGACGTTTTCTTCTTCACATCGTACGTATAAGCAACTCCCACACTGGTATTTCCACCACCGACATAGGCGGCAACCGTAGGATTATGTTCCGCCAAATCGAAGGAAGAAATCACATCTTCCTGAAGCGGCAGCATTTCAAAGCTGCCCGTCTTCGGAACATAGCGGTAGATATGTCTGCAATCTTCGTCCGTTGTATTGAAGTAAATACAACCGTCGACACGGTTCCACTGCAAGAAGTCAACGGCGGGATTAAAATCGCGTGTGATAGGACTGACCTTTTTCGTGGCTTTGTCCACAATGAATGCCTGGGTATCAAAATCATTGGCGACAGGATGCCCGCCGCAATTCTTCCCTATTCCGTCAAAAGCCATCGGACTGCCTATTACCAAAAGCTGTCCACCGTCGGGGGAGTAAGCCGCTCTGTTGACATAGGGGTCCCATGCCACCAGCGTATCCACCTGCAACGTAGCCAAATCGACCTCGAAGATGGAAGTGAGGGAGAAAGGACACTGAGTGATATTCGATTTAGAGGTGGAGCACAAGAGTTTCTTGCCGTCAGAAGATATGTCATTCAGATAGACGGCATGGCTGCCATAAGTGAGTCGTTCGGAGAGGCCTGTTGCCGGGTCGTACTTAACAAGATAGTTACGGGAACGCGCATCGGGAATACGGTCGTCGGGATGCAGCAGCCGTTTCAAAGGACCGCTGACCGCTTCTCCCTTATCATCGGGAGAGTAGATAAGATAGTCTTCTGCGGGCGACCATGCAAAATATCCTTCGGGAACATCCTTCAGCAGCACTTCCTCGCGCATGGTAACCGGGTCGAACACCACCAAATCATTCCGTTGCCTGCCGGTTGCAGTATAATAGAGCTTATTACTACGGGGCATCCAGCGCATTTTCTCATCGGCAGCGGGCAGTATCACCCTGCCTGTCTTCAGTTCAGTCAGCTCACAACGTGTCCTTGAACGTTTCAACGAATAGTTATCCGCATAGCAGGTAAGCAGATACTTGCCGTTCGGAGAGAGACTGACCGAACGCACGCGGCTTCCGAAAGCCGTATTGTGCAGTGCGAAACGTCTTTTCAAATCGGGTGCAATCCGATAGCCGACATCGGCAAACTCCTTATCTTTCTCAAACTCGCACTTCAATGCGGGAACGGCCTTATCAGCAGCCGTCGACAACAATTTAACGACTATCTCATAATCCGCTTCCGGCTCCAGACGCAAACTGAGTACCGAAGGGGCAACCTGCGACAAGCTATCTTCCGCAGTCGTTTTGGATTGCTTGGAAACGCCATTCACAAACACCTCGAAACGCGCGGGAGAGTAAATACTCAGCTTTCCTTTCATAAAGCGTTCCGCACGCAGGTTGGTGGCAAACAGATAGAACAGATTATCCTTATCCGCTTTCTCCACCCGTACATAGCCTGCGGTATCTGCCGCTATGCGTTCGTAAGGACGTCCGTCGAAGTCAAGGCTGATGTCGGTCTTCAGCAGGTTATCGGTCGTGAATTTCTCTCCTGTAAAGTTGATGCTGTCCCCCTGAATAGGAGTACGCACCGCAACGGCAGGACGTACATTGTATTCGGTCACTTTATCCTGCGCCCGGACTGCAAACGCTGCAAGCAGGGACAGTCCCGAAAGAATCAGAATCTTTTTCATTGAATTTGTTATTAACAGATTATCAAATCATTTCAAAGCCATTCCACAGATTGCCGGCAGGAACAGGGGCTTCCACCTCTATCAGTTCCTTGGACACCGGATGTACAAAGCGCACAAAGCGCGCATGCAGGCAGATGCTTCCGTCGGGGTTGGAACGGGGAGAGCCGTATTTCAAATCTCCCTTAATGGGACACCCCATCTTTGCCAACTGGCAACGTATCTGGTGATGACGCCCCGTTTTCAGGTCTATCTCCAGTAAACAGTAGTTCTGTGACTTGGCTATGAGCCGATAATGCAAAATCGCTTTCTTGCTGTTCGGCACTTCCTTATCGTAGGCATAACTCTTGTTTTGCTTCTCATTACGTACCAAATAGTTCACCAGCTCGCCTTCCGGCTCCCGAGGCTGGTTCTTCACCACTGCCCAATAGGTTTTCTTCACCTCGCTGTTCTTGAACATCTCGTTCAGACGGGTAAGCGCCTTACTGGTTTTGGCAAAAACAACAAGACCGCTTACGGGGCGGTCCAGACGGTGCGTGACACCGATAAAGACATTGCCGGGCTTTTGGTATTTCTCCTTGAGATACAGCTTTACGGTCTCCGAAAGCGGCGTATCGCCCGTTTTGTCTCCCTGAACTATCTCGGAAGCGGTCTTGTTTACTATAATGATATGATTGTCCTCGTATACGACAGTCATTTATTCAGTAATTTGGATGTTACATATTCATACCACCGTCTACCTGAATCACCTGTCCTGATACATAAGAAGACATATCAGAAGCCAGGAAGGTAGCAATGTTGGCAACGTCTTCGGGTGTACCGCCGCGACGCAAAGGTATCTTCTTGCACCATTCGGCCTTTACTTCTTCGGACAGGGCATCTGTCATGGCTGTCATGATGAAGCCCGGAGCGATGGCGTTGGCACGGATGCCGCGAGAGCCCAGTTCTTGTGCGATGGACTTCGCCAATGCAATCATACCGGCCTTGGAAGCAGAGTAGTTGGCCTGGCCTGCATTGCCGTGAACACCTACTACGGAAGCCATATTGATAATGCTTCCGGCTTTCTGGCGCATCATAATCGGAGTACAAGCGTGAATGAAGTTGAAAGCTGATTTCAGGTTCACGTTGATAACCATATCCCATTGTTGTTCGGTCATACGCATCATCAAACCGTCGCGGGTGATACCTGCGTTGTTTACCAGAATATCAATGCGACCGAAGTCTGCATGGATAGCCTCTACCACCTTGGCGGTATCTTCAAAGCTTGCCGCATTGGAAGCATATGCTTTGGCTTTTACGCCCAACGCTTCGATTTCCTTTGCCGTAGCTTCAGCATTTTCGTCAATCACCAAGTCGGTGAATGCTATATTAGCTCCTTCTTGAGCGAACTTTAATGCGATAGCCTTACCAATGCCGCGAGCGGCTCCGGTTACAATGGCTGTTTTTCCGTCTAATAATCCCATACTGTTTTTAAATTATTGATTAAATGTTTTTATGTTCTATGCAGTGCGCCAAACACAAGGTTGACAACGTATTTGTCGCGGGTCTCATCATCCAGCTTTGCACCGATATGGCCGCGGATATAGGGCACTTCAATCCCTTTTACACAATAATGCACCAGTTCGGCGGTCATGTCGATATCGTCTATTCTGAACACGCCTTTCTCCACTCCTTCGCGCAATACCTCCTTAAACAGCAGTATCTCCTTGGCATCAAAACGCTTTCGCACCTTTTCTACCCGCCAAATGTCACGAAAGAAATTAGCCCGAAGCGTACCGTTGCGGAATACCACCTCTTTCACTGCGTCCAGACGTGTGTATATCATCTCAATCATCTTCTCGTCCGGCGATATGTCTTTCTCCGCCACACGCTTCATCATGTCCGAAAGCATATCCAACTCCGATTCGACAACAGCCATATAAATATCTTCCTTGCTCTTAAAATAGGTATAAAGCGTTCTCCTACCTTTTTTAGAAGCGAGGGCAATATCATTCATCGTGGTATTCTCAACACCCATTTTAGCAAACAACTGACGGGCTACATCCACTAATTTAGCTTTTGTCTTCGATACGGCCATAGACTAATTGCACATTGCTTAATAATTTGTGCAAAAGTAAGACATTTCCGCATATATCACAAACAAAAGCGCATTTTATTAACAATCAAGCTGAATGGCGGATGGAAGATGTTCTCATTTTATCAGACTATTTATCAGCCGATTATGTATATTAGTACATTTTTTATAAAAAATAATTCGGCTTTTATTTGCACATTCAAATAAAAGCCGTACCTTTGCACCCACAAAACATCGCGGAGTGGAGCAGTTGGTAGCTCGTTGGGCTCATAACCCAAAGGTCGTCTGTTCGAGTCAGGCCTCCGCAACTAAAAGAAGATCGCTAATTCAGCGGTCTTTTTTCTTTTTATTCCCTTTTCAGACAGAAAGCGAGGCAAGAATATTCTCTATTTTGATATACATGATAATCCGTTTTGACGTATATCAAAATGAGTTATGATATACATCAAAACAGGTCTTTGCAGGCTGAATACTTCTTGCACAAGTAGTGATAGGTTGATAAAAAGAATGAGAGGAGCTAAGAATCACTCTCCACTCCTCCCGACACGACAAACAACTAAAATTATTGCTATTTGATGCCGTCCAACGCCTTTTTAGCTGTGGCATTGGTGGGGTCGATAGCCAGAATTTTATTCCAATACTCTTTTGAAGCCGGATAATCGCTCTTCAGCAGATAGTAGTACCCCAGATAACTGTAACACTCAATCAATGCAGAGTTATACCTCGGCTCGTTCTTTGCCAGTAACATTTCCGCCACCTTCTCATAATAAGGTTTTGCCAGTCCCTCGGTAGTCTCCGGGTCCATGGCGGAATGGGTACGGGCACGCCACATATCACCCAAGTAGCTGTCGGGAGCTTGTCGGGCAACCAGCGCAAACACAGAGTCGGCAGCCTGCAATGCCGCTACACGGTCGGCAGGCCGAACGGAGAGCGTATCCGAAGATGTACCCTGACCGTAATAGAGACGTCCAAGCTGGAATAGTGCTTCGGGCGTCTTTTTGTCTTGACTTAAAGCATCATAATACTTTTGATAGGAGGCGATGGCCTGTGCATAGTCATTCTCCAATTCGTACGCATCGGATATCTCGCGCCAGACATCAATCTGGCTACTATCCTGTTCGAGCGCTTTGCCATACGCTGCAATGGCTTGGTCGTACTTCTCCAAGGCACTCAGCAGGACTCCGTAGTAGCGGTAGTCCAAATACGAATAGTCGGCATTGTCCGAAGCGTTAAAGAAGGCATTGGCAGCTTGCTCCGCTTCATCGTAGCGTTTCAGGTCGGTGTAGTTGTACATGGCCAGACGGTTGAATACCGCATGACGTCCGTTCTTCTGCAAACCTTTCTGAACCACTTGCAGTGATTTCTCAAAATCATGGTTCAGGAACAGGGCAAAAGCATACTTCAATATATCATCTTCCGTAGCAACGGGAGTGTCTATGAACTTGGCATAGGTTTCTGCCGCCTTGCCGAAACGGTTGGTGGCGTAATACACCCCGGCAAGTTCTTTATCGGCTTCCGGATAGTCCGGAGCCAGTGCTTTCAGCTGTTGCAGCTTGTCGATAGCTTGTGAGGGGCTTGCCGTTTTATAGGCCCGCGCATACTTCAGATAGGCTTCCTTGCAATCGGGATTAAAGTAGATGGCCTGTTCGTAAAGTTGGCAGGCACGCCCTACATCCTTTCCTGCAAGCGCAATGTCTCCTTCCAGTACGGACACGCTTGCATCCTTATTGTCTGCCTTTTGGGCTAATTTCAGATAGCTTTCCGCTTCTGCCCGCTTACCGGCATCCAGATAGGCGCGGGCTACGGAGACAATCAGTGATACATTTTTCTTGTTTTTCCCTTTCAACAACTCTCCGGCTGTTTCGGATGCTTGTTCGGGATTTGTCTTTATCAGGCTTTTTACTTCATCTACCCCTGCCTGCCATTCGGGCACAGGCGTTTGTGCGGCAAGCGTACCGGAAAACAGCAACGCTCCCATACAGAATAATAATTTACGTTTCATGTCAGCATTCATTTTAGTTATTCATCTTTGACGTTTACCACACGCACCGGTTGGGTGGCGGGTACTAATCCCGACTTCAATATAATCCGCTGTCCCCGGTCGGAAGCGAGGAAGGAAGCAAAACCCCACGGGAGTGCACTCCGCGGATCATTCAATAGAACATAGATGCTGCGTGCCAGCGGATAATCGCCGTAGAACAGATATGCCTGATAAGGCTTGTAGCTGTCGGACGGCGTAGCCTTGCCGGCAGCGCTGACAGACATCACCCGAACTTCCTTACTGAAAGAAAGCCCCGTACTGTCGTTGCGGTCGCTCAGCCAGTTCACCCCGATTACGCCCATTGCATCCGGCGTACGTGCTACGTAGTCCATGACTTCCTTATTCGTTTTCAGTGCCTTCACTTGACTTGAAAGCGGTGCTCCTCGGGCTATGGAGTCCACAGCAAAACGTACAGTACTGGAATTCCTGTTATCGAATACCAAGTGAATATCTCCCAAACGGGATGAGGGATAAATATCTTTCCACTGCCCGGCATCCCCGGTAAGAATACGGCGGAAGTCCTTCACGCTAATCAATGTATCCGGATTATTCCGATTGGTGATTAATGCCAGTCCGTCCGTAGCAATCTTTATCTCTTGCGGGAAGAACTTGCGGCTGTTGAAGGAATTCATCTCTTCCGGAGTCAGCCTGCGGCTGGTTATAGCCAACCGCAAACTGTCCTTGAGCAAAAGGTTGACGGCTTCCACTTCCGTCACGTAACGGGGCACAATTCCCGCCAAAGGAAACAAACCCTCGAACACATCTATCTCTTCCTGCACAATCGGCCGGAAACTTTCGTCGGCGGCAATTGCTATGACGCCGGAAGTATAGGTATCCGTCAGTCCGTCCTTGGACTTTTGCCGGCAGGCAGAAGCCAGAACCAGCATTACTATCAAACCTGAAAGCTGAAGTTGTTTCACCGTTTTCATAACACACAATTTACTGCAACCTAAAGACAATAGGAACTGTATATTTCACAGACACTGCCTTACCGTTTTGCTTACCGGGTATCCATTTGGGCATCGACATTATCACACGTATAGCTTCCTTGTCGCAATAAGGGTCAAGGGTCTTTACAACTTTGACATCCCTTACACCACCATCGCTACCTACCACAAACTGGCAGATTACCCGTCCCTGAACACCGTTTTCCTGCGCAATCGTCGGATACTTCAAATTGTTGGCAATGTATTTCATCAATTCGGTCTGACCACCGGGGAAGGTAGGCATCTGTTCCACCATATCGAAAACTTTCTCCTCTGCCACAGGAGCTTGTGTCACTACCTGTTTCAAGTCGGCAATATCCTTTCCGTTGGCTTCATCGTTGCCTTTCACGTCGGCAATGGAGATGGCAACCTTCGTCTCCGTCAGCTCGGTCTGGCTCTTGATTTCATCCTCATCCCTCACTTCTTCATCTTTCTTGATGACAGGAGCAGTGAACTTGATGGAACTCTTCAAAGCCGGCGGTGGCGGAGCAACAGGCTCTACTCGCTTCATCTCTTCCTGTTTCACTTCCGGTTCTTCCAACTGCGACAGAGTGGTAACCTCGGTCATCACCTCCTTTTGCTTCGGGGTAGCCATCTTTATCAGGGTGGGAATGCTGAAGCCTATCAGGGCTATCACTATCACCAGTATCACAGCTATATTGTGGCGGCGTGGAGAATCCTCACGCATCTTATAGGCGCCGTACGCTTTATTCTTGCCGTTGAATATAAGGTCACACCATTCCAAAGAACTTAAATCTACTTTAGCCATATTCTTCTGTTTTTAGGTGTTATTATTCGGCAATATTCTGCGACAGCTCGCCTTTGCTTTCATAGTTCTTTATCAGGAACCGGTCGGCATCGGCAATATCCGTTATCACATACTTACCTATATTACATATCTGCATTTCATCGAGGGCATCAATCAGATTCTTATACGAGGCTGCGTCGGTAGCCTTGATGATAACCGTCGGCGTATCTTTTCCGCTCTTTATCTCGGAAAGCTGCTTACGGAAATCGTCTTCTGATATTTTAAGTTCCAGTTTTTGCTGCTTCAGTTTGTTCACCTCATTTACAGCAGTCCTATTACGTCTCAAGAGCATAGCCCGCAAACCGTCAGCCTGATAGGAAGTCTCCTTCAGTGAGGTGTAGTCTTTATAGTTGGGCTCTCCTTCGTAGTAATACAATTTATCGTCATCTCCCAGCAACAGCGTGATAGCCTGCGACGCTTTCACTTTACTTTGCTGTTCTTCGGTGATGCTCTTGTCATTGCTCGGCATACTTATCTCCATTGTCTGAGGTTTGCTCAGTGAAGTACACAGCATGAAGAAGGTAATCAGCAACATATTCATATCCACCATCGGCGTGAAGTCCACCCGGACGGTCATCTTCTTTTGTTTGCTTTTTCCACCTTTCTTATTACCGCTTTCTTGTATTTCAGCCATAATGTTTCCTTTCGTTAGTCTTCAGATGTGGTCTTCAGGGAAGTAATCAGGTTATACCGATTCTCTCTTAAGTCCTGAAGTGAGTTCATAACATTCTTGATTACGGAATAAGGAGTATCAGCATCTGCCTTGATAGCAATACGCAAATCGGAATTCGTGGCACGGGCATTTCGTACCCAAGCCTTGAACTGATTATCGATACTGTCGGTAGGTATCCCCTCATTCTTTAACACAGCGTCCTGCCGGTCTTGCGGCAAACTGAGGAATTTCTTCATGCTCTTCATCGGCACTCCGAAAGTGGATGCCAGCATAAACGTCTTTGTTTCCTCGGGAGTAAAGGTCACTCCGTATTCTTGCCCCATAGCTTCCAGCACATTGCGCAAATCGGACTGCTTGTCCAGGCTCATAAATACTTTTCCGTTCGGGTCAACCAATATTTGGAGAACGTTCGTTTCCGGTATCTTAATCTCGGAAACGGATGCCGGAGTGGTTACCTGTACCGGTTCTTTCTTCACAAACGTAGAAGTCAGCATGAAGAAAGTAAGCAACAATACGGTTACGTCACTCATGGCAGTCATGTCGATGAACGTACTTTTCTTTTTTATTTTCGCTCTACCCATAATTATCAAATTAAAAATTGAGAATTAATAATCGAGAAATCTCACGTCTCAATTTATTTATGTGTAGCGGCAAAGGTCTGCACAATGGAGAAGCCAACCTCATCAAGGCTGTAAGTCAACTTATCAATCTTGTTGGTGTAATAGTTATAAGAGATAACCGCCAAAGCACCCGTCAAGATACCGAAAGCTGTATTAATCAAAGCCTCGGAAATACCTTGTGACAATGCCATAGAGTCCGCACTGCCTCCAGCAGCCAAGGCTGCAAACGAACGAATCATACCGATAACCGTACCCAGCAATCCCATCAATGTACCCAAAGTGGTGATAGTACCGATAATCGGCAAGTTCTGTTCCATCATCGGCAGCTCCAATGCGGTAGCTTCTTCCAGTTCTTTCTGGATGGCAAGCAACTTTTGGTCCTTGGCCAATTCCGTATCATTCTCCATTTCGGCATATTTCCTTAAAGTTGCGTTTACCACATTGGCTACAGAACCGCGTTGTGTATCGCAAATCTCCTGAGCCTTCCTCATATCACCTGCAGCCAGCGCAGCTTTGATATTGGCTACGAACTTCACTAAAGAACCTTTACCGAAAGCGGCGCGAATAGCAATGTAACGCTCGATGCTCAGAGCAATAACGGTAAGCAAGAGAGTTTGGATTACCGGAACAATAAATCCACCTTTATATATAGTACCCAAGAAATTTCCGGGCAACGGGTGGTTATTCGGGTCATTGTTCATGAAGTTGGAAGGATTTCCAAGAACAAAATTAAAAATAAGTACGGCAATGATAAAGCAAATTACGATTACCCAACCGGCGGACTTGATACCTTTAAAAGAGGCTGCTTTTTTTTGAGTTGTTTCCATGATTAAAAGTTTAATTGTTGGTATTAAAATTGATTTTGAAAATAAAGCGTAGGGGTATAACTTCCCTCTTACGGACCAATAGGGCGTAATTCATCCTTGCAACCTCATTCAGCACATATGCACACACAGGTCACCTGCTCTCACTTCCTTTCACAATCAAAGAAGGAAGAAAAAGGGGGAAATTAAAAAAGGAAGTTAGTGGCTAAATCAAAATCCGCCGAAGCGTATAGATGTAGTAATCACTACCCGTCACTGCATAGTACGGGTCTTTATCTGAAAAGTATTGTTTGGTCCTGCCATGTACAAGTAAGTTTTCATGGTTGGACAATATCAGGAATATATTTCTGAGGAATATGTTATCCTCTATCACTCTGCGTATGCGCTGTTGATTAGAAGAATAAATTTCCGAAACAGGCTTAATGCCCAATTCAACATCTGCTGTCCATGAATATTCGGTATCGGCAAATCTTGAATTGTCCTGCTTTAAATTTTTAGATGAAGTAGACGAACATGAAGACAAAGTTGCAGAAACCTCACAAGTTTCGGCAGACTTTATACAGACTTTGGCAAAGTCAGCAGCTTTCCCACTCATACTGCAAGTGAGTATCAGTAGCATACTAATCCAAAATGTCTTTACAGTTGTTTTCATGTCATTCAATGAGTCTACCTAATAAACATAAACCGATTGCAAAATGTTCGCTGATTAAAGTTCTTATTATACCTTCTAATATGTAGTAAAGATACAAAAAAGAATGGAATTACAGAATAAAACGGTAAGATAATTATCTGGTTTTAAGCACTTTTAATCATTGCAACAATCCTATTTCCAAAGAGATAAAGATCAAATGCAAGTTCTTAAAACGAATAAAGCCCCCGTATCTGATGATACGGAGGCTTCTTCTAAAACGGCGACTACCTACTCTCCCACTGTTACGCAGTACCATCGGCGTGACCGGG